>ENA-ORSA01000193-ORSA01000193.1-human-gut-metagenome-genome-assembly--contig:-NODE-193-length-74816-cov-4.178462_pt1 | contig 74816 bp, 48 predicted proteins | sample MGYA00242179_ERZ509142 | MGnify/ENA primary metagenome ERZ509142 (study PRJEB26280, sample SAMEA2338659) | human gut metagenome | biome: human gut; feature: human-associated habitat; material: faeces... | reverse complement strand
TGGCCGGATGCCTGCTCATCGGCCTGCTCTACGGCCTCGCCTCAGGCAACGGGACACGCCTCGGTGCCGACCTGAAGCTGATGCTCACCGTTGGCTTCTGCGGCGGATTTACCACCTTCAGCACGTTCGCCAACGAGTCGCTAACGCTCGCCAAGACCGGCGACGCACTCCTTTCGGCCGCCTACATAGGCTTAAGCGTGGCACTGGGGATGCTCGCCGTCATGGCCGGAGCACAGCTTGCAAAGGCTTTCGCAAGCTAAACCTGCAAACTAAAAAACACATATAAAGATGAGAACCACATTCAACAAACTATCAGCTCTCGCCATTGCGGCCCTCGCCGTGACGGCTTTGGGGTCGTGTGACAACAGGAAATTCCACGTCAGCGGCGAAATAGCCGACGCCAAGGACTCCGTGCTCTACCTCGAAAACATGAGCCTTGACGGCCCCGTGACGGTTGACTCGGTGAAGCTCGGCGGCGACGGAGCGTTCAGCTTCAGCGAGAAAGCACCCGAAGCGCCTGAGTTTTACCGCCTGCGCATAGCCGGACAAATAATCAACCTGAGCGTTGACTCTACCGAAACAATCACCGTCAAGGCCTCATACCCCACCATGGCGACAGGCTATACGGTGGAAGGCTCGGCCGAATGCGCCACCATCAAGGAACTGGCCTTGAAGCAGATTGACCTGCAAGGACGCGTAATCGCCGTGCAGCGCAACAACTCTCTGGGCTTCGACGAGACCCGCGACAGCATCGCCAGGATGATAGAGGCGTACAAGAAAGACATCAAGCTGAACTACATATACAAGGCGCCGATGCGCCCGTCGTCGTACTTCGCCCTGTTCCAGACGCTCGGCAACATGCTCATATTCAATCCCCGCGAGAACGAGAACGACATCAAGGCCTTCGCGGCGGTGGCTACCAGTTGGGACACTTACCACCCCAACGCCGTGCGCGGGCAGAACCTGCACAACATAGCGATACAAGGTATGCGCGACATGCGCATCGTGCGCAACCAAAGGGCTGCCGAAATGGTTGACGCAAGCAAGGTGCGCGTGGCCGACATAATAGACATCGCGCTGCTTGACAACAAGGGACAGACGCGCCGACTGACCGACCTTAAGGGCAAAGTGGTGCTGCTCGACTTCCACGTTTTCGGCGCGGAAGGCTCCACAAAGCGCATAATGCAGATGCGCGAGATATACAACAAGTACCACGGACGCGGCCTGGAAATCTACCAGATATCGCTCGACCCCGACGAACACTTCTGGAAGACGCAGACGGCGGCGCTGCCCTGGATTAGCGTACGCGACCGGGACGGACTGCAATCGCGCAACCTCGCGCTGTACAACATACAGTCCATACCTACGTTCTTCCTCATAGGGCGCGACAACACGCTCAAGAAGCGCGACGCGCAAATAAGCAACCTCGACGCGGAAATTGAGGCCCTGCTCGGCTGACGGCCGCAGGCCGCCTTGCAAAAGGCCGCAAACGAGGAGGCAAAAGACCGCAAAACGCAGGCTAAAAGGCCGCCTTTCGCATTGCGAAAGGCGGCCTTTTAGTTTGCCATTGATTATCAGTCACTTACCTACGAAACACCGAATAAATATTCACTTTTAAAAAATTTGTAACATATATTTGCAAAAATACCATTATCTTTGTCGGCGTTTTCAAGATAATAAACAAATTTTCAGACATTATGGTAAAACTAATGCGACTATTCATTGCCGCCGTCATGCTCGTGATGGCAGCAACAGTGAACGCACAGATTACCACGTCGGCGATGGCGGGACAAGTGACCGGCACAGAAGGCGAGGACATTATCGGTGCTACAATCAGAGTTACCCACGAGCCGTCGGGTACGACCTACAACGCCGTCACCAACACTGACGGACGCTGGGCCATACAAGGTATGCGCGTGGGAGGCCCGTACACGGTGAAAATATCGTACATAGGCTACGCCGAAAAGGACTACCGGGGCATCAGCCTCGCACTGGGCGAGACGTACAACCTCAACGCCACCATGTCGGAAGACATCAACGAACTGGGCGAAATCGTGGTAGTAGGCAGCGCGTCGAAGTTCGCCGCCGAGAAAACCGGCGCCACGACAAACATCTCGAACGCGCAAATACAGGCCCTGCCTACCGTCAACCGCAGCATCGAAGACATAGCGCGCATATCGCCATACGCCAACGGCATGAGCCTCGGCGGCGGCGACGGACGCTCTACCAACTTCACGCTCGACGGCGCGAACCTGAACAACAACTTCGGCCTCAACGACGGACTGCCCGGCGGAGGCAACCCAATCTCGATGGACGCAATAGACGAAGTGCAGGTGGTAGTGGCCCCGTATGACGTGCGCCAGACCAACTTCATAGGCGGAGGCATCAACGCTGTGACAAAGTCGGGTACCAACACGTTCAAGGGTACGGCATACGTATACCACCAGAACGAGAACATGCACGGCAACCGCGTTGCCAACCAAGACCTCGGCGAGCGCGGAACCGACAGGCTGACAACCTACGGCTTCACACTCGGAGGCCCCATACTGAAGGACAAGCTCTTCTTCTTCGCCAACGCCGAATACTCAAAGATACCGACCGTGGCCAACCGCTGGCGCGCCTCTGAGGACGGAGAAGGCGACGCCGAGAACTACATCTCGCGCACAAAGGTGTCCGACATGGAGAAAGTACGCAACTTTCTAATAGACAAATACGGCTACGACCCGGGTTCGTACACCAGCTTCCCGGCCGACGAGGACAACCTCAAGCTGCTCGCCCGCATCGACTGGAACATCACAAACAATCACCACCTGGCCGTGCGCTACAACTACACGAAGAACACTGCGTGGAACGCGACCAACGGAAACTCCAGCGACACAGGCTTCCGTCTTAACAACATGAACCGCTTTTCGCAGTACTCGATGGCCTTCTCCAACTCGATGTACTCGCAAAACAACTCGGTCAGCACCATATCCGCCGACCTCAACAGCCGCTTCGGCAACAACATCTCGAACCAGCTGCTCTTCACCTACACCGACATCGACGAGAAGCGCGGCTCTGACTCTGCCCCGTTCCCATTCGTTGACATAATGAACGGATACGACCCCGCTACCAACACGCAGACCCTTGAGCCGTACATGAGCTTCGGCTACGAGCTGTTCACCCACAACAACCGCGTGCAGAACAAAATCCTTACGCTCAACGACAACTTCACATACTACCTCGGCGACCACAAGCTGATGGCCGGATTCAAGTTCGAGCACCAGATGGCCAACAACTCGTACATGCGCAACGGCACGGGCTACTACCGCTACCGCTCGCTCGACGATTTCTTGAACGGTGCGGCCCCGGAGACCGTCGCCCTAAGCTACGGCTACAACGGAGAGACCAACCCGGCAGCCGAGGTGAAGTTCAACCAGTACGGCTGGTACGTGCAAGACGAGTGGAACGCCCTGCCCAACCTTATGATTACGGGCGGCATACGCTTCGACCTGCTCTCGTTTGACAGCGACGACCTGATGCGCAACAACGCAATCTACGCCCTCGACTTCGGCGGACGCCACATCGACACCGGTCGATGGCCGGGCAGCAACGTGCAGATTTCACCGCGCTTGGGCTTCACCTGGGACGTGTTCGGCGACAAGCGGCTGAAGGTGCGCGGCGGTACGGGTCTCTTCGCAGGCCGTCTGCCCTTGGTGTTCTTCACCAACATGCCTACCAACTCGGGCATGGTGCAGAACCTTGTGAACGCCGTAACGAGCTATGACCCGAACGTAACGGGCCTTGTTACAGGCCGCGACCCGCTGCTTGACAAGTTCAAGGGAGGACTTGTAACCAACGTTGACCAGATACGAGAGCTGCTCGGCGCGCCCGCAACCATCACTCCTGAGGAGGGAACGCTGCCGACAAAGATTGCCGGAGTTGACCCCGACTTCAAGATGCCGCAGGTATGGAAGTCGTCAATAGCCGTTGACTACCAGTTCCCAGTTTCGTTCCCGCTGACCCTTACGGGCGAGTTCACCTACATCAGGAAAATTAACGACGTGATGATTAACAACTACAACTTCAAGCCGGTGGGCGACAACGCCAACCGTTTGCAGGGAGCTGACAACCGCGTAATCTACGACGCGTCGAGCCTCTACTACCGCACGACGAAAGACAATGCCAACCCCGACGCGCCGTTCGTAGGCAGCGGAGCGTCAGTACTGACGAACACGAGCCGCGGACACGGCTGGACTCTCAACTTCACCGCAACCGCAGAGCCCATCAAGGACTTGCACCTCATGGCCGCATACACGCACACCGTGATGAAGGAAGTGTCGGGAATGCCGGGCAACGACCCGTATTCCACATGGCAGGGCAACCTCACCGTGAACGGCGCGAACAGCGGCGAGGTGCACAACTCGGAGTATGTCATCCCCGACCGCGTCATCGCTTCGGCCAGCTACAAGTACCACAACGACAACTTCTCGCTGTTCTACACCGGCTACAGGCCGTCGGGCTACAGCTACACGTACTACGGCGACCTTAACGGCGACGGCATCAGCGGCAACGACCTGATGTACATCCCGAGGAACGACAGCGAAATCAACTTCACCGACGAGGCCGACCGCCAGCTCTTCTGGGACTTCGTCAACCAGGACAGCTACCTGAAGGAGCACAAGGGAGAGTACGCCGACTCTTACGCCGCGTTCGCTCCGTGGGTTCACCGCTTCGACTTCCGCTGGACGCACGACTTCAACCTGAAGGTAGGCAAAACGCACCACACGCTGCAGCTCATCCTCGACATCATGAACGTAGGCAACCTGTTCAACTCGAAATGGGGCGTTGAGAAGAACATGTCTTCATGCAACAACGGCCAAATACTAAAGGTTGACAGGGTAGATAACGGCACTCCCTACTTCTCGATGTTCAGGGGCAAGGACGGCGACCTGCCCGTGGCAACGAACACCTGGTCGTTCAACCGCAACTACAACCAGTGCTGGAAGATGCAAATCGGCGTGAAATATTACTTCAACTAAACACCCGGCAGACGGCAACATGCCGCCACCGGCATAACCCGATGCCGCCCTCCGCTTTGCGGAAGGCGGCATTTCGCGTTGCAAAAGGCCATGTTTTACCGTGCAAAAGGCCGTCTTTCGCAGTGTGAAAGACGGCCTTTTGCATGGCTGCACGTAACGCCGTGGCTTTCAACGGGTTGCAAGCCACGCAAAATGGGGCGGCAAAACGCGCCGTAATTGGAATATAATTCTTACTTTTGCAGCGTTTTTAAGACGCTTGGAAATGAAGTTAATACATTTCATCAAGGAGTGGACGCTGCCCTGCGCCATGGTGTTCGGCGCGGCCATGTACCTGCTGTTCACCGAAATCCCGGCGCTCGCGCCCGTGGGCGAGACCGTAGGGCCGTGGTTCATCGAAATACTGCCGGTGCTCATCTTCATGACGCTCTACGTGACGTTCTGCAAGATACGCCTGCACGACCTGCGCCTGCGCACGTGGCACGTGTGGATGCAGGTAATACGCATAGCCATGGCGGCCGTCCTGGTGGTGGCCGTCAAGTCGACGTCCGACCCCACGCTGCGCCTCGCTCTGGAAGGGGCGTTCGCCTGCGTAATCTGCCCCACGGCATCGGCCGCCGCCGTAGTGACCGAGAAACTGGGCGGCAGCATTGCCTCGATGACCGTCTACACGCTCATAGACAACGCCGTTACGGCGCTGCTTGTGCCCCTGCTCTTCCCCATGTTGGAGAAGCACGCCGACATGACCTTCATGTCATCGTTCGCCACGATACTGCAACGCACGGCCATAGTGCTCATCCTGCCCTTCGTCTGCGCCATGGCAACGCGCCGCTGGCTGCCCAAGGCCGCCAAGGCGATAAAGGACTGCCGCAACCTGGGCTTCTACTTCTGGGCCATAAACCTGTCAATCGTGATGGGCATGACGCTGCACAACATCTTCACAGCCGACATATCGTGGCTCTCGATGACGGCGCTAATCATTGTCCCGGCCATAGTAACCCTGCTGCTCTTCGGCACGGGAAAGGCCGTAGGACGGCACTTCGGCGACAGCGTGGACGGCGGCCAGGGCCTCGGCCAGAAGAACACCGGAGTGGGAATCTGGCTCGTAATGGTCTACCTCAACCCCGTCGTAGCCATCGCGCCCTGCGCCTACGTGGTGTGGCAGAACACGCTCAACTCCTGGCAGCTGTGGTGCATGGAGAAGTACGGAAAGCTGAAATGGTGAGGCGGGACACCCACCCCAGCCCTCCAAAAGGGAGTGAGCTTGATATGATTTTGTACTTAAATACATAAATAAACGCATGAAAACAACAACCGTTATCCTTGCCGCGGCACTGGCATTCGCGCCCGCCGCACCGGCCGCCGGGCACTGCACGCAGGAGCACACGGCGCAATACGTGGACGCAACGGCCACGCAGAAGCACAAAAACAGCCGTCACAGCAAGAGAAAACGGCACGACAAGAGAAAGTACGTCGTGACCGATTTCGACGTGTTCTACGGCAAAAGAAAGCTCGACGGAGCCAGCGCGATGACCTTCAAGGTGCTTGGCGGCGGTTACGCCAAGGACGATTTCGATGTATATTACAAAGGAAAGAAAATGGAGGACGCCACGGCTATGTCGTTCAAAGTGCTCGGTTACGGCTACGCGCAAGACGATTTCAGCGTATATTACAGGGGAAGAAAGATTGAGGGCGCAAGCGCAATGTCGTTCCAGGTGCTTGAAGACGGCTATGCGAAGGATGCCTTCGACACATACTATAAAGGCCGTAAATGCGACCGTTGACGACCATACGGCCGCGCCAAAGCCCATAAACAAGCGTGTGTTCGGTATAAGGAATAACCCTTCAAACAATGGTACAGCTACTTGTTTTTTCGTTCCAAACAGTCGGTAGGTAACTGTCATTCCGCGTCGGAGCGCGGAATGACAGTTACCCGCCGACCACTTGAGGAGAAAGAAAAGGCAAGTTCTTCTCTATCAGTAAAATTGTTCCTTATATCGAACTCATGTCTTTTTACAATGGCAAAAGCTAATCAGGCCCCTTCCCTTCGGGAGGGTTAGGGTGTGTATTTACTCGAAGTCGAAGTAAAATCCGCCGTCGTCCGTGCTTTCGCTTTCGGCCTTTTGTTGTTGCGGCGGGTTCTTAAGGTTGCCCTTATCGTCGTACATGCCGTACGTGATGCGCAGCACTATGAACTCCGTGCGGCGGTTCAGCTGGTTGCATGTTTCCTGTTTCTCGGGGTCGAGCTTCTTAATAAAATCCTCGGTCAGCACGTCTCCCTCCTTCAGCCACGGGTACTTCTCGGTCAGTTTCTTGCGTATGGTCTTCGGCTTTTCCTTGCCGTAGCCTACGGGCGACAGCCTGTCACGGGCTATACCGTGCTCCGTCAGATAGTTTACCACGGCCTCCGCCCTGCGTTGCGACAGCGTTTTGTTATACTCCTCGCTGCCTTTGTAGTCGCAGTGCGCGCTCAGTTCGATGGTTACGTTGGGGTTCTCGTTGAGCAGTTTCACGAGTTCGTCGAGCGCGGCGGTCGATTCGGGGCGCAGCGAATACTTGTCGAAGTCGTAGAAGATGTTGTCGATGAGCACCGGGACGCGTATTGACGCCAACGGGAATTGCAGCACGTATTCCTTTGATTCCTGCACTGGCTCTACGCGAAGTTCCTCCTTGTGGTTGAGGAAACCTTTGCATGTAGCCAGCATGATGTAGTCAACGCCGGGCTGTATTACCTGCGTAAACGAGCCGTCCATCTTGACGCTCAGCTTCAGGTTGGTGCCGTCGCTGCCCACCATGTAGACCAAGGCTTCGGGCAGTTCGTAGCCTTCCATCTCGTAGACCCAGCCCTTTACGGTCTGTATTATCTCGGGTTTCTCGAAGCTGTAGATGTGGTCGTAGCCGCGTGCGTCGCCCCGGTTGGATGAGAAGAAGCCGCGGTTGTGAGGTCCTTCAAACGTCATTCCGAAGTCGTCTCCCTGCGAGTTGAGCGGATAGCCGGGGTGTTCCAGCTTGACGCGCCCCGTCTTCGGGTCGGCCTTGGCTATGTATATGTCAAGTCCGCCGAGGCCTTTGTGCCCGTCGGATGAGAAGTACATGTCGCCGTTCGGGCGGAAAGTGGGAAACATCTCGTCGCCTTCCGTGTTGATAGGCTCGCCCAAATTCTCCACGCCTCCAAGCCCGGCGGAGGTCAGGCGGACGCGCCAGATGTCGAGACCGCCCTTGCCTCCGGGCATGTCTGACGTAAAGTAGAGCCACTGCCCGTCGGGAGATATTGCCGGGTGGGCGTAGCTCGACAGCGTGTCGCGCGTCAGTTCGAGCGGCTTTGGCTTGCCCCATGCCGCGTCGGCGCGGCTCGACGTCACTATGGTTGCATACCGCGGATAGCTCGGGTCGGTGACACATTGTGTGAGATACATTTCCCTTTGGTCGGGCGTAAAGCAGCAGGCACCCTCGTCGTATTCGGAGTTCAGGCCGCTCTCGATGGTCTCCGGCCGTTGCCATTTGCCCTTTTCGTCCTTCTGCGAATAAAAAATGTCGCCGTTCTTCGTTCCCGTTATGCCGCTAAGTTCGTCTCCCTGCGCCTCGTTTCGGGTTGAAGTGAAGTAGAGCTGGTCGTACTCGTCGCCGAAGAGCATCGGCGAATAGTCGGCCCGGCGCGAGTTGAATATGTCCATCTTCTTGACTATGTAGCGCGAGCCTGCTTCCTTTTCGGCTTGCGCTGTCTGTGCCGCGAGCAGGCCGGTCTTGGCAAGTTCATTGCCGGGAAGGGTGTCAAGGACGAGCTGGTACTCCTTTGCCGCCTCCTTGTAGCTGGCCGCCTTCATCAGCAGTCGTGCCAGTTTGAGGTGCGTATCGATGCTGTCCTGCTTGTATCTTATAACGTTTCGGTATGCTGCTATGGCTTTTGCGTTGGAGTTTATGCGGTCGTAACAGTAGGCAAGTTTGGCCGCGCGCTGTCCGCGCTTTGCCCTTTCCTTTGACGGAGTCTTGTTGTATGCCACCTTAAAGTATTCCGCCGCGTCAAAATATTCGCCTATGGCGAGGGACTTCTCGCCCTTTTTCATGTAATGGTCGGCACCGCACGAGGCCAGCGCGAGCACCATTACACCTATTATCATATATGTAGATGATTTGATTTCCATGTCATAAAAGAATAAAAAGCCTCTTCCCTGTCTCCCAGTGGGGAGGAGAAATACACCTTGACAATGGTTCCGCTCCTCCCCACGGGGAGGTCGGGAGGGGGCTTTTATATAATAACTTGAAATACCGTTTTTTATTGCTTAAACGGCAGGCGGAATGTGCAGCCCTCGCGCCAGCAATCGCATCCGTAGGCCGTTTTGCCCTTTATTATGTGGCCTTTGCCGCATACGGGGCAGGTGCGGCCTATGATTGAGTCGTCGGCAGGCAGCGTCTGCGCCTCCTGTTTGGGCTTTGCCTTGTCGGGTTTTGCTGTGCCTTGTGCCTTGGGACGTGGCGAAGCGGCCTTCTTCTTGGTCTTTTTCTTCAGGTCGTCGTCGGTTGTTACGGTTACGTGGCGGTTGCTGTTGTCGGCCAGCACGTCGTTCACAATGGTGGTGATTTGCTGCTTCAGTTCGTCGATGAACTGCCCGGCATCGTATTTCTTGTGCTCTATGTCGCGCAGCTTCTTCTCCCAAATGCCCGTCAGTTCGCAGCTTTTAAGCAACTCTTCCTTGATTATTCCGATGAGTTCGATGCCCGTAGGCGTAGCCACTATGCGCTTGCGTTCGCGCCTTATGTAATGTCTCTTGAACAAAGTTTCGATGATGTTCGCCCTCGACGACGGCCTTCCGATGCCGTTCTCCTTTAATGCGGCGCGCAGTTCCTCGTCATCTACGAACTTTCCGGCTGTCTCCATCGCGCGCAGTAGTGTCGCCTCGGTGTAGTACGGGGGTGGAGTGGTCCACTTCTCGGTCAGCGTCGGCTTGTGGGGGCCGCTCTCTCCCTTGGTGAAGGCAGGCAGAGTGCGCTCCTCGTCCTGGCGGTTGGCATTGTCGGTGTCGTCCTGCGGCGTGTCTTTCGCGTACAACACGCGCCATCCCGGGTCAAGGATTTGCTTGCCGCTGACTTTAAATTCCACGTCGTCCACACGCCCCGTTGCAGTTGTTGTGGAGAACTTGCAGTCGGGATAGAATACGCTGATGAAGCGGCGAGCGATGAGGTCGTAGACGTTTCGCTCCAGGTCGGTAAGGTTTTGGGCGGGAACGCCGGTGGGGATGATGGCGTGGTGGTCGGTCACTTTCGACGTGTCGAACACCTTTTTGCTCTTTGGCAGGGGCTTGCCTGCCAGCGGTTGTGTGAACGCTTCATACCCGCGCAGCCCACGGAGGGTGGCGGCGCACTTGGGATAGATGTCGTCGCTAAGGTACTGCGTGTCTACACGGGGGTATGTAGTCAGCTTTTTTTCGTAAAGGGATTGTATTACGTTGAGCGTGGTCTCCGCGCTCATGGAGAACTTCTTATTGCAGTCTACCTGAAGCGAGGTCAGGTCGTAGAGGTGTGGAGGAGCCTCCTTGCCTGCTTTTTTCTGAACATCGGTTACGGTGAAGGGCTTTCCCTCGATTTTGGCGAACGACTGTTCGCCCTCCTCCTTGCTTGTAAACTTGCCCTTGGTGGCTGTGAACAGCGTGTCGCGGTACACCGTTGAGAGTACCCAGTAAGGCTCGGGCTTGAAGTTGTCTATTTCCTTCTGGCGGTTCACGATGAGCGCGAGGGTGGGCGTTTGTACGCGTCCAACGGAGAGCACCTGGCGGTTTTGCCCGTACTTCAGCGTGTACAGGCGCGTGGCGTTCATGCCAAGCAGCCAGTCGCCTATGGCCCGGCTAAGCCCGGCAAGGTACAGGGGCTTGTACTCCTCCTGGTCTTTCAGCGTGTTGAAGCCGTCGCGTATGGCCTCGTCGGTCATCGACGAAATCCACAGACGCTTCACGGGGCACTTGGCTTGCGCCTTCTGCATCACCCACCGCTGGATGAGTTCACCCTCCTGTCCGGCGTCGCCGCAGTTTATTATGCCGTCGGCGGCCTGCATAAGGCGTTCTATTACGGCAAACTGTTCGGCCACTCCCTTGTCTTCTATGAGTTTTATTCCGAAGCGTTGGGGTATCATCGGCAGCGAGCCGAGCGACCACCGCCTCCACATGGGTGTGTAGTCGTCAGGCTCCTTGAGCGTGCACAGGTGACCGAAAGTCCATGTCACCTGGTAGCCGTTGCCCTCGATGTAGCCCTTGTGTGTGGCCGTTGCGCCCAGTATGCGCGCTATGTCGCGCGCTACGCTTGGTTTCTCGGCGATGCAGACAATCATTTATGTAAGTTAAGAGTTAAGATTTTTCGTTTAATTAAGAGTTAAGAATTAAGAATTAAGAAAATATGCAATGCCGGTGATTTTCTTAATTCTTAATTCTTAACTCTTAACTTTTCACTTACTAATACCCCAAGTCTTCGCCCACCAGCACCACCGTGTGTCGGCCTGCCGGGTGAGAGTTGCGCATGAAGTGGATGTAGTTGCAGATGCTCTCTGGCGAGTTGCAGTTGTGGCATACGCCGTCAACCTGGCACGGGGTCTTGATGTCGAAGCGCGCTGCGTTTATTGGGCTGGCCGTCGAGCGTGCGCGTGCGAGGGCTGCGTTGACGTCCTGCGCCACCTTGTTAAGCCCCACAACGAGGATTACCTTCTTAGGCCCGAAGGTGATGGCGGCCACGCGGTTGCCGTTGCCGTCGATGTTGACCACAACGCCGTCCTCGCTTATTGCGTTGGCACTCGTCAGGTAGAAGTCGGCTGAAAACGCCTCGCGGTATATGCGCTGCGCCTCGTCGCGGTCGGCGGCAAGGTCGCGGTCGAGCAGCCGCAGGTCGCGCTTGTGCAGGGCATCGGTAAGGCCCATGTCGCGTATTGTCATAGAGCCGCCCCATGATACTGTGCTGCCGTCGGGTATCATAGCCGACACTCGTTCCACGGCTTCGGCCGCCGTGGGGCAGTATATGGCCTCGAAGTTGCGTCTTTTCAGGTTTTTGAGCATCTTCTCGGCAAGCCGTTGGTTGCGTATTTCCTTTGGAGTCATAATGTGTTTTGTATTTGTTTTCTTGACTAATATGAGTGCAAAGTTACTTATTTTTTCGTCATTTCGAGTGTGTTGCGTGATAAATGTAGCCATGTTTAACGTTACCGGGTTTTGCAAGAGGCCGTCTTTTGCCTTCCAAAAGGCCGTCTTTTACACGCTGAAAGGCCACCTTTCGCAGACCGAAAGACGGCATATTGGAAAGGCGTTGGTAATCAGGTACTTACAATTCTGTCGCCGACGCGTCTTGAAAGAGCCGTCAAAACGCCCATTTTCAGCCGTCCTGACGTGTCGTTCACTCCGTTGAAACGTCTTGTCTGGACGGCCTTTCTGTAACCGTGTTTTTATGTTTGGATGAAAATAAAATCTCGTTTCGCCCACATTTATTTTGCATTTCGCCTCGCAATCATTATCTTTGGATAAGATAAGCTGCGTTTCGGCAATAAAAATAAATCCTCGTTTCTCTCGGTTTTATTTTGTATTGCACTCAACTTGCATTATCTTTGCAGGTTAAAAAGAAATCGTGACGTTAGTGAAGCCGTTATTGTCGATGTTGTTATTGCTTGCCTTCGCCGCCGTCGTTGGTGCGCGGACGGGTGAGAATGCGCTCAAGGTGAAATACCCGGGAGGCAGGACATACATGTTCCGCGTCGAGCTGAAAGACAAGCGCGGCACGCCTTACAGCCTCTCGCGGCCCGGCGACTTCCTTTCGACAAAGGCCTTGGAGAGGCGCAACCGCCAGCATCTGAGGCTTGACTCGACCGACCTGCCCGTCAATCCTGCTTACGTGAACGAAATCCGTTCCATGGGGGTTGATGTGGTGAGCAGCAGCAAATGGAACAACACCGTGCTCGTGCGCAGCCGCCATCTGTCGAAACTGAAGAGCGTGGCGCTGCTCGGCTGCGTCAAGTCGGTGCGCAAGGTGTGGACGTCTCCCGACTCCATAGACCCCACTCCGCCACGTGCGAGGTATCACACGGAGTTCAACAGCTGGGACACCGTGGAGCAAAGCCCTTACGGGGTGACGTTAGGACAGACCGAAATGGTGGGCGGAGAGCAGTTGCACAACCGCGGCTTCCGTGGCCGCGGCATGACGATAGCCGTGCTCGACGGCGGCTTTATGAACGCCGACCGCATACCGTGCTTGAAGGAAGCGCGCGTTGTGGGTACGGCAGACTTCGTGGTGCCGCGCTCGGAAAGCGTCTTCAAGGAGATGGACCACGGCACAAAGGTGCTCTCGGTGATGGCCGTCAACGTGCCTGGCAAGTTCGTAGGAGCGGCCCCGGAGGCATCATACTGGCTGTTGCGCTGCGAGGACGGATATACCGAAAGCCTGGCCGAGGAAGACTACTGGGCCGCCGCGGCCGAGTTTGCCGACAGCATAGGCGTTGACATAATAAGCAGTTCGCTGGGCTTCCATTCGTTTGACAACCCGGCAGACAACTACACATACCGCCAGCTCGACGGCCATACCGCCCTAATATCGCGCTCCGCGTCGATGCTTGCCGCCAAGGGCATACTGCTCGTCAACAGCGCGGGCAACGACGGCATGGCGTCATGGAAGAAAATAAACGTGCCTGCCGATGCCGACAACATAATAACCGTGGGCGCCGTTACGCCCGACCGCCGTAACGCAACGTTCAGCAGCATAGGCCCTACGGCCGATGGTCGCGTGAAGCCCGACGTCATGGCGCAGGGCAGTCCTACGGCCGTCATCACCGGGCGCGGTACTATAATAAAAGATGTGGGCACGTCGTTCTCCACGCCGCTCGTTGCCGGACTGGCCGCATGTCTTTGGCAGGCGTTGCCCGGCAAGACAGCCTCTGACATGGTAAGGCTTATCCGAAAGTGTGCCGACAACACCGCTGCGCCTGACAATATCTACGGTTACGGCATACCGGATTTCTGGAAAGCGTATGAAATGGGGAAGGAATGAGAAATTAAAGTCCCACCCCGGCCCTCTCGAGAGGAGGGAGTTCTGATTGTTATGTTGCCATTTTGCCTTCCCGTTTTTCTGGTATTCGTCAATATTTTCTTGCAAGATGAAATATCAAGATACTCTTTTTACACCCGATAAAGCCAATCAAGAGCCCTCCCGTCGGGAGGGGTGGGGTGGGGCTCTCTCTCTTCTTGAGCTTAACTCCCTCGTCCGCGAGGCCGTCGAACTGACACTGCCCGGCGACTATTGGGTGGAGGCGGAGTTGTCGGAGGTGCGCGAGCGTGGCGGGCATTGCTACATGGAGCTTGTGCAGAAAGACCCTGACGGCGTAACGCCTGTGGCGCGCGCATCGGCTAAGTGCTGGCGTTCGGCGTGGATGTTGGTGCGTCCCCACTTCGAGCGCGTCACCGGGCAGCGCATAAGTGCTGGCATGAAGGTGTTGCTGAAGGTGCACGCACAGTTTCATGAAAACTACGGTTTCTCGTGGATAGTGACCGACATCGACCCTACGTTCACCCTCGGCGACATGGCGCGCCGCCGCCAGGAAGTTATCCGCCGGCTGAAAGAAGAAGGCGTGTTCGACCTCAACAAGCAGCTCGCCCTTCCGCCTTTCGCACAAAGTATAGCCGTGATTTCCAGCGAGACGGCGGCAGGCTACGGCGACTTCTGCAACCAGCTTGACACCAACCAGTTCGGTTTTGCGTTTAAGGTGACGCTCTTTCCTGCCGTCATGCAGGGCGAGCGCACTGCGCGGAGCATAATCGATGCCCTCAACGCGGTGAACGCCGACGCCGTAAGGTATGATTGCGTGGTGATAATCCGCGGCGGAGGAGCAACGAGCGACCTGTCCGCCTTCGACTCGCTTGAGCTTGCGGAGAACGTCGCCAACTTTCCTTTGCCCGTAATAACCGGCATCGGCCACGAACGCGACGAGAGCGTGGTTGACATGGTTGCGCATACGCGGGCGAAGACGCCGACGGCGGCCGCCGCCATGCTCATAGACAACCTGAAGCATACTTCAGAGCGAATTGACCGCGCCCGCGACGCCATTGTGGCCGCCGTAAGCCGCCGCATGGACTTCGAGCGGCTGCGCATCGCCCGCGTGGCGGAGCGCATACCGGTGTCGTTCTCTTTGGTCTGTACACGTCAGCGTGCGCTGGTTGACGGTCTGTCGGCAAGGCTCGGCATGGCCGTAAGGCGCGCCGTGATGTCACAAGGGGCGCGTCTCGACCGCCTGTCCGCCTCCATTCATCCTGCCATAAGCCGCAGACTGGCCGCTGAGGCGCACCGCCTTGAGTTGCTGTCACAGCGTGCGGAGGCGCAAAATCCCGCCCGGTTGCTTAAGCGCGGCTACTCGATAACGTTGCATAATGGCCGCGCCGTCCGCTCTTCGGCGGCATTAAGTGACGGCGATGTCATTGAAACACTGCTTGGACGGGGACGCGTAAAGTCTACGGTAGCCAAGAAACAGCACCCATGATTAGCATTCTATCGTCCCTTTAATCCCATAGTTCCCAGTTCTCCCAGAACACCCTAAAATCCCGAAAACATGAAAGAAACCACCTACGAAGCGGCAATCAAGCAGCTTGAAGACATCGTAAGCAAGATGGAAAACGACGAGCTCGACATCGACAGCCTGTCGCAACAACTGAAAACAGCACAGCGCCTAATCAAGCTTTGCAAGGACAAGCTTGCCAAGACCGACGAGGAAATAACGAAGATACTCGGCAATTAGCAATTCATAATCTACAATTCATAATTCATAATCCCCTCCTCGGCGCACCAGCCGAATTAGGCTCATTGGGCTAATTTTCCATCAGGCTAATTAGTCCCATTGGGCTAATCCCCCATCATCCCAATCATAATTATTTCATTAAAAAATTGCTTGTTATTAAGATAATTGCTACTTTTGCAACAAGAAACTCATCAATCAAAGCGATATTATGAAAAATCTGGATTGGGCAAAGTTGCCTTTCGGATATATTCCGACAGACTACAACGTGCGTTGCTATTACCGCGACGGCAAGTGGGGCGAGATAGAAATCTGTTCCGACGAATACATCAAGATGCACATGGCGGCCACCTGCCTGCATTACGGCCAGGAGGCGTTTGAAGGTCTGAAGGCCTACCGCTGTCCGGACGGCAAGGTGCGTGTGTTCCGCATGGACGAGAACGCCGCCCGCCTGCAAAGCACATGCCGCGGAATACTCATGCCCGAGGTGCCGACAGAGCTGTTTGAGGAGATGGTTGCCAAGGTGGTACGCCTCAACCAGGACTACATCCCCACATACGAGAGCGGCGCAACGCTTTATATCCGTCCGCTGCTGCTGGGCATGTCGGCACAGGTTGGCGTGCATCCGGCTACTGAATACATGTTCATGATATTCGTCACTCCCGTAGGACCGTACTTCAAGGGAGGCTTCGCCACCAATCCTTACGTCATCATACGCGAATACGACCGTGCCGCTCCGCTTGGCACCGGTATATATAAGGTGGGCGGCAACTACGCCGCTTCACTGCGTGCCAACAAGATGGCGCACGACCTCGGTTACGCCTGCGAGTTCTATCTTGACGCTAAGGAGAAGAAGTACATCGACGAGTGCGGTGCAGCCAACTTCTTCGGCATAAAGGACAACACTTATGTTACGCCAAAGTCAACAAGCATACTGCCCAGCATCACCAACAAGAGCCTGATGCAGCTGGCCGAGGATATGGGCATGAAGGTGGAGCGCAGGCAAATACCTGAAGAAGAGCTGGCAACGTTTGAGGAGGCCGGAGCCTGCGGCACAGCTGCCGTTATCAGCCCCATCTCCAAGATAGACGACCTCGAGAACCACAAGAGCTACGTCATCAGCAAGGACGGCAAGCCCGGTCCGATAAGCACAAAGCTGTACAACAAGCTGCGCAACATACAGTACGGCATTGAGCCAGACGTGCATGGTTGGACGAAAGTGGTAATAGAATAAATGAATAATGAAAAATGAATAATGAAGAGTGGAAAATTCAAATACCGTGAAATGCAAGGTAATGGATTTTTCACTCTTCATTCTTAAATCTTCACTTTTAATTCTTATGTCAAAGGGAAAACTGGCCAAGTTCGCCGACATGGAGCGTTACGCGAACGTTTTTCAGTATCCGTATTCAGTGATTGACGATGTTCCTTTCGAGATGAAAGGCCGTTGGCGCGAGATGTATTTCCATAACGACAACCCCATTGTGCTTGAGCTTGGCTGCGGCAAGGGCGAGTATGCCGTAGGATTGGCGCGCCTGTTCCCCGACGTCAACTTCATTGGGGTTGACATCAAGGGTGCCCGCATGTGGACGGGGGCGACGCAGGCACTTGCCGAGGGACTGACGAATGTCGCCTTCCTGCGTACCAACATTGAGCTAATCGACCGCTTTTTCGCTCCCGGCGAGGTGCAGGAAATATGGCTTACGTTCAGCGACCCGCAGATGAAGAACGTGCGCAAGCGACTTACCAGCACATACTTCATGGAGCGTTACCGCCGCTTCTTGGTTGACGGCGGCATAGTGCACGTCAAGACTGACAGCAATTTCCTCTTTACATATACGCGCTACATGGTGGCTCATAACGGCCTGCCGGTGCTCTTCTGCACGGAAGACCTTTACCATACGGCCGACATCGACGACGACACGCGCCGCATACTCTCCATACAGACCTATTACGAGAGCCAGTGGATAGAGCGCGGGCTGAACATACGCTACATGAAGTTCTGCCTGCCGCATGGGACTGCGCTTGAAGAGTCGGGCGTTGAAATCCCCGTTGACGATTACCGCAGTTACCGCCGCCATTCACGCAGCGGCGTGGAAAAGCGGAAGTAATGGCTCTTGCTTGATTAATGTGAGTTCGGCATAAGAAACCTCCTTTGTAGTGACATATTTAACGCTACGCGAGTTCGGCATAAGGAATTTACGTTTCAATAAGGCGTGTATCAATCTATTTTGTGTCTCAAACGGTCAATTGGTATCGGTCGGTATCTGTCATTCTGCGTCGGAGCGCGGAACGACAAATACCAACCGACTGATTGAAGCTGGATGATTGTCGATGTTTCTTATACCGAACTCACGTAATATATTTGTACTGCTTCGTTTTTTTCAACGTCGTTTCGCATTATTAACGACGGCCTTTCGCCGCCCTGTTTGCCGTATATTGCAATGCCGTTTGCCGTGTTTTGATGTGCAATAAACCGTTTTTTTACTGCAAAATATCTTTCATCTTTCAGTTTACGGTGTAACACACTGAATGTCAATGTGTTGCGCGCTGAAAGATAGCTTGTCTTATCTGTCATCATCCTTCATTCAGAGTATTACGGTGAAAGACGGCTGAAAGATGCCGCGCACATCTGTCATTGTGCAACGCCTTGACATTCAGCGCGTTACACCGTAAACTGAAAGATGAAAGATGTTTTCCATGTTTTTTTCGTTTCGTCTTGTCGCAACACTTGCAGGCTGCCTCTTTTCGGGTCATCCGCAGTTCAGGTGCATATCTCATCTCCGAAGGGGCAAAACCGCTTCGCGGAAATTAACAATGAAAAATGAAAAATTAAACCGCACGTGAGTTCGACATAAGGATAATGTTGTGATAATCCTATTTCAAATAGTCAGAGGGTAATCAGTCATTCCGCAGAAATGCGGAATCCAGTACATTAATATGGCAAAAAGCAGGTTATCTATACTGGATTCCACCCTCGCCCCCTTTCTCCCTACCGGCGGGTGTCCTTCCGCTAAGATATTATATTTGTTTTATTTGTGTTAATGAATATTAATCGGGGGGGTAATTCACACATTCATAAATATTTATTATTTTTGCAACAGTTTATATTGGTATTAACGATTGAGACTGTCTGTGATGACTAATGGCAAATTTAGAGCCTTTATATTAGTGTTGGCATGTCTGTTGTTTAGTATTCCACTCCATGCGCAACGCATAGCAATTAAGACCAACGCACTGTACTGGACAACTGCAACGTTCAATGCAGGCGTTGAGGCGCGCCTGTCAAAGAAGTGGACATTGGACGTGTCGGCCGGCTACAACCCGTTTACTTTTTCCGGTAACAAGAAGCTGAAGCACGTCTTGGTACAACCCGAGGCGCGCTATTGGCTTTGTGCCCCGTACTCGGGTCACTTCATTGGAGCCAACATCCTCTACTCACACTATAATGCCGGCGGTGTGAAGTTCCCCTTCGGAATATTCAAAGACCTGCGCAGCCAGCGTTTTCAAGGTGACCTTGGAGCTGTCGGGCTGGTCTATGGTTACAGTTGGATGCTTCCCGGAAAGCGGTGGAGCATTGAGGGCGTGGTCGGTATCGGCTACGGCCTGACACATTATTCCAAGTACGCCTGCGAGGTGTGCGGCAGCAAGCTTGGTGAAGACACAAAGAGCCTCTTCATGCCAACCAAGCTCGCTGTGTCGGTAGTATATTATTTGAAGTAAGGAGTGAAAAGGGAAGAGTTAAGAGTGAAGAATTAAGAGTTAAGAGCGAAAAATCCATTAGCCCTCCCGAAGCTCACTGCTCTCCCGGCCCTCCCTTAAAGAAGAAAAACTAAATGATTATGAGATTTCTTTTTACCATATTGTCAGTCCTTGCTGTCGGCGCGGCGTCGGCACAGCGTCAGCTCGATGTAGACTGGCGCGACAGCAGCTCGGTAAGGTTCAGCTTCACCGTAGCCGAGGGGCAGGGTGCCGGCAGCGATTACGCCGTGCGCGCCGTTCCCGTATTGGCCGGCGCACTTGGCGACACGCTACGCCTGGAGCCTACGGTGTTCCGCGGCAAGCGCAACATGCGCTACATAGAGCGTGCGCGATATTATGGAACGGCCGGGCCTGCCGTGGGCGACGAGTTGTCGGCTGGGCAGGCCAAGGAATACAGCGTGGAGCTTAGCCGTGGCGACTATCCATGGCTGTGGGCGGACAAGGTAAGCCTTGCCGTTGAACGGACAAAGGAGGGCTGTTGCGACGTTATACCCATGCAGCCTGTGCCCGTGGGCAGCCTGATGTACGTGCCGGCGTTCGCACCGGTGCTGGCGGCCGTGCCCGACAATACCGGCCGCGCCGGAGAGCTGGAGCGTGACAACCCTGTGCTGCAGCACATATCCAAGTACCGCCCGTATGACGATACACGCATACTGCGCAAAGAGAAGGGCGCGCTCTACGTACACTTCCCCGTTGACAAGCATGACATACGCCACGACTTCCGCAGCAACGGCCCTACGCTCGACCGCATAATATCAATTACACGCGACATAATGGCTGACACCACGTCGACCGTACAGCGCATACAAATCATAGGTCTCGCCTCGGTGGAAGGCTCTGTGCCCTACAACAGCCGCCTTGCAGGCCGCCGCGCCGCCGCCCTGAAGCGGTATATACAGCAGCGTGTGCCCACGGCTGACTCCCTCTATGAGTGTGTCAACGGTGGCGAGGCATGGACAGAACTGCGCGACCAGATAGCCGACACCGACTACCAGTGGCGTGACGAGCTGCTACGCATCATCGACAACGAGTCCGACCCTGACCGCCGCGAGAGCCGCATACGCTCGCTTGCCGGGGGCAAGGCTTATGCTTACCTTAAAGACAACGTACTTTCAGACCAGCGCAACTCCGGTTACCTGCGCATATACTATGACTACGTGCCCGACACGGCGGCGCGCACCATCAACCGAGCTACCGACCTTTTGCGCCAAGGACGCTACAGCGAGGCGCGCCGCATGTTGCTTACCGTCAAGGATGACCGGCGGGCATGGAACGCTCTCGGCACAGCCTGCTACATGACCGGCGCAGAGGACGAGGCGATAGGCTTTTTCCGCCGTGCCGCACAAGACGGCAACCGCCAGGCCGCAGACAACCTGCGCCAGGCCGAGGACATAAAGGCGCGCCGCATCAAGGCCGAAAGCGGCAATGAGACAAATAGGCAATAAGCCAAATATCTCGCAGAGCACCCGGCTTTCCCAACCGGCTCATTAGCCCCATTCGGCCCATCCGGCCTGTCAAAATAGAAAACTGAATTAACTAACAACTTAAACTTTTTGTATTATGATTAAATTAGACAAGTTTGCCTTGATGGGCGCGTTCGTGCTCACTGGCGCACTCGGCTTCACTGCCTGCTCGTCAGACGACGACCTCGGCAATTCAGACACGCCGAACCTTACAGGCGACGTCGTAAAGACGCAGTTTGCCATCAACGTGCCTCATGCACAGGGTACTCGTATGAGTGCAGATGTTACGCAGGATGGCAAAGACTTCCGCGGCATGGACAACATCCGTCTGATTCCGTTTGATTTACAAACAACGCCGACGGAAGCATCAAAGCCTTTGACAGGTTCGGAAACGTTGCTGTATAATGCCATAACTCTTCCTGCCATAGGTAAAACCAGTGATTTGAATACAAGTTCAAACTCAAAGGTTTACAACGATGTAGACATTCCTCTTGGCACTAACGCCTTCCTCTTCTATGGAGAGGCAACGGCGAATGCTGCTGAAAATAGTCTTACCGCGCAGCAGACCAACGGCGTGCTGAACCCGTCTTACGCGACATCGGGCTTGTCGGTAGGTACAGCCGTCAACGCAGTTAACTTCAACCTGCAAGGCATTCTTGGCACGTCTGATGTAACTGATGAGCAGACCGCATTGGTTAACCTCCTTAACGCTGTTGCCGGTGCAAAGGGAACAAGCGAAACCAAATGGTCAAGCGTTACAGAAGAAAACAGCCCGGAGCTTAAGGAGTATTATGACGCGTTCATAAAACTGAAGGCAGGTTCTGCCAAAAGCATCCGCCTGGCTTTGCAGGATTTGTACAATTCTATGAACAGCCCCCGCGTGACAGACTACAACGGACTTAAAGATGCCATAAAGAAAGCTATAATTGGCGAGAATAACGCAAACTTTAAAGAGCCGACAGGTACAACTCCTAACCAGACTTTGGAATATGCCGATAACTTTGCAGGAAAGACATATCCTACTGAGTTCTACCTTCCCGATGGTGCTGTAAGCGTACAGTGGAGCACAGATAAGTTTGAGTATGTAACAACCAATCCCGGCAACACCGGCCTTAACGTAGCCGCATTGGCTAACTACACTTACCCCACTTCGCTCTATTACTGGACTAACACCTCAATCAAGACCGCTACGGCTCCGCAGGGAACTAGTTACGGTACAAGCGATTGGTCAACAATCCTTAATACATTGTATACCGACGGACGTGAGGTTGAAGCTAACACCCAGTCTGTAGCCATGGAGCAGACCGTAAACTATGGTGTCGGCCGTTTTGACTTGAAGGCTGCTTTTGCAACAGGTGAAATAAAGGATGGCGGCAACGAAACTGTAACTCTTCCGACAAACGGCTTCCAGCTTACCGGTGTTCTTATTGGCGGACAGAAGAATGTAGGATGGAATTTCGCACCTGTTACCGGCGGTACCGAATATACTGTCTATGACGCTGCCGTTGCGGCAAATACTTATGTTGACCGCACCTCTGCATTGAAGAACCGTACACTTGTTCTCGAGACGGCAGGGGCAAGCTCAGACCCGTTTGAGACCGTACAGTTCGCCCTCGAGTTTGTCAACAACAGCAGCGAGGCATTCCAGGGTGTAGACGGCATCGTACCCGTAGGCGGCAAGTTCTACCTTGTCGGTAAGATAACGTCTAACGTTGATAATCCCAAAGTGTTCCAGCAGGATTATTACACAACGGCTACCGTTACTATAAACAGCTTGGCGAATGCTTACAACGTAGTTCCTGACTTGCGTACTCCGCAGCTTGAGCTCGGCCTTAGCGTTGACCTTGAATGGCAGAAGGGTCTTGAGGCAGACGTAACAATCGAATAACAACCCATCCGTCACTGCGCATTGCATCATCAGCAAGCCGCAGGCTGTGCAACCAATGGCGGCAGACTTTCGTAGGTCTGTCGCCAACAAATCGGGCGGACGGCGGATAACCGTTAATCTTCCGCATGAGAAGCCCGAAAAAAAGAGCCCTACCAAAGCCTCCTCTAAAGCCCCCTCCGAAGCCCCACCAAACTTCCCCGAGGGGAGGCTCCGGCCAGCTTGAGGTCAGGCACTCCCAGTTTTCCCAGAGCTCTTAGCTCTCCCAGGTCTCCCTGTAGAAATTAAAGATAATGCTTATGGCAAGATATTCAATGAATACTAACTCTAACTTAAATACTCCCAACAGCAGCAACCCCACTGCGCCAAGCCCGCAAGCGGACAGGAGCCTCCCCTTTGGGAGGTTTGGAGGGGGCTTCGCTGGAGGCTTCTGTTTTGCTTGCCTCGCCTTTGTTGTCGCCGCGTTTACCTCTTGCATAGACGAGGACTTGTCTAAGTGCGGCGTCAACTATGCCGTCAACTATGCCGTTCACCGCTCCGTTGACCTGCAAGCAGCGGTGGCAGATGTGTTTTATTCGGCGGGGGAACAGGGCATTGCCGCCCATGTTGAGGGCGAGCTTGGCGGTGTGTTCAGCGGCGTTGCCCACGACCTCGACCTCTCGTTCTTCGTCGAAGGCCGCCGTAGCCACTGGCAGAGCACCGTCATCGACGCGTCGTCGGCCTCGCTCACTTATTATCTCAAGCAGGCAGACTACCGCCACCTGACGCTTTCGGGTGCGGCCGACGAGGCCGCCGTAGCCGTTGATGGGCATGACGGCGAGGATGCGCTCGCCGTGTCGGGCGTGATAGAGCATGACACGGTAGACAGCCATCGCCGCGCCATATATTCGGCGCGTATGGATATGCCGGTAGAAGGCCGCACGGGCACGTTCCGCTCCGACCTGTATATGGTAAACAGCGCCGTGGCCGTGGTGCTTGGCAGCGCGGCGCAGCCGGAGAGCGTCACGGGTTGTGTTGACGGCATGGCGTCAGGCTTCGCCGTGAACGACAGCCTCTATTCGTTTGACCGCAAGGCCGCCGTGCGCATGTGGACCACCCGTTACGATGCCTACCACTGCCTTTACGCCGTGGCTATGCCGTCGCGCGACGCAGCGGCAGGCGATGCGGCCGACGGCGTCTGGCAGGTGAAGGTGTACGTCTCCATGGCAGGCAAGATTACGGAGAGCGTGCTCCACATAAGCGAGCCTCTGCCTGCCGGCGGCGTGAAGATAATAAAAGGAGTAATCAAGGACGACGGCTCGGTTACCACAGAGTCGCCAGAGGTGGGCGTCAGCGTAACGCTCGACTGGAAACCCGGTGGCAGTCACGACGTGGAGATGTAAGCCCGGCAAACCAACAGCCCCCTCCAAACCTCCCCGAGGGGAGGCCCCGGTCCGCTTGAGGCCAGGCACTCACAGTTTTCCCAGTTCTCTCAGAGCTCCCAGCTCTCCCAGTAAAAGTTAAAGATAATGCTTATGGCAAGATATTCGATAAAAACTAAAATCCTCGCCTTCTTCAATAGATGCGGCATTCGTATCTACGCTTCCCCCAAGCGGACAGGAGCCTCCCCTCGGGTAGGTTTGGAGGGGGCTGTTCCCTCTGGCTTTGGAGGGGCTTGTTTTGTGGGGGCTTTCATCATCCTTTCCCTCTTCTCTTGTTCAAGCGACGACGACGGAGGCGGGCGTACGTCAAAAGTGGAGCGGCAGACGGTGCGCCTCTACCTCAACATCCCCTCTTCTGACGGCACACGCGTAGGCGACCCCGGCCAGTCTACGGACGAGGGCATAGCTTGGGACAAGCTCGCCGTGATGATAGAATATCCTGACGTATCAGGAAACGAGAACATTCCCGGAGCTGACAGGCACAGTGTAATATATGTAGACAAGACTGATTACGACGCAGGCATCGACGCGCAGGGCTATTACTGGGTGCCGTTAGACCTGCCCGAAGGCAAGGTGCGCTTCTACGGAGTGACGTATAGCAAGGATGAAGGGGCGCAGCTCGAGACTGATATTAATGCGATTGACGAATCTGTTGACGCAACCCCGAGCTTCGCCAGCCTTGAAATATCCAACGATTACGCTACGGCCGACGGCACGATGGACGTAGCCAAGTTTCTTAGTGTAGCTACGGGATATTATGAAGAGAACGCCAGCCACGACTTCACCGTAGAGCAGAAGGCGGAATGGGAAGACGAGGACATGCCGCGCATGACGCTGACACGCCTCGCCGCGAAGATAGACATACAGTGGGATGCGGACAACGCATACCCTGAATATACTGACGTAAAGGTGGAAAACTTTACGTTTTACGGAGACAACGCATCCACCGACATAGCAAGCTCCGGCAAAGGCAGGCTCTTCCCCGATTTGTGTACAGGCCAAGAAGACAAGATACTTGGCGGCAAGAGCTTCCTTGGCGTGTTCACCTCGCCCATAAGCCAGCGCAACGGACGCGTTTACCATTACGTGTTTCCCGATGGTGTAAGCACGCCCAAGATAGTGTTTGACCTGTCGGCCAATCATGTAAAAAATGATAATCAGACTGAAAATATAAACGGAAATTACACGTTCAACTTTACCGGCGGTGCGCTTAAGAAAGCATCTTGGTACAAGATAAATACGACGATAAGCGGTCTTTCAAATATTAACACAAGTCAGGACATAACCTTCAACGACGGCTCTACGCAAACGACCGATACCGGAGAATAAGTCAGCGGCAGAGAACGTTGCCGCCCGTTCATGCGGATTTGAGCCAGGCGGTCGGTAACCGTCATGCCGCACAAGGATGCGGCATCCAGTGTAAACCACCGGGCCATTCCTTGCTTGCGTGCTGGATTCCGCGTCAGAGCGCGGAATGACAGTTACCCGTTCATGCGGATTTGCAATCCGCATGAGTGTACTATCAGGATTTGCAATCCGCTTAAGCATGAAAGCCAATCGGATTAAAAATCCTTATAGCAAGCACCCCCGGATTGCAAATCCGGGGGAACGGCATAGTGAGAGCCGTCCTCAAGCATAGTGGGAGCCGTTCTCAAGCACAGTGAGAGCCGTCCTCACGTATAGTGAGAGCCGTCCTCTCCAATCAAGAAGACGGCATTTAAGGCTCTTAAAGACGGCCTTTGAGGCCATTAAAGGGCATCTTTTGCAGGCCGAAAGGCGACCTTTTGCAAGGCTGCGGATAACGTACTGACACTCAATGAATTACGAAACGAAGAAATAAAACATACAAAGCTATGACAAAGACTTTACGTGCTTTATATATACTTGCGGCTTTCGCCATGCTGCCCCTCGCCATGCAGGCGCAGGGCAAGCGGTATTATGTAACGAAAGAGGCCGAAAAGGCGCAGACGCAGGGCGACGGCTCGTCATGGAGCACGGCGATGACGCTTCAGCAAGCCATCGGCACCGCCACGGCCGGAGACGAGATTTGGGTGAAAGGTTACGAGGCGGCAGGCGGCGGAAACTCATACGTAGTGCCCGAAGGCGGTTACACGTTAAAGTCAGGCGTCAGCCTTTACGGCGGCTTTTCGGGCGAAGACGGCAATACCATTGACAACCGCGAGGTAATCGACAAGAAGGCATACCGCATGAAGTACCGCACCGTGCTTACGGGCGATATCAGCAGGAACGACAGCGTGAAAGGCGCCAGCCTCATCTTCCCCGGCAACGCTACGCGCGGGGACAACGCCAAGCACGTGCTCACACTTAACCTCGAGCCGACATCGCAGAGTGGCAACAACAACACCCTGCCCACCGTAGTCAACGGCGTAACCATAGCCCGCGGCCATTACCCCGGCGACGGCGGCGTGGGCGCAGGCATATACGTCACGGGCGACAACAGCCGCGGCGGCATTTACCGCATAGAGCGTTGCTTCTTCATAGAGAACTACGCCGACAACGGCGGAGCCTTGTATGTAAGCAATACGGTCAAGAATGTCAACGGCCAGGAGTGCCTTATCGACCGCTGCGGCTTCTTCAACAACGCCGCCGGAGAGCGTGCCGTGGCCGAGAACCAGGGTGGAGCCGTGTGGCTGGCAGGTGCCGGCACGATAGTCAACACCGCAATATTCAACAACGAGAACGGCGGAGTGCGTCTCGAAAATAGTGCCGCCCGTGTGGTTAACTCAACCATCACGCGCAACACCGGCTCGGGTGCCGACGGCAGCGAGGCTTACGTTTACAACACCGTTATATGGGGCAACTCCCTCCTTACCTCGACCGACCAGACGCGCCCCGGTTTCGACCACTGCGCATACCCCGAGGCCAACCCCGGCGGAACTGACGGGCAAGGCAACGTCTACCTTGCCGCCAAGAACAACGAGGACGGCGGCCCCCACTTCAGTTCGCCGTCGCTCAAGACCGGTTTCGACACCGACTACGACATACTCCACTCCCTGTACCCCCTCTGGACATGGGAGCCCATGGAGGCTACGCCCCTTGTCGATGCCGGCAATGACGGCGCGTACGCAGCCGGGACATACGGCTCGGTTGACCTTAACGGCGACAGGCGTCAGCAGGACACAATAGACATTGGCGCCTTCGAGTACCAGCCCGTAGCCGCAGGGCGCATACGCTACGTCAAGCAGGGCGGTACGGGCGACGGCACGTCGTGGACCAACGCCTCCGGCGACATACAGCGCATGATTGACGACCTGGCCGACAACAATCCCGGCGGACAGCCCGGCGAGGTGTGGATAGCCGAAGGCGAGTATGAGCCGCAGACGCAGCTAATCTCCAACGCAAGCTATTCGGCCTCGTTCCGAATGCGCGACGGCATCAGCGTCTATGGCGGTTTTGCAGGCGGCGAAGCGTCGAAGACGGAGCGCAAGTTGAAGACGAAGCCCGAAGGCGAGGAAGTAATGCCGTGGGAGTTTGAGCATACTACCGTGCTCAAGGCGGCTTATTACGACCGCAAGAACCTGACGCTCAACGGCAACAAGTGGACGCTTACCTCAGACTCGCGCCACGTGGTATGGTTTGCCCCCATGCAGGACGAAGACCCCTTCACGCAGGTTACCACGCTCGACGGCGTTACCATAATGGGCGGTTACGCCCAGGGAAACACTGGGCTTGACGACTTCTATACCGACCGTGGCGCCGGTGTCTACATGGACGGCGAGAACGCATACCTTACTAACTGTACCGTGACAGAGAACTACGCCACGGGCAACGGCGGCGGCGTGTATCTGCGCAACGGCCGCGTGCAGTCGTCGCTCATATACAACAACAACTCCGACCAGAACGGCGGCGGCGTCTACGTTGACGACCAGGGCCTTGTACACCGCTCCATGCTCGCCAACAACTCCGCACGCAACGGCGCGGGAGTCTACCTTGACAATAGCGACGATAAGCACGCGTTGCCCGAATACCTTCTACTCTCGTCCTGCGTAGTGTCCAACAACACGGCCTCGGGCAACGGCGCGGTGTACTGCAACCAGGGCGGAGTGCTCCTTCAGAACACCATCGTCAACAACAAGTGCGTAACCGCGACCGACCTTACCGACCCCAACGCCTCGCAGACCGGCGGCGTGTACATCAACTACTACGCCCTAGTTATAAACTCCGTGCTGTGGAACAACATCATGCAGTCCACCGGCACCAACATACCCATGTACGCCAAGAACCCCGATGCTAATCGCGTGCGCTTCCTCTACAACGCCATGTCGGGCGTAAACAACGCCGTGTGGAACGACATCCGCCAGGAGCAGACGCTCTCGCTTGTCGATGAGAACAAGGGAGGCGAAAACACCATAGGCCCGAGATTTGAGGAACCTGCACAGGGTAGCGAGTTTGGCTCGACCTCCTTGGAAAACGCAGTAGGCATATTAGACCCATCAGACTTATCCGCTGACTACTGGCAAACCAACACTATCTCCTATTTCTGGAAACCCATCAACGGCTCTAACCTCTGGGCGCGCGGCATGGCGCTCGGCCAGCTGCCTACTGAGGTAGTGCTCGCCCCCGAAATAGACATCGCCGGCGGACTGTTCGCACAGAAGCCCGCCGTTGGCGCGTTCCATGTGGAGCGGTCGCAGATAGTGCCCGCCCTTGAGGACGGCAACACCCTCGTAGTGTATGTCGATGCAGCCTGCACCGAGCCCGAGCATCACGGCTCGTCGTGGGCTACGGCCTACCGCTCGCTCAACGATGCGATAGCGTTCTTTGCAGGTTTGGCTACTGGCAGCGAAACTTTTACCGGCAACGGTACAGAGCAGAGCGATGATGATTATGGCAGACACCCGGTTGACGCCAGCACGAAGTTTGAAATCCGCGTGCTCGAAGGCAACCTGTGGCCGCGTTACGCCTTTGTCAACGAAGACCCAAAGACCGCCACGCTCGACATTCTCGCCATGCCCGGCGACAGACAGCTGCGCATAGTGGGCGGCTATCCTGAAGAGATAAAGACCGACGCCGCCGCGCAGCGCGACCCCCTCAACCACCGCTCGCAGCTCAACGGCAATACCGGCGGCTCAACCCTTGAGGACGGCCTCTACCACGTAGTCACCGTAGAGCCGGGCGCACGGGTGGTGCTCGACGGCTTCCACATCATCAACGGCTACGCCGCAGGCACCGCCACACTGCAATACGGTGCGGGCATGTTCGTCCGTCAGGGCGCAACCGTAACCGCCGCAAACTGCATCTTCGAGAACAACACCGCCGCAACCGGCGCTGCCATCTACGCCGCCGATGCGGCAAACCTCACCCTGCAAAACTGCGTGGTGAACAACAACACAAATACCGACACCTCCGCCCAGGTAATACAGACGGCGCAGGACGCAAGCCTCACCATGCAGCATGTCACCGTGGTGAACAACGTCGGCGCGGCACCGAAAAACAACAGCTTGTACGCAACATCGTTCTCGGCAGGCAACGTCAATGCCCCTGAAAACGGGACAACCGACGGCATGAACAATACTCTCACCCTCGCCACTATTGACGAAACAGGAGCAAAGAACTTTGCCAACCCGACCAACAAGGCCGGAGCAACCCTCGGCTTCGATACCTATCTCGGTGGCTACTCCTCGTTCCGTCCGCTGACAAGCTCGGCAGCAGCCGCTGACCATATAATAAATAAAGGTGCAGACTCCAATCTCCTAACGGACATCATGGGCAACGACCGCAATCTCGGCGGCGTGCCAGACCTCGGAGCATACGAGGCCGACTTGCCAAAGGCGGGTAAGGTGATTTATGTGCGTTCATATAATCAAAACTGGGATACCGGCGAAGAATTGGATGGTAATCCAAGTTTAACAGAAGGTGGTAATGGCTCTTCTTGGGAAACGGCTATTAACGGAAATGTAATTTGTGATGTTAATATAGGCTTAGACAATAATTTCTACGAACGGCAAGATAACCAGTATATCTTGTCTACAGAAGATAATTTTAGTAAAGGAATTTATAAATTCGAAACGAATTTTTATGAAGACTTTTGGTCTACGAGTGGTAACACGTATCAAACGAGTGGAAGCAACTCAATAACCAATAGCCGAAAAGAACAATATGTTAGCGGTCTGCAATATGCTGTGGAAAAAGCGGCGGAGATAAATGCAAACTTATCAGAGGGTGAAGACTCTGTTGAGGTTTGGGTCGGCGCAGGCATTTATACAGATTATAAGGGATTTGTTATACGTGATAAGGTAAAAGTATTAGGTGGTTTCCCTAAAGACGGTGTTCCAGGAGAAAGCGACAGGCATCCGTTGATTTCTCAATATATTCCGGCAAATGATGCTGACAAAGGTCTGGTAAAAACTGATTATGAGACAATCTTGCAAATTAGAAAAGAGACACCGGTAACATGGAATGGGTATACAGGAACGCCAACAAGTGTTGTCACAAATTTAGGCAGTACTGTGCGTAGGCGGTATGTTTTGTTCCAGCCTGATGTATGTTTATCAACATGGGCACCCTCAGCCAGTGATGGAGGAACAAATGGAAGGGACAATAAATATCGTTATCCTGGCTCAAATTCAGGTATGATAGACAATACCAATTATCAAGAATACAAAGGGGCTGTTTGGGACGGCTTTACCGTGCGTCATGGATATATCAATAGATATTATTCCAATCGTGACGGTGGTGCTGGCGTGCGTGTGTTCCGTGGCGTTACTTTGCAGAATATGGTGATAACAAACAACTGCAATCACCATAATAACCGTAATCGTGGTGGTGGATTGTATATGGACGGACTTAACAGCCGCATAAATAATAGTTTTATACTTAATAATTATATAGGTACGGCGGGAGAGAGTATGGGTGGCGGTGCTTATATGATTGTCGGCACGGGATACAACTTGGTTGTTGCCAACAATTATAGCAGTCACCGTGGCGGAGGTATCTTTATGGAAAGTGCAACATTTTTCAATAATACGATAGCCTACAACTACTCACCCAATCCTGAAAATGGGGTTAATGATAATCGTGAAGGAGGCAGTGGATTGTTTCAATACGCAGACGGAAATCAACGCTTGTCTAATTTGGAACTTTACAACTGTATTTTTTATGGGAATTATGGAGTGTCAATATCTTCAAATGCTACAGGTACTTTCAATGATGCTTATAATTGCTATGTACAAGGTTCGATTTATACAGGACTGAATGGTAAATTTCCTTCAAGTAAAGACAATCAAGTCGGACAGAATTTGTCAAATCCATTTTCAGCGGGGAGCAATGCACAAGCTGAAAATAATTATCGCCTTATCGCAGGAAGTAGTTGTATAAACAAAGGAACAGAGGTTGTTGACGGGAAAATACTTGACTTACCGTCAACCGATATGGACTATACCAACCGAATAAAAGACTGTACGGTTGACATCGGCGCTTACGAGCGTGACAATGAAGACACGACAACCCCTGACGGGAACGGCGTTTATTATGTTACGTTCACGGGATTTGGCAACGCAAGCGCAAACTCGCCTGAGAACGCGGCGTGCGCCGATAAACTTCAGACTGTTCTGAATGCCGCCGGTGAGCGTGCTGCGAAAGAGCAAACGGCGATTGTAAAAATCGCAGGATATGAGGATGCAAATTTTGTATATCACGCCAACACGTTGTCAGACCCTGATAATCCGCAGAGCTACACGTTCGTAGTGCCTGAAGGTGTTACTGTTATGGGCGGATATTTTGAAGGTACGTTTACATATGGTAAATATAATGATGACGGTTGGAGTGAAGAAGATCGTGACGCGATGACTTACCGCACGGTACTGAGCGCGGAGGCTGTTCCTACACAAGGGTCAACCATCACACAGAACGTTATAGGTTACCACGCCGTTACATTTGGCGGCGGTGACGGTACATCGGCGTTGACTAAGGGCGCGACGATCGACGGCGTTTGGCTGGTTGATGGTTCGGCCACGTCATTGGCCGGTCAGGGTAATCCGGCGACGCGGGGCGGCGGCGCGATAGTTCCGGCAGGGGGCCACGTAAGAAACTGCGTGGTGACAGGCAACGCTGCCGTTGACGGCGGCGGACTCTACCTCATGCCCGGCGCGACGGTAAGTGGCACGCTCGTCTACGGCAACACAGCCACGGGCAACGGCGCGGGCATTTACGCCGATAATGAAAATGTTACTAACGGCAGCCGCTCGCACGTCATCTCCAGCACCATTGCCGACAACACGGCCAGTGGCAGCGGCGGCGGACTCTACCTGGAGGACGGCGCGTCGATGCAGGTCAACACCGTTATCTGGGGCAACGACGCTCCGCAGGACAAGAACGTAAGCGGAGTAACCAACCTGTCGTTTACTGACACAAGGCTCGCCCGTGTGTATGGCTTGACGACCGTTGCCGGTGGAACAGAGCAGAAGGGCGACTTCTACCCCTTCAACGACTGTTTCGTTGAGAGCCTTGAGCTGCCTTCCGACTTTATGAACACCTCCATGCAGAGCGATGCCGATGTCTACTTCGCCGACGTTGACGACACGCACAGCGACTACCGCCTGAAGGAACTCTCGCCGCTCATCAAGCACGGCGCAGACGACGTGTACTTCGACACAGACGCACAGTTGTCGTTCCTGACCGAGTTCAACATCGCCGAGAGCGACATGCAGGGAGCATCGCGCAATGAAGATTTGGGCAGAATCGACGCAGGAGCCTTCGCCCATCCCGGCGGCATACTGCCCGAAGATCTGTTCACGCGCATCTTCGTTTCGCTGGGCAACAACGTGAAGCTCAGCAACGGGAAGGACATGCTTGAATACCTTGGCCGCTCGTTCTACACGTCGTTCTCAACGCTTGAAGATGCCCTGGCGTATATCCGCTCGATGAGGGAGAACAGAACAGGCGGCGCAGATGACAATACCCACTTTGAAATACTTGTAGCCGGAGGAACGTACAAGCCGACAAACAGGCGTGAAGAGGCGCCTGAAACTGTAGGCCACGACCAACGCCTGTACTCGTTCGTAGTTCCGCAGAACGTAAGCGTCTACGGCGGATTTACGGGAGAGGAAAAATATGTTACTCCGGAAAGTATGCAGTTCAGTAACAACAAAGTTACGTCAATTCCGGCTGAAGGATATACAGACATAAACGATGTAAATACAACATTGGACGCAATGTTGTCTGCCCGCGGCTTCTCCGACTTCAACGGCAACGGCATAAAAGAGCCGTGGGAGCTGGGACAGCAGACCATTCTCTCGGGCGCAATCAACGCCTCGTCAACGGCGCAGAACGCTTACCATGTGTTGTTCTCTAACGATGCGGACGCAACCCATGGCGTAGTGCTCAACGGACTCACCGTGATGGACGGCGAGACGTATAACGACATGAGCCCGGTACAAGCTCACAACGAGGTAGGCCGTGGCGGCGGACTTTACTCCAACGGCGTGGGCTACACGATAAGCCGCTGCCGCTTCCTCAACAACTTCGGCGTGCGTGGCGGCGCGGTGTATGTGCGTGACGCCCGGCTCAACGTTATAGGCTCTATGTTCGCAGGCAACGGCACGGTGGACAATCCGCAGTCGGCTACAGACCTTCAGACACCTCGCGGCGGCGCGATCTTCCTTGCAGGAATATCTGACCAAAACGCAGACGCATCGCTCTATGCCGCCAACTCGCTGTTCGTAAACAACGAGACCGCAGGCGAGGGCGGAGCCATCGGCACTAACTATGCGGAGGGTGTAACAGGCTTTGCTGACCCTGTGATAGACCTTATGAACTGCACCTTCGTACGAAACAAGGCCAATACTAATGCCGTTATCTACAATCATAACGGCAAGAGCAAGATGACTAACACCCTGCTTTGGGGCAATGAAAGTGAAACGTATGATGGGGAGACCGACACGCAGCATTTCATAATAAGCCATTCGGCGAGCGACTATAATTATGGTAAACTCTTTGGTGGTACAGACGGTAAGCCAGGCTCAACTGCAGGCGACGGCAACATACTGCTCTCAGAAACCAACAACGACACTTTCGGCCCGCGTTTCACCAGTCCGTCAACCACGGCAGGCGTGGCTGGCAACAGCTCGACAAACCTTTGGAATCCGTCGGCAATATCCGTTGTTACCGACAAGGGCAACGGCGTTGACAAAAAGAACAACGGCGGAATAAGCGGTGCTTATGACAGTTGGTTTGATGAGCAGTCGTTGGACGGATATAAGTATGGAGTCGATTACATGGGCAGCGGCTACAACCGCTATTCAGGTCCGTTGGATGACGAAGGAAATCCTGACGACAAGCCTATCGACATCGGTTTGTACGAGTATCAGTACAAAAATAATTTCCAGACGATGAAGGCCATTTACGTGGCGACCGATGAAGGTGATGGCGACGGCAGTGGACGTGATTGGGCCAACGCCACGTCAGACCTGCGCGGAGCTATCGCCGGAGCGTCTAATCCCTTAGATGAGTCTGGCGCCAGGATAATATACGTGCGTGACGGCGTGTACGAGCTTGACCGTCTTTCGGGAGGTACGGCGTTCACGGCTAATTTAAGTAATTCTGATTTATCTGACGGCTTGACAATAAAAGGCTCATGTACGGGTGTCGGTCTTGGCGACGAGGCACAGCAGGACTTCTCCAACCAAAGTGTGATAAGAAATCATGCAGCCACAACGACCAACCAACTTATGGCTGTGCGCGCCAATAGCGGCAAGTATGTGCGCATAGAGGGCTTTACCTTTATCAATGAGAGTGTTGACGGCACGGGCATCGACGCAACTACGAATGATGCGAATAGCACATTCACCCTTGCCAACAGTGCGTTTAGGCAGACCGCTACGGGTGTAAATATCTCTGGCAACAGCGGCTCCGTGCTGATATACAACACGCTGTTTGCCGATGGCGGAACGGGACTTAATGTTCAGTCAGGAGATGACAATGTGACTTTGGTTAACACCACGTTCGCCAATAACTCTGTCGCTGACATGAGCGCCGTGTTGAGCAATGTTTACAACTCCGTGTCGTGGAACAACATTGCGCAGAACATGCAGGAAACGGAAGGTCATAGTAACAAGGTGTTTACGTTTACAGGTGAGGCGGCTACTGACAACAACGCCGACATACAGAACGGTCCGAACTTCGTTGACCCGTTGAACGCGGACGTGAGCCTGCGCGACTACCATATCCGCCCGAGCCTGACGCTGCTCAACAAGGGCAATAATGCCCTGTATGCACAGCATGTCTTGAATGACGGCGATGCGTCATTAGCCAATGAGAAAGACCTCGGCAACAACGCCCGCGTCACCGACACCGGCATCGACATCGGCGCGTATGAGTATGAGGCACCGCTCCAGCCGATAGTCTATGTAAGGGCAGACCTGAGCATACAGAACCCCGACGGCAAGAGTTGGGACACGGCTCTCGGCGACCTTCAGGGCGCGGCCGACCTGGCGAGCATATATGCGCACGACGATGAGAAAAAGACGGGCTATGTGTTCGTTGACCGTAGCGTCAAGGATGCCGACTTACGCATAACGCTGCCACGGACAAAGGTGTACGGCGGGATGAACCGCGAAACGTCTGATGTTGTTTATGATGAAAACGGTACGATAGATAACGATAAGGTAGAGCAAGTTGTTGACGATTTGCTAAATGAGCGCGCCGGACTGATAGAGCGTACTTCCACTTACCGCTCTACGCTTCGCGACGTTACGGTAAACGCCGAAGGCTCCGTGGTTGACGGCTTCGAGGTCAACGGCAGCGCGGCGGTGAACAACGGTTACCTGTCAACGTCGGTAGTCAACGGCAATGTGACCGGCGCAGACGGCGGAATACTTTACAACTCGCTGGTTTACGGCAACGTACGCGATGTAAAGGCGGTGAACGTTACGGCAACGGCTTCAGCAGACGGCACAGCAACCGGCACTATTGCCGAGGCAACAGGCAACGCCAACAACCGCGCGGGCGTGACCGAAACAAATACGTATGTCACCTCTGACGACTGGAAATATCAGCTGATGGAAACATCGGAAGATATTGGTGGAGGAGATAATGAGCAAGCTACGCGCGACTGTCAGACAATGGTAGGACACGAGCGCGACATCGCAGGCAACAAGCGCATACGCGACGGTGTAGACAACGGATGCTTCGAGACGTGGAACATAACGGCAGACGCAAGCGTTACCGACACGGACTATCCCCACGGCCAGTCGGTAGTTTACGTGAGGGCAGGAAGCGGCGATGCCGAGGGCGCGGAGCTTACGGTTGAGAAGAAGTACACGGAAAACAGTCCGTTCAACCCCGGCGTGCTGCTGCTCGAACACCGCGCAGGGCTGCGCGTTGAGGGCAACGGCGAGGGTGACGGCGGCACATACGGCGACGATGGCAACAACGTAGGTCTGTCATACGTCATCGTTGAACGCAACGTGCTAGAGGGCAAGGTTGACATGGCATACGTTCCGTTCAATGCTACAATACAGAAGAACGGTGACGGTGTAAAGCTACAGCGTTACAACGCGAGGGAGCGTGCCGATTATGAATACACGTTCAATAAAGACAACGGAGCGTGGGCAGACTTCACCGATACGTATGACGGCAGCTACGGCCTGCTGCTCGACAATACGGACGGTAAGGCCGCTACTGTGCGCTTTGTAGGCAAGGGCGACAGCCGTCAGGATTATGTCTACAGTGAGGGTAAAGGCATGACCGATGCTGCGAAGACTGTAAGGCTGAAGAAGGAGAACCACAGCGACCCGTGGGCTACACCGCAGTCAGACGGCAACAAGTTCACCCACAAGGAGAACATGAGCTGGAACCTCTTTGGCTCGCCTTACCTCTGCGCCATGAACTATGACAACATGGAGTATGGCCGCGTAATCTACGGATACCAAAACGATAATTACGTTACCGTAAACACCGATGTGGAGACCACGCCGGCAGGCCACATACCGGCAGGCGACGCCGTGTTCACCCAGACTGCCACGCTGAAAGACTATGAGACGTTCGGCGTAAGTCCGCGCAGTGGTGAAAAGTCGGGCGGGGCTTACGAGAACATGGCCGAGGTAAAGTTGTCGGTTGCACGCACAGGCGAGACGCGCTCGGCTGACGGCGGCGCGGCGCAGCCCGACGTTCTGCAACTTGGCGCGGTAGAGCCGGGCATGGCGCGCACCGACTTCGACATGGGAGCCGACGGCGTGAAGTGGATGGCCGACGGCGTGGCGCAAATCTATGCCGTGCAGGGCGGCGGCCGCTACTCGTTGCTCTCGGCGGTCAACGTAGAGGGCAAGGTGGCCGTCGGCGTAAGCGTGCCCGAGGCCGGCATGTACACCATAGCCGTGCCCGACGACTGCCTGGCCGAAGGCTACGAGACCGTAGTGCTTGAAGACAACGTGGCGCACAAGACGGTAGACTTGCTCGAGGGCGGCTACGACTTCACCACCGCTGTGCCGGGCGACATAGAGGGGCGCTTCGCCGTAAGCTTCAACCGCATGGTTGACGACGGCCGCAACGACGGCATACGCGCTTACTCGGCGCAGCCGGGCATGGTGCGCGTTGAGGGTGTTGAGGCTGGCGACCGCATATCAGTCTACTCCGCCGACGGCATTATGGTGGCGCAGCGCGTGGCTGCATCGTCGGCCGAGGACATCGCGGCAAGCGTGGCAGCCGTGGCCGTGGTAAAGGTGGAGCGCGACGGCAAGACCGTAAAAACGGTTAAATTAAAAATTAAGAATTAAGGAGCAGCCCCTCCCCAACCTTCCCGAGGGAGCGTGATATGCTTTTTATTATTGGCTTATTTGTCTTATCCGGCTCATTAGGCTCATTAGGCCAATGAGCCGGATAAGACAAATAAGCCGAATGAGCTGGATAGGGTATTGGATTCTTAATTCTTCATTCTTAACTCTTAATTCTTAACTCTTAACTCTTCAATATGCCGTGTTTTGCGTTGCAATATGCCGTGTTTTGCATCATAAAATGCCGTGTTTTGTCTGTCATCTGTCAGTTTCAGGCGTAACGTGTTGAGTGTAAGGCTGTTGCGGACTGACAGATGGGCTGACAGACAACGGGCGAAGTGTCAGCCCATCTGTCAGCCGTTAAGTGGCTGATAATCAACGTGCAACGCCTTAAACTGACAGATGACGGATATTTTGTGCGTAAAAATGCGTGAGTAACGGGGATAATTTTATAATTTTGCACGAAAAACAAACAGAAACGTTATGACACTATATCCCAAACTGATAATGGACGCTCTGGCTACGGTAACGTATCCGGGCACGAAGAAAAACCTTGTTGAGAGCGAGATGGTGGCCGACAACCTGCGGATTGACGGCATGAAGGTGTCGTTCTCGCTCATCTTTCCACGCGACACCGACCCCTTTATGAAGTCTACGCTCAAGGCCGCCGAGGCCGCCATACATTACCATGTGAGCAAAGACGTGGAGGTGACAATAGGGGTTGAGACCAAGTCGAAGCCGCGCCCCGAACCCGGGAAGATGTTGCCCGGCGTGAAGAACGTTGTGGCCGTAAGCTCCGGCAAGGGCGGAGTGGGCAAGAGCACCGTCGCTGCCAACCTGGCAATTGCGCTGGCACGCCTTGGATATAAGGTAGGGTTGCTTGACACCGACATATTCGGCCCCTCGATGCCTAAGATGTTCGACGTTGAGGACGCACGCCCCTACGCCGTGAACAAGGACGGGCGCGACCTTATAGAGCCGATAGAGAAGTATGGTGTGAAGCTGTTGAGCATAGGCTTCTTCGTCAACCCCGACACGGCGACGCTGTGGCGCGGCGGCATGGCGAGCAACGCGCTGAAGCAGCTAATCGGCGACGCCGACTGGGGCGACCTTGACTACTTCATACTTGACACGCCTCCGGGCACGAGCGACATCCACCTTACTCTCCTTCAGACGCTGGCCATCACCGGCGCGGTCATCGTGAGCACGCCGCAGAAGGTTGCCTTGGCCGACGCGCGCAAGGGCATCGACATGTACAGGAACGACAAGGTGAACGTGCCCATACTGGGACTGGTGGAGAACATGGCCTGGTTTACCCCGGCAGAGCTGCCAGAGAACAGGTATTACATCTTCGGCAAGGACGGTTGCAAGAACTTGGCAAAGGAGATGGGTGTGCCCCTGCTGGCGCAAATACCGATGGTGCAGAGCATATGCGAGAGCGGCGACGACGGCAAACCCTCGGCACTCGATGCCGACACCATGACCGGCCAGGCGTTCATCAACCTGGCGCAGGCCGTAGTCACTACGGTGAACCGCAGGAACAAGGAACAAGGGCCTACGAAGGTGGTGGAGGTGAAGTAAAAGCCCCCTCCCCAGCCCTCACGGGGGAGGGAGCCTGGAATGCTTGAGATATATACAAATTTTATATAATTAAAAGGCTTGCCTGTTCTAATATTACAGGCAAGCCTTTTATTATATTGTAAGAGTAATCAAACTCCCTCCCTCGGGAGGGTTGGGGAGGGGTTTTATTCCATCTTCCTCCATACATACGCAATGTAGGCGAGGACGAACGGCACGAGCAGCGACACGTAGAACATTACGGTGAGTGTGAACTCGCTGCTGCAGCTGTTGGCAATGGTGAGGCTGCTTTGCAGGTCGGCGGTTGACGGATAATATGCCGTGTCGTTCCATCCTGCGCAGAGCAGCAGGCTTAGCACGGCGAGCACCGCGCCGATGCCGGCAGGCCATATGCCGCGTGTGTATGTCGCGCTGAAGATAGTCTTCATGCAGCCGAACAGGAACAGCGTGACCCCGGCGAGCAAGGTTACGGCGAGAGGCCACATCTGGCAGAAGTTGTTGAAATACTTGTCTGGCTCGATAAATATTTCGCCCGTTACAGGGTCGAAGGCGTAGCCGTCTTTCAGCAGGATGTACACAACGGCGACTATGAAGAACACGAGGAACGGCACGAAGTTGCCAACAAGGCGCACCGTGCCCCGGCGGCGAATACTTGCGTTGTCAACGTTGTTGATGACGTAGAGTATGCCGAGAATGCGTGCGAGGAAGAACACGGCGAGGCCGAATATCCAGTTCCATCCGTTGAGCAGGGCGTCAAGGCCGTGGCTGGCATTGGCCCAGCGGCTGATTATTGGGCTTGCCTCGCCGAAGATGTTGGCCTTCTCAACGATGAAGTTAGAGCCGTTGAAGAATGTCGCTACTGCCATGCCGAGCAGCAACGGGCCTGCAATGCCGTTGATGACGAGGAACCACTGGAAGGTGCGTGCGCCGAGCAGATTGCCCAACTTGTGCTGAAACTCGTAGCTGACGGCCTGGAGCACGAACGTGACGAGTATGAGCATCCACACCCAGTAAGCACCGCCGAAACTGGTGCTGTAAAACAACGGGAACGAGGCGAAGAACGCTCCGCCGAACGTAACAAGCGTGGTGAACGTCAGTTCCCATTTCTTGCCGGTGGAATTTGTTATAAGGCGGCGTTCGTCATCGTTCGCGCTTAGTGAGAACATGACGGAGTTGGCACCCTGCACGAACATCATGAACACCAGTAACGCTCCGAGCAGGGAAACTATGAACCACCAATAGTGTTGTAAGAAATCGTATGACATATATTTTATTAATTAAAAATGAAAAATTAAAAATGAAAAATTTGGCTTACGCCGCGATTAATCTTGGTTTCAATCGTTTATCATTTTAATTATTCATTATTTATTTTTTATTATTCATTGTTCATTTTCACATTATTCATTTCTTTCATATTCCGGTCCTTTCTTTATCGCCTTGCACATGATGCTAATCTCTACGATGAGCAGGAGGGTGAACAGGGCGAGGAAGATGAAGAAAGTGAGCATTACCGAGGCGGAGCCGATATCGGACACGGCGACCCACGTAGGCAGCATGTCTTGGATTGTCCATGGCTGGGGCCGAATTCGGCGACGAGCCATCCCGCCTCGCTGGCTATGTAGCCGAGCGGCAGGAGCGCCATGCCCGTGACGTGCAGCCAGCGCATCTTAGTTATGTCCTTCTTGTATGAAAGGAATGTTGACAAGGCGAAGAACAGGAGGAACAGCACGCCCAAGCCTACCATTACACGGAACGCCCAGAAACACAGCGGAATGTAAGGTACGGTCTGTTCGGCGTTGTCAATGTAACCGTAGCCGAAGTATTTGATGTTTTCGTCGAGTGTCTTACGGTGTCCCGCTGCGGCTATTGCGTCTCCGTTTGCTTGCGCCTCACGGTAGCCGGAGAGGGCGGCTATGGCCTTGCGCCCGCGCTCCATTTTCTCGTCTAATGATATAGCCGTAGTACCGTCGGGCATGGTATATCCGCCACGTATAATGTCGTTTATTCCGGGTACGTAGCCGTTAAAGTCGCGTGTGGCAAGGAACGAGAGCATGTTGGGCATGGCGATTTTCAGCGGCGGCTCTTCGCCGGAGGCGTAGTCGGGTTGGCTGAACGGGTTGACGGCGGCGGCGACGGTCAGTCCTTCGCCTTGTCCTCCGTTGTATAAAGCCTCCATTGCGGCAAGTTTCATGGGTTGTGACTGCGCTACCATGTACGCCGAACTGTCGCCCGTATGTATGGCAAGGAGCGACGATACAAGGCCTACGATGGAAGCGATTTTCATGCTCTGCGCGGCAAGGCGGCGGTCACGGCAGGCTTGTCCTTCATCATGTCGGCGGCGGTACATGAGGTAGCAGCTTACGGCTACGGTGAAGATGGCTCCGATAATCCATGCCGATATGACGGTATGGAAGAATTTGTCGATGGCAAACGGCGACAAGGCTACTTCTGCGAAGGAAGTCATTTCGTTGCGCATGGTGTCGGGGTTGAATGTCTGCCCCACGGGATATTGCATCCAGGCGTTAGCCACGAGTATCCACCATGCCGATATTGTAGCGCCTATGCCTGTAAGCCATGTAGAAGCAAGGTGGAAACCACGTGACACCTTCTCCCAGCCGAAGAACATCACGCCTACGAATGTGGCTTCGAGGAAGAATGCCACTATGCCCTCGATGGCGAGCGGTGCGCCGAAAATGTCGCCCACGAGCCACGAATAGTTGCTCCAGTTTGTGCCGAACTCGAATTCAAGTATTATGCCGGTAGCCACGCCCATGGCGAAGTTTATTCCGAAAAGCTTTTGCCAGAAACGTGAGGCGTCTTTCCAAAACTTTTTGCCTGTATGGTAATAACATGTTTCCATTATGCCCATGATAAGCGCAAGCCCCAACGTAAGTGGGACGAAAAGCCAGTGGTAAATGGCGGTGAGCGCGAATTGCGCCCTCGACCAGTCTACTGTTCCGGCGCTTATGCTTAGTAAGAGATTGTCCATATTTAAATAAGTTAAGAGTTAAGAATTAAGAGTTAAGAATTTATAGCCTGGCGTGCTGTAAGGTAATGGATTATTCACTTTTCATTATTCACTTTTTTAATTATTTGCGTTGACACGTAGTCGGCTTCGTTGCCATCGGCACGTTCGCTAAGTATGTCGGGCATGAATAAAAGTTTGATGACAGCAAAGATAATGACGAGTTTTACAATCACGACAAGCCAAAGTGTCTTGCCGAGCCTCATGTTTTTGAAGCCGTCGCGGTAGAAATTTATGACTTGTCTAATCATGGAGTAGTGTGTATTTCTGTATATTCTGTATATTAAGGTGCATGGCATACGCCTCTGCAAATATAAATAATCCTTTTTAATATTGTTCAAAAATTCGGTAAAATTACTAATTTTATCGATTTGGATATTTATAGTTTGGAATTTTTTGGGGCGTTTAAAGGAAATAGGCTAATTTTGCATGATAGTAAAATTGAAAATGTATTATTGACTGATAAATAAAAAACGGATATGAACAAGAAAGTAATAATTCCATCTGTCATTGTAGGTTTGTTGTTGGTTGCTGGCATAGTGTATCTTGCCATAAGTCTTACCAACCAGAAACAGGCCAACAAGGAAATGCAGGAACTGGCCGAGCTGGACAAAAAGGAAATGGAAAACGAGTACCAGATGTTTGCCGACCAGTACAGTGAGCTGAAGACGCAGATTAACAACGACTCGATAATAGAACAGCTTACGCAGGAGCAATTGAAGACGGAGAAACTTCTGGAAGAACTTAGGAACGTCAAGGCTTCTGACGCAAGGGAAATAGCACGACTGAAAAAGGAACTGGCAACATGCCGCGCCGTAATCCGCAGTTATGTGCTTGAGATAGACTCTCTCAACCGACTGAACCAAAACTTGACGGAAGAAAATACACGTGTAAAAGGACAATACGCCGAGGCTACAAGGCAGATTGAGGGACTGAACGCCGACAAGCAGACGCTGTCGGAGAAGGTTGCCATCGCCGCACAGCTCGACGCTACGGGCATAACCATGACGCTGAAAAACAAGCGCGGCAATGTGACTAAGAAGGTCAAGAGGTGCAAGACAATTCAGGTGAACTTCAACATTGCCAAGAACGTGACTGCGGCAAGCGGCAACAAGACTGTATATGTGCGCATCACCACGCCTGCCGGGACAGTATTGTCGGGTGGCGGTGCCTTCCAGTATGAAAACCGCAACCTGCCTTATTCGATGAAGAAGACAGTAGAATACACTGGAAACGAGACACCCGTGACTATGTATTGGAACGTGAACGAGTTTCTTGGTGAAGGCACATACAACGTAAGCGTGTTTGCCGACGGCAATATGATAGGCTCGAGAAACTTCTCTGTAAAGTAAGTTGCTGTAATTGGTGCAAAGTTGCGTTTGCGGCCTTGCATGTAGGTTTTGACAACATTTTTATATGAAGAATGTAACGATTTTGCTCTCGCTGATATCCGTTGCTCTGCCCATAGGGGCGCAGCGGGTGTTGTCGCTCGACAGTTGCCGGGCCATGGCTTTGCGCAACAACAAGCAGCTTGGCATATCCAAACTGAAGCAGGACGTTGCACGCGATACGCGCAAGGCCGCAAGGACCAAGTATTTGCCACATGTAGACGTGCTTGGCGGATATGAGTTTACGAGCAGGGAAATATCAATATTGAGCGACAAGCAGAAAGGCGCAATAGGCAGCATAGGTACTACGGCGGCCGGGCAGATTGGCAACACCATGTCGTCCGTAATATCTGAAATGGCCGGACAGGGCATTATCACTCCGCAGGCAGCCGAGGCTCTTGGCAACATTGCAGGCAAGATAGCCCCAGGTATAGAGCAGGCCGGCAATGCCATAGGGAAAAACATTAACGACGCTTTCAGGACAGACACGCGTAACATGTTCGCTGCATCGGTTATGGTTACGCAACCTATATATATGGGCGGAAGCATTGTCGCGGCGAACAAGATAGCCGAAATAAGCGAACAGCTTGCCGCCAACGACTTGCAGAACAGCAGGCAGAACGTAGTTTACGACGTTGATAACGCTTACTGGACGGTAGTTTCATTGAAACATAAGCAGAGACTTGCCACAAGTTATCTTGAACTTGTAAAGAAACTTAGCGGCGATGTCGGTAAAATGATAAAAGAAGGCGTCGCGACGAGAGCCGACGGACTGAAAGTGGACGTTAGGGTCAATGAGGCGGAGATGCAGCTCACGCAGGTTGACAACGGCTTGTCGCTTGCAAAAATGTTGCTTTGCCAGCTCTGCGGATTGCCGATGGACGGCAATATAATTCTTGAAGACGAGGATAGAGATGATGTCTCAACAGATGAAAACATACCCGTGGCAGACGTTTCTGTAGCGATTGGCAACCGTCCGGAGTTGAAAATGCTTGAGAATACGGTGGATATAAGCCGTCAGACAACCAAACTTATACGTGCGGCTTATTTGCCGCAAGTGGCGTTGACCGGTGGTTATCTTGTGACAAACCCATCGCTTTACAACGGCTTTGAGCGTAAGTTCTCGGGAGTATGGAATATCGGCGTCATCGTCAGGATACCTGTATGGAATTGGTTTGAAGGCACTTACAAAGTACGTGCAGGCAAAACGGCCACGAGCATAGCAATGCTTGAGCTTGATGAGGCGCGTGAGAAGGTGGAGTTGCAGGTAAACCAAAGCTCGTATAAGGTTGACGAGGCTAACAAAAAACTTGCAATGGCAAGGAAAAATACGGAGCAAGCCGATGAAAACCTGCGTTGCGCCAACCTTGGTTTCAAGGAGGGCGTGATGGACGTTACCGACGTCATGGCGGCGCAGACCGCATGGTTGCAGGCCCGCTCACAGAAAATAGACGCTGACATCGACGTTAAACTGACATTGACAAACTTGAAAAAAGTACTTGGAGAAACGATATATTGAAAGTGAAGAGCGAAGAATTAAGAGTGAAGGGCGAAAAATCAATTAGCTTTCCATCACTCCCAGTTCTCTCAGTTTTCCCGGTTCTCCCAATTAAATAAAAGAAAATGGAAAAGAAAACACAACATAACAACATATTGCTTGCCACATTCTGCTTTGCGGCGGTTGTTGTAATTGTCGGGGTAATAGGTTTCCTGACGTTCGGACGCACACCTGACACAATACAGGGTGAGGTAGAAGTGTCAGAATACCGTGTGTCGAGCAAAGTGCCCGGGCGCATACTTGAATTGCGTGTGCAGGAGGGTGATTACGTGAAGGTAGGCGATACGCTTGCCATACTTGACGCACCCGACGTTGAGGCAAAGAAGGCGCAGGCTGTCAGTGCGGAGGATGCGGCGGCGGCATTGAGCACAATGGCCGATAAGGGCGCTCGTCGCGAACAGGTGCAAGGAGCGTTTGAGGTATGGCAGCAGGCCAAGGCAGGCCTTGAGATTGCAGAGAAGTCATACGGCCGTGTGCAGCGTCTTTTTGACGAGGGCGTGATGAGTGCGCAGAAGCGTGACGAGGCTTATGCCAACTACAAGGCGATGAAGGCGCAGGCGCAGGCTGCCAAGAGTCAGTACGACATGGCTGTGGCCGGAGCACGTCGTGAGGAGCGTGAGGCTGCCGCAGCCCAGAAGCGTAGGGCGCAAGGTGCTGTGCAGGAAGTGGATTCGTATGTAAAGGAAACCGTGCAGGTTGCACAGATGGAAGGCGAGGTAAGCGATGTCTATCCGAAACTCGGCGAACTTGTCGGTGCCGGTTCTCCAATCATGAGCATTTCCATAATGAGCGACCAGTGGGGAACGTTCAATGTGCGTGAAGACCAGCTGAAGGGGCTCAAGGTGGGCGATACGTTCACGGCTTATTGCCCGGCGTTCAACAAGGACATACGCATGAAGGTGTATTACATAAAGGACGAGGGCAGCTATGCGGTGTGGAAAGCCACGAAGACAAACGGCCAATATGACCTTAAGACATTTGAGGTAAAGGCGCGTCCGGTGGACAAGATTGATGGGTTGCGCCCCGGCATGTCGCTCATCATAAAGGAGTAATGCTGCGGAATAGCGGATAGCGAAGACTGCGAGAAAGGGAATTATAAAAATGAGTGGTGACATGTTTAAACGGATTTACGGTGTGGCGCGCCGCGAGTGTGGCATAATGCGCAAGAACCTGATGTATCTGTTCTGCATGGTTGTGTTTCCTGTGATTGTCACCGTATTCTTCACGTCCCTTATGGCTGAAGGCCAGCCTACAGACATGCCCGTGGGTGTGGTTGACCACGACAATACCGCGACAACGCGCACGCTTGTAAGGAAACTTGACGCTTTCCAGGCGACTAAAGTCACGGCGCGTTATGCCAGTGTGGCTGAAGCCCGCCGTGCTATCCAGCGCAACGAGATTTACGCGTTTCTTTATATACCCGAAGGCACTACGGCGGAACTTCTTGCCATGCGCCAGCCTAAGATTTCGTTTTATTACAGTTCTACGTCTTATACGGCGGGAGCATTGCTTTACCGTGACTTGAAAACCATTTCGACGCTTGGCTCCGCCAGTGTAGGAGCGTCGTTGTTGAGTGCCAAGGGGTTGACGGAAGAGCAGGTTATGAGCGTGCTCCAGCCTGTTGTGGTTGACCTGCATACGGTGAACAACCCTATGGTAAATTACAGTGTTTACCTTAACACGATGCTTGTGCCGGGCTGCCTCATGCTGTTCATCTTTCTCGTTACGGCTTATTCTTTGGGTACGGAGCTGAAATTCAATTCGGCGAAGGAGTGGATTTCAGCCTCGGGCGACAATATCGCCGTTGCCCTTTTGGGCAAGATGCTGCCGCAGACGCTTATATGGCTTGCCATTTTCTATGGCTATATGTTCTATGTGTTCGGCGTTCTCCAATTTCCACATCCCGGCGGAACGGGATATATTCTGCTGCTGGGTTTGCTCTCGGTGCTGTCATCGCAGGCTTTCGGCATATTCGTTTTCGGCCTTGTGCCGTCGTTGCGCATGTCTATGAGTATCTGCTGCCTGTGGGCGGTGTTGAGCTATTCGCTGTCGGGCACGGCGTTCCCGCTGTCGGCCATGGATGCCGAAATCAAGGCCATAGCCCAGCTTTTCCCGTTGAGGCATTATTATATGGTTTACCAGCTCAACATATTCAACGGCTATCCGATTGACTATTCATGGCCTTATATCGGTGCACTGCTCGTCTTCACGGCTTTGCCTTTGCTTGTGGCAGGCCGCATAAAGAAGAACGTCCTGGCATACGAGTATCTACCATAAGCAGACTTGTCTGGCGTATTGGGCTTATTTTGACTTATTAGTCTTAAATATATCAGTATTTGATGAGATTGATATCACGAATAAAACAAGGGTTCGGCGACCTGTGCCATATATGGGCCGACGAGATGCGCACCGTCTTCAAGGACGAGGGTGTGCTCATCTTCTTCATCCTTGTGCCGTTGTTTTATCCGCTACTTTATTCATGGATTTACACCAACGAGGTGGTGCGCGAGGTGCCTGTTGCAGTTGTCGATTTGTCGCACAGTACCATGAGCCGCGAGTTCATACGCCAGTTTGATGCCTCGCCCGATGTCCGTGTAGCCCGGTATTGCACCAATCTTGACGAGGCTAAGGACGTAGTCGGCCGGCAGGATGCCTTCGGCGTGGTATATTTTCCTACCGATTTCCAGACTCGCGTGTCGCGTATGGAGCAGAGCCGTGTCAGCGTGTTCTGCGACATGAGTTTCATGCTTTACTATAAGGCCATATTCCAGACGGCTACGGCTGTGGCTGGTAATGTGAACTCTAAAATCCTGATAGAGCGTGCAGGCAACTGGACGGAGCGCGAAGACGAAATCACCGCCAAGCCGCTCGACTTTGACGAGGTGCAGCTCTTCAACTCTACCGGCGGCTACGGCAACTTCATCATTCCTGGCGTGCTTATGCTCATAATACAGCAGACGCTGCTGCTCGGCGTCGGCCTGTCGGTCGGCACGGCTCGCGAACGCAGCAAGACAGGCTCTTTCCTGCCCGATGCGGCGCGTTACGACGGTGTGTTCCGCACAGTGCTTGGTCGCGCCTTGGCTTACTTCATGGTGTACGCCGTTGTTACGGCTTACGTCGCGCTTGTTGTGCCGCGCTTGTTCGGCTTCACCTCGTTGCTGCGTCCCGGCGATACGTTCTGGTTCATGTTGCCATACGTCCTGTCGTGCGTGTTCTTCGCAATGATAATTTCCGGACTCATCCGTTACCGTGAGAACGTCATTCTTATAGTGGTGTTCACGTCAGTGCCGCTGCTTTTCATTTCAGGCGTGTCGTGGCCGCAGAGTGCCATTCCGCCTTTCTGGCAGTGGGTGTCGTGGCTTGCGCCGTCCACGTTCGGCGTGCGCGGCTTTGTAAGGATGAACACTATGGGTGCCCTGCTGGGCGATGTAAGGGTGGAGTATGTGGCCCTATGGGCGCAGACAATAGTCTATTTCTTCGTCACCTGCCTGCTTTACCGATGGCAGGTAATCAAGAGGAGAAGGGCTGAAGGCACGGTGTGAGCCTTCAGCCGATGAGTTTCAAGATTTTGCTTTCTTGTGCATAAGGCAGCATCCGGTGCAGATGCTGCACCATCTTGTCGTGCGATTCTTGCGGCGTACAGCCTGCGTCGAGCCGTCCGTACAGGCTTTCGGGCGTGGTGTATCGCGCCACTCCCCAGCCGTAAGGCCGTCCGTGGCGGTCGGTGTTGTACTCAAAGTCGGATATTACCACGCGCACCGCCATCATGAGCCGCGTCAGTATAGGTTCTAAAGGTATTTTGACAGCCCCGGGCATGTCGTCCACAAGGTCGTCGGCAGTGCGCCTTCTACCGCGCGCGAAACCGAGCATACGGCGCAATTCCTTTACCGTTGCGCTGCCCTCCGACGCTATTGTTTGCAGTACAACGTCGTCAAGCGCGGCGGTGTCCTCGTCCTTGGCGTAGCGCAGCGTGCGTCGGTAGTTCACAAGGTGGGGCAGCCATTCCAGGCTTACGTAGCCCGCCTTCTTTGCGAACAGCTTGCCGTAGGCGCAGTGCCCTTCGCGTATTACCGGGCCTTTCCACTCCCACGGGCCTTCCTCCTCGTCAGAAAACCACAGCTCGCCTGCCGTCATTTCCTCAATGGAAAAGCCGGGAATGCCGCAGCGGAAGAACGGCAGGAAGCCACGTTCGAGCACCGCGCTCTCCATGTCGATGGATGAATGTATCATTAAGCCCCCTTCCCAGCCCTCCCCGAGGGGAGGGAGTCTGGGCGATTGGTTGTTTGTAATGTTCGAAAATTATATTGTTTATATGAAGCTAAAATCCTTAAAGGCATTCCCGTTTTCCTCCCTTCGGGAGGGTTAGGGTGGGGCTTCTTATTTAAGTTTCACCCCGTCCTTGAACGCGTTGCCCACCTTTCCGCCAACGGCGAGATAGTGGTTGTGCACCGGGTCGAACGAGATTAGGCGCAACTTGGCCGGGTCTATCTTGCCCGTCTCGTCGAGGATGCTCTCGTCGGCCGACACGTTAACGATGCGGCCAACCAAGTGGCACGTCTCCGGGTCATACGATATAAGCTCGCATTCAACCGTCATCGGCAGCTCCTCAATCAAAGGTGCGTTGACAAACTCCGACTTTACGGCGTGCCATCCGGCCTTTTCGAGTTTGTCTTCAACCTTGTTTCCCGACACTATTCCCACGTAGTCGCACGCTGTCAGCTGCTCCTCCGTGCCCATGCTTACGGTGAAAGCCCGCGTCTCCAACAGGTTTTTCACCGTCTTGTGGCCTGCGCTAAGGCACATGTTTATTTGGTCGTCATAGTCTATTCCGCCCCATGCCGCGTTCATCGCGTCGGCGTTGCCCTGCGCGTCGTATGTTGCAACGATGAATACGGGCTGCGGATAAGTCCACGGTTTCGCACCGAAATTCTTTCTCATAGTTATGATATATGTTTTTGCTGATAAGTTTTCAATACAGCAAAGTTAGTGGTTTATTCTTATTCCAGCAAGACTTTTAGGTTAATTTAATGAAGTGTGTTTTCTAAAAAATAGTGTCGTTTGCTGTTAAATTAAATGGGCAATAATGTATATTACTCCCATTTGCCATATAACATAGTTGCATGTAACCTGCCGAAACAATATTGGAGAGGTTTATGTATAAAGCACAGAGTTAAAAAAAGTGTGTTTGTTCTGCTGTCTTTCTATATCATTAAGTTCTTCAATATAGTGATTTTTAATCTCCATTTATGTATCCATTTTGTGCAAAATCACATATTTCTGGTATGAAAAATGTGATGTTTTGCCAATTTTTCATATGTGTGAATAGATGCTTAAATATAATTAACAGATTGTGATTGTACGTTTATTCATTCTTTCAAAATGAAGTGCATAGTTTTACAAAGGCCATCTTTCACCTTCCGAAAGGCCGTCAATTGCACGCTAAAAGGCCGCATTTTGTAGGCTAAAAGGCGGCATATTGCCAAGTGCTTGATTGTCAGTGATTTGCTTATGCTGTTTTTGCTCTTTAGAGATGGTTCGTTTATGTGTACAGTTTACGGACTTTTTACGGCTTTCGTGTAAATTACGGTGAATAGAGATTTGAAGTTTTTTATCTTTTTATATTTTGTGTTTTTGCCAATTTTATATTATCTTTGCATTATGCAAAGTTATTCATAAAGAAAGAAGGTGGCAATTTTTTACAATTTGCAATGATTTATATTAGTCTTACATTATAAAACCATGGTGTCATGAATAGATGTGTTATGAATTTTGTATTGTTTTTTGTGATGATATTCACATCTACAAAAGTTTTTGCAAATGATTTTTCTGTTGATGGAATTATATATAATATTATTTCATCAGAGGATTTTACATGTGGGGTATCGGCTCCTGTTGCTGGTAAGGATTTTGTAGGAGATTTGGTCGTACCTGAATGCGTTTCTTATGATGGTGAACTTTGGCGTGTTGTAGAAATTGGAAATAACGCATTTGATAATTGTAAGGGCTTAACAAATATAACGCTACCTAATTCTATAATAGAGATAGGAGATTATTCTTTTGAAGGTTGTTCTAATTTGGAAAGGATATTAATACCAAAATCAGTTGAATATATTGGTAATTTCGCATTTTATGGATGTTCCAGTTTGACAGATATAACAATTCCAAATTCTGTGACGGAAATAAATGTTTATTCATTTGGATATTGTTCTAGTTTAAAAAATATTACAATACCTAATTCCGTCGTAGATATAGCTAATTATGCGTTTGCAGGTTGTTCGGCTTTAACGAATATAGAACTTCCAAAATTCATAACAAGAATTAGTAGCTATATGTTTCAGGATTGTGATAATCTGACGAATGTTGATATTCCAAATTCTGTAACGTTGATAGGAGGATCAGCATTTGAAAGTTGTCATAATCTTGTAAAAGTAAATATTCCAAATTCTGTGACTTTAATTGAGGGATATGTATTTGATGGCTGTTCAGCTTTGACAGATATTGATATCCCAAATAGTGTTAAATCTATAGGTGCTTATGTTTTTAAAAATTGTTCGAGTTTAAATAGCGCAAAAATATCAAATTCTGTAAAATCTATAGGTGGGCTGTTTTATAATTGTTCTAATCTGACAAGTGTAGTAATAGGTAATTCTGTTAGATCAATAGGGATGTCAACTTTTTATAATTGTATGAAGTTGGCAGAGATAAATATTCCCAATTCTGTAACCTCAATTAGTGACAATGCTTTTGAAAATTGCTCAAGTTTGGTAAACATTAATATTCCAAATTCTGTAACTTCAATTGGTGATAATGTTTTTAAAGGTTGTTCGGGATTGAAAAATTTGGTATTGGAAGATGGAACTAATAGTTTACAAGTTGGATATAACGATGGTGCGAATTCGAATGGTGGTAAAGGGTCTTTTTATGATTGTAAGATTGAAAAATTGTATTTAGGGCGTAATTTGCGTTATGATGCGACTTATAAATGTGGCTATTCGCCATTTTGTGGTATAACGAGTCTTGGAGATGTCTCTGTTGGTAGTTTTGTAACATCACTTGGAAATTATCTTTTTAAAGGTTGTTCAAATATTAAGAATCTAGTGATAGAAGATGGAATTAATATATTAGATATAGGTTATTCTGTTGGAAGTTTTTTTGACGATTCTCCAATACAAACATTATATTTGGGTAGAAATTTAAAGTATGATAGTGAAAGCCCATTTCTCAACACTGTCAGTCTTTTAGAGGTATCGATAGGTAGTTCTGTGACATTTGTAGATGCTGTAAATTGGTATAATAAGGAGAATTTGAAAGTTATACATCTAAAAACTAATACTCCTCCAAATATTGATGATGATGATTTCACGCAACAACAATATTCGAATGTAAATGTATTCGTACCAGAGGGAGTATTAGGACTTTATAAATCTGCTAATGGATGGAGAAATTTTAAGAATTTGCAAGAGAATTTATCTTCGAGTATGTATGTATCCAACATCGTTTCTATGCAAGTCATTAAGACCGAGAACGGCAATATTGTGGTGGATAACGCCAAGGGACGAGTAAGCGTCTATGACGTGGCCGGTACGCTGGTGGAGAGCGTCAAGGCCGACGGCAACCGCGTTGAGATAACCGTGCCCGGCAGTGGCGTGTACATAGTAAGGGTTGGTGACAAGGCCGTGAAGGTTGCGATGTGATTTTGTTTGGAATTTAGAGAAGTTAAAGAATTTAGAGAAGTTATAGAAGTTAAAGCCAATTGCTTTTCACATTGACAAACAAAGCATACGGCTTTAACTTCTATAACTTCTCTAAATTCTTTAACTTCTTTATAAAATTTACTACCTTTGCACCCCGAATTTGAAAAATGAAAAGAAATGAGCGCAAAGGTTAAGGGTTTTCTTTATGGCGTAGCCACGTCGGTTACGTTCGGGCTGATACCGCTGTTCACGCTGCCGCTGATGCAGGCGGGGCTGGCGTCGGACAGTATTTTGTTTTACCGTTTCGTTACGGCCACGGCTGCGCTGGGGCTGATGATGCTGGTGAAGAAGGAAAGTTTCAGGGTCGGTTGGCGCGACTTGCTGGTGATAGTGCCGCTGGCGGTGTTCTATACGGCGTCGTCGATGTTCCTGCTTTACGGCTACGAGGTGATGGGCGCGGGCGTTGCCACGACGCTGCATTTCACTTATCCTGTGTTCGTTACGCTGCTGATGCTCGTGCTTTTCAGGGAACGGGCGTCGTTGGTGACGTGGACGGCCGTTGTGCTGGCTATCTGCGGCGTGGCCAGACTGTCGCTCAACGGCACGGAGCTGCGGCTCGACCCTGTTGGCGTAGGCATAGTGCTGCTTTCCGCCGTGGGGTATGCCAGCTATATAATAGCGGTGAACAAGTCGCGCGTCAAGGACATGCACAGCCGCAAACTGGCGTTTTACGTGTTCGTGTTCACGGCGTTGATTTTCGGCGTTAAGAACGGACTGGAGGATGGTGTGCAGCCTTTGCCCGACGCTTGGGCGGCTGTCAATGTAGTGCTGCTGGCCGTTGCGCCCACCGTAATATCTAACATTACGCTGCTGCTGGCCGTGCGCAACATCGGCGGAACGCTCACTTCTATACTCGGTGCGCTTGAGCCTGTGACTGCGGTGTGCATCGGTGCGCTCGTGTTTGGCGAGGCGTTTACTTTCAGCGAGGCCGTTGGCATAGCCCTGATACTGGCCGCCGTGGTGTTGGTTATCCTCAACCGCAGTATAAAAGAAAACCTTACGCTGCTGTTAAAGCGCGTAAGGCCGAGGCATACGTAGTTTACGGTTATAAGGTTTTACGGTTATGCGGTTTTATGGTTTTACGGTTATGAGGTTTTATGTGGCTATAGATATTTTATACTAATTATAGCGCAGCCCTTACAACCACGTAACCGCATAACCGTAAAACCATATAACCGTAAAACCTTAAAACCGTATATCACCTAAACTTCTTCAACTCTTCCATTGTAGGCAAGGCTTTGCCCGTCTCGTTGTCGAACAGTCCGCGATTAATCCAGCTCTTTATGACAGGCTTGCCCGATTCGTTTTCTTCCGGGAACCACCAGAACAGTCCGGTGACGTTGTTGTGACGGTTGAGCATCGTTACAAGTTCTTCTGTGAACCTGCGCTGCCCTTCCTGGCTGATGGGGTAGGTGTCGCCGTCTTTGTTGAGGTCGGTCGCCCACTTGTCGTTCTTGTGTGAGTAGTAGAAGGCTGTCTCAACTATCATTACAGGCTTGTTGAACTCGGTTTTGATACTGTCGAGCACTACGTCGAGATGATTTATTGTGCCGTGCCACATCGGGTAATAACTTAGTCCGATGACATCGTAGTCGAGCTTCCCTTTCTTCAGTTTGTCGTAATATCCCCCGGTGGCGAGCCAGTCTTGGGCGTGCTCCGTGTGTATTATGATTTCAGCCTTAGGACATGCTTCGCGGCAAGCCTTCACTCCGACACGGAGGAAAGTAAGCAGAGTGTCCCAGTTGTCGTCTTTTGTCGGGTCAACCTTTCCCGTAGGCCAAAGCGTTCCGAAGGTGATTTCGTTGCCCACTTGGATGAAGTCAGGCGTTGCTCCGGCCTTGTTCAGAGCCTCCAAGGCGGTCTTTGTATGCCGGTAAACCGAGTCGGCGAGTATTCTTATTTGCTCGTCACGGCTCTTGCCCTCGATGGCTTTTGCCCATGCGTGCGGCGTGAACTGCTTGCCCGGGTCGGCCCATGTGTCTGAATAATGGAAGTCGAGCATCAGCTTGAAGCCGTGCTTCTTGATTTGTTTGCACAGGCTGACAACATACGGTAGGTCTTGGCATACGCCTTCGTCCTTGTTGTCCTGCGGCGCGTTGGTCGGGTCAACGAAAAGGCGCACGCGCATGGCGTTCCATCCGGCCTGCTCGAAAATCTTGTAGGGACAGAGCGTTTTCCCGTCAATGGTTTTGTACTTAGTGCCGTTTTGCTGGTATGTAGGCAGCAGTGAGATGTCTCCACCCAGGTATTTTTGCGCCTGGATGTTGATGCCGCAGACGAGTGCGGCCAGTAAAATAAGGTATTTTTTCATAATAAATTTAGGTTGATTTGTTTTTTATGTGGATTGTTTATTTCAGCATTATGCCGGTGAAAATCCTGCCGGAGGCCGTGCCGAGGCGGCGCGCTGAGAAATAGTCTGCATAGTCGGTGTATGTGCATATGGGCGAAACTGTAATGTTGCTGTCGGCTATTCCCGATGTGCAAAGCTGTCGGCGGTTACACTCTTTAAGGTCGATGGGCCATTTGTCTTCGCGGCGGCAGATTGCCGCCATGTCGAAACCGGCTTCGGCAAACTCGCTATAAACTTCGTCGCCTACTTCAAATGCGCCGAGCGAGATGCCTGGACCTATTACTGCCTGCAACTCTTCAGGGCGTGAACCGTAGGCTATGTGCATGGTGTCGATGCTCTTTAGCACGATGCGTTGTACTGTGCCGCGCCATCCTGCGTGTACTGCGGCGGCTGCGTGGTGCGCAGGGTCATAGATTATTATAGGTATGCAGTCGGCCGTTGAAACTCCGATGCAGATGTTCTTTACATCGGTTATTAGCGCGTCTACGCCTTCAAGTACCATATCTTTTACCTGTTGCGGCAACGTGAGGAAATCTTTTGCTATTAGCCTGACCTCTGTTCCGTGCGTCTGGTGTGGCATTATGACTGCGTTTCCGCTTATTCCGAGCGTTCGGCTTAATGCTTCAAGGTTTTTGCTGATGCACTCCTCGTTGTCGCCGCAGAACCTGTTGATGTTGAACTCGCCGTATGCGCCTTGGCTGAAGCCTCCGTGGCGGGTGGTGCTGAACGCCGTGACGGACGGCGAAAGGTTGTAATATGTAAGTGTGGGCTGTGGCATTTGGTGTAAGGTTAAAAGACGGGTTGGCAATCCAATGAAGCCTGCCAACCCGTAAGTTTGTCAATTATTGTCGTCGTCGATGTCTATATATTCAACGTCGTCAAGGTCTTCGATTTCGTCTTCGTCGATGAATTCAATCTCGTCCTCGCCCTCAACTCGCAGCTCTTCAGGCAACGTGCCGAGGTCTTTGTCACGGTGGACGAGCGTGTCTTCAGCCGTGATGTCTTTCAGTTTGTTGCTTTCGCTATTAAGCTCGCGCCACAGAATGTCTTTCAGCTCGTTAAGCCCTTGCCCCGTCACGGCTGATATGAATACTACCGGAATGTCGCCTGGCGTCGTCTCTTTCAGCATCTCTATAAGCTCGTCGTCGAGCAAGTCGCATTTTGTTACGGCCAGTACGCGGTGCTTGTCGAGCATTTCAGGGTTGAAGTTCTTAAGCTCGTTAAGCAGGATTTCGTACTCTTTCTTTATGTCGTCAGTGTCGCCCGGCACCATGAACAGCAGCAGGGAGTTACGCTCTATGTGGCGCAGGAAGCGCAGACCGAGCCCGCGTCCTTCGCTCGCGCCTTCTATTATCCCGGGAATGTCGGCCATGACGAACGACTGGCGGTCGTGATAGCTTACGATGCCGAGCGAAGGTTCAAGCGTTGTGAACGGATAGTTTGCTATCTTCGGACGTGCGCTTGACAAGGCGGAGAGCAAGGTGCTCTTGCCTGCGTTGGGGAAACCTACAAGTCCTACGTCGGCGAGCAGTTTCAGTTCGAGTATTATTGTCATTTCCTCCATCGGCTCTCCCGGCTGTGCGAAGCGTGGGGCTTGGTTGGTAGCGGTACGGAACTGGAAGTTGCCAAGTCCGCCGCGGCCTCCTTTCAGCAGCAACACCTCCTGTCCGTCATAGGTCACGTCGCATACGTATTTGCCTGTTTCGGCGTTGTAAACGACCGTTCCGCACGGTACGTCGATATATACATCCTTGCCGTCGGTGCCGTGGCATTTGTCCCTGCCGCCGTTTCCGCCGTGCTCGGCGAAAATGTGCCGCTGGTATCTAAGGTGCAACAGAGTCCAGTAGTTGTGGTTGCCGCGCAGGTATATGCTGCCGCCTTTGCCGCCGTCGCCTCCGTCGGGGCCTCCGTTAGGCTGGTATTTGGCGTGGCGCAGGTGCATTGAGCCGCGTCCGCCTTTGCCAGAGCGGCAGTAAATCTTAACGTAGTCTACAAAATTGGATTCTGGCATGGTGAAAAGAATTAAGAGTTAAGAATTAAGAGTTAAGGGTTAAGAAAACGATTTTGAATTTGATAATGGAGCAAACATGTTTTCTTAATTCTTAACTCCTAATTCTTAATTATTTGATTAAATGTTGTCAATTACGTTGCAGATGTCTGCGAATATGCGGTCAAGTTCTCCAAGTCCGTCGATGTGGTGGTGCAGGTTCTCTTTCTTGTACCATTCAATCAGCGGAGCAGTCTGGTTGTGGTAAACGTCAAGACGCTTCTTGATTGTCTCCTCGTTGTCGTCTGAACGTCCGCATTCCTGTCCGCGTTTGATGAGGCGTTTCATCAGTTCGTCTTCAGGAACGTCAAGCTCTATCATGGCCGCTACTTTGTGTCCGCGCTCGTCAAGCATGTTTTTCAACGCCTCGGCCTGCGGAATCGTGCGGGGGAAACCGTCGAATATTACGCCCTCGTGCTCCTTTCCGAAGCTGTCGTAGACGCTTGCGAGGATGCTTATCATAAGTTCGTCGGGTATCAGTTGGCCGTTGTCTATATACTGCTTGGCCGTCTTGCCGAGTTCCGTTTCGTTCTTGATTTCGTTGCGGAGCACGTCACCGGTTGAGATATGGCCGAATCCGTACTTCTTAATCATCAAGTCGCTTTGCGTGCCCTTTCCTGAACCGGGCGCGCCGAAAATAACAATATTCTTCATCTTTAAGTTGGATATGGTATGTTTGGTCTTGTTACTCTTCAACCAGAGTATATATGTCGCGCAGGTTGCGGCCTTGCTGGTTGTAGTCAAGTCCGTAGCCTACGATAAAGTCATTGGGAATTTCCATCGCCGCGTATTCAATGTCCAAGTCGACTTTCAGCTTTTCAGGCTTCAGCAGCAATGTGCAAATGTGTATGGAGGCAGGGTTGCGTGTCCCCAATGATTCGAGCATCCGTTTCATCGTTAGGCCTGATTCCACAATGTCTTCCACTATTATTATGTCGCGTCCGGATATGTCTTCGTTTATTCCTATCACTTCCTTTATTTTCCCGGTAGACATTGTGCCTTGGTAGGAAGCAAGTTTTACGAATGATATTTCACATGGAATTGTAATCATTCTCATAAGGTCTGCGGCGAATATGAACGAGCCGTTGAGCACGGCAAGGAACAGCGGATTCTTTCCTTCCATGTCTTTGTTTATGCGGTCGGCTACGGCCTTTACGTGTTTCAGTATTTCTTCTTCCGGGTATGAAATCCTGAATGTCTTGTCATGTATTTTTACAGTTGACATGATGCTTTGTTGATATTTTGGCACAAAATTACTAAAAATATGCCAAACGTTGCCAAACGTTCGGCATTAATTTACTATTTTTGCACTGATGAAGATTTTTACAAGTGCTCAAATTAAGGAGCTTGACAAGTATACCATAGAGCACGAACCTGTCAGTTCGTTTGATTTGATGGAACGTGCGGCAAGGGCTATTACGCGTGCGATAACCGATACGTGGGGTACGGACATGCCCGTTGTCGTATTCGCCGGGCCGGGCAATAACGGAGGTGATGCCTTGGCCGTTGCAAGGATGCTTGCCGAACAAAAATATTCGGTAAGCGTTTATTTGTTCAACATTAGCGGAAATTTGTCGGAAGACTGCAAGGCAAACCGGCAGAAGGCGTCTGATTGTAAGGCCATAAAGGCTTTTACAGAGGTTACGGACGAGTTTGACCCACCGCAGTTGGACAAGGGCATGTTGGTGGTTGACGGCTTGTTTGGTTCAGGTTTGAACAAACCTCTTGCCGGAGGTTTTGCTTCTTTGGTGAAGTATATCAACCAGTCGCCGGCAACGGTGGTGAGCATAGACGTTCCTTCGGGGCTTATGACCGAAGACAATACCTATAACGTGAGGGCTAATATCATAAGGGCGGATGTTACATTGACATTGCAGAACATAAAGCTCTCTTTCCTTTTCCCTGAAAACCAAAAACTCATAGGCAGACTTAAGGTCCTCGACATACGCTTGAGCAAAGAAGGCATGGATGTTGTTCCGTCGCATTACTGCATGTTGGAGGAGAACGAACTCCGTCCGCGTCTTTTACACCGCGGCGCATTTGTACACAAAGGCGACATGGGCAACGCTCTGATTATAGCAGGCAGTTACGGCATGGCAGGCGCGGCTGTGCTTGCCACGAAAGCCTGCCTTAGGAGTGGAGCGGGCAAGGTTACGGTGTGTACGCCACGCCGTAATAACGACATCATGCAGGTTTCCGTGCCCGAAGCCGTGATGTGTGTTGGCAAAGACGACGCTTATTTTTCTGAAGCTGTTGACTCCTCTTGTTTTGATGCGGTAGGCATTGGCCCTGGATTAGGTCGACAGGAGGCGTCGGCCATAGCCCTTATAACGCAGATACGCCGTACCCAGGCACCCATTGTGATTGATGCCGACGGCCTCAATATGCTTGCCAGCCATAGAGCTTGGCTGCAACAATTGCCCAAAGGCATAATCCTTACACCTCATCCCAAAGAGTTTGAGCGCCTTGCCGGTAGCCATTTCGGTGACAGCTATGAGAGCTTAAGCAGTGCGCGCGACATGGCCGAACGCCTGCAAGCCTATATAATATTGAAAGGACATTATACCGCTTTGTGTATGCCTGACGGCAAAGTGGTGTTCAACACCACGGGCAATCCGGGCATGGCTACCGCTGGCAGCGGCGATGTGCTTACCGGTATAATAACCGGTTTGCTGGCGCGTGGCTACAAACAGGCCGACGCTTGTATGCTTGGCATGTACCTGCACGGCCTTGCCGGCGACCTTGCCGCTAAGGATTTTGGTGTGGAAAGCCTTGTTGCCGGTGACATAATAAAGTATCTGCCGCAGGCGTTCCGGCGTCTTGGCGATTGAGAATAACATAATATTTTATTTTGCATAACGACATGAAGAACCTTATCATCGCTTTTTTATTGCTTGTGTCATGCTGCCAGAACGTGTTTGCGCAAAGGGGCAAGGACGTGGCCGAGGGCACGGCTTACTATCTTCCGCGTACCGAGTTGCGTTTTACGGTGAAGATTGAGAAAACGTCATATACACCGGGAGAGTTCGCCGTTTATGCGGAAAAATACATGAAGATGGCTAATGTTGGCATGAAGCCAACGGTGTCTTACCGTATATTGGGGCTTGACATCAATTCCGTTGGTGAGCGTGACACTTCAAAATTTTATGTGTTGCCTACCGATTCCAAGCATAACATACAGACTGTTGACATTGACGACAACAGCGTGTTGCTTGCCGTCAATGCCGACCCGAAGGTCGTGGAGCAGCCCGCACCGTTCAAGCCTGCGCCCAAGCCTGCGCGCCTCAATCCGCGCGACTATATGAATGAAGACATCCTTTCGGCCGGGAGTTCGGCGAAAATGGCCGAACTTTGCGCTCTCGAGATATACGACATTCGCGATAGCAGGAGTCTCCTTAACAAGGGACAGGCCGACTTCATGCCCAAGGACGGCGAGCAGCTGCGCATCATGTTGGCAAACCTTGAGACGCAGGAGAACGCCCTGATGCAGCTTTTTGCAGGTGTAACCGAGCGCGACACGATGGAGGCCGTGGTGAAGTATGTGCCTGTAAAGCCTGTAGAGCGGCAACTGCTATTCCGCTTTTCCAAGTGGATGGGTATGACAGATGCCGACGACCTTGGCGGCAATCCTTATTATATAAGCGTGGAAGACAAGCATGTCACACCGTCTATACATGATGAACTGCTAAGCCGGAAGAAGGCGAAAGACAACGGCGGACTTTACGTAAACCTGCCCGGAAAAATCCTGATTACATTGTATAAGGGTAACGACCAGTGGGCGGCTTATGAGCTTTATGCCGCACAGTTCGGCACTGTCGCTGCCTTGGACGAAGACCTTTTCGGCAAGAAGCTGTTTACAAGCGTTGTCCTCAATCCCGTGACAGGTAATCTGGAGAGCATCGAGATAGACAACGCCAAGAAGTGATTTTACATGTTGATTTAAAGGATGTTGCGCCGTAGAGCGGGCGCGGCATCCTTTTATTGTGAATAATGATTAAAAAGATGTCTTGTTACGCAAGGTTGGGCGTATAGGCAGTGTTTCATTGTTGAATGATAAAATTAAGAGCTATTAGATTATGAAGACAATGAAATTCCTGGCCGGATGTGCAGTCGCAGCCATGGCCGTGTTCTCTTTTTGTTCGTGTGACAATGATGACACCTACTATTATTATCCGCCAATGCCTGACGCGCTGGTAACGGTTAAGCCAATCGAGGGTGCGGGCTTTTACATGCAGCTTGACGATGTTACGACGCTTTATCCGGTCAACATGGCCGCTTCGCCTTTTGGCGACAAGGAGGTGCGCGCCTTGGTGTGCTATCACGAGGTAAAGCCTTTGAACGAATATTATGACAAGTTTGTCGAGGTGGAGTGGATTGACAGCATTCTGACAAAGCCTGCCGTGCCATATCCTGCCGACGGCGATGTGTCTGAATACGGCGACGACCCCATTGAACTTGTGCGCGATTGGGTTAACATTGCCGAGGACGGTTATCTTACGCTGCGTTTCCGCACATGTTGGGGCAACACGGGCGTGGCGCATTACGTAAACATCTTGACCGGTGTAAATCCTGACGACCCGTATGAGGTTGAGTTCAAGCATAATGCTTTCGGCGATGTCAACGGTGTTCTTGGTGATGCCTTGGTGGCTTTCCGCCTGGACGACCTGCCTGACACCGAGGGCAAGACCGTAAAACTGACAGTGAAATACAAGTCGTTCAGCGGCGAGAAGACCGTACAGTTCGACTATTGCAGCCGCAAGTCCACAACGTCGGAAGGTCCTGTGGAGAAAGCGGCTTATTCATCCAGACTGAAATAAAAGTTTGTTTAATGGGTTTGAGACCAGGGACAATGCTGCTGACGGCTTGTCCTTGGTTTTTAATCCTTTGTTTGATATGAAGGCAGGTAACGGCGTTTACAACGAAAGCGACCTTGTATCACTCGTGGCGCACAGGGACAACCGGGCCATGAAGTTGCTTTATGACAGGTATGTTGAATATCTGTCGGCTGTCTGCGCCCGTTATATTGCCGACGACAACGACCGCAAGGACGTTTTGCAGGAGTGCTTCATAAGGATTTTCACGTCGATGGACAGGTTCGAGTTCCGCGGTGAAGGCTCTTTGAAGGCATGGATGGTAAGGATTGTCGTGAACGAGTCCTTACGTTTCTTGAAAAAGAATTCCAACTACGGTTTTATTGAATACGAGGACACTCTGCCCGACATGGCCGACGAGCCGGAGCCTGACGGCATACCCGACGATGTGCTCAACGGCATGGTCTTGTCGTTGCCGCCGGGCTACCGCATGGTGTTCAACCTTTACGTCTTCGAGCGCAAGAGCCATAAGGAGATTGCCGCCATGCTCGGCATTGGCGAGAGCTCGTCGGCCTCGCAGTTCTCGCGAGCCAAGGCGTTGCTTGCCAGGAAGATGAAGGATTACAAGGAGCGGCTTGACTCCGGGTTGCCTCCCGGTGCGCAGGCTGGTGCCGGAAGTGGCGGCTCACAGGCCGCAGGCCAAGCCGCCACGCGTCCTGAAGGCCCGTCGCCTGTACGTGGCGGCTTCAAGCCCTTTGGCAAGGCTGCCGCCTTTGCGTGTCCGTCGTTATGTGGTTTGTCAGTCTGAAAAAATCTGAATGTCATGGAACAACAATGGATAGAACATCTTAGGAAACGCTTTGCCGACCGCAAGGTAGCTCCGCCCGACGGGCTTTGGGAGTCAGTCCAGTCCGCCATGGGCGGCAAGTCCGTAGGCGATGACGTCTGCGCCGGGCGCAGCCGGCGTGCCGTTGTGGTGTCTATGTGGCCTCGCCGTGCAGTAGCTGTAGCCGCTTGTGCGGCCGTACTGGCGGTTACGGTGTGGCTCTTTTACGGCCGCGATGCCGTGCCTTATGCTGCGGTTGGCGGCGGTCAGGCTGCCTGCGTGCCCGTAGGCAGGCTGGCCGAGGCTGCTACTCCGGCTGTTGACGCCGGCGTGCCGTTGTCTGTTAAGGATGCCGTAAGGCGTGTCGAGGTCGTTGTTGCCGGTCATGAGGGCAACGTGTCAGATGTAGCCGCTACGTCGGCAGACAGCGTTGTCATGGCTGATACTGCCAATGTAGGCGGCGATGCCGCGCTTGGCGACGACCGCAAGACCGACGGCCGGAGCGTTGTTGTAAGGCGTAACTCTGTTGAAGGCGGGCCGCGAGACGCCGGCGGCAACGGCCTCTTGGCTTCGGCCGGCGGCAGGGTAGGGGGCGGTGGCGGTGTCTCCGTCTCCCTTTACGGCGCAGGCTTCACGTCAATAGGCACGTCAACGGGCAATACGGGGGCGTCGTTACGTCCGTACAAGATGCAGCAAGACGCGGTGGCCGACAACGGCATCATGCTCCTGTCGGCCGCAACCGACGGCATGAAGGCCTCCGAGGTGCGTGTGAAGCACCGCCATCCGGTAAAGCTTGGCGCGTCGGTTCGCTTCGGTCTTGCCGGACGTTTCGGTTTGGAGACAGGCCTTAATTACTCTTACCACTCGTCTGACATAGCCTCCGGCGATGATAAAGGCGGCTATACGACAGAGCAGAAGCTCCACTTCGTAGGCATACCCGTGGCCGTGAGTTATGACATCTGGCATACCGACTTCCTTGAGGTTTACGCTTCTGCCGGCGGAGCGGCGGAGTTCTGCGTGTCGGGCAGGTCGCATACGGAGTATGTCGAAGACGGAAAGGTGACCGGTACGGCCAATGCCGACGTGCGCGACAAGCGTCCGCAGTGGTCGGTCGGGGCGTCGGCCGGAGTGCAGTATAATGTCAGCAATGCCGTAGGCGTATATGTAGAGCCGGGTGTAAGCTACTATTTCGACAATGGCAGCGGCGTCAACACGGTGTACAAGGACAAGCCGCTCAACTTCAACCTCAACGTCGGTCTGCGTTTCACTTTCAGGTAATAAAGCTACATACGGATGTTCACAGTCATCTTACTCATGCTTTGCGGCATGGCCGCAGGCCGCTTTCTCCGCGGCCGCGGGCGGTCAGTAGTTTCGCGTGCCATAACTTTTCTCATCTGGCTTCTGCTCTTCCTGCTCGGCATCGAGGTCGGGGCAGACCCGCGTGTGGTCGGTTCGCTCGGCAGTCTCGGCGTTGAGGCCGTGTTGCTTGCCGTCTTCGCCGTGCTCGGGTGCGCCGTGCTTTGCCGCCTGCTGTTCAGGGAAAGGAAAGTGGAGGGTGAAAAGTGAAGAGTGAAAAAATCCGTTTGCTTCCCGGTATTCTCTGTTTTCCCAGCCCTCCCTGTCTTCCCTAAACACCCTGTTCTCCCTATTTCTTAACTCTTAATTCTTCACTCTTAACTCTTAATTCTTCACTCTTGAAGTCCAGCCTTGTCATAGTCTCGTTTTTCGTCGTCGGCACGCTTGTAGGCGTCAGCGGCATCGCTCCCGGGTGGCTCGCGTCAGGTTCTGATGTCAGCTTCTACGCCCTGTGCGCCCTCATGTTCTTTGTCGGTATGAGCGTAGGCGGCGACTCGTCAGTGCTCCGCAGCATCCGCACGGTCAGTCCGCGCCTGCTCCTGCTGCCCCTTGTCACGGTGGCCGGCACGCTCGGCGGAGTAATGCTTGCGTCTTTGCTGCTGCCCCACCGCAGCCTTACCGACTGCCTCGCCGTAGGTTCCGGCTTCGGCTATTACTCGCTGTCGAGCATCTTCATCACCGAATACCGCGGAGCGGAACTGGGCACGGTGGCCCTGCTTGCCAACATCTCGCGCGAACTGCTGACGCTGCTCTGCGCCCCGTTGCTTGTCCGTTGGTTCGGCCGCCTTGCGCCAATCTCCGCCGGAGGGGCTACAACCATGGACACTACGCTGCCCGTCATCACGCGCTTTTCAGGCAATGCCTACGTTGTTTTGTCCGTCTTCCACGGCTTCGTGGTCGATTTCAGCGTACCGTTTCTCGTCACTTTCTTTTGCAGTTTGTAACTTATTGATTTACAGCAACATACGTTTTACATTCCAAAAGGCCGTCTTTTACACGCTAAAAGACGGCCTTTTGCCTTCTCATTTGCCGTCTTTTGCCTCCTCATTTGCTGTCTTTCTTCTTTCCGTCTGTCATTGCATGTAAAAAGCCGGATGGCATTCCGTATCGCGGAATGCCCTCCGGCCTGTTTGTGTTTACCCTCAAAGTCGCCCCCGACACCTTCCCTTTGTGAGTGGTGGGGTGGGCTTTCAAGTGTCTGTATGTAGTTTATTTACATCACCTTGAACGTCTTTACCTCGCCGCTTTCCAGCGTCACGCGCACGATGTTCACGCCCTTGCCAATGTTTACTGCGGCTTCCACGGTGCCCTTTGATGTCAGTCCGCCGGTCTTTACGCCGCCTGCGGTGTACACTTCTACCTTCATTATGTCGGGCTGAGACGAGCGTATAATGGCACGTCCGTCCTGTACGGCCACGTAGATGCTGGCAGCCATGCCGTCCTCGAGGCTTGACGAGGCGCGGCGGTCGCGCAGGGCGAAGCGGCCAACGCTTGTGCCCATGTTGCTGAACGTCAGCTCGTTGTCAAGCGGATAGGCCGTGCCGGTAACGTTGTCGTACAGCTCGTAGTCGGCCAGGTCGGCGTTGCCTGTGGTCTCAAAGCTGAAAGTCAGCGTGTCGGCCGCCGATGTCAGTATGCCTACGGGTATGTATGCGCGTCCGTCTGACGGGTGAATGTCGTATGCAGTGCCGTCGGCCACGGTGAACACGGCCACCTTCGGACTTACCTCGTTGTCTATCAGCGTCTTCGCTTCGGCGTAAGCCGATGTCGTTACTATGGCCGAAGCCTCCGTCTCGCCGCGCCTTACAGTCATGCGCAGCATGTCTGCGGCCTCTGCCTCCTGCGCCGTTTCGTCCTCCGTTTCGGCTGCGGTCTCGGGTACGTCGGGCGACATCATGTCGCCGCTGAACGTCACTTCAAGTTTTGTTGCGCCAGTGGCTTTAGCCTTTACGAAGAAGCCCTGCATGGGCTGTACGGTCTCCGCACCGGCCTGTGTGCTAACAAGTCCGCCGTCGGCAAGCGTCGCTGACGATATCGTGTTGCCGTCGTAGAACTTCACTTCGCTTATTACTCCCTCGTTCGCGACAAGGAACTTGGCCACGTTAATGCGGCTCATGAACGGGTTGGCGGCGGCGAAGTAGCCCTCGCTTTCTCCTGTACCGATGGCAGGGTCAAGGTCGAGCTTCGCTTTGTATTCCGCGCTGCCAAGGTAAACGGTGCGCGTGTCGGTGGTCGATGCAGGCTCTCCTTCGTTCTCTCCGGACTTCAGACGCTCGTATTCGAACGTCTTGTTGGCTTCGCTCTCGCCCTCGTAGACGAAGCGGTATATTTCCGTTTTTGCTCCGTTATTTGCGTCATCGCCGCGGTCAAGAGTTTCTGATATATCCGTAATTGTAGGCTCGGGGAAGTCCTCGTAGTAGTTATACGTGCCGTGCTCCTTCGGGAAACGGAAGCGGAACTTCTGCGTTTCGGGCAGGTTGCCGTTGTCAACCCACAGCGAGAAGGCGTTGCTGTAACCCTTCTCCTCTCTCTTTGCGCTGCTTGAATAGTCGAACGCCAGGGCGTTGAAGTTGCGCGTCCATCTTGCTTCGCTCACCTCGGTCACCTCTCCCGAGCCTTCAAGACCCCTGTACGGAGCGGCCTGCGCCCACAGTCTCTGGTATATCCGTGGGTCGAAGCGGTTTTCGGGCAGGTTGCTTTTGGTCAGTTTTGTGAAGTAAGCAGGCATCGCCGTGCCAGCCGCTGGTATGAACATGTCGCCCGTGTAGGTGTGCTTCAGCGGGGCGGCGAGCATGTAGTAGCGGTTAGGCTCAAGCTCCATCTCCACCCACGCGCTGTCGTAGTTCAGCTTGTACACGCGGTCTACCGCCGCGCCCGGCTCGAAGTGTATGCCCTGCACACAGTATTCGTCTCCCTCGGTCACCGTTCCGTCGAGCACGGGATAGCGTGTCGCGCCCTGCGGAATTACCGCGTCCGTGCAGCAGTAAGGCGAGCCGTCGGTCCAGTTGTTCCACTCGTTCCAGTCTGTCGAGGCCGCGTCGGTGCGCCATGTGGTGACGAGCGGGTGCACTGTGTACGGCGCGCTGCCCATCATAGTGCCGCTGCCGTCGCGGAAGGTCATTGTGTAGCGTCCCGTCCTGTTGAGCTGGAAAGTATGGCTGAAGTAACCATGCTGGTCGGTGGTGAATGTCTCGTCGATGCCTTGGTCGGGCAACTGTATGGTGTATTCTGTATCGCCAAGGCCCTTGCCGCTGATTGTTATCATGTCGCCTTCACATATATCTGTGGCTTCTATGCCTTCAATCGTGGTTGAGCAGTTGTCCGTGTCGATGCAGTCGGGTATGCCGTCGTTGTCGATGTCGCCGCGCAGGTACAGGCCGTAGAAGTTCTGGAAGTCAAGCACCCCCACTACGCCTGCTATTTCGAGGCGCACCTCGTCATACGTACTCTTTGGTTGTAGTATGATGATGCTCTTGTCTCCGTAGCCTATGGCGTTAACGCCCAGTGCGTTCCAGCCCGTAAACTCGTCGTTCGTCTTCTGGCCGCGCAGGTACGTGGTTACCTTCATCCACGAGCCTACGTTTACTCCGGCCACATATGTATTGTTGTCAAGCACGATGCAGAGCTGGTGGCGGAAGTCGAGCGTGCGCCCCATGTTGACTGCTATTATGCTGCCTGTGCCCGCGCCAACGGTGTTTACCACCTGCATAGGTGTCTCTATGTCGCCGTCGATGAAGTTGCTTACGCCGTCTATGACACCGCCCACAGCCACGGCTGCGGCCATCTGCGTGGCGTCGCCGTTAAGGCTGGCGTTGGTCTCGTTGACCGATACGTGCGTAGTGATGCAGGCCAAGGGGTTGTCAATGTCGGTGGTCAGGTTGTAGTCTTCTTGTATGAAAGCGTAGTATATGCTGATTTCGTCAAGTTTCAAGTTGAGTACGCCCGAGTTCCACAGCGTTACCTCGTCAAACTGTATAGCCTTGCCGTCTTTCACGGCGTCGAATATCGCGCAGTAGCGCATCTTTTCGCCGTTGCTGCCGCCTGCAAGTCCTACCGATACTGTGTTGCTCTCGGTTATCACGCCTTCGGCCACTTTCTCGCCTTTGTTGTACAGCCTTATCTGGAAGAATTGCAGCAGGCCTACGTTCAGGCCCTCCGTATCGTTCTCTACTACGAAGCCAACCTTGAACTGCTCTCCCTGGTGTTGGTCGCCGTCATAGAGCAGGCTTTCGTCGTTGCTTTTAACCCCGGCTATCCACAGGTTGCTTGCAACGCCAAGGCCGCCGGTGTATCTCGCGTAGTCGTCGGTGCTTTCGGTTACAAGGTTTTTGGAGTTTTTCAAATCGGAGATAGATACGAGTGCGCCGCTTGTCTCGTGTATTTTGTCCGACGCGGCGTATTTGTCGGGGTTATCTTCGGTATTTACCAGCGGTTTGCCTCCTACTTGTTCAGGGTCCATTTCGGCGAAGGCGTTGCCCACGTTGAGCGTTATCTCCTCATAGCATTTCTCCTCTGCCGGGCAGCTTAGGCACGTAGCGCGGAACACGTATGCGCCCTGCTTGTTCATGTTGGTGATCTTTCCGCTCGACGTTACGTTCGCATTCGCGCCTTCAGGCTGGTCTACCAATGTCCATTCAACCGACAGGTCGGGGTTGGCCGCAAGCTGGTAAGAGTTCTGCTCGTCGCACACGTTGGTGCTGACGGTCGGGTTTATTTGGCAGCGGTGGTTCACATCTGCCTTCTCGCGTACAAAACCGTAGTACACGCCCATCGCTCCGAGGTTGAGGCTTATGCCTGTATAGAAGCGCAGTTCGGCGCCGGAGAAGTCTTTGTCGGCCACGATTGACGCTATGCCTACATTGCCGCCGGCCACCGACAGGCTAAGAACGCCCGACGAAATGGTCTGCTCGTCTATCTTGTCGCCGTCCTTGTCGAACAGCACTATGGTGACGGTCGAGCCGATGCCGAGGTTCACTGCATTGGCGTTATAGTATTTGAAGCCAACCTCCGAACCGGCCTTGAACATTTCGCCCTTGCCGTCCGTAGGCTTGACGGTGAACTTTGCACCACCTTGGTAGCCGACTGACAGTATGGGAGTGATGGTCGCATAGTCGTCGTAATCATCGTTCGTCATTTTCTCAACTTCGCTATCTATGAAACCGAATGGCAAGCCCAGTAGCACGGCGTTCCATCCTTCCATTTTGTACTCGTAAGTCGTCCTCCCGTTGTTTTCCGCATAGGCTTTGACACCGTTTGTCGTCATCTTGGTCTCCACCGGCTCGCCTACGTATGCGTATTTGATTTTTACCGAGCCGCCCACGTCGAGGTTTACGCCGCCTCCTTTGATAAGGCAGATTTCGTCGAAGACGTAAGGTGCTTCCACTTCAAGGTACGTGCAGGCGTCTTCAGAGCCGGGAATCTTGATTAGCGAGAGGCCGACTCCGCTTGCCCCTACGCCTTCCTTTACGGCTACGGGGTCGCCCAGCTTCACGCCGTCCCTGTAAAACTGTATTGTCATTGCTTCTATGACGTCGAGCGAAAGCACGTTTTCTCCTGACGAAACCACGACGCAGAAGCCTGCCTTTGTGCCCTTGTCATAGTAGTTGTTGATGTCGCGCACGCTGACAATGGGCGTTGCTCCGATGCCTGCACCCACAATGCTGGGGAACGTTGCGTAGTTGTCGAGGTCCTCGTCGGTCAGGTCGTTAAGGTCTTCCACCCATGCGCCTACGCTCACAACCTGCACAAGTTTGTTTACGGCATAGCCCTTTCCAGCCATCGCCTTGCGGTTCTTGAAGTTTTGGTATATAGGGTCTTCATCGGAAGTTTTTGTCTGCGACCAAATCAGTTTGCCGTCAACAAAAGCTTCACCCGGGTCGTCAGATTCCTGCGCCTGCACCTGAACGCAGCAGGCCAGCGCAAATATCATCGTCAAATATGCTGTAATACGTTTCATAAGCTATCTCCATGTTAATTATAAATGGCATTATTTATGCTGCCGGTAATTATATATTTGTGGTTTCGTCGGAAGTAGAAATGATGGTTATTTACGTCAGGCGATATAACACCAGTAGCTCCGTCTGCAAATGAAAGGTTATCAGCTTCAAACCAGCCTTTGCGGTATGTGTTGACAAGTCCACTAATAAGAATGCCGTGTACGGCTATTCCTAATCTTGTTTTTGTAGGCAGTACATACGTTGTAAATATGAACTTACTGTCCTCCACTTTATCTTTGTATTGACAGATTATGTAGTTTTCGTCACTACTTTTATCTTCAACGGTAATCGGGAGCGCAGGTTTCAGGAAATCGTCATAGTCAGACAATCCAGTGTTTGTATATATATTGTTCATCAGCAGTGCACCTTCCTTTATTTCATAAAATCCTCCACCGACATCAAGGTTGCTGACGTTTAATGTCACTTCTAACTTTGCAACAGCCCTATATAGCGTTCCCGCCAGTGCCAATGTCGAATTGTCATTGTTGTCGGAGAATTTTATTATAGGGTCGTTCTCGCTTCCTTTGACATGGCAATAACCGTAGAAGAAGTGCGGTGTGTACAGTACTCTGAAACTGTTTCTGTTGAACCTGTTGAGAAGTGAGTTTATAAAGTCGTCGTGGTCGAACCCTCCGGCCACGCTCTTCGGCTGCTCCTGTATCGTGGCTTCAAAGTCTTGGAAGCGCAGGCCGTCAACGTTGGTGTTCAGCTTGAACCAGCCTTCGTCCTCGGCGGGATAGGCTATGGCTACCACGCGGTATTCGTAGCCGTAGGTCTTGGTGAGCGTTGCTTGCGCCTCTTTGCGCTGGTCGTCGTCCGTCTGCTCGCATTTTACGGTGTAGTCGTTGCTCGGGTCGTAGACGAATTCGCCTGTCTCGCCGCCCACTACCGATGCGTCTTTGCGACGGAAGGTGACTATGCGCACGCGGTCGATGTCTTCTATTTCCTCTATGTTGCTGTCAAAGAGGCCGCCGTCCTGCTCCGGCGGTGCGGCGCGCGAGGCTTCATCGTCGGTGTCCCATGCTCCGCCGAGGGTCACGGTAACGGGTACTTCCACCTGCACTCCTGTCTCCGGGGCTTCAGTGTAGTCGCCAGCGTCGTCGGAGCACGACCATGCGCAGAGCGCCAAGGCCGCCGTCAGGATGTATGATAGTTTCTGTTTCATCATGCTATATGTGTTTTGTTCGTTTTAGTTCAATGGTATGTTGTGTACTTTCTCGAAGCCCGGCTCAACCTCTATTTTGATGTTCGACTGGCCGGTTTCGCCTGCGATGTCCTCCAGTTTGCCGCGCATCGTCACGCGCACGTTCGAGTAGGAGTAGAAGCACATCTTGCCCTCGTTGTTGTTATACACGTACAGGTCTTTGCTGTTCGGGTCGTTGTTGTAGTGCTGTTCCTGCGTGGCGGTGGTGTAGACGTCGGCTCCGCCCTCAATGGTATAGCTCTGGCCGGGACGTATGTTGTAGTCCTTGAAGTATCTTGTCACCGCGCCTTGGCCTTCGCCTTCCACCTTTATTATAAGGTCGTCGTCCTCCAGGTTCACCGCGTCTTTGCTGAACTCAATGCGCATTTTCAGCCTCATGCCCTGCGTGCTGGGCAGCAGGAACGATGATAGGGTTATTTCCTCGTCGCCCTCGGCTATGTCTTTCGCGTCGAGCAGCACGTAGTTAGGCGACTCAATCCACGCCTCTTTGTCGGTCTCGTCGGCCTCGGTGTATTGTCCGGTGGTCTGACCTGCCGCTGCGGCGGTTACCGGATAAAACGTTCCGTGGTCGCCGTTGAGGTTGATTTCGGTAGGATAATTGTCGCCGTAAAGCTCGATGCGCTTCACTCCCGAAACGGGAATTTCGGTTATGTTCATGTTCAGCTGGCTCACTATTCGGAAGATACGGCCCTTGAAAGTGACATCCCTTGGAGCATCGTCATTCCAATAAAAACCTTCGTCCATAAATTCCGGGCGGCGATTGATTACGGGGTCGCTGTCTATTGCTTGGTCAACTTCGCCGGTGCCGTGCAGTATTCCATAAAACAATTCTGGTGTTTTCTTTGTGCCGTTATCGTTTATTGCCAGTGTCGCATTTCCGTTATTGCGTCCTTCAAGAGTTGTAGTAAATAATGATTTGTCTGCGGATGTGTAAGCAAGTGCATAGGCAAGGACGTATGTGTAGTTGGGTGCGGCTAATGAAGCGTCAGCCTCGTTGACTATACTATGTGTGAATTTAGCATATCTATCGTTGCCGTATATTTTGATGTCATTGTCTGTCAACGAAAACATTTCTTCTTTTTTGAATATCATTTCGTCTTCGGTAGGCCAGGCAAAACTTCTTTCTTTTCCGTTCTTGAACAGCAAAACGTCTATCGCGTCGGCCCTGCATACGCCTTCGGCCTTCGGCCCGGAGGTGGCGTCGTCCGGCCCTACGTATCCTCGTGTTGCGCCTAAGCTGCCCGTGCCCGAGCCGCTTATGATGATGCCTTGGGCGGCGTCGGGGGTCAGTGCGCCCGCGCCTGCGCCGCCCGGGGCCAGCGTGTCGTCCTGCGTGCAGCCTGCGGCGAGCATGGCGGTGGCCGCGCCTGCCAGTATTTTTGTGATGTTATGTTGTGCCATATATGTTAGGTTGTTTGGTTTCTTTTTCTTTCCGCTCTTCAGTTTCCTTACATCGGGATTACGATGTCCGCCTGCCAGTTGCCGTCTATGTAGATGTCGGCGTCGGCTTTGCCGCCAATGTCTTCGGGCTCGTCGGTGGTGGCGTTTTTCGTTCCGATGGAGTATATGTAGTTGGTTCTTATGGCGTAAGACGTATTGTCTGGGTCTTCGGGTCTCGGGTTTTCAAGCAGCACCTTTCGCTTGCTGAACGGGTTCCCGTCGGCCTTGTATTGTATCAGCGTCAGCGTGTTGACGGCTTGGCCGTCGCTTGCCGCAGGCGCGTCTACGGGTATCATGTACGCCCCGGCCAGCACAGAGCCTTGCTGCTTGGTGCAGAGCACGTTGCCGTCATCGTCGGTCACTACTTCCGACTGCAACAGTTTGGGGGTAATCTCGACGTCGAGCAGGATGTTGCCGTCGGCCGTTCCGTCGGCGAGCGGCGTGCTGCCGAAGTCAGTCTCCTGCGCAATGAGGGGCATCTGCGTGTTCTGCGGCTGGTGCAGCTGCAGCACTATGCGGCTTACCTGCGGGTCGATGTTGGTAAGATACATCATCACTCCGGCCACGCGGCGCATCATAGTGATTTCGGTTATCTTGTTTGTGTTTGCCTCAATGGTTACCTCGCCGCTGCCGGCAAACAGCTCCGCTTTGGCCATGTCGGCCTTCGTGCGGCCTTCGGCCAGCGTCGCTATGGCCTTGTCAAGCGTCGTTTCGCCTGCTTTTATCGAGCCGGGCAGGCCGTAGGCGTAGCCTGCGCCCTCGTTTTTTGTGGGTGTGCCGCCGCTGGTCTCGGTGTCAAGGCCGACGGCGAGCACGGTGTATGTAGTGCCCTCTTTGAGCTTGGTCTTCAGTGTGTAATACTGCGTTGCTGTGCCTCCTGCCTGCGTCTGCTGCCAGCCGGCGTTCTCGCTGGCCACGCATGTGGCTGCTGCGTCCTCGCTTGCTGTGCCTTCAAACACGTAAACCTGCACATACTTCACATGTTGTACGTTGTCGTTGCCCGTGAGCATGGTGCGCGTCGCGGGCTCGGCCGTGAACTTTATGGTAAGCTGTCCGTCGCCGCCGGGCGCCGTTGTGTCGTCGGTCTGCGAGCAGGCCGTTAGCGTGGCTGCGGCGAGCAGGCACAATATGTGACGTATCTGCCTCATCGTTTTCATTCCGTATTGTTTCATCTTGGTGATGTTTCTTTTTGGTTTTTTATGCTTGTCGGCTGCCGTCGGCGTGCCGTCGTGTAAATAGCTGTAAATCAGCTTGTTGCGAATGGCCTTGTAAAAGGCCGTCTTTTGGCCTGCGAAAGGCCGTGTTTTGCAAGGCTAAAGGCCGTCTTTCGGCGTGCCGTTTGCCGTGTTTTGCGTTTCGGGCCGTGGCCCGTTGTTGTCTTGTCTGCCGTTTTCCGCTTTCCGGGCGGCGTCGTTCAGCCCTCCTGCGGATGCAAATCCGCCCCGCCTGCCGCCGCAGAC
>ENA-ORSA01000180-ORSA01000180.1-human-gut-metagenome-genome-assembly--contig:-NODE-180-length-77327-cov-18.686096_pt1 | contig 77327 bp, 54 predicted proteins | sample MGYA00242179_ERZ509142 | MGnify/ENA primary metagenome ERZ509142 (study PRJEB26280, sample SAMEA2338659) | human gut metagenome | biome: human gut; feature: human-associated habitat; material: faeces... | reverse complement strand
CCCACCCCCGACCCCTCCCCCGCAGGGAGGGGAGTTATATGATTTGAATGCTGATATGGTGGGGGATGGAATAACAGTGAGGGCGTCAAAAGTCAAAGCAGCACGCCCCAAAGGGGCAGAAGCACATAGCCCAGGGCACACGCCCTGGGTAAAAGTATCACAAATAACAATGCGCCCTGCAAGGACAAAAGCGTTAATTATCAATGCTTTTGCCCCTGCAGGGCGCATTGCTATTTTCAATTCGTATACCCAAGGCGCTGCCTTGGGCTATGAGCTTATTGGGCTTTCAGCCCGTATAATAGACTTTTGACTTTACCCTCACTTTTTGTCCGTTTTCCAAAACGACTCCTTTTGCCTTCCAAAACGACTCCTTTTACCTTCCAAAAGAACTCCTTTTGCAACCCAAAAGGACTCCTTTTTTTTAGTGTTTAATTTTTAATGATTAATGTTTAATTTTTGATTGCAATTCGAGGCAATAATATTGAGCATTCAAATCATACCACTCCCTCCCTACGGGGGAGGGGTTGGGGGTAGGGCTTTGTGTTGTTTGCGGTAGGGCTTTGTGTTTTTTAGCATTCAAATCATACCACTCCCCTCCCTACGGGGGAGGGGTTGGGGGTGGGGCTTTGTGTTTTCTGATGTGTATTGATACTCAACCACTTACGCCATTCCGATGTCCGATTAGAGCAATTTTGCTCATGTATTTTTGTCCGATTATCACACAATAATGTCCGATTATCACAATACTTCAGACTGGATAATTCGTAACTTTGCCACAGCAAGACTAAACAAGACTAAAGCTTCTCTACGACTTGGCGAGTACAGCCATCGGACTGTCTGGCAGCACAAGCCCTACAGACTCCGATACTGATGAGAACGTGCTGTCAGTTGACAAGTGGAGGGATTGCTCGGGAGCAGGCGCAGACGCCGTACAAAACTCTCTTCATAACACCTTTATATATTATATCACCCGGCTCCTTCACCCCTCCACTTGTCGGCTGACAGCATTAAAAACCAACCAAAACTTGAAACTTTAAACCCCACTACTATGGCAAGTACTGACAATTATATACTACATGACGGCAGGCAGCGAAAGGCCGACGAGGCGCAGGAGTTTCTTGAAGAACGCGCCCATCTGCTCGATACTATACGCGAAATGATAAACGTGGAGATGGATAGACGCAGAGTCGGGACCGACAATGGCAACTGCCAAAGCAGACATCCATCCGAAACCAAGCCACGCAAACTGACGTTTCTGCAATGGCTGCGCAGTCTGCTGTGAGGCATCTGACATTTGCAACAACACAAAAACTATCACAATATACAATCAATTCTAAAAACCATACGACTATGAGAACATTAAGATCTATTCTGTTAGCCGGCGCGATGCTGCTGGCGACACCTATGTTCTTCTGCTCTTGTGAAGAGGAGGGCTCTCTCATAAAGTTCAAGACTGAAGTGCAAGTAGTTAACGACTTCAACGATGTGGTTAAGGCTATCAACGACGGTAAGCTTTCGAGCGAGCAGGCTATTGCACAGCTTGTTACTGCCATTGACAATATCAAGGGCGACCAAAGCGCAAAGCTTCAGGCCATTACCGATGCTCTTAACAACAATAACAACACGCTCGACACCAAGTTGAACGTGATTGCCGGTGCGATGAAGTCTTTGAGCACCGAGATGCCTACCAAGATTGACGCTCTCGCCAAGGCTGTCGAAAACATGCCTAAGTACGATGAGGTTCTGAAAGCTGTCGAAACGGCTCTTGTCAATATCAATCCTAACGAACAGCTGAAGCTTCTTGAGGGAGTTCTCGAAAAATACTTCAGCGATGAACTCAAATATCCTGATGATCCTTTATCTTATAAAGGCAAGTTGTATTACTGCATAGGAGAAATAGAGGGTACATTGCGTTATATGACGTATACAGACGATAAGTTTAAGGCTATTCGAAAAGCTATCGAAGCACTTGCTGGCGAAAATGCCAAGCTGGATGGCATATTGGATAATATGACAAAGATAGTAGAGGCAATAAAGGCTGGCAATACGAGCGAAAAGGAAGGTTGGGCTGAGATTGCCAGGCAGCTTGCACTGCTTAAGGCGGCTGCTGGCATTGGCGGTTCTACTGACAAGGTAGAGTATGTTGACCTCGGTTTGCCGAGCGGCAACTTATGGGCAAAGTGCAACCTCGGTGCTTCTGCTCCTGAAGCGTATGGCGATTATTACGCTTGGGGCGAAGTGGAGCCTAAGCAAGAATACACCAAATCCAACCATAAGTGGTATAAGGAGGGAGCTCCCAGCCAGGGATTCACCAAGTATAACAATGAAGACGGCAAGCTGACGCTTGAAGACGAAGACGATGCCGTAATACAGAAATTAGGAAACGGTTGGCGCACACCTACCTTGGCTGATTTCAGAGAATTGACCAATCAGAAGTATACCACAATTGAGAAAACAACGCTTAACGGTGTTGCGGGCTATCAGATAACGAGCAAGAAGAACAAAAAGTCTATCTTTATCCCTTGCGCCGGCTTTAAGAATAGTGAAAAGCCACAAACCAGAGCAATCTCTGATGACGAAGAAGTAGCTGTATGCATGACGAACCTTCGTCGTATAGACAACATGGTATATAATGCTTGGACCTTTGCTTTCCAGAATGACCGCATTGGCCGTTATGGCAAACGTCGTCCTGACGGAATATCAATTCGTCCGGTTAAGGGTCCTGGCGTGCCGGTTCCTAACAATTGCGTTGACCTTGGATTGACAAGCGGACTGCTGTGGGCTAAGTGCAATTTGGGTACAACTGATCCTACAAAACTTGGCGATTACTATGCCTGGGGAGAGACTTCTACCAAGAAGAAATATTATAGTGATAACTACAAGCATTTTAAGATTGATGGTGGTATAAAGGTATTAAAGTACAATGAGAAAGACGGCAAGACGGTGCTTGACCTCAACGACGATGCGGCAAGAGCTAATATAGGTGCAGGCTATCGCATTCCTACAAAAGAAGACTGGGAAGAGCTGCTTGAAGATTGTAAATGGGAAGCCGTTACTACCACACTTTCAGAGATAATAGATCCGTCGCAGACGAAAGTCATTGCACGATGGAAAGTGATAGGACCAAGCGGAAACTCTATCGTTTTACCGATGACCAGTGGTTTCAGAGGTGATGGATGGGGTGTCCAGCCTGACAATGACACCTACTATACTACAGCTAATCTATATCCGGCTGATGAATTGTCAGATAAAGATAAATACCAAAAGGCAGTAGCGCTTACATGGCCTATGTTTGCTAAAGAGACATCAAGCGGAGGTATCAAGGAGCCATCGTTTAAATCAATATACCGTGATTTTGGTGTTGTGATACGACCGGTATTCGACCTCTACTCAAATAAATAAGTATCTGCAAAAAAAGATAATGTTTTAAAAAGAAATTAAGTATGAACACAATACGAACCAAAAAGCTCATTACGCTATCAGGTGGCAGATGGGCAAGAATAGGGTTCAGCGTATTGCTTACATCGCTCTTCACGGTAGGCGCTCAGGCGCAGACCGTGGGCGAGGGCAAAGCTGATCTGCTGCGCAATACCAATAAGGAGCTGCGCACTAATACTTGGAGCATTTACGCTCAAGGCGGATTGTCGTGGGCTAACGGTGTGTGGTATCCCAATATCGACGCTAAGTCGAGCTACAAGCAGTCGCCTGCTGTAGGTGGCGGCATCGACTTCACCATTCGTCCGTGGGTTCGCATAGGTGCCGACTATATCTGGTCGCGCTATCGTCGCGAACAGCGATTCGACGCTATCGACACCAAAGCCAATCTTGCCAAGACCTATGGCAACTACGTCATGAATACCCACAACGTGAAGCTTGGCGTTCAGTTCAACTTCATGGAACTTTGGCCCATGCGCAAGGCTCAGTGGTTTAATATCTGGATGGGAACCGGTATTGGCGGAACATTCGCACGTGGCAACGAGTATGGCATTTGGGTTGGAACCACAAAGACCGAGAATGGCACCACTACTCCTGTATATGGCGACATCAACATCAGCAACGATGCTACGGTCACCGTCACCGGAAACGTGCTCACAGCCAACCGCCACGAGAAGTTCAACAGGCTCTTCATCCCTGCCACTCTGCACATCGAGGCTGACGTAAGCCGCCGTTTCACATTAGGCATTAAGGGCGAATTCGACTGGCTTCTCAATCGTAAGGAAGTTGCCCCAAAGCATCTCATCTACGCCATGGCTACCGTTCGATACAACTTCGTACCGAGTCGTGCAAGCAAGATGCGCAACTATTACGACGGCGAACTGGCTGCTCTCAACGACCGTGCCAACAATCTGCGCCAGGAAGCTGATGCCGAAAAGGCACGTGCCGACCGTGAATCAGCACTCCGACAGAAGGCTGAACAGCACAACAACGACCTCCAGCGCCAGCTCGACGACTGTCAGAAGAGCAAGAAGACAGCCATTGGAGGCCCCGAACACTACGTTCAGTTTGCCCATAACAGCTCGTACATGAGCCGTGAGGAAATGGACCGACTGCGCTCCTTCGCCCGCAGCGTAAAGGGTGAGAAACTCTCTATACTTGCCGAAGCAAGCACTCCAGGCACCCCAGAGTACAATCAGGCCATCTCTGAGCGTCGCCTGAAGCGAGTGGTAAAGGTATTGCTGAAGGAAGGATTCGCCCCCGAAGACCTCCATCCGCAGACAGCCATAGGCTCAAAGAACGGCAAAAAGACATACGAGGGAAGAAGAGTAACCATAAAGGTAAAGCCCTAACAAGCCCCAATCCCCTCTTTTATCAAAGGCTTAGAAAGGCCTAAAGAGGCCCAGAAATGCTCAATCCCCTCTTTTTATCAAAGGCTTAGAAAGGCCCAGTAAGGCTTAGAAAGGCCCAGCAAAAAAATCACTAAAAGATTACAACTATGAGAACATTTAAATCAATACTATTAGCTGGCTCAATATTGCTGGCTATACCAGCGTTCTTTAGTTCATGCAAGGAGAACGCTCCCGAATTAGACTACGAGATGAAAGTCACCGTAGTCAACGACTTCACCGACGTGGTCGATGCCATCAATCAGAGCAATGTAAGCAAAGAGCAGGCTATCAAGAATATCGCTGCTGCCATCGACAATATGAAGGGCGACCAGAACGACAAGCTCCAGGCTATTATCGCAGCTCTCAACAGCACCAACACCACGCTCGAAAAGCAGCTTAATGTCATTGCGGGTGCCATGCAGTCTATGAGCATCGACTTGCCGGCAAAGGTAGAACTCATCAAGACGGCTGTTGAAGGCAGACCCGATTACAACGAAAAACTTGAGGCTGTCAGAGCTGCCTTTCAGAACATTAACCCCAATTCACAGCTCGAAACTTTAAATGCCCTTCTTGATAAATATGGTCAAAACTTCACAAACAAACTCGCTGCTATCTCAGGATGGTTCATGGAAATTGGGAACGGAAATGGCAGTTTGGATCAAATTAGAAAAGCTATCGAGTCTTTAGGTGGCTACGGCGGCAAGCTTGATGCTATCAATACACAGATGACAGCCCTGCTGCAGGCTCTTGAGAGTGGCAACATGAGCGATAAGGAAGCTATGGCAGAGGTTGCCAAGAAGCTTAAGGAACTGGAGCTGAATGCTGGCGTTGGTGTACCTAAGGAAACCATGGAGTATGTTGACCTCGGCTTGCCAAGCGGTATAAAGTGGGCAAAATGCGACCTTGGCGAAACAAGTCCTGAAAAGTATGGCGACGAATACGCTTGGGGCGAGACCTGGACAAAGTGGTCTAACGATTATTATTACTTCACTGACATAGTAGCGGGACAATACACGAAGTACGATAGCCGTGACAAGAGATTCTTCCTTGAGAAAGAAGATGATGTAGCCTATCTGCGACTTGGAGAAGGATGGAGATACCCGACATGGAACGAAGTGCAGGAATTGTACGATAACTGTACGGTTACGGAGTCTACACTCAACGGAAGGCTGGGCGTAATGTTCATATCTAAGATTAACAACAACTACATCTTCTTCGGATACTGGAATAATGACTCAACAGAAGGTTACCGTTGTTCAAGTGCTTTGGAACCAAGCGATCCGTCACTTGTTAAGTGTATGCTATTTAAAAAGGAAGGAGTTAGAATCGTTTTAAATCAATATAATGTATACAGAGCTATTACTCGTGCACCGGTTCGTCCTGTTTACGTAAAAAGATAAGCAAAAGAATAACAGAACTGAATAACCATATCAACTCCTCTTCCTCAAGTAGGGAGAGGAGTTTTTTCGTTGTACACAGCTGTAGGAGGTTATTGTGTTGTTATGTTGTTATGTTGTGATTTGATTTGCAAGCTGTAGGAGGCTATGGCGTCCCCGCCATAGCCTGAGCAAGGGAAGTGGGTTATTTGTTGTTTTGTTGTTATGTTATGTTGTGTTGTTGTAATCGTATCACTAATGTCTGCATCGTGATATAATGCACTCTTTCGTATCATGAAATGACCATGTCATGCCATGAAATGACCGTATCATGCCTTGATACGACCATTTCATGCCATGATACGACGTTTTTTATTATGTCAACTCATATTGACAGAGTATTACTATGGCCTATTTGGGATAAATGAAAAAATGTGATTAATTCGCTGTATTACACCCCAAACAACAATTTTTCACCATATATATTCGGATTTTACATTAATAATGAGTAATTTTGCACTTCCGTGGACGAATTACAATAATAACAAATATAATTTTAGACTGAACAAAAATGAACATTTCATTTGAAAATCCCGACAAAGTGAATGGTCTGTTGACTATCACAGTCGAAGAGGCAGACTTCCAGGACTCTGTCGAGAAGACTCTCAAGGACTATCGTAAGAAGGCCAACATCCCCGGTTTCCGTCCGGGTCAGGCTCCTATGGGTCTCATCAAGCGTCAGTTTGGTGCTTCAGTGCGCTACGACGCAGTTAACAAGTTTGTAGGCGAGCAGCTCTACAAATATATCCAGGAGAACAATATCCAGATGCTCGGCGAGCCTCTGCCTTCTGATAAGCAGGAGACTCCGGCCGACATCGAGCAGCCGGCTCCTTACACTTTCGTATTCGACATCGCTGTTGCTCCTGAGCTCAACATCACTCTCGATGGTCGCAACAAGATCGATTACTACACAATCAAGGCTGACGACAAGCTCATCAACGAGCAGATTGAGATGTATCAGGGCCGTGCCGGCAAGTACGAGCAGGCTCAGGAGTATGACGCTTCTTTGAACGATCTGCTCAAGGGCGACATCCGCGAGCTCGACGCTGAGGGCAATACAAAGGAAGGTGGCATCACTGTAGAGGGTGCTGTGCTTATGCCTTCATACATCAAGGTAGAGGATCAGAAGAACCTCTTCAATGGTGCTAAGCTCGGCGACATCGTCACTTTCAACCCACGCAAGGCTTATCCGGAAGGCACAGCCGAGATTTCTTCACTCCTCAAGATTGAGAAGGACGCTGTAGTGAACCTTGAGTCTGACTTCAGCTTCCAGATTACTGAAATCCAGCGCTTCAAGAAGGCCGACCTCAACGAGGAACTCTTCGACCAGGTATTCGAAAAGGGTACTGTAAAGAACGAAGAGGAATTCCGCGCTAAGATTGCCGAGAGCCTGCAGCCGCAGCTTGAGGCTAACGCCGACTACAAGTTCATGCTCGACGTTCGCACATACTGCGAGCAGAAGGTTGGTGAGCTTACTTGGCCGGACGCATTGCTCAAGCGCATCATGCTTGCTAACAATAAGGACAAGGGTGAGGACTTCGTTGAGAAGAACTACGCTGAAAGCATCAAGCAGCTTGAGTGGCACCTCATCAAGGAGCAGCTCGTTAAGGCTAACGATATCAAGGTTGAGGACGCTGACATCAAGAACGCTGCCAAGGAGATGGCACGCATGCAGTTCGCTCAGTACGGCATGTCGAACGTTCCTGATGAGTACGTTGACAACTACGCTAACGAGCTTCTGAAGAAGCGCGAGGCTGTTGACAACTTCATCGAGCGTGCTATTGACGTTAAGCTCGCTGCAGCTCTGAAGTCTACAGTTACTCTGAACAACAAGGAGGTAACTCTCGAAGAGTTCAACGAAATGATGAAGTAATACAATACTACATTATCAAATACAATAAAAAAGGACTGTCACAATCGTGTGACAGTCCTTTTTTTTATTGTTGAGAGTTGATAGTTGAGAATCGAAAGTTATGATTACCTTTTATAATTATAAAACCGATAATGTTATCAACAAAAGCATATCATAACTTTCAAGTCTCAACTCTCAATTCTCAACTTTCGTTAGAAATAGTACGCCAGTCCAATCTGCCATGCGTTGGCGCGTCCGTTCTTCTTGAATACTTTGTCTACTGCATCCGAGAAAGTGACGTCGCCAGTGCGTCCGCAAGCGATGTTGTAGTTGGCATAGAGTTCGAAGTGGCTGGCAATGGTAACGCCGGCACCTACGTTTACGCTGAAAGCCGACGACTTAAGATTCCATGTGGCATCGTCGACAAGCTCCTGATGCTTCTTGCCAACATTGAATCCGAACTGCGGACCGGCAAAAAAGTTGAGGCTGGCAACCGAACCCAGTCCGATGCCATAGCGTAGGTTGATGGGTATGTTGATGTATTTCGAGTCAAGCGAACGCTCTTCTCTATAAATCTGTTCGTAGTCTACCTCGCCCTTAACCTTTGCCTGACGCTGGTCGTAGAGTGCTGCTGCATCGATGCCCAGACCAATAAGGGGCAATGAGAACTTGACTGTCGGACCGATGAAGAAGCCTGCCTGATTGTCGGCGTTAAACACTTCTTTGCTCAGACTCATGTCGGTCACGTTAAGACCGCCCTTCAATCCGAACTTTATCTGTGCCTGAGCACTTGTGGCAGCAAGCAACATAACGATTGCAACTGCCGCTGATGTGAAGATTCTTTTCATACTCTAATAGTTTTTATTGTTGTTATTGTTATACTATATAATATATAAGGTGTATTAGTGGCGCTGGCGTCGCACGGTGACACGAGCCGAAGAGCCTGACGAAACAGACGAACTGCGTGACGGACGCAAAGCCTTCACCTTTGTTGCCTTGATTCTTGTGGCACGACGATTGCGCTTGGCAAGAGTCCTGGCAGCCTTCTTGTCCAGTCGGGCAATGCTGTCGAGCGAATCCTTAGGTTCCGGTTTGCCCCACACACTCTGCTGCACATCCTTCAGTTGCTTTTCAATCTTGCGTTGCTCTTTGGCAACAGCTGAGTCGTTAGGGCAGTACTGTGCAATGGTCTTGCCGAGCATATTGGTGGTCTTGTATATCTTTCCGCGATACATGTTCTTTGTGAAGAAGTCGTCAATAGACATAGTTGCGGCATTGTTGAGATTGCTCGTCATGATAGTCTGCTTGGTAAGAAACGGAGCCAAATCGTCGTAGCGCACCCAGAAGAGCGGATAGCTTGTGGCAGCATCGCCGAAATCGTCCTCACGCTTAAGTATCGGACACAGCGCCAGAACCTTGGTATGGAACATGGCGTTATGGTCGTCGTAGTAAGCCGACTCCTTGATGTAATAGGCAGTAACCTCGCGCGACGGGATGTCGCTGTCGTCGATATGGGTGCCACGATCGGTACGTTCGTAGTAGATGTGGTAGTTGTCGAGAAACGCCTTAAGGTTGATCTTCGAAGCCTCGTCGAACACTTCGTTGCCGTCGAGACGATACTCGTAGGCAGGTATGGCGCGTCGCAGCACGAGCTTGAAGATGTAAGTGAAGAGGTTCATCTGCTGGCCTATAGGCTCAACAGGATAGTACAGTCCGGCATTAGCCTCGTTGTTGAGGTCGAGTTCGCGATAGATGTCACGTCGCCAAGCCACATCCTCACCGGCAGCCTTCTGCGTAGGGAACGATATCTGAGCGCGCAGACTCAGTCCCTGAGTAGTCTGCTGTTGCTTTTTAGCCTGCTCGCGAAGGCGTGCAGCGGGCTGCGCCGACACCATATCGGTGCATAGCAGAGCAATGAACAATATAGAGAGTAGTCTTTTCATTGTGCTTTGTTTACGTTTATTTCATTTCTACGATAATTCATTACGTTTATTTCACAATCACCTCCATAGCTCCGTTGAGCTTGCGTGTGATGCCGTCGGGACCCACAGCAGTAATGCGCGATATGTAGAATCGCTTGCCGCGTGACAGCTTGCGGAACGTATCGCGCTGTCGGTCGGTGAAGTTGGCGCCATTGGAAGCCATTGGTACGGCATTGCCCATATTGTCGAAGAATACGGTTTCGAATCCCGTTACGCGGAACTGTATGTCGAGTATGCCGTCGTCGATGGCTGCCTTGATGCCGCTGGTGCCCATAAGCGAAGCCTTAGACATTGAGCCGCCACGGAAACGGTCGCTGCCTATCTGTATATAAGCAGCCGGATCGGGCAACTTGCGTACATGGAATGTGAACTTGCCCATCTGTCGTGAGCGTCCGTCGTTGTTGCTTGCCACATTAATGGTGACATCGCTGCCTACCGTTGTGGGTCGTGCTATGTAGCGGCCCATACCTATGCTGCGCAATGCTCCGCCCGACATGGAAGCCTGAACAGCGCTGAGCGGAACGCCCGGAATGCTCACGCTGATAGGATTGTCGTAGCCAGCGTAGAGCACATTCATAAGGTCGGCAGACACGGTTGCGCTTGGTGCCACTACAGTGTACTTCTGTGTGAAGTCGCGTCGTATTGTATTGCCGGCTCCGTCGCGCATGGTGATGTATCCTCCAAACGAATGTTCGCCCACGCCATTGGCTGTGAAGCGATAGAGTCCGTTGCTGATGCGACGTCCGCCAACATATATTTCAGGTTGCTGTGTGGTGTCAACGGCAGCCATGACAATCTGTGCTGCAAACTGGTCGCCGCTGATTACGGTGCGCGATTCGGGAATGACGAATGCGCTGAGTCGGTTTACACGAATGTCCTTCATGTCGATGTTTGCCACGAGCGAGTGCAACACTTCGCCCTCGGCATAGCGCACATCGCTCTGCAACTTTGACAGAAGCGTCACGGCACCAGCCACAGGCATGTCCTCAAACATATACTCCTGCCAGTTCTTGCCCATCGTGTGAGCCTTCGCAGGGAGTTTTGTGGTGAGGTTGCTCTCGATGATTGAGCGCTGATGAGGGTCGGTCACCATCGTGAGAATGCGCTCGCGGAACGAGTTGATGGCACGGAACAGTCGTCCGCCCTGACCCGTGCCGGGTGCCAGCATCACGTGGCTTGCCGCCTCAAGGTCGTCCTTGTTCTTTATATTGGCTACGTCGGCATCCTTGCCATCAGCCTCGCGCACTATTTCGATCTTGAGCTGTTGGGCGTAGTTGTATATAGAATCGCTCATTCGCTTCACCGCCGTAGCCTTGTCAAACCACTCCTTCACCTTCTGCGGATTGGCCTTCATCTGTTCGGCAAAGTCGGCATACAGCACCTCGTTCTCCTTCGATGAGTTGGCTGTAGTGCGGTTAAGACTCTCCTCGACAATGGAGAATCCGTTGAGCACTTCGGTAGAAATGTTCAGCGCAAGCATTGCCATGAGCACCAGATACATGAGGTTTATCATCTTCTGGCGAGGAGAAATAGGTCGTTTCTTTATTGCCATTTATTGGAATTTTGAATTTTGAGTTTTGAGTTTTGAATTGTTCTTGGCTGCGCCTGCGATTTTTAATTATTCAATTTTGAGTTGCTTTTACTCTTTTACTCTTTTACCTTTTTACTCTTTTACTTTTTTACTCTATTACTCTTTTACCTTTAACTGCATGTTCACAGTCATAGCCTCAATCATGCGTGCATAGATGCTGTTAAGCTGTTCGATGTTCTGTGCCATGCGTCGGCTCTGCTCGTTTATCTCGTCGATGGTGCCGATTTGCTGGCTTGCACCCTTGAGTTGCATCTCGTAGACTTTGCAAATTCCGGTGAGAGTACGGTTGAGGTTCTCCATTTCCTCGCTGTCGCGAGTCAGACGTACGCTCTGCTCCGACACCTTCTGCAGAGTCTCGGTGAGACGCTTCAGCTCTTCGAGATAGCCGGTCTGGGCATCTGCCAACTGCGAAGCCATCTCGGGAGTAGTGCCCATATCCAAAGACTGTGCGCCCGATGTGCCACCTATTATAATATTGGCACCTGCTACGGGAGCGCCTTGAGCGTTCGGTGCTGTTTCCACATTATTTATATTATAAGCAGCAGCGTTCGCATTATGTGCAGCAGCGTTCGCATTATGTGCAGCAGCGTTCGCATTGAAAGCTGCCGGATTCGTATTATATACGGCTGCATTCACGTTATGCACGGCAGACGATGCAGTAGATTCGCCGCCATACTCGCCCTCCATATCATAATGAGTAGACAGTTCGCGACCGTCTTGGGTCTTGTCGAACGGGCGGTCGAACGCCGAGAGGAAGAACACGATGACCTCCGTGCCCATACCTACGAACATCATCAGATTGGCACCTGGCAAGTGAGTCAGCTTGAACAAGGTGCCGAGAATTACTATAGAAGCACCCCAGCTATAGGCATAGTTGAGGAACGTCTGTCCGGGAACGCTGTCCATCCACTTCTGCAGATGGTAAACTATATTGTATTTGCTGTAAACTGTCATAGCCTTATGTTTTGTTTAACTATCCCTTTTTACTTTTTTACCTTTTTACTCTTTTACTTTTTTACCCTTTTATCTTTTTCCATTTTTACCCTTCATCCGCTCCTTGGCACTTGAGGTAGTGGCAAGGCTGCGCACACATCTGAATCCGATGTAGCTGCGCGGTTGGTTCTGATACTCCCAAGTGCGCCATGCCGAGCGTATGAACGATTCGGGGTCTTTCCACGAACCTCCGCGTACGCTCTTCTTCTTGAGCCGATAGGGGTCTTCCTTGGCAGCGTTGTACACGAGCGTTGGGTTAATGTCGTTCATTGCCTCTACTCCAGCTTCGGTATATATGGTGCTGGTCCATTCAGCCACGTTGCCCGCCATGTCGAACAGACCGTTGCTGTTGGCCTGATAAATGCCCACCTTCGAAGTGATAAGGTTGCCGTCCTTGGTGTAATTGCCGCGGTCGGGCTTGAAATTGGCAAAGAAACAGCCGTCGCCACTCTTCACGCTCTTATCCTCCCAAGGGAATTCCGTGCCCGACTTTCCGCGTGCGGCATACTCCCATTCAGCCTCTGTCGGCAGACGATAGCGCTGCACGTAGCGTGCCTCCGGGCCCAGACCCTTCAGCAGATATTCCGTGCGCCATGCGCAGAATGCGTTGGCCTGCTCCCACGTAACGCCCACAACGGGATAGTCGTTGTATGCGGGATTAGAGAAATAGTTGCGCAGATAGGTCTCGTTGTCGGCGTTCTGGAAGTCGTTGACCCAACAGGTGGTGTCTGGATAGACGTTGACGATGTATGTGTTGAGGAAGTCCCACGGACCCGAGAGCTGTCGGTTGATAGTCTCGCGAACAACGCGTCCCTCGTCGTCGACGTAGGCTGTGTCTTTCGAAATCATCACTACCTCGTTCGGGTCGATTTGAATGTCGGTGTTGAGCACACGCTCTTCGGGGCGCAGACGATTGCGGCGCAGAGCGGCAGCTGTATAGTCGTACACCTCATATCGGTAGTTGAGCTGACGATAGTCGAGCATCTTCTCGCCCGTAATGGGATTGCGGGTGTAGACACTCTCAATGGCGCGCAACTCGTCCTCGTTGGGTTTGCGTGGCAGCGGTTTCTTCCAGTTGATATGCGGAGTGACGGGTTCACCGTAGCGGTCTTCGGTTATCATGTACGTCTCGTCACCTCCATACTGCGGATCGGCAAGACGTGTGCGTATAATGCTGTCGCGCACCCACGTGATAAACTGCTTGTACTTTGAGTTAGTCACTTCGGTCTCGTCCATCCAGAATCCGTCTACCGAAATGTCCTTTACAGGTGTCTGCTTGCCCCACAATGAGTCCTGGGCATCAATGCCCATGTGCAGGTATCCGCGAGGCACTTTCACCATGCCGTAAGGTGTAGGTTCGACAAAGCTGCGGCCACCTACGCCTACAACTTCGCCTCCGCGACCGCCCGACGTAGCCATTTTGCCGCCGAAGCAACCGCTGAGTATCATGGTGAACACCACGATGCCCGTAATCAATATGCTTTTTCTTGTATTCATCTATTTTGTATTATTAATCTTTTACTGAGCCTTTTTAAGCCTTAATGGGCATTGCTGGGCCTTACTGAGCCTTTTGTTAGGCCTTACTGGTCATTGCTGAGCCTTGCTAATTCAAAATTGAATAATTCCTAATCGGCGAAGCCGACCAATTCAAAATTCAAAACTCAAAATTCAAAACTCCTACAGCGTCCTTACGCTCTTGTGCAGATTGCGTCCTTTCTTGCCGAGATTGAGGTCAACCTGATAGCCCACGTACAGTTCGTGACTGCCGTTGCCGGGATTTACGCCCGACGTGTACATCTCGTAGGAGTAGCCCAGCAGCACTCCGTGGACACGTCCGCCTACGAGAAACGTCACCGAGTTGGTAGGCGAGTAGCTCACGCCGCCGTACATCATCTTGCGGTCGGTGGCGTAGACTATGCGCCCCGTGACGTCGGCTCGCCATGCCGTTGCGTCGGTACGAACGAGTAGCGAGGGCTTTATCGTGACGAACGGGTTGCGCAATCGTATGTTGCATCCGCCCGTGAGATAATAGGTGGCGTCAACCTGCAATTCATTTTTGTCGCCCAGATTGATGAGCGGCGAGTTGAGGTGCTGCACCGACAGTCCGGCGTACCAGTTGCGGTGGGTATAGTATAGGGCAGTGCCCAGGTCAACAGAGTTGCCGTCGGTCTTCGACGAAGAGAAAGCCGGGTCGCTCGTGTCTTCAAGGTCGAGCTGGGTTCCGTCGAACGTTTCGCTTAGCAGACCGGCAGATACGCCCGCCGCCAGTTGCCCGCCGAACATCTTAAGGCGCAAGGCATACTGTAGGGCGAGACGCTGATGGGTGAACAGTCCGAGCTTGTCGTTCATAAATTGCAGTCCCACTCCGTGATAGGTCTTGAGGAAATACAGCGGCATATCCGCCCCGACGTACATGGTGCGAGGGTTGTGCTTGAATCCGGCAAAGTCCATTGCGTAAGCCGCCGAAACGTTGAGCTTCGACTCCTTGCCCACGGATGCGGCATTGAACGACGGCTCCATGTCGAAGTAGTGGCTGAAAGCCACGTCGTATTGCGCATGGCTCCGTAGGGAGACAAGCGTAAGCGTCAGAGTGGCTATTATATATATGTATATGCGTTTAAACACATTCGTATAACGCCCCTTTTATATAATTATTGTGGAATTTGAACGAAAAGTTTGCACCTATTACAACTATAAATAGCAATCAAAAATTAAACATTAATCATTAAAAATTAAACACTAAAAAAAAAGGAGTCCTTTTGGGTTGCAAAACGAGTCCTTTTGATGAGCAAAAGGAGTCCTTTTGGAAGGTAAAAGGAGCCCTTTTGGAGTGTAAAAGGAGTCCTTTTGAAAAGTTTTTTTGATTTTTCTTGAAAAAAGACGGAAAAACATTTGGAGGTTACAGAAAAAAGCTATACCTTTGCACTCGCTTTAAAGAACTAAGCAATACTGCTAAGAGTAATGATTGAAGCAATCGGGCGTTTAGCTCAGCTGGTTTAGAGCATCTGCCTTACAAGCAGAGGGTCGGCGGTTCGAATCCGTCAACGCCCACTCCGATAAGCGGACAGGTTTTCAAGACTTGTCCGCTTTTTTTTGTGCCCATACGTCAAGTTTACAAGGCTTTATGAATGTTTTAAACGGAATTTCTGTAACTTTGCAAGAGTTATGATAATCCAGCACCCCACGATGTAGAACCCAAACTCAAGCCGACATGACCGATATAGCCAGTTGTTTTCCAATAACCGACCCCACACTCATCTTCTTCGTGGTGATGCTCATCATTCTGTTTGCCCCGATAGTGATGGGCAAGCTGCGCATTCCGCACATCATCGGAATGGTGCTGGCAGGTGTGGCAGTGGGTCGGTACGGTCTGAACATACTGGTGCGCGACGACTCTTTCGAGCTGTTTGGCAAGGTAGGACTCTACTATATCATGTTTCTTGCCTCGCTCGAGATGGACATCGAGGGCGTAAGGCGCAACAAGGGGCGCTTCGGAGTGTTCGGACTGCTCACCTTCGCCGTGCCCTTCATCATGACATACGTGGCATGCATAACGGTGCTGCACTATTCGGCGCTCGCCTCGCTGCTGCTGGGTTGCATCATGGCTTCAAACACGTTGATAGCCTATCCCATCGTGGGCAGATACGGACTGCAGCGCAAGCCCAGCGTCACGCTGTCGGTAGGCTCGTCGATGATATCGCTGCTTATGGCGCTGGTGTCGTTGGCTGCAATAGTGGCGGCATACGGCGGCAACACGGGAGTGATGTTCTGGCTGTGGTTTGTGGGCAAGTTTGTGGGCTACTGCGTGCTCATGGTGGTGCTCATACCGCGCCTGGCACGATGGTTTCTGCGCCGTTACAGCGATGCCGTGATGCAGTTTATCTTCGTGATGTCGATGCTGTTCATGAGCGCTGCGCTAAGTGAAGCCGTCGGACTGGAGGGCATCTTCGGAGCCTTCGTGGCAGGACTCATCCTCAACCGCTTCATTCCGCACGTCTCGCCGCTGATGAACCGCATCGAGTTCATAGGCAATGCGCTATTCATACCTTATTTTCTTATAGGTGTGGGCATGCTCATCAATCTGCGACTGCTGTTTGCCGGAGGCGGCATAGTGGGCGTAGTGATAATGATAGTAGTGTTCGGAACGGTGGGCAAGGCAGTGGCTGCCTATCTCGCCGGTAGGCTGTTCCGCCTGCCCGTATCGTCGGGCAATATGATGTTCGGACTCACGTCGGCACATGCTGCGGGCGCCATTGCCATGGTGATGGTGGGCATGAAGATGGAGGTGGAGCCGGGCGTGCCGCTCGTCACCGACGATATGCTCAACGGAGTGGTAATAATGATACTCTTCACGTGCATCATCTCCACCATAGTGACCGAACGCGCGGCGCAGCAGATAACCTTGCGTGACAAGGAAATGCCCGAAGACACTACGGCAAACGAAAGCGAGGAGAAGGTGCTCATACCCATGCGCTATCCTGAATATGCCCAGCGACTGGTCAATCTGGCTATGATGATGCGCAGTCCAAAGAACACTACGCAGATGGTGGGACTCAATGTGGTGTACGACGACGATGACATGCCACGCAAGCAGGAGCAGGGTCAGCGTCTGCTGGAGCGCATGACGCAATATGCAGCGGCTGCCGACATACACATGCAGACCCAAGTGCGCGTGGCGGCGAACATCGCCAACGGCATACGCCATGCCTATAAGGAGTTCCGCGCAACAGAAATACTCATCGGTATGCACATGCATCCCGAGGTGTCGCAGAAGTTCTGGGGCGAGTTTCATCAGAGTCTGTTCAACGGACTCAACAGCCAGATCATCATGGCACGACTCACCCAGCCGCTCGCCACAATACGCCGCATACAGGTAGCTGTACCTTCAAGGGGGCAGTTTGAACCGGGATTCTACCGATGGCTTGAACGCTTGTGCCGGTTGGGCAGCAATCTGGAGTGCCACACGGAGTTCTTCGGTCGCGAGGATGTGCTGCCGCTGATAGAGAACTATGTGCTCAGCCGCCATCACGACATGCGCGTGTCGTACACCAAGATGGCGCACTGGGCAGAGATGCCAAGCCTGGCTGCATCCATATCAGCCGACAATCTGTTTGTAGTAGTGACCGCGCGCAAGGGCACAGTGTCGTATAAGAACGCCCTGGAATTCCTGCCCGACGAGATAACACGCCACTTCTCAGGCTCCAACATCATGATAATATTCCCCGACCAGCACGGCGATGCTATGGACGAAATGACCTTCGCACAGCCGCAACATACCGAGGAACACAGTGCATACGAGGCTATCGGCAAGTGGATAAAGAAGAAGCTGTAATTGGAAATTCAAAAATGAATAACTCAAAATCGCAGGCGTAGCCGAGAACAATTCAAAATTCAAAACTCAAAATTCAAAATTGAATAATTCACAATCGCAGGCGTAGCCGAGAACAATTCAAAACTCAAAATTCAAAATTCAATATGATTGACATTAAAGGAATAACAAAGAGTTTCGGCTCGCTTCAGGTGCTCAAGGGCATCGACCTCCACATCAACAAGGGTGAGGTGGTGAGCATTGTCGGTCCGAGCGGCGCCGGCAAGACAACATTGTTGCAGATAATGGGCACACTCGACAGTCCGGACAGCGGCGAAATCGTTGTCGATGGGGTAGATGTGCGCAGCCTTTCGACAAAGAAGTTGAGCGATTTCCGCAACCGTCATATAGGATTCGTGTTCCAGTTTCATCAGCTTCTGCCCGAATTCACAGCCCTCGAGAATGTTATGATACCGGCATTCATAGGCGGCAAGAGCCAGGCTGAAGCCAAGAAGCGCGCCATGGAACTCCTTGAGTTTATGGGACTGGCTGAACGTGCATCGCATAAGCCTGCCGAACTGTCGGGTGGAGAGAAACAACGCGTTGCCGTAGCACGTGCACTTGTCAACAATCCGGCAGTAGTCTTCGCCGACGAACCGTCGGGTTCGCTCGATTCAAAGAACAAGGCCGAACTCCACCAGCTCTTCTTCGACCTGCGCGACCGCTTCGGCCAGACCTTCGTCATTGTCACTCACGACGAGCATCTGGCAAGCATCACCGACCGCACAATACATATCGAGGACGGACAGATAAAGGATGCAGAGGAAAGTGAAGTGAAGAACGATATAGTGTAATAATAGAATAGTTTAACAAGGATAAGACAATTGGGACGCAAGCAGTACGCCCCGAAGGGGCAGAAGTACATAGCCCAGGGCAGCGCCCTGGGGAGATTAATTCCAAATAACAATGCGCCCTGTAAGGGCAAAAGCATTGATGATAAGAGCTTATGCCCTTGCAGGGCGCAAGATTGTGCTTGTTCTCTTACCCAGGGCGTTGCCCTGGGCTATGTGATTATTGGGCTTTCAGCCCGCATTTGTTGAGATATTGCATTTCGGTCTATAAACTATTAGGGCTTTCAACATGTTGTATTGTTGCTGTCCTATAGCTAATTAATTGTTTAACTGTTTACAAATAGAACTTTATGATAAAACTTGGCGATTACAATAAGATGACCGTTGTGAAGGAGGTAGACTTCGGATTGTACCTCGACGGCGGTGATGAGGGCGAGATATTATTGCCCAAACGTTATGTACCGGAGGGTACAAAACCAGGCGACGAACTTGAAGTGTTCGTATACCTCGACCAGGAAGAGCGTCCCGTCGCTACTACTGAGCACCCGCTTTGTAAGGTCGGCGACTTCGCTTATTTGGAAGTCTCGTGGGTCAACGAGTACGGAGCATTCCTCAACTGGGGACTGATGAAGGACCTCTTCTGCCCCTTCCGCGAGCAGAAGAAGCGTATGCAGAAGGGCGAAAGCTATATTGTGCATGTGCATATCGACGAGGAGAGCTATCGCATCGTGGCTTCTGCCAAGGTGGAACGCTACTTTGCCGAGCGCCATCCTTTCTACAATCACGGACAGGAGGTGGACCTGCTGGTGTGGCAGAAGACCGAAATGGGATTCAAGATGATAATCGACAACTGCTATCCCGGACTTGTCTATGAAGACCAGGTGTTCCGCTATCTGCACACAGGCGACCGTGTGAAGGGATATATCAATACGGTGCGACCCGACGGCAAGATTGATGTGACGCTGCAACCTACCGGACGCCAGCAGACACTCGACTTCTCGGAGACTCTGCTGCAGTATCTTAAGGACAACGGAGGAGTGTGCGATTTGGGCGACCGCAGCGATGCTGAGGATATAAAGCGACGCTTCCAGGTGAGCAAAAAGGTGTACAAGCGTGCCATTGGCGACCTGTACCGCCGCCGGCTGATCAACATCACTGATGGCGGTATAGCCCTTGTGTAATGATAAGGTAGGGCATCACCGATGGCGATGTTGCCCTTGTGTAATGATTAGGTAGGATTAGAAGCTGCTGAAACGGTCGATTAGTTTCTTGCGGAAGAATCGTCCTACCTTCACTTCTTGCAACATATCGAATGGAGGATAGAAATGACAGGTGTTGTCAGCCACTTCCATCAGATATATGATATTTATGATATGCTTCTGGCTTACACGCACAAGTGTGTCGTTGAGAGCCAGAAGCATATCGCTGTTTATGTTTCGTTTCAGTCGGATAGGGTGTTTCTCGCCTGCCAGAGTCACCTCCCACACACGCAAATCGCTGTTGTATGCGAAGAGTCCGATGTCGTTGATGTCTACCAGACGGAAGTCGACGGCATTGGTATAGACAATGTATTTGCCGTCGTTGCGCCTTGCTATGCCGTCGCCGATGATTGTCGGGGCTGCAGGAGTGGCTGGAGTGGACGGCGTGCGTGGCTGTTCGGTGCTCATGTCGATGCACACCCGGCGTATGATGGTGCGCAGTTCGGCATCGTTGATGGGTTTCAGAAGATAGTCGAAAGCCTTGTTGCGGAATGCCGACAGCATGTATCGGCTGTGTGCAGTGTACATAACGACGCGGCAATGGTGGCTCGCATTCATGTCAATGCGCTCAAGAAATTCAATACCAGAGATGTCGGGCATGTCCACATCGAGAAACATCAGATCGGGCTTGCTGTCGTTATACAGCCTTAGTCCGTCCATTCCGTTGTGCGCCATACCGATGATTTCTATTTCATCGTATTCTGTCAGCTTGCTCTTAAGGGTCTCAGCAGCCTTCCGGTCGTCGTCAATAATGATGATGTTCATATCCTAGTTTGTTTATATTGTTGGTTTTTTATTGTTTGTTTCACTCAGTAGCTTTGTTTGTTTCACTCTATTTTCACTCCGTCGGGCACTTTCAGCATAGCCTCGCACCCCTTGATTTGCTTTCCGTCAGAGCTGTAGATGTTGTGTATGTCAAACCTTATTTTGTCCTTGTTGTGCAAATTTATCACAGCTATGGTTTGCGAAATGATGTTCATACCGGTCTTGCGGCGTAGTGTGACTGGATTGAATCCCGGTCCGTTGTCGGTCACTCTTATCACCGTATTGTGCTGTTCGCGTCTTACGGTAATGCTCAATAGCTTGATGCCTTCCTTGTTTCTGAGAGCGTGTTTGATAGAGTTTTCGGTCAGAATCTGTATGAACATCGACGGAATCCTGACGCTGCTGGTGTCAACATCAGGCGCAATGTCGATGTTGAAGTGGAAGTCGTCGCCCATCAGATAGCTTTCCACGCGTACGTATTGCTGTACGAATTCCAGCTCCTTTTGCAGTTCTACGCCCAAAGTGCTCGACATATCGAGGTTGGCACGAATCAGTTGTGCCAGCTCGGTAAGCTCGTTGGTCTCCTTGGCGTCCGACTTTATGATTCTGTTGTTTAGCACATTGAACATGAAGTGGGGTGATATGCGATTGCGAACGTTGTCGAGCTTGAGGTTCATCATGTTCAGCTGCACCTTGAAACGGCGTTTGCGAAGATACAGAACCCACAGTATGAGCAGCAGAATGGATGTAACGGCGATTGAAATGGCCAATGTGCTGGTGAACTTTATGCTCTGTATCTCGGCGTTCTTGTGCTCAATGGCGAGGTCGTGGTGCAACTGCAGCGTGTCGGTAGTGAAACGCGACATTATCTCTGCGGTTCGCATGTTGGAGAGGTTGTGTTCGATAGAGTCGTTGTAGGCTATCGACTTGTTGAGCAAAGCGTATGCCTTGTCGTAGTCGCCGGTGAGTTCGTAGTATCTGCGTTTGTATTTGTTGCGTATGTTTACAAGCGTGTATGGTATGAGCGAGTCATCGGTCTTGTCAGCCATAATGCGCTCGGCTTCGTGCATTCTGCCTGCTCTCACGGCAATACCGAAGCGTATTGTGTTGCAATAATAAATGGATGTGTTGTCGCCTTGCGCTCTGAAGTAAGGTTCTACATCATCCAGCATGGCAGTAGCATCGTTCAGTTTGCTGAGGTTAAGGTACACGTCAGCCAGATTGATCTTGCACAGATACATGTCGAATGTGCGCACCATGCCGTGCTGTTCGAGTAGTTTCTTCATGCGCAAGAAGCTCTGTAGCGCATTCTTATAGTCGTCTTGGTAGTAGTAGTAGTTGCCCAGATTGTTGACATAATAAGCCTGCATCGAGGGCGACATTTCCTTGACGTGAGGTTCGGTCTGGTCGTAGTAGAGCTTGGCTTTGTCGTAGTTGCGCAGCGTAACGTAAATCTGTGCCAGTCCCATGTATAGCGTTATGTTCTCCTTTTGGGGCAAATTGAGCGAGTCGACGAGAAAAAGTGCACGCCTATACCACTTGGCTGCGTTGGGAAGGTCGTTGCACAACAGGTAGGCGTCAGCCATATTGGCGCACGTCTTGGGCAGATTGTGCTTGCTGTTGCTGTTGAGCAGCAGATTGTAAGTTTCTTTATTGAGGGCTACAATGCGTCGCGGGTCGCGGTGATTGCTCATGTATCGAGCCGCCTGGCAAGCCTTTGCGCCAGCCATAAGCGAGTTGAGCCGTGGCGAGAGGCACGTTCCGTTGGTGGCGTAATAGCCGTCGTCCTGCTGCGTTACGAATGTCTTGACGCTGTCGATGAGCGTGTCGGCACGCTCGGGGTGCTCAGTCAGACTGTAGAAGAAAGCCTTCCGCAGCATGTACTCGTAGTAAGTCGTGCTGTCGCCGACCTCGTTCATGCCACGCTCTATGGCTTGCAGAGCCGATGGGGCGAGTGCAGCAATCGAGTCGTCGAGCCACCGCAGATTGCTGTTTTCAGCCGTTTGGTCATTGTCTTGTTTAGGGTTGCAAGCCTGCAATGCAATGATAATGACCACCATGCATGCTGTTGTAGTGGCTTGAAGCAGTTGCTTTGTTGTCGTGTTCATATTTTTATTGTACACGTTTCTGTTTTTAAGTAACTTGATATTGCAGCGTAGCATAATGAAAAGATGCTTCAATAGCCGGGATGCAGTTTATCTTTTGCAAATATACAACAAATATTGCAAACTTGTTGATACAAATCAATAAAATACTTTGAAATTGTGCTCGTTAACAAAAAATTGTAATCAAAATTTTGCGATAATGTAAAATGAGCGTATCTTTGCAATGTTTTTCATGGTATTAGATTTAAGGTTAACAAAGGTTGGGACTCAGCGGAGCCCCTTTTTTTGTGCCCATACGTTTCATAATATATCATTTTAAGCCCTTTTTACGGTAGTTAGGGCTACTATTTCCTTTTATTTTTGTATTTTTGCACAGTCGCACAGTCATTTCGACCACACTCGTATGGCGTGGAAGACGACAGAAGTGCAAAATCCATAAAAATACCTTATAGAATTATGAAGATACTAACAGGAGCGCAGATACGCGAGCTCGACAAGTATACAATCGAACATGAGCCGATAGCATCGATAGATTTGATGGAGCGTGCAGCGCGTGCCATCACCGCAGCCATTCAACAGCAGTGGCCTCAAGGCACACCGGTTGTGGTGTTTGCAGGTCCTGGCAACAATGGCGGCGACGCATTGGCGGTGTCGCGCATGCTTGCTGAGAAGGGCTATAGCGTTGATGCTTATCTGTTCAACGTACACGGTCATCTCTCGGATGAATGTGCCAAGAACCGTGACCGACTCGTTAGCGAGGGCTTGATACACCGTTTCACAGAGGTGTCTACCAATTTTGACCCGCCAAAACTCACCGAACAGACGCTGATAGTAGACGGATTGTTCGGTTCGGGACTCAACAAACCATTGGAGGGCGGCTTCGTCTCGCTCGTAAAGTACATCAACCAGTCGCCGGCACGCGTTGTCAGCATCGACATTCCGTCAGGACTGATGACCGAAGACAATGCCGGTGTGCCGTCGATGGCCATAGTACGCGCCGACGTTACGCTCACTCTGCAGATGAAGAAGCTGGCAATGCTGTTTGCCGATTGCCAGCAATACCTCGGAGTGGTGCGTGTGCTCGACATACGTCTGTCGAAAGATTACATCAAGAGCATTCCTTCCGCCTACTCAACAGTTGAGGCCGACCTCGTGCGACAGATGATGTTGCGCCGCGACGATTTCGCCCATAAGGGCATGATGGGCAACGCGCTGCTCATAGCCGGAAGCGAAGGCATGGCTGGAGCTGCCGTACTCGCCACACGGGCATGCTTGCGCAGCGGTGTGGGCAAGGTGACAACGCTCACTCCACGTTGTAACTACGCGATAATGCAAATGTCAGTACCCGAGGCAATAGTTCATCCCGACAGCGAGAACTATTATTCGGAGGCGATATCAACCGAAGAGTTCAACGCCGTAGGCATAGGTCCGGGACTGGGTCGCGACGAAGGTTCGGCGCTCGCATTGATGTCGCAGTTGCAGCAGACACAATGTCCGGTGGTGCTCGATGCCGATGCCTTGAACATGCTCGGGTCGCACGGTATGTGGATAAGCCAGCTGCCCGACAACATGATTATGACCCCGCATCCGCGCGAGCTCGACCGCCTGGCGGGCACGGCAAGCCACAGCGACGGCGAGCGTCTGGCTGTAGCGCGCGACATGGCAGAGAATCTTCGCGCCTATATATTGCTGAAGGGTCATCACACGGCGCTTTGCATGCCCGACGGAAGCGTAATGTTCAACACTACGGGCAATTCGGGCATGGCTACAGCAGGCAGCGGCGACGTGCTCACCGGAATCATTACCGGACTCCTGGCACGTGGATATTCGCGCAAGAACGCCTGCATCGTGGGCATGTATCTGCACGGATTGGCAGGCGACATAGCCGCGCAGCGAGTGGGCAAGGAGTCGCTCGTGGCAAGCGACATTATCGCCGCGCTGCCCGAAGCGTTCAAGGCTATGTATTAAGAGAAGACATAAGTTGACAAGATACGAGTTAACAAGATATAAGTAAATATGAAGATACTATCAACTATATTACTCTCAGCCTTAGCCGCAACGTCGGCAATGGCTGGTGGCGACAAGCCCGTTGACGGTTTGTCGTATTCGCTGCCCAAGACAGCGGTGCGTATGCAGGTGCTTGTAGAGAAAACCGTGACCCAGCCGGGACAGCTTGCCGGATTCTCGCAGCTGTACTTCGGCAAGGCAGGTGTAAGCACCCAGCAGACTGCTTATCGCATCGTCGGCGTGTCGTTCAGCTCGGAGGGACGTGCCGATGCCGACCGCCGGTACACAGTAGCTATCGACAAGAAGCACAGTATACTCTCAGTCGACTGCGCACCCGACGGTTCGCTGCTTGCCATCAACACCAAGGCGCAGCGTGCCAAGGCTCCTGCAGCCTTCGTGCCGTCGCCCCGCAAGGCTCCGCTCAACCCCCGCGACTATATGAGCCAGGACATTCTCTCGGCTGGCAACTTGCCCAAGATGGCGCAGCTCGTGGCACAGGAGATATACGATATACGCGATTCGCGCTCGCAGCTGTCGCGTGGTGAGGCCGACTTTATGCCGAAGGACGGCGAGCAGTTGCGCCTTATGTATAGCCAGCTTGCCACTCAGGAGGCGGCACTCATGCAATTGTTCCAGGGCACAACGACCGTTGACACCACGGCAACCGTCATCAGCTTCATTCCGACAAAGGAAAATCTGCGTCCCGTAGTGTTCCGCTTCTCAAAGAGTTTCGGCCTATGTGCTGCCAACGACTATTCGGGCGACCCCGTATATGCCAACATTGAGGACACAGAGTCGTCGAAGCCGTTGCCCGAAACACCTGCCGAAGTTGCCAAGATGAAGGACGACTTCAACCTGGGAGTGGCACGTCCCGGACACATCCGCATCACGTTGGCTACAGCAGAGGGCAAGCCGTTGGGCTATTACGAGACCGATGCCGCACAGTTCGGCACAGTTGAGATGCTCAATGGAGCCTTGTTCGGCAAGAAGTTTACATCGCACATCATACTCGACCCTGCAACGGGTGGGGTAGTGGAGTTGAAGACCGAGCCGCTGGAATAGTATAAAGAGTCGGGCGGCTACGCCTCAGTTGAGGTGTAGATACGCTGTAGATACATCACGCATATTTTTTAATGATACATCAGCTGTGCTGCATGTCATCGCAAAAAGGAGTCCTTTTGCATTCCAAAAGGGCTCCTTTTGCATTGTAAAAGGACTCCTTTTGCAGTCCAAAACGAACCCTTTTGCAGTCCAAAAGGACTCCTTTTGGAAACCGGGTATATTTATGTTGCTTCATCCGACATTTCGAGTGATGATGTTAATAGTTAAGTTTGAGATTGAATAGGCAATGCAAATAGTAGGAGGAGGGTGAGTCAAAACTCAATTATACGGGCTGAAAGCCCAATAAGCACATAGCCCAAGGCAGCGCCTTGGGTGTACGGATAGAATATAGCAAAACGCCCCGTAAGGGCAAAAGCATTGATAATTAACGCTTTTGCCCTTACAGGGCGCATTGTTTTTGGTGGCTTTTTACCTCAGGGCGTTGCCCTGGGCTATGTGCTTCTGCCCCTTCGGGGCGTGCTGCTTAGACTTTTGACTTTACCCTCCTGGGCAGTTAATCAATACATTACGTTTTACTCCTATATCACAAAATTTTAATAATATATTTTTATATTTTCCCTTTTAATTCATCCTTTTTTACTAAATTTGCATCGTAATATACAATGAGTGAAGAACGCTTCGTTTATTGAAAGAGAGAGCTAACGGATTGTCAAACATTAAATAAGGTAATAAGAAACAGACAGAACTAAACAGATTACAACACAAAAAGTGAATACGTGTACGATAGACACATCACAAAAGAGAGTTAGAAAAATGACTTCAGAAGGAAGTCGAAAATACAAAAACTTAGATAAAGCGTTATCGTTCTGTACTTAATGTATTGTAGGGACATTATGCCCTATACCTTATTATATATATTGTTATACCTTATTATATATGGCTATACCTTATTTATATATATGGCTATACCTTATTATAATGATACCGTGTGTTTGCAACGTGTGATATATATATGTACGGAATGGCGTGACGCTGCTTTTATTAAATTAGGCAAACTTTACAATGAAAAAAATCTTTTTATTTGTCATCGCATCAGTTTGGGCTTTAGGTATGTCAGCACAAAAGGATGTGAAGGGAACAACTGAATTCGGCATCAACCTTGGTTATGATTTCGGTCTGCAAAGAGGTGGAGGTGGCTTCTTCTCTTTACAGCCTGAATTCGGCAAACACTTCTCCAACCAGTTCTATTTGGGCGTGGGTACAGGTGCATATGTCGATGACAAGTTCAATTCGGTAAGCATTCCGGCATTCGTTCGTGCCCAGGTCGATTTCCCGATGAAGGGTATCACCCCCTATGTTTCGCTGCAGGGAGGCTACGACTTCTTCACAAGTGGCGAAGGAACAGGCTGGGGACGTATCAATCCTTCGATCGGTGTGAAGGTGCCGGTGAGCAAGAATGTTGACTTCAACGTAGGCTTTGGCTACACCCGCACTATCATGGACGGCGGTGGCATGGACATGCTTGGATTCAAGGCTGGCCTTAGCTTCAATTCAAACGGACGCGGTTTCTCACAGTTCTTGAAGTCATTGGACTACAGCGTTGAACTGGAAGCGCATACGCCGATGACCGTCACAGCAGAAGAGTCGAATGAAACAGATAAGGTGAAGTTTACAAATATGATAGGTGCACGATTCTCGGCATTGGCTCCGCTGCCCGTTGAGAACCTTTATGCAGGTTTGAGTGTGGGCGTAGGCAGATTCACCGAGAAGAATACTTTTGACAATCACAGTGGCATTCAAGAAAATTTTGACGAGTCGGGCATTTATGTAAATGCTATGGCACGTGTAAAGTACAAGGCAAAGCAGATTGCCATTGCCGATAGGGTTTATCCTTTTGCGCAGGTAGACGCAGGTGTCGATGCTTTGTATGATGCCATTTTCAGCGTTCAGCCGGCTGTAGGTGTGTCGATAGCAACCAAGGGCGACCACAGCATTGATGTCTCTTTGGGTTATGCTACCAAGCGACTCGACTATGAGCAGAACAAGGGTTGTATGCGTATAGCAGTTGGCTATACATTCTAAATAAAACGAAAAAAACTCGTTGAACATCCTTAAGCGGATGAGCAACGAGTTTTTTTTATGTGTGTATTTATTGTTCTATTGAACTTACAGCTGAGCCATCTCGACTACCTTGTCGACTGCTGCTGACAGTCCGTCCTTGTCCTTTCCGCCTGCCTGGGCGAAATGTGGCTGACCGCCACCGCCTCCCTTGATGAGCTTGGCAGCCTCGCGTACCATCTGACCGGCGTTGAGTGAGTGGTCCTTAACGAGATTGTCGCTCATTGCAACGTTCAGCATCGGCTTGTCGTGAGATACTGTACCGACGACGGCGAGCATGTTTTCGGCTACAGCCTGGCGCAGCTTGAACATCAAGTCCTTAGCGGCTGCCGGCTCCATGGGCAGCACGGCGGTGATAACCTTAACGCCGTTCACCTCACGAGCCTTAGCGATGAGTTCGCTCTTGGTGCGCTCTACAGCCTGAGCCTGGAACTGTTCGATGCTCTTCTTCATAGCGTCGTGCTCCTCGATGTACTTGCCTATGACAGCCTGAAGGTCCTTGGCGTTGTTGAAGAGAGTGCGGATAGCCTTCAGAGAGTCCTCAACGTTGTACATAAGCTCCTCGCATTCCTTTCCAGTCTTTGCCTCGATACGGCGGATGCCGGCTGCAACGCTGCTCTCAGAGATAATCTTGAAGAATCCGATGCGGCCAGTCGACTGTGCGTGGATACCGCCGCAGAACTCGCAGCTGGGTCCGAAACGCACCACGCGTACCTTGTCGCCATACTTCTCGCCGAAGAGTGCGATGGCACCGAGCTTCTTTGCCTCCTCAAACGGAGTGTCGCGATGCTCGTCGAGCGGCAAGTCCTGACGTATAAGGTCGTTGACCAGACGCTCTACCTTGCGCAGCTCCTCGTCTGAAACCTTAGAGAAGTGAGAGAAGTCGAAGCGCAGAGTGGTGGGCGAAACGAACGAGCCCTTCTGCTCAACGTGGTCACCGAGCACCTGCTTCAGAGCGTAGTCGAGCAAGTGTGTGGCTGTATGGTTGGCTGCCGAAGCCTCGCGGGCGTCAACGTCGACGCATGCCATGAAGTCTGCTTCAGCGTTTTTGGGCAGTTCCTTTACGATATGTATCGACTGGCCGTTCTCGCGCTTGGTGTCAGTAATGTTCACAGTCTCGTTCTCGCTTACCAGAACGCCGGTGTCACCGACCTGACCACCCATCTCACCGTAGAACGGTGTGTAGTCCAATACGAGTTCGTAGTATGTATTCTTCTTCTGTGTCACCTTGCGATAGCGCAGGATGTGGCACTCGTACTCGGTGAAGTCGTAGCCCACGAACTGCTGTTCGCCCTCGCGCAGGTTCACCCAGTCGCTGTTCTCAACGGCTGCTGCGTTGCGTGCGCGTTCCTTCTGCTTCTGCATCTCGGCGTTGAATTCGTCCTCAGCTACAGTAAATCCGTTCTCACGGCAGATGAGTTCGGTGAGGTCGAGGGGGAATCCGTAGGTGTCGAAGAGGCGGAAAGCCTGCACGCCGTCGAGCTGTGTCTTGTCCTGCTTCTTTAGCTCTTCCATAGCCGAAGAGAGGAGGTTGATGCCCTTCTCAAGTGTGCGGAGGAACGAGTCCTCCTCCTCCTTGATGACGTGGATGATGAGGTCGTGCTGAGCCTTGAGTTCGGGGAAAGCCTCGCCCATCTCGTTTGTGAGCACGGGGATAAGCTTGTAGATGAACGCTTCCTTCTGTCCGAGGAAGGTATAGGCGTAGCGTACGGCACGGCGCAGGATGCGGCGGATGACGTATCCGGCCTTGGCGTTGGACGGCAACTGTCCGTCGGCGATAGAGAAAGCTACCGCACGCAGGTGGTCGGCACATACACGCATAGCCACGTCGGTGTCCTCGTTGACTCCGTACTTCATGCCTGTGATGGCCTCTTCCTGCTTGATGATGGGCTGGAAGATGTCGGTGTCGTAGTTGGAGTGCTTGCCCTGCATGGCGCGTACAAGACGCTCGAATCCCATACCGGTATCGATAACGTGCATTGGGAGCGGAACGAGCGAGCCGTTAGCCTTGCGTTCGTACTGCATGAACACGATGTTCCATATCTCGATAACCTGCGGGTCGTCCTTGTTTACGAGTTCGCGGCCTGGAGTCTTGGCCTTCTCTTCAGGAGTGCGCGAGTCGAGGTGAATCTCCGAACAAGGTCCGCAGGGACCCGTATCGCCCATTTCCCAGAAGTTGTCGTGCTTGTTGCCGTTGATGATATGGTCGGCAGGCACGTGCTTTGCCCAATATGATGCAGCCTCGTCGTCGCGCTTTAGTCCTTCTTCTTCGCTTCCTTCGAATACGGTAACGTAAAGATCGGCGGGGTCAAGCTTCAATACGTTTACCAGATACTCCCATGCGTAGTCGATGGCGCCCTCCTTGAAGTAGTCGCCAAACGACCAGTTGCCGAGCATCTCGAACATGGTGTGGTGATAAGTGTCGTGTCCTACCTCTTCGAGGTCGTTGTGCTTGCCGCTCACACGGAGGCACTTCTGGGTGTCGGCACGGCGTCGCGGCTCCGGTTCGCGAGTACCGAGAATGATGTCTTTCCACTGGTTCATACCAGCATTGGTGAACATCAACGTTGGGTCATCCTTGATTACCATCGGTGCACTTGGTACGATGGTGTGTCCTTTCGACTCGAAGAACTTTTTGAACGAGTCGCGGATTTCGTTAGCTGTCATCATATTATATAATATTATGTACTTTGTATTAAATTCTTCCTAAAACGTTTGCAAAGGTACTCTGTTTTGGTTATTTTTGCAAATAAATTAAGACTAATATGGCACTGAATACCAACAAGAATGTGAAATTATACTACTCCATCAAGGAGGTGGCGGCTATGTTCGACGTAAGAGAGTCAACGTTGCGCTACTGGGAGTCGGAGTTTCCCCACCTCAAGCCCAAAACGGTGGGCCAGAGCGTGCGCCAATACACCGAGAAGGACATTGAGCAGATACGCACCATACACAATCTGGTGAAAGTGCGCGGCTTCAAGCTGGCGGCGGCACGCAAGATGCTCAACAAGAACCGCGCCGGTGTGGACAAGAGTTCGGACATTCTTGCCACGCTGATATCCGTGCGCGACGAGCTGAAAGAACTCAAGCGCAGGCTCGACTCACTCGTGTAGAAAAGCGCACTTTGCACCCCTGCAGAGCCATAGAAATTAGGCCGTTTCGCAAAAGGACTCCTTTTGCACCCGAAAAGGACTCCTTTTGCACTCAAAAAGGACCCCTTTTGCAACCCAAAAGGACTCCTTTTGAAACCCAAAAGGACTCCTTTTGAAAAGCAAGCCAATCCATTTGAAAAATGGAGACGTAAAAATATATGCAATAATAAATCGGATTACAAGATATTTTTTGTATCTTTGTATAATGTAGGGCGATAAGTAACGGTCTCTACATTATTTATATATATAGATAGAAAAGTAAACACTTATATGAACGACTTCAGAAAATTCGCTACCAGCCGCGGCATGAGCGGAATGGTGCTCGACGATGTGGTGAGAGCCCAGGCGCAGTATCTCAACCCGTACATACTTGAGGAACGCCAGTTGAACGTCACTCAGATGGACGTGTTCTCGCGCCTTATGATGGACCGCATCATATTCCTCGGCACCGAAATCAACGACTACACAGCCAACACCCTGTCGGCACAGCTGCTGTATCTCGACTCGGTTGACCCGGGCAAGGACATTTCGATATACATCAACTCGCCCGGCGGAAGCGTTACGGCAGGCCTCGCCATATACGACACAATGCAATTTGTCACCAGCGATGTCTCTACAATGTGTACAGGCATGGCAGCATCGATGGCAGCCGTACTGCTCGTGGCAGGCAAGGAGGGCAAACGCTCGGCATTGAAGCACAGCCGCGTCATGATACACCAGCCCCTTGGCGGCGTGCAGGGACAGGCTTCGGACATCGAAATCGAAGCACGCGAGATACAGAAGTACAAGAAGGAGCTGTACACCATCATCTCCGACCACTCGCATACACCATTCGACAAGGTGTGGGCCGACTCCGACCGCAACTATTGGATGACAGCCGAGGAGGCAAAGGAGTACGGAATGATCGACTTTGTAATGACCAAGAAGCCGGGATTAGATGCTGCCGGCGAGATGACACCAATTGCAGGAAAGGAGTAGGAAGTAGCGATGCCAAGAAAAGTATGTAGCTTCTGCGGAAGAGCAGAGAAGGATGTCAATTTCCTTATAACCGGACTCAACGGATTCATCTGCGACCAGTGTGCGCAGCAAGCATATCAGATAGTGTGCGAGGCGGGCATGGGACCCGGCGGCAAGGGCAAGCGCAAGTCGAAATTTGACGTTGCGATGAGCGACGTACCCAAGCCGATGGAAATCAAGGACTATCTCGACCAATATATAATAGGACAGGACGAAGCCAAGAAATATCTCTCGGTGGCTGTCTACAACCACTACAAGCGTCTGCAACAGCTGCAAGACGACAACGGAGTGGAGATAGAAAAGAGCAACATCATAATGGTAGGCTCTACCGGAACGGGCAAGACTCTCCTTGCACGAACCATTGCCAAGCTGCTCAAGGTGCCCTTCACCATCGTCGACGCAACTGTATTCACCGAGGCAGGCTATGTAGGTGAGGACGTAGAGAGCATACTCTCGCGTCTGCTGCAGGTGGCCGACTACGACGTAGCGGTTGCCGAACGAGGCATAGTGTTCATCGACGAGATCGACAAGATAGCACGCAAGGCCGACAACCCCAGCATCACACGCGACGTAAGCGGCGAGGGTGTGCAGCAGGGACTGCTCAAGCTGCTTGAGGGAACAATGGTCAACGTGCCCCCGAAGGGAGGCCGTAAGCATCCCGACCAGGACTATATCCACGTAGATACACGCAATATACTCTTCATCTGCGGCGGTGCCTTCGACGGCATCGAGCGCAAGATAGCACAGCGAATGAACACTCACGTAGTGGGATTCAATTCGGTGCAGAACGTGCGCCATATCGACAAGGGCAACCTTATGAAGTATATCCTGCCGCAAGACCTCAAGTCGTTCGGCTTGATACCGGAAATAATAGGTCGTCTGCCGGTGCTTACATATCTCAATCCGCTTGATCGTGAGACGCTGCGCCGAATACTCGTAGAGCCCAAGAACAGCATCATCAAGCAGTATGAGAAGCTGTTTGAGATGGACGGCATCAAACTCCACTTCAACGACGACACCCTGGAGTTTATCGTAGACAAGGGCGTTGAGTACAAGCTTGGAGCACGCGGACTGCGTTCGATAGTCGAAGCCATCGTCATGGACGCAATGTTTGAGGTGCCGTCGAAGAAGGTTGACGAGTTCACCGTGACACTCGACTACGCCAAGAAGCAACTTGAAAAGTCAAACTTGAAATAGAAAAACTCCTTTGGAGGAAGTTTTGAGTTTTGAATTTTGAGTTTTGGATAAGTCGTCTACGGCAATTTTGAGTCTTGAATTTTGAGTGTTGAATTCCTAATTCATCAATTCTTAATCGGCGCAGCCGACAATTCAAAATTCAAAACTCAAAATTCAAAACTCATATTAAATATTACTACTATGACTGGGACAATTAACCTCAATGAACAACTGAAACACTACTTCGGATTCGACTCGTTCAAGGGCGAACAGGAAGCCATAATACGCAATCTGCTTGCAGGCAACGACACGTTTGTGCTCATGCCTACTGGAGGTGGCAAGAGTTTGTGCTACCAGTTGCCGTCGCTCATCATGGACGGCACAGCCATTGTCGTATCGCCGCTCATTGCCTTGATGAAGAACCAGGTGGATGTCATCAACGGACTGAGCGAAGAATCGGGTGTGGCACACTATCTCAACTCATCGCTCAACAAGGCAGCCATCAATCAGGTGCGCAACGACATATATGCCGGACGCACAAAACTGCTGTATGTGGCTCCGGAATCGCTCAATAAGGAGGACAATCTCGAGTTTTTCCGCTCGTTCAAGATTTCGTTCTACGCTGTTGACGAGGCACACTGTATATCGGAATGGGGTCACGACTTCCGTCCCGAATACCGCAACATACGCCCTACAATACAGAAAATAGGCAACGCTCCAGTCATAGCACTCACCGCTACGGCCACCGACAAGGTGCGCATGGACATAAAGAAGAGCCTCGGCATCACCGAAGCGCAGGAGTTCCGTTCGTCGTTCAATCGTCCGAACCTATATTATGAGGTGCGGCAGAAGACCAACGACATCGACCGACAGATAATAAAGTTCGTGAAGCAGCATTCGGGCAAGAGCGGCATTGTGTACTGCATATCGCGCAAGAAGGTAGAAGATCTGGCGGCAGTACTTAAGGCCAACGACATCAAGGCAGCACCCTATCACGCCGGACTCGACTCTGCCACACGCTCGCAGACCCAGGACGACTTCCTCATGGAGCGCATCGACGTCATCGTGGCTACCATAGCATTCGGCATGGGCATTGACAAACCCGACGTGAGATTTGTCATTCACTACGACATACCGAAGAGTCTGGAGGGCTATTATCAGGAAACTGGACGCGCCGGACGCGACGGTGGCGAGGGCATATGCCTTGCTTTCTACTCGCATAAGGACCTGCAGAAACTCGAGAAGTTCATGGAAGGCAAGCCAGTGGCCGAACAGGACATCGGCAGACAACTCCTTCAGGAGACTGCAGCTTATGCCGAGTCGTCGGTATGCCGCCGCAAACTGCTGCTGCACTACTTCGGCGAGGAGTACACCAAGGACAATTGCGGCAACTGCGACAACTGTCTGCATCCCAAGGTGAAGCGCGACGGCAAGGAGGCATTGCTCATTGTGCTGCGCTCGCTGCTTGCCGTTAAGGAGGGATTCCGCCAGGATTACGTCATCGACTTTATCAAAGGACGCGCAACGGACGACATTGTGTCGCATCATCACGACCAACTTGAAGAGTTCGGAGCTGGCGAAGACATGCCGCCGAAGACGTGGAGCCCAGTGATAAGGCAGGGAATGATAGCCGGATACATACATAAGGACATCGAAAGCTATGGCTTGCTCAAGGTGACGGCAGCCGGAAAGCGCTACGTCCGCAATCCGCAGCCGTTCACATACGTCGAAGACACCGACTTCACCGACAATGCCGACGAAGAGACTGACGACCATGGAGCAGCCGCACTCGACCCTACGCTCTACAGCATGCTGCAAGACCTGCGCCGCAAGATGGCACGCAAGCTGTCGCTTCCGGGCTACGTCATATTCCAGGACATATCGCTCGAGCAGATGGCAACGATGTATCCCGTATCCATCGAAGAACTGCGCAACATCCAGGGTGTAGGTCAGGGCAAGGCAAAGCGCTACGGCAAGGAGTTCTGCGAACTCATACGCCAGTACTGTTCGGACAATGAGATAGAGCGTCCGGAGGAAATGTTCGTACGCACCGTTGCCAAGGACTCGATGAAGAAGATAAAGATAATCCACTATCTCGACCGCCGCATGCCGCTCGACGACATCGCTTCGGCTCTCAATCTGGAGTTCAGCGACCTGCTTGACGATCTCGATGCCATCGTCTACAGCGGTACAAAGGTCAACATCGACTACTTCCTTGAGGACGTGATGGACGACGACCAGATAGACGACATATACGAGTACTTCCGCGAATCGGACACCGACAGCATCAAGGCTGCCCTGGAAGAGCTCGGCGACGACTATGAGGAGAACGAAATCAGACTCGTTAGAATCAAGTTTATGTCAGAACAGGCCAACTAAAAGCGCTTGTCTGAGTTTATCATACGACAAATACACCTTATATAATATATAGGTTTGGCATAGCCCGGGGCATCGCTCCGGGCTATGTTGTTTTAATGTTAGTCAGAGATTTAGAGCAGTGGTGTATCCCCGAAAATTCTCCTTGAAATCCCCGAAAAATCCCCTTGCATTTCAAAAGGAGTCCTTTTGCATTCCAAATGTAGTCCTTTTACATTCCAAAAGGAGTCCTTTTGCACTCCAAAAGTAGCCCTTTTGCAATGCAAAAGGACTACATTTTTAAGGCAAACTTCTTATAATTCAGTATTTTTGTCTAATTTTGCAAATTATGAAAGAAAACAAGTTATCATTGAGCAGCAAGCAGTATGCCGTGCCGTTCATTCTCATCACCTCACTCTTCTTTATGTGGGGCTTCGCTCGCGCCATACTCGACGTGCTCAACAAGCATTTCCAGACCGAGCTCGACATCACCATAACACAGTCGTCGCTGATACAGGTGACCACATATATGGGCTATTTCCTCATGGCAATTCCTGCCGGACTGTTCATCAACCGTATGGGCTATCGACGCGGAGTGGTGACCGGACTGGTGCTGTTCGGATTAGGGTCGCTGGCGTTCATACCGTGTTCTATGGCTGGAACGTTCTATCCCTATCTGGTGGCGCTGTTCGTAATAGGTTGCGGACTCGTCTTTCTTGAGACCTCAGCCAACCCCTACGTCACCGAGCTTGGACCAAAGGAGACAGCCACGGCACGACTGAACTTCTCGCAATCGTTCAACGGAGTAGGCTCGATGTTTGCCACACTCGTCGTTGGCAGCTTCCTCTTCCAGAGCGAATCGGCAGGCGACGGCAGCAACGCCGTTATACCTTACTCAATCATGGGAGCCCTCGTGCTGCTCATAGCAGTCATATTCTCGCGCGTCAACCTGCCCGAGATACAGCACACCGATGACAAGGAGACACAGCAGGGCGGCCACAACATCTCGCGACTGTTCAAGAACCGCAGCTTCGTTTTCGGACTCTCGGCGCTGCTCGCTTATGAAGTGGCAGAGATATCAATCAATTCTTACTTCATCAACTATGTCACCGGACAGGGATGGATGGAGCCTGCCACTGCCTCTACGGTGCTGACCGTAGGTCTGGGACTGTTCATGCTGGCGCGCTTCATAGGCGCTGCCGTGATGAGCAATGTGCCAGCCGAGAAGTATTTGCTCATCTGTGCAGTGGGTACGGTGGCTTGTATCGCTGTGCTGCTGCTCGATATGGGCCGCAACATTTCGATGGCGGCGCTGATGATGAACTACTTCTTCGAGGCCATCATGTTCCCGACAATCTTCGCACTCGCCCTGCGCGGACTCGGAGGATTGACCAAGAGCGCCTCGTCGATACTCATGATGACGCCCGTAGGCGGCTGCGGATTCCTGCTGATGGGATACGCTGCCGACCACGCAGGCAACTTCGTGCTGCCGTTCTTCATTCCGCTCGTGGGCTATGCCATTGTGATGGCTTACGCATGGAGCACGGTGAAGAAATAGAAAAGGAGAAAACACAAGGTTTTTAGGATAATCAATACATCAACGAAAAATGAACATCAAGGAGATACTCAACAGCACCGACGGAAGCAGACACTTCTCGTTTGAGGTGCTGCCACCGCTGAAGGGCACCGGAACAGAACGTCTGTTCTCGACGATAGAGAAGTTTAAGGAATTCAATCCGGCGTACATCAACATCACGACCCACCACAGTGAGTATGTATATCGTGAAGTGGAGGGCGGACAATACGAGCGTTTGCGCCTGCGCCGGCGTCCGGGCACGGTGGCTATAGCTGCCGCCATACAGAACAAGTTCGGCATTCCTGTCATCCCGCACGTGATATGCAGCGGAGCAAGTGCCTTCGACATAGAGTACGAACTCATCGATCTTCAGTTTCTCGGTATCGAAAACCTGCTGCTGTTGCGTGGCGACAAGGCGAAGGAAGACAGCCGCTTTGTGCCTACACCGGGCGGCTATTCGCACACGACAGAGCTGATAGAGCAGGTGAATAGATTCAACGACGGATTCTTCAACGACGGAACTCCCATAAAGAACCCGTCAGGCAAGTTCGGTTTCGGTGTGGCGTGCTATCCAGAAAAGCATGAAGAGGCACCCAATATCGAGATGGATATGGAGTATCTCAAGCAGAAGCAGGACCTCGGAGCCGACTATGCCGTTACGCAGCTGTTCTACGACAACCAGAAGTATTTTGACTTTGTGGAGCGTGCCCGTGCAATGGGCATAACGATGCCAATCATTCCCGGACTGAAGCCATTTGCCAAGTTGTCGCAGCTGACGGTAGTGCCCAAGACCTTCCATTGCGACCTTCCGCAGGAACTGGCGCAGGAAGTGCTCAAGTGCAAGACCGATGATGACGCCCGGCAGTTGGGCATCGAGTGGACCACTGAGCAATGCCGACAGCTCTACGCAGCCGGAGTTCACAACATACACTTCTACACCGTGTCGGCAGTCGACTCGGTTAGGGAGGTGGCAAAGAGGTTGCTGTAAGATATTTGAATTTTGATTTGTGAATTTTGAGTTTTGAATTGTTCTCGGCTTCGCCTGCGATTTTGAATTGTTCAATGTTGAATTTTTCAAAATCCAATACCGAAAACTCATAATTCCAAATTCAACATTGCGAAGGAAGTCGCAATAATTCACAATTCAAAACTCAAAACTCACAATTGCCATCGGCAACAATTCAAAACTCAAAACTCAAAATTCAAAACTCAAAATATGCAGTTTGACGAAGTGATAGGCCAGAATGAGGCCAAAAGGCAGTTGCGCCAGCTCATCGAAGAGGGGCGCGTGCCACATGCAATGCTCTTCTGCGGTCCGATGGGCTGCGGCAAAATGGCCCTTGCCATGGCTTTCGCATCCGAACTGCTGGGCCATAGCCGACTGCTGAAGCAGTGGACCCACCCCGACCTCGTGTTCAGTTATCCTACAATAAAGAAGCCCAGCATGGGCTCAGAACACCAGCCCACGAGCGACGACTTTGCCGGTCAGTGGCGCGAGATGATAATGCAAGGCCCGTATTTCACGCTCGAACAGTGGATGGCAGAGATGGATGCCGAGAACCAGCAGGCCGTAATCACAGGCGCCGAGAGCGACGCTTTGTCGCGCAAACTGAGCATGAAGTCGAGCCAGGGCGGATACAAGGTGTGCATAGTATGGCTGCCCGAGCGTATGAACCAGACAAGCGCCAACAAGCTGCTCAAGCTGCTTGAGGAGCCGCCAACGCAAACAGTGTTCATACTTGTGAGCGAAGATCCGGGCCGATTGCTCGAAACCATACGCAGCCGAACGCAACGGTTCGACTTCAAGCGCATAGCCGACGACGACATAGAGCAGGCTCTCGTGGCACGATGTGGAATCGAACCCGACCTCGCACATCGCATAGCACGCATAGCAGGCGGATCGTGGACCGACGCTACAGGAGCGCTGCAGGCAGGCAACGAGAACAATATGTTCTTCGATCTGTTTACAATGCTCATGCGATTGGCATACGCCAAGCGCGTCAAGGAACTCAAGAAGTGGAGCGAAAGCATTGCGGCGTTCGGCCGCGAGAAGCAAAAGCGACTGCTTGTGTACTTCAGCCGTATGATACGCGAGAACTTCATGTACAACTTCCACGACCCTCGACTCACCTATATGACTGTAAATGAAGAACAGTTTGCGTCGCGCTTCGCACCGTTCATCAACGAAGGCAACATCATCGAGTTCAGCGAGATGTTCGAACGGGCATTGCGCGATATCACACAGAACGCCAATTCCAAGATGGTGTTCTTCGACATAGCTCTACAATCAATAATATATATAACACGCAAATAGATGAAAGAATTCAAGGACATGCAATTCCATATATCCCGCGACACCGATCGCGGGCTCTGCCACTGCGCTTGCGGTAGGCAGGACAGACAACTCAACACCTACGACTGGTTGTATGACGTGCCCGGAAACGAGGAGGATACCGACCTGGTTGAGGTGCAGTTCAAGAATACACGAAAGGGTTACTATCACAATGTCAATCATCTCGACCTGCAGAAGGGCGACACCGTGGCTGTAGAAGCAAGTCCCGGACACGACATCGGAGTAGTGACGCTGACCGGACGACTTGTAAAACTGCAGGTGAAGAAGGCAAATCTGAAGTCACCCGACGAAATAAAGCGCGTCTATCGCATTGCGAAGCCAACCGACATGGACAAGTATTATGAGGCAAAAAGCCGCGAACACGGCACCATGATACAAAGCCGTCAGATAGCAAAGGACCTCGGACTGCAGATGAAGATAGGCGACGTGGAGTATCAGGGCGACGGCAACAAGGCGATATTCTACTATATCGCCGACGAGCGCGTTGACTTCCGACAGCTCATCAAGGTTCTGGCTGACACCTTCCATGTGCGCATAGAGATGAAACAGATTGGTGCTCGACAGGAGGCAGGACGCATAGGTGGAACCGGACCGTGCGGCCGTGAGCTTTGCTGCGCAACCTGGATGAAGAATTTTGTGAGCGTAAGCACTAACGCTGCACGCCTTCAGGACATCTCGCTCAATCCGCAGAAGCTTGCCGGAATGTGCGCAAAATTGAAGTGCTGTCTCAACTATGAGGTTGACGATTACGTTGAAGCAGGACGCAAAATGCCTGCACGCGACATCGTATTGCAGACCATTGACAGCGACTGGTATCTCTTCAAGACCGACATTCTTGCCGGACTGGTGACATATTCTACCGATAAGTCGATAGCAGCCAATCTTATCACCATCTCGGCAGAGCGTGCGCGTGCCGTGATAGAGATGAACCGACGTGGCGAAAAGCCCGAAGCGCTCGACGAGGGTGACGCTGTCAGCACGCAGAATCGTCCCGCTGACCTTCTGGCAGATGCCGACATCAGCCGTTTTGACAAGGCTAAGAAAAAGAAGAAGGCAAAGAATCGCCCCAACCGACAGCCTGCTCCTCAGCAGCGTGAGCCGAAACAGAACAAACAGTGCGAACCAAAACACCCCAAACAGGCTCCTGCCGACAGACAGCAGCAGCCCAAGCCACAGTCGCAGCAGCCCAAGCAGCAGGCCCAGCAGCCTAATCCTCAGGGTCAGCAGCAGCCCAAACCACAGCAGCAACAGCCCAAGCATCAGCCACAGCAGCCTAAGCCACAGGGTCAGCAGCAGCCCAAACAGCAGCCGCAAGCTAATGCTGACGCTCAGAAATAGCGGTATCGCAGAAATGCATAGCAAAGGCTATGTAACATGAAATATGTGCTGATTGTACGAGTAGGAAAGCCAAAACGTACAGTCAGCACAGCCTTGTATCTGTTGATATCGGGCACACCCATGCTTTGAAAAATAATTCGGAAGTAAAATGAATAATAGCAAATGTATTGCACTATTGGCAGCGATGTTGCTGTTGGTATTGTCGGCTTGCAACCGCAAGCTTGTGTACGACCGCTACTTATCGACACCAATATCGGGATGGGAGAAGAACGACACCCTGTCGTACGACATCCGTCCGGTCAGCGGAACAGACACATACGACATGTGGCTCGGCTTGCGCACCAGCGAAGCCTATCCGTTCACAGCTATAACGCTGATAGTAGAGCAGCATATTTATCCAAAGGATACCATTGTCAACGACACGGTGAACTGCAAGCTTACCGACCGTCACGGCAATGCATCGGGCACTGGTGTCAACTTCCACCAGTACCGTTTCCCCGTAACCGAACTGCAATTGCAGGACGGCGACTCAATACACATACGTGTACGTCACGATATGAAGCGCGAGATATTGCCGGGTATCAGCGACGTAGGCATTTCGCTACAACGCAAGTAGGGTAGGAGCTACTCGAAGTAGAAGCTGAGCACTATCATCTTCGTGCTCGCCTTGCTCACCGCCTTGGCATACTTGAGCATATTCTTGTCGCGCAGTTGGTCGGCATGTTTGGTGTCGAGCGAATTGCCAAGGGCGTAGACAAACTTAAGTTCGGGGCGCAACTTGAAGAAAGGCAGATAGAAGTCGCAGCCCACGCCAGCCTCTACCGCCATGGTGTAGCGCTTCAGACGCAGATTGTCGCTGCGCTTTGTGTTGAGATTTATCATCGGAGCCACTCCCGCCATGAGGTAAGGTCGATGGTTGTTGAAGCGCGGTGCGGCGAAAATCACGTCCGCCGAACACGATATGTAAGCCGACTTGATGTCCTGGCGCGATTCCTCGGCACGTCCGTCGGCATCGGTCTTGCCCAAGTCATGGAACACTATGTGGCGCGAACCGAAATACATCATCGGTGCCACACGTACCTGAAAATGCTCCGTAAGGCGTGCTTCGCCGAGCACTCCGACATTGATTCCGGGGTCCCAACGGCTCTGGTCGACCGTGACAAGCGCCTGATGCTCCTGTCCGTCTTCACCTATATACGTCTGCGGTCCGACGTTTGTCAGTTCCATATCCTGCAAGTGTGTGCCCACAACGACACCGAAGTGAAACGGGCGCAAGTCGGTATACGGGCGGTTCTGAACCGTACGTATCTGTGCGTGAGCCATGCCGCCAATCATGTAGGGCATGGACGATAGAAATAACAGTATAGCTGCGAGTCTCATATTGATATATAACGCAGTTTGGCGGATGTTATTGCTTTGGCTTGTCATCAAAAATTGCAATACAGAAGTGGCAAAACGGCGTGGAATGTGTAAATAAGTTAAAATCATTACCTATTTGTAGGTATTTCAAAGAAAAACGCTATCTTTGCATCATCTAAATATAGGTAGTATAACATTAATAACATTTAAATAGAATTTAATTATGGCTTATGTAATTGGCGATGACTGCATCGCATGCGGTACATGTATTGGTGAGTGCCCGGTAGAGGCTATCTCTGAAGGCGAAAAGTATTCAATCAACCCTGATCTCTGCACAGAGTGTGGCACATGCGCAAGCGTATGTCCTCAGGAGGCTATCAGCCTCGGCGAGTAAGGATTTACTACAGAAATATCAAGGCGGCAAATCGCAGCACCCGGTGCTTGCGTTTTGCCGCCTTTTCGTTTTAGCTTACTGGAATCATAATATAACGCTCGCAGAGCGGATGAACCCCACTTGCTTTTCAAGTGATAAGTGAAAAGGAAAAAGGGAAGAATCAATGTGAAAAGAGAATAGTGAAAAGGGAAAAGGGAAAAATCCGATAGCTTTTCAAGTGAAAAACTAATGTTTTACAAAAGGGGTCATTTTGCCTTCCAAAAGGAATCCTTTTACTCTTCAAAAGGAGTCCTTTTACCTTCCAAAAGGAGTCCTTTTACTCATCAAAAGGAGTCCTTTTACTCATCAAAAGGAGTCCTTTTGTTTGGCTCATCCGATCTTTGGAGTGATACTATTGTTTTGGTTAGTGCAAACTGTAGGAGGCTATGGCGTCCTCGCCGTAGCCTGAGCAAGCTGGTAGTGCAATTTATCAATAACAAGAATGCACGGAAAAACTGCACAGACTATGGCGGGGACGCCATAGCCTCCTATTGTTTCCTTTGCCAATTGACTTACAGGATTGGACTTATAAAATTATCATTCGAAATATCGGATTAACCTTTTGCTTTTCGCAAGAAACAACCCGTAAAAACAGCAGGAGGCTATGACATTACTGCCATAGCCTCCTGTTAAGTTCAGCGTTGCTGCTGATGTATATTTCTTACGCTCGTTTTACTTCACCGAAGGAGTAAAGCGCAATGTCACTACATGCTCGCCTGTAGGTGTCTGATACTGCGGCAGGCATGAATCACCGCCACATGAGCGGTTGCCGATGCCACGCTGCCAGTAGTCGAAGTGTGCGAATATCTGACGGCTCGGAGTGAGATCGTAAGGATGCTTGCCTCCGTAGAACACGTCGTAGTTGAACTGACGGTCGTCAATGTGCGAGAGCGAGAAGGCTACCTGACCCTCTGTCTGCACGTTGAGCTGCACATCTGCGCCCGAGAGGGTAAGGTCGCGCAGTCCCTGATGGTCGCCCATTATCTGCGGTGCGCTCTGCTCCTCAAACATTCCGGCTACGGTTGTGGTGTAACGGCCGAGCAATGAGCCGCGCTGGCGGTCGATATAGTTCGACCACGGACCCTTGGCATAATACTCTACATTCTCCAGTCCCGGAGCAAACTGCATCGTTACGCCTACACGACGTGTCTCAGAGCTTGAGTTGTTGAATGCTATACGCATGTCAACACGTCCGTCGGGATAGATGGTATATTGTATGTTGTGAGTGTCCTTGCCGTTGCTTACCGATGTCTGTGCAACCACATTCTTGCCAACACGTTTCGGAGCGCTTACGAGGTTCTTGCTGCCTGTGAGTGCGCCTTCCTCCTTATTGTCGTTCTCGGCAACTCCGCCTGTAGCTCCAAGCGAAATGTTGTCGTTGGCAATGCGGCGGAATCCGTTGAAGTCGGGGCCCTTGCCTGGCTCAACGAGGCTCTTTCCGTCGTACAGCCATTCTGCTATTGTGCCGTCATCGGCAAAGCTTATCTTGAAACGCTCGCCCGTTACGCAGTTGCCCTTTACCTTCAGCTTGCCCTTCTCGGCAATAGCTGGCAACTGACGGTGCTGCTGCTGTACGAATGTAGGGTCGGCTACAGACACGCAGCTGGCGTTGGCGTCGGCGTTGAGCTTGAACTGCTGCTCTACTACAGCGTATCCGCGCTTGGTCCATGGGCAGTCGTTCTTCATGCGAAGGCTGAATGTGATGATGTATTCGCCGTCGTTCTTCACCTCTGTAGTATAAGGAATGCTTACGTGGCAGATTTCGCCTGGAGCGCAGTTGGGCAACTGCAGGTCGCCATGCTCTACTGAGCGTCCGTCCTTGAGTACCTCGTACGAGAGATAGAGCAGGTCGGCAAGGTCGGTGAAGTTGTACTTGTTGCGGAGCACAAGGTTGTGATCCTTAAGGCTCTCGAAGTTGACGTAGCGGTAAACGTACTTCACCTCGGTGAGCTTTGCAGTCCATTCACGTCCAGGAGTGATGATTCCGTTAGACATAAAGTCGCCCTGGAAGCCCAGATGTCCATGATTCATCTTTGTATAATCATAACCTGAGGTGTAGTAATGGAGTCCGGTATGCGGGTCGACGAGCGGCTCATGCGCCTTGATGCGGCGTGTGTCGTATATACCCTGGTCCACCCAGTCCCAGATACAGCCTCCGATGATGCCGTTAGAACCCTCGATGATGTCCCAGTATTCCTGCAAGTTGCCTACAGCCTGGCCCATAGCGTGTGCATATTCGCAAATGAAGTAAGGCTTGCCGTTGAGTCCGTCGCGGTGTTTTATGACATTGTTGATGATGGGATACATGTCCGAACCGAAGTCGGAATACTTCTCGCCATGCTTGTAGCCCTCATAATGCACCCATGCATCGCGTCCAGGGAGGAGTCGCTTCACCTCATCGTAGGTGGCCTGGAAGTTCTGTCCGCCTCCCGACTCGTTGCCGAGCGACCAGAATACAACGCTCGGATGGTTGCGGTCGCGCTGCACCATGCGTCGTGTACGGTCTACATAAGCGGCCTGCCATGTAGGGTTGTCAGACAGAGAGTGGTTGTTGTGGCACTCGACGTCGGCCTCGTTCATGCAGTACAGACCATAGTAGTCGAACATTGCATACATCTTAGGCTGGCGCGGATAGTGGCTGGTGCGCACGGTATTGACGTTGGCGAGCTTCATAAGCGTTACGTCCTTGAGCATTGTGGGCACGTCGATGGCGTGGCCGAGCAATGGGTGGATGTCCTGGGTGTTCACTCCCTTGAAGTATTCGCGCTTGCCGTTGACGTAGATAAGATTGCCACGCTGCTCAACCGAGCGGAATCCGTAGAGTGTAGAGAACACCATCTCCTCCTGACCGGTGTCCGTCTTCTGACGTACAATGACGGTGTAGAGGTTGGGATGTTCGGCCGACCACGGCTTCAGGTTGCTCAGATTGTCGAATTTGACATTCAGTTTCTTCTCTGCATCGGCTGCGGCAAATGCCAGATCAGCGCTTTGGCTTGCCACGCGCACACCGTTCTGGTCGAGCAGTTCCACCTCGACGGTCTTCTTGCCCTTCTGGTGCTGGGCGTTGTTGAGGGTCAGCTCTACGTTCATAGAGCCTGAAGTGTAGCCGTCGTTGAGGCTTGATGTGATGTAATGGTCGCCTATGAATGCCTTAGGAGTAGCCACGAGATACACGTCACGATGAATGCCTGCGAGGTGCCACATGTCCTGACCCTCAAGATATGAGCCGTCCGACCAGCGGTAGACGCGTACCGAAACGTTGTTCTCGCCGCCGCGCACCAATGACGTAACGTCAAACTCGGCATCGGTGTTGGCTCCCTGCGAGTAGCCGGCATAGCGTCCGTTCACCCATACCATGATTGCGCTGCACGCTCCGTCGAAGTGCAGGAACACGCGCTTGCCGTTCTCCCAGCCTTTAGGCAGAGTGAAGTTGCGGCGATAAGAACCTACAGGGTTCTTGTCGAAGTTGTCGTCGAAAGCTGTAATGCGTGGAGGTTCGTTCTTGAACGGATATCCCACATTATTATATACAGGCACATCGTAGCCTGCCATTTCCCAATTAAGGGGCACAGCTATGTTGTCCCAGCCGCTCACGTCGGCGTTGTCGCCGTAGAAGTTCTGCTCTTCGGGCACGCCCTGCGACTTCCAGTCGGCTGTGTAATGGAATTTCCACTGACCGTTGAGCGACAGCCAGTCGGCATGGTCGGGAGTAAGCCAGGGGAATCGGAAATACTCGTCCTTCATCATTTCCGAAGTCGACGAGTAGGGCATAAAGGTGGCATGCGCCTTCTCTTTGCGGTCTTCAAACTTGGTCTCATCCTCGACCCACGCCACTGAAGGGCCTGCCGCCTGCACGGCGTAAGTCTTCGCTACCATTGTTTTTCGTGCCGCCTTGCGTGACTTTGACTGCGCACTGGCTCCCTGCCATGCCATCAAGCCCAACATTGCTGCGACACAGAAAATAAGATTCTTATTCATGTGAACTTAGGTTTTATGTGGTTTGTTTATGAAATTTGCGGTTCATTTTGATGCAAAGATAGCTCAAAATAACCAAAAATGCTACTTTTAATGCATTTTTTTAATGAAAGTTGCGGTAATATCCAATTTATTTCATACCTTTGCACTCGCTTTTAAGAAGCAAGGGTGGTTACCAGAGTGGCCAAATGGGGCAGACTGTAAATCTGCTGGCTATGCCTTCGGTGGTTCGAATCCATCACCACCCACTACGAACATAAAGGTGTGTCATTTACATGGCGCACCTTTTTTTCGTATAGACACATTCGTACATCATTTTCTAAAAACTAAAAACAAAGTATTATGAACAGACTATTGACATTGATGGCAGCCCTGGTGCTGTCGCTCAGCGCAATGGCTCAAGGCGTGTATACACAGCCGTGCCAGGACAAGAAACTCGAAAAGAAGGCTATCAAGTGGAAAAACTCAAACAAGTGGCGCAACGGATTTACGGCAGCTTCGCCTCACGAAACTGTCAACGCTGCCGAGTTCTACACACAATACAAGCGCAACCCTCAATGGAAAGCTCTCTTCGCATGGCTCGCTAAGACCGACCTTATGGCTCTGCCCGCAGGCCAACACCCCATTCCCGGCACCACAATGAAGGCCAATGTGGAGGACGGCGAGAACGGCGACCTAGAAAAACGTGGCACCGAAAGCCATCGTCAGTATGTCGACTTCCAGTATGTCGTGAAGGGCAGCGAGCGCTTCGGACTGCTCGACCACGTTACAAGCCGAGCCAAGGCACCGTATCGTCCCGACATCATCAACTACGATTACGAGGTGGACAAGACCCTGTTCGTTGACTCGACTCCTGACAAATTCTTCATATTCTTCCCTGGCGACTGGCATATTGCAAAGATTAAGACCGACAAAGCCGACCAGAAAATACGCGTCGTAGTGGTGAAGGTGGAGTATAAGGACAAGTAAACCGCAAGGGAACAAAAATCCATCCGTAAAACAAATGTAGCCCTTTTGGCTTGCAAAAGGACTCGTTTTGCAAGCCAAAAGGACTCCTTTTACAGGGCAAAACGAATCCTTTTACAGGCCAAAAGGGCTACATTTGAAATGGTACTGTTCCATGGGTCATTTTATATATATACATACGTCTATCAGTATACATATCTATACCTTATTATATATATAGGTAACGCGATGAAAGAAGGCAGAAAACAACACAGTTCTGTTAAATAAATGTAAATATACAGTGTGCTTAAAAGCATCATTTCTCTATATAATAAAAAATGAGTAATTTTGCGGACCGATTATTTGGGGATACACTTAGAGTCCCCTGCATGAGGGTGTTAATAGCGCTCGTTATAGAAAAGGCCAAACGGCGTGGTTAGTGAATCGCTCGTGCAATAAAAATAAAACGTTTTTTAGTAGTAATTTTTAAATTAAACAATGAACACTTTAAGTTACAAGACTATTTCCGTAAACAAGGAAACAGCTAAGAAGGAGTGGGTGGTAATCGATGCCACAGACCAGGTAGTAGGTCGTCTCTGCTCTAAAGTAGCAAAGCTCATCCGCGGAAAGTACAAGCCGTCATTCACTCCCCACGTGGACTGTGGTGACAACGTTATCATCATCAACGCAGCCAAGGCTGTTTTCACTGGCAAGAAGGAAACAGACAAGGTTTACACACGTTATACTGGCTATCCTGGTGGACAGCGCTTCAACACTCCGGCAGAGCTCCGCAAGCGTCCTGACGGAATGGACAAGATTATCCGTCACGCTGTGAAGGGTATGCTCCCCAAGGGTCCTCTCGGCCGTCGTCTGCTTGACAACCTCTACATTTACGATGGTACAGAGCACAAGCACGAGGCACAGCAGCCTAAGGCAATTGATATTAACCAGTATAAATAAAGAATAGAAGATGGAAATGATAAATGCAATTGGTCGCCGTAAGAGTGCCGTAGCTCGTGTTTATCTCACAGAGGGCACCGGTAAGATCACAATCAATAAGGTAGAACTCGCAAAGTACTTCCCATCAGCAATTCTGCAGTATGTGGTTAAGCAGCCGCTGCTCCTGCTCGGTGTGGAAGAGAAATATGATATCAAGTGCAACCTCGACGGTGGCGGTTTCACCGGTCAGAGCCAGGCTCTTCGCCTCGCTATCGCCCGCGCACTTGTAAAGGTTGACGCTGAGGACAAGAAGACTCTTAAGGGTCAGGGCTTCCTCACTCGCGATTCTCGTGAGGTTGAGCGTAAGAAGCCGGGTCAGCCGAAGGCTCGCCGTCGCTTCCAGTTCAGCAAGCGTTAAAATATGGAGAATGGCTGGGACACCTTATTTATATATATGTGTGGCTTAGCATATCTCCAAAGTTTAGCATCCAAACCCGCAAGACCGAAGAAGAGAATGAGGAATTTGGAATGAGGAATTAGAAGTTAGGAGTCAGGAATTGAATAATTCAAAAACTTCAAAATTCATAATCGGCGAAGCCGACCAATTCAAAACTCAAAATTCAAAACTCGACATGTCGTTACTCGTGGGCTGGTTCAATTTAACTCAAAGGAAAGTAAACAAATTAACAAGAACAAAGAAATGTCAAGAACTAATTTTGACCAGTTGTTAGAGGCAGGCTGTCACTTTGGCCACCTCCGTCGTAAGTGGAATCCCGCAATGGCTCCTTATATCTTCATGGAGCGCAACGGCATTCATATCATCGATTTGCACAAGACAGTAGCTAAGGTTGACGAGGCTGCTGAGGCTTTGAAGCAGATCGCAAAGTCAGGCAAGAAAATCCTGTTCGTCGCTACTAAAAAACAAGCTAAGGACATCGTAGCCGAGAAGGCAGCGAGCGTGAATATGCCTTACGTTATCGAGCGTTGGCCGGGCGGTATGCTCACCAACTTCCCGACAATCCGCAAGGCTGTTAAGAAAATGGCGAACATCGACAAGCTCATGAACGACGGAACTTTCTCAAAGCTCTCTAAGCGCGAGCTTCTGCAGGTGACACGCCAGCGTGCTAAGTTGGAGAAGAACCTCGGTTCTATCGCTGACCTTACACGCCTCCCGAGCGCTTTGTTCGTTGTTGACGTGATGAAGGAGAACATCGCCGTTAAGGAGGCTAACCGCCTCGGCATCCCAGTGTTCGCCATGGTAGATACCAACTCTGACCCACGCAACATCGACTATATCATCCCTGCTAACGACGACGCTAAGGATTCTATCGACGTAGTTCTCTCAGCTTGCTGCGGTGCTATCGCAGAGGGTCTTGAGGAGCGTAAGGTAGAAAAGGCTGACGAGAAGGCAGCTGCTGAGCAGAAAGAGGGCAAGGCTCCTCGCAAGGCTCGCAAGGAGGAAACTCCTGCTGAGAACGCAGCAGAGTAATCTTACATAACATAAAGATCGGAAATTCTTTAATTCGTAAATCCAAGGTTTTAGAATGGAGAATTTCCGATTTTTGGGTTAAAGACGATTACACCAAATCAAGCATATATTAAATAACTAATAATTAATAAATAAAAAAAGACTATGGCTATTTCAATTGAAGACATCAAGAAACTTCGTGCCATGACAGGTGCTGGTCTTGCTGACGTAAAGAAGGCTCTGACTGAGGCAGAAGGTGATTTCGATAAGGCAAAGGAGTTGCTCCGTGAGCGTGGACTCGCTATCGCTGCAAAGCGTTCAGACCGCGAGACTTCAAACGGTTGTGTACTCGTTAAGAACGTTGACGGATTCGCTGCTATGATCGCTTTGAAGTGCGAGACTGACTTCGTTGCCAACGGTGCTGACTTCATCCAGCTGACTTCTGACATCCTCGACGCTGCTATCGCCGCTAAGGCTCATACTCTCGACGAGGTTAAGGCTCTCAAGTTCGGTGAGGCTGACGTTCAGGCTGCTGTTACACAGCGCTCAGGTATCACTGGCGAGAAGATGGAGCTTGACGGCTACAACGTTCTCGAGGGTGAGAACATTGAGGTTTACGACCACATGGGCAAGCACACTCTCTGCACCATGGTACAGCTCAATCAGAACAACGAGGAGGCTGGTCACAAGATAGCTATGCAGGTTGCTGCTATGAAGCCTATCGCTCTTGACGAGGCTTCAGTACCTGAGGAAGTTAAGGATGAAGAGTACAAGGTTGCTGTTCAGAAGACTAAGGAAGAGCAGATCGAGAAGGCTGTAGAGGTAGCTGTTAAGAAAGCTGGCCTCAATCCTAACCACTTCGACTCTGAGGACCACATCGAGTCTAACCAGGGCAAGGGCTGGATCACAGCTGAGGACGTTGCTAAGTTCCGCGAGATCAAGGAGACCGTTTCTGCAGAGAAGGCTGCTAACCTCAACGAGAACATGATCCAGAACATCGCTAAGGGTCGTGTTGGCAAGTTCCTTAAGGAGAACTGCCTCGTTTGTCAGGAGTTCCAGTTCGGCGACGGCGACAAGCAGAGCGTTGCTGACTACCTCAAGAAGCAGGACAAGGAGCTGAAGATCGTTGCTTACAAGCGCTTCACTCTTGCTGCTGAGTAATTGAAATAACTCAATTACACATATATTATATAGGAGCCGTGAGGAGTGAAAACTCTTTCACGGCTTTTTGTTTAATGTAGACGTCGTTGCCAAGATTATCGGGGATAATTCACATTTATGGTCTATAAACAAGTCTGTTCAATAGTCTGTAGAGTCGTTTGCTGCCAACACGTCAACTTGTCAACTTAAATAAAATGAAGATTTTTGCCGTAGGTATGAACTACCTTGAACACAATAAAGAGCTTCATGGCTCGTTATTTAAACCAGAAGAACCGGTCATTTTCACCAAGGCTGACTCGGCGGTGCTCAAGGATCACAAGCCGTTCTTTATTCCCGACCACATGGGACGCATCGATTACGAGACCGAAATCGTAGTGCGCATCAGCAAGTTGGGCAAGAATATTTCCGAGCGTTTTGCCCATCGCTATTACGACGCCGTTACCGTCGGCATCGATTTTACGGCTCGCGAGCTGCAGAAGAAACTGCGTGCGGAAGGCAAACCTTGGGATTTGTGCAAGGGATTTGACGGAAGCGCCGCCCTGGGCGAATGGGTTTCGCTGGACAAATTCCGTGATATTCAGGCCCTGCACTTCCATCTCGACATCAACGGCAACACCGTTCAGGAGGGATGCACGAGCGATATGCTCTATCGTGTCGACCAGTTGATAGCCTACATATCACAGTATTTCACGCTCAAGACCGGTGACATTCTGTATACAGGAACGCCTGCCGGAGTCGGACCCGTACACATCGACGACCATCTTGAGGGATATATTGAGGACCGCAAGGTGCTCGAATTCAATTGCAAATAACAATAGTAAACGAATATGCGCAACATATACATAGTCTTGACCCTGCTTCTTGCCGCTGTTCAGGCAAGTGCCCAGAAGTTCTATAATCTCACAGCCAAGGAGGTGAGGGTCGACTCTGTGCTGCCCATATTCAGTCATACCGAGTCGCTGCCAGTAAATTTTCGCGACTCGGTTTATTCTTTTAGCATAACCTACGCAGAATACGCCGACATGCCACGTGCCGACATTGAAGCCTATCAGCGCATTGAACCCAATTTGCCCGCAGCCCAACCTCGTCTTGAAACAAGCGTTGTGATGGACCGCAAGCAGCCTTCGCTGCTCACAACTTTTTGTCCCGTAGTGATGCGTGAGGGTCGTTGGCAGGTGCTGGTGAGCTTTATGTTGCGCCGATCGGCAACTCCTGTGCGTAGCGCCAACATTATTTCAGATAACGAAACAGGCAATATTGCCAACCTCAAAACGGGCAATGTTGCAGAACGAATAAGCCGTCTTAACTCCATTACACGAATGGGTGAAGCCCTCCATGCAGATGCTGTTGCACCGCAAGACCGCTACGCCCAGCACAGCGTGTTGCACTCCGGACGATGGGTTAAGATACGTGTGCCGTCAACTGGAGTATATCAGCTCACCACCGAACTGATGCGCAAAGCCGGATTCAGCAATCCCGACCGTGTGAAAGTGTACGGTTATGGAGGCAATTTGCAGAGCGAAACGCTCGATCCCGACTATCTTATAGCTACCGACGACCTTCATGAAGTGCCGACATGTACCATCGGTTCGCGCCGAATGATGTTTGCCCGTGGTCCGGTTTCGTGGAGTAGCAATGACGCTATGCGCCGAACACGCAACCCATATTCCGATTATGGTTATTATTTCTTGACCGACGACGGCACCGAACCGCAAAAATTAGATTCCGCCGATTTTGTTTCTACATTCTATCCGTCGGCTGATTACTATCACGATCTGTACGAAGTGGACGGTTTCAGTTGGCATCATGGCGGCCGGAACTTGTACGATTCGCGCCAGGTGCAGTCTGGCGACTCGCTCGTTCTGACCTTCGAAGCCCCCGAAAAGGCTTTGACGGGACGCGTAATGGCTAATGTTACATCGGGAGGAAGCACATCTGTAGAGATAAGATTGAACGGTCGTCGACTCGGTACGCTCAATACTACGGTGAGCGAACCGTTATATGTGTACGGTTTTCAGAGTAGCGGCACATACGACATAGCGTGTGACGAGTCGCTAAAGCGCCAGACCATCAGTCTGCATGTGCTCAATGGCGAACCTATGCGACTCGATTTCGTGTCGCTAACGTGGAATACGCCCCATCGGCTTGGCAATCTTGCCACCGACGTTCTGCCCGTTCCAGAATACGTTTACGCCATAACCAACCAAGACCATCATGCCGATGAACAGGCAGATATGGTGATAATCATCCCCACATCGCAAAAACTGCTTGCCCAGGCACGTCGTCTGAAGCAGTTGCACGAGAAGGCTGACGGCATGAGAGTGAACATTGTGCCAGCCGACGAACTCTACAACGAGTTCTCAAGCGGTACGCCTGACGCCTCGGCATACCGCCGTTATCTGAAGATGCTGTACGACCGTGCCACAACCGCAGCCGACCAGCCCAAGTATCTCGTGCTTTTCGGCAGCTGCATGTGGGACAACCGTATGCTTACATCAGAATGCCGGCAGATGAAAGCAGACGATTATCTGCTGGCATACGAAAGCGAGGAGTCGTTCGACAAGCGACTTAGCTATGTCGACGATTCTTTTTACGGCATGCTCGACGACGGTGAAGGACTGCGACCGTTGTATGTCGACAAGGTGGATGTAGCCGTTGGCCGATTCCCCGTAACTACAGCTGCCGATGCCAAGACAATGGTTGACAAGATAGAGAGCTACATGAAGAATGCCGGAGGAGCAGCATGGCTCAACGAAATAATGTTCATGGGCGACGACGGCGACGACAACCGCCACATGATGGATGCCGATGTAGTAGCCGAACAGGTGATAGCCGAGAATCCGGCGTTGCGTGTCAACAAGGTGATGTGGGACTCTTATCCGGCCGTTATTCAGACTTCGGGAGTGACATATCCCGGTGCCAGCAAGGCGATAATGCGCCAGCAGAACAAGGGTGCGCTCATAATGGACTACACCGGTCATGGTTCGGAACACCAGTTCTCGCACGAGAACGTGTTGTTCCTTAAAGATTTCAGAGAATTTTCGAATACCAACATGCCGCTGTGGGTAACGGTGGGCTGCGACTTCATGCCCTTCGACGCCCCGGTGGACAATATCGGAGTAACGGCGGTACTCAACGAAAAGGGTGGAGTAGCTGCATTCATCGGCTCGACGCGCACCGTGTATTCTACATACAACGCCGAGCTGCACTCTCCGTTGATGCGTTTCTTGCTCTCGCACGACGACGACGGACGCGCATTGCCTATAGGTGAGGCGCTGCGACGAGCCAAGAACACCGCCTCATACAAGCGTCTTGCCGAAAATTCGCGCCAGTTCTCGCTCCTCGGCGACCCTGCAATGCGACTCTGGAATCCCCGGCCGCTAATGGTCATCGACTCCATCGGCGACGTAGACGTAGCCAAGGGAGGCAAGGCAGCGATGCGTGCCGGAGCGCTGGTAAAGGTGAAAGGCCACATCGAAGGAATGGAGACATTCGCCGGAACGGCAACGCTCTTGGTGCGCGACCGCAACGAAACGGTGGTATGCTACAACAATCAGAATGCAGCCGACCAACCCATGGAGTTCAACGACCGCAAGGCAATGCTGTATAATGGCGAAAGTAAGGTTGTTGACGGGAAGTTTGAGTTCACCTTTGCAGTTCCAAAGGACATCAGTTATTCGGACGAGGAGGGACTCATCAATGTCTTTGCCATCGACGATGCGCACACCAAGGTGGTGAACGGCTACTGCAACAGCTTCACCGTAGGAGGCAGCGACATTGCCGACAACGACTCCATCGGACCCTCGGTGTACTGTTATCTTAACTCGCCATCGTTCCAGAACGGCGACAGAGTGAACCCGACGCCGTATTTTGTGGCAGAGATAACCGACCGTGACGGCATCAACGCCGCTGGAGCAGGAGTGGGACACGACATGCAACTCGTAATCGACGGCAAGACGGAGCTGACATATACGCTCAACGACAACTTCCAGTACGACTTCGGATCGTACACCACAGGCTCTACATACTACTGCCTGCCGCAACTTGAGGAGGGCGAACACCGGCTGAAGTTCACCGCTTGGGACATACTAAACAATCCCACTACGCAGGAACTCCGCTTCCGTGTGGCAAGAGGACTGAAACCTACGTTCAGCATTTCGTGTACAAACAACCCAGCATCAACCTCTACCACATTTGTCATAGCCAACGACCGCACCGGCAGCAATGTGGATGTGCGCATCGAAGTGCTCGATATGAGCGGCCGTCTGTTGTGGCGTCACGACGAGAGCGGAGTGTCGTCCGATTCCGCCTACACCGTCAATTGGAACCTGAAACTCGACAACGGCCAACAGCTCGACACCGGAGTCTATCTCTACCGTGTACGTCTTGCGTCCGACGGAGCGTCGCGTATGTCGAAAGCCAAGAAACTGATAGTAGTGGGCAATAAATAAAATAATAAGTCGTTTGCATAATAAGCATATACAATATAAAAACTTTCAACGAATGAAACACGGAACAAGATACATCCTGCTCGCAGCCTTCGTGCTGCTGTCGGCATACGCTTCGGCTCAGGATTACAAAAAAGAGATGTTCAACCCGGTAAAGACATCGGTGACATCGCAGACCATTGCGCCCGACGCACGAGCCGCCGGTATGGGCGATGTGGGCGCTGCCACCGACCCGGACGTAGTGTCGCAGTACTGGAACCCAGCCAAATATCCGTTCACGATATCGCGAGCCGGAGTCGCCCTGAACTATACGCCGTGGCTGCGCAGCCTTGTCAACGACATCGACCTTGCCTATCTCGTAGGCTATTATCGCATAGGCGACTACTCGGCAGTGTCAGGCTCGTTGCGCTACTTCTCGTTGGGCGAGGTGTTCACAAGCTCTAACGAGAGCGAAGACCAAATGACCATCAACCCATACGAGATGTCTTTGGACGTAGCCTACTCGCTTATGCTCAGCGAAAAGTTCTCGATTGCAGCCGCAGTACGCTGGATATACTCCGACCTGACGTACAATCCCACCGACGATACTACTCCAGGTTCGGCATTTGCCGTAGACCTTGCTGCCTACTATCAGAACTATATTAACATCGGACAGCGTGAATGTCAGTTGGGATTGGGCTTGAACATATCCAACATCGGTTCGAAGATAACCTTCGGAGGCGACGACCGAGCTGAGTTTATACCTACTAACATGCGTCTGGGAGCCTCGCTCATGATTCCGCTCGACGAGTACAACCGCCTCACCATTGCCGCCGATGCCAACAAACTGCTTGTGCCAACCTATCCGAAGCAGAAGGAAGGCGAGGACACGCAGGACTATGACGACCGTGTTCAGCGCGACTACTACGACGTTTCGTCAATAAGCGGTATCTTCAAGAGCTTCGGCGATGCCCCTGGCGGATTCAAAGAGGAGCTGGAGGAGGTGCAGTGGAGCCTCGGAGCCGAATACACCTACAACGACAAGTTCACCCTTCGCGCCGGCTATCATCACGAGTCGGAGAGCAAGGGCAACCGCAAATACTTCACCGTAGGAGCCGGATTCAAGATGAACGTGTTCTCGCTCGATGCCGGCTACGTCATCGCTACAGCCAAGTCGAACCCGCTCGACCAGACCCTGCGATTCACTCTGGCGTTCGATATGGACGGAATAAAGGACCTCTTCAAGCGTCGCTGACGCTTGAAGAGTTTTGAATTTTGAATTTTGAGTTTTGAATTGTCGGCTTCGCCGTTAAGAGTTCTGAGTTTTGAATTGTTAGTTTTGAGTTTTGAACAGTCGGCTTTGACGTTAAAGAGTTCGGTGTTTTGAAAACTCAAAATTCAAAATTCAAAATTGCCAACGGCAACAATTCAAAACTCAAAATTCAAAACTCAAAATTGCCAACGGCAACAATTCAAAATTCAAAACTCAAAACTCAAAATTCATGAAGATAAGAACCGGATTCGGATATGATGTCCACAAATTGGTAGAGGGCCGCGACCTGTGGCTCGGAGGAATAAAGCTCGACTACGAACTGGGTCTTCTCGGCCACAGCGATGCCGATGTACTGATACACGCAATATGCGACGCGCTGCTCGGCGCAGCCAATATGCGCGACATAGGCTATCACTTCCCCGACACATCAGCCGAGACACTCAATGTAGACAGCAAGATTCTGCTGCGCAAGACAATACAGCTAATAGCCACAAAGGGCTATCGCCTGGGCAATGTCGATGCAACGGTGTGCGCCGAACGCCCCAAACTCAATCCGCACATACCCGAAATGCAGCGCTGTCTTGCCGAAGTGATGAACACAGATATAGACAATGTGTCGATAAAGGCAACCACTACCGAGCGCCTTGGTTTCACCGGAAGAATGGAGGGAATATCGGCTTACGCAACCGTTCTGATAGAGAAGGACTGAAAATGTAGTCCTTTTGCATTCCAAATGTAGTCCTTTTGCATTCCAAAAGGAGCCCTTTTGCACACTAAAAGTAGTCCTTTTGGAAGGTAAAAGGACTACATTTTTTTTACACTCATGTCAAAACACGCTGTTTCAGGGCAAAAAACGCAGAAAAACAAGATTTTTTCATGTTTTTCGTAAAATTCTTTTCAAAACATTTGGAGGTTACAGAAAAAAGCCATAACTTTGCACTCGCTTTAAAGAACTAAGCAATACTGCTAAGAGCAACGAATAAAGCAATAGGGCGTTTAGCTCAGCTGGTTTAGAGCATCTGCCTTACAAGCAGAGGGTCGGCGGTTCGAATCCGTCAACGCCCACAGGGGTGTTTCCTCGTGGTCTTCTCTTCGGAGAGACTGCGGGGATTTTTTTTGTTTATACACATTTGCTCCTTTTGTCTTTAATAATGTCTAAAAAAACACTATACGGCATCCACTTGTCAATTTAAATTAGTAAATTTGCACAAAAATCATATTATAAAGACTTCAGTATATGAAACTTGATTTGCTCACAGCCATTTCACCAATCGACGGTCGTTACAGAGGCAAGACAGAGCCGCTTGCCGATTATTTCTCAGAGTATGCACTCATCCGTTACAGAGTGCGCGTAGAAATCGAATATTTCATAACATTGTGCGAGTTGCCATTGCCGCAACTCAAGAACTTCGACCACGCCCTGTTTGAAACATTGCGCGGCATCTATCTCAACTTCAACGAGGAGAACGCACAGCGCGTGAAGGACATCGAGAAGGTGACCAACCACGACGTGAAGGCTGTAGAGTACTTCATCAAGGAGGAATTCGACAAGATTGGAGGCCTCGACGCTTACAAGGAGTTCATCCACTTCGGCCTTACCTCGCAGGACATCAACAACACCAGCGTGCCCCTTTCAATCAAGGAGGCTCTTGAGCAGACATATTATCCCCTCGTAGAGGAACTTATCGCACAGCTGCAGCAGTATGCCGACGAGTGGAAAGACGTGCCTATGCTCGCCAAGACACACGGACAGCCGGCATCGCCGACACGCCTTGGCAAGGAGATAATGGTATACGTATACCGCCTTACAGAGCAGTTGCGCCAGCTCAAGGAGTGCCGCATGACAGCAAAGTTCGGTGGTGCTACGGGCAACTACAATGCCCATCATGTTGCATATCCCCAGTATGACTGGAAAGAATTCGGCAATCGCTTCGTAAGCGAGAAGCTCGGACTCGAGCGCGAGCAGTATACCACACAGATAAGCAACTACGACTGCCTTGGCTCGGTGTTCGATGCAATGCGTCGCATCAATACAATCATCATCGACCTCGACCGCGACTTCTGGATGTACATATCTATGGACTACTTCAAGCAGAAGATCAAGGCAGGCGAGGTAGGCTCGTCGGCAATGCCGCATAAGGTTAATCCTATCGACTTCGAGAACTCAGAGGGCAACCTCGGCATAGCTAACGCAGTGCTGCAGTTCCTCGCCATGAAGTTGCCGGTAAGCCGCTTGCAGCGCGACCTCACCGACTCTACCGTACTGCGCAACGTCGGTGTGCCCTTCGGTCATGGCATGATAGCCATGCAGAGCACACTCAAGGGTCTGCGCAAGCTCATCCTCCACGACGAGAAGATAGAGGAAGACCTCAACAACACATGGGCTGTCGTGGCAGAAGCCATACAGACCATCCTGCGTCGCGAGGCCTATCCGCACCCCTACGAGGCACTCAAGGCACTCACACGCACCAACAAGAAGATGTCGGAAGAGACCATACACGAGTTCGTACAGACACTCAACGTAAGCGACGCAGTAAAGGCTGAGCTTATGGCCATCACTCCGCACAACTATACAGGCATCTAATTTCGGCCTATGTATTGCGTGCCGCACGACATGGCGGCACTTGGCAAAACAGGTTTCAAAATATAGACTATTAATAGTAAGTAACAATTTTATTCAAGAACAGAAGTGCATCTATCCTTCCCAAATCCTAAACAAAGAACAACAAACGGGAGGGAATGGGTGTCACTTGCCGTGAGGCGAAAAAGTAAAGAATTATGGATTCAGAATTGGAAAAGAGTCAGGAACAGAGAACAGCGGATCAAACTACAGGCAATAGCGAGAGCTACGGTCGTCCCGCAGGAAACTATCAGAGAGAGTATCGCAGTGTAACCGGACGTCGTCCGCGCATCCACACACAGCGTCCGTACAATGCCGAGCGCACAAGCCAGGCACACGGCGAGGATGGCGGTTTCCGTCCCGAAGGATTCGGCAGCAACCTCCAGAGCGGTTCTTCATCTAACGGCGGCTATCAGCCACGTCAGAGCGGCTACCAGCAGCGTCAGGGTGGTTACCAGCAGCGTCCTCAGCAGGGCTATCGTCCACGCTATAACAACCAGGACAGTGACGACCAGCAGCAGGGCGGATACCAGCAGCGTCAGGGCGGTTATCAGTCTCGTCAGGGCGGATACCAGCCCCGTCAGGGCGGCTATCAGCAGCGCCAGGGTGGTTATCAGCAGCGTCCCGGCGGCTATCAGCAGCGTCCTCAGCAGGGCTATCGTTCACGCTACAACAATCAGGAAGGCGACGACAAGCAGCAGGGCGGCTACCAGCAGCGTGGCTATCAGCCTCGTCAGGGTGGCTATCAGCGCCAGGGCGGATACCAGCAGCGTGGCGGTTACCAGCAGGGCGGATACCAGCAGCGCGGCAGTTATCAGCAGCGTGGCGGCTATCAGCAGGGCGGCTATCGTCAGCGTTCGGCCGATTACGATTCCAATGCTAAGTATAGCATGAAGAAGCGTATCGAGTATAAGGAGGAGAACATCGATCCCAACGAGCCGATACGTCTCAACAAGTTCCTTGCCAACGCCGGTATTTGCTCGCGCCGTGAGGCTGACGAGTTCATCCAGGCAGGCGTTGTGTCGGTTAACGGTGAAGTAGTTACCGAACTCGGAACAAAGATAAAGCGCACCGACGAGATCAAATTCCACGATCAGCCGGTAAATCTTGAGAAGAAAGTGTACGTGCTGCTCAACAAGCCGAAGGACTGCGTTACTACAAGCGATGACCCTCAGCAGCGCAAGACCGTAATGGATTTGGTTAAGAACGTATGCCCCGAGCGCATCTATCCCGTAGGACGTCTCGACCGCAACACCACCGGTGTGCTCCTGCTCACCAACGATGGCGACCTGGCTTCGAAGCTTACACATCCTAAGTTCCTCAAGAAGAAGGTCTACCATGTTTACCTCGACAAGAACGTTACAGCTCACGACCTGCAGCAGATAGCTGACGGCATAGAGCTTGAGGACGGCGAGGTGCATGCAGACGCTATCGAGTATGCAAGCGATACAGACAAGAGCCAGGTAGGCATCGAGATTCACAGCGGCAAGAACCGTATCGTTCGCCGTATCTTCGAGCACCTCGGCTATCGCGTAGTAAAGCTCGACCGCGTACAGTTTGCAGGACTTACAAAGAAGAATCTCCGTCGTGGCGACTGGCGCTTCCTCACTGAGAAGGAAGTGGAGATGCTGCGCATGGGAGCGTTCGAATAATGTTTGATGAGTAATGTTTAATGTTTTTGTTGTACATATCTATATATGTAATGCTACATATATAGATATGTGGCAATGCAACATTAAGCATTACTCTTTATTGATTAAACATTAAACACTGAATATTAATCAATTAAATAATGGAAACAATAAAGAGAACAAAGATTGTTGACGCTCTCCAGCGCACCGACTTTGGCGCTACCGTCAACGTGAAGGGATGGGTCCGGACCCACCGCAGCTCAAAGGCTGTCGACTTCATAGCACTCAACGACGGTTCTACCATCAAGAACATACAGATTGTTGTTGACCCCGCCAAGTTCGATGCAGAGCAGCTCAAGCAGATAACTACGGGTGCTTGCATCAGCGCCGTAGGTACTCTCGTAGAGAGCCAGGGCAAGGGCCAGACATCAGAGATACAGTGCGAGAGCCTTGAGATATACGGACTCTGCGGCAGCGATTATCCTATGCAGAAGAAGGGCCAGTCGTTTGAGTACATGCGACAGTACGCTCACCTGCGTCTGCGCACCAATACATTCGGTGCCGTTATGCGTATACGCCACAATATGGCTATGGCCATACACACATACTTCCACGAACACGGCTACTTCTACTTCCATACACCGCTCATTACAGCCAGCGACTGCGAGGGTGCGGGCCAGATGTTCCAGGTAACTACCAAGAATCTCTACAATCTGAAGAAGACTGAGGATGGCAAGATTGACTATAGCGACGACTTCTTCGGCAAGCAGACATCGCTGACTGTGTCTGGTCAGCTCGAAGGCGAGCTTGGTGCCACTGCTCTCGGAGCCATCTACACATTCGGTCCGACTTTCCGTGCCGAGAATTCCAACACTCCGCGCCACTTGGCTGAGTTCTGGATGGTTGAGCCTGAGGTGGCTTTCCTCGACCTCGCAGGTCTTATGGATCTTGAGGAAGACTTCATCAAGTACTGCATCCGTTGGGCTTTGGAGCACTGTCAGGACGACCTCGAGTTCCTCAACAAGATGATTGACAAGGGACTCATCGAGCGTCTTCAAAGCGTATTGAACTCCGACTTCGTTCGTTTGCCCTACACTGAGGGCATACGCATTCTGCAGGAGGCCATCAAGAACGGCAAGAAGTTTGAGTTCCCATGCGAGTGGGGCGACGATCTTGCGTCTGAACACGAGCGCTTCCTTGTTGAAGAGCACTTCAAGAAGCCCGTTATCATGACCAATTATCCTAAGGCTATCAAGGCATTCTACATGAAGATAGATGCCGAGGAGTCTGGTTTCGGCGGCAAGAGCGGCGCTACTGTTCAGGGCACCGACGTGCTCTTCCCGCAGATTGGTGAGATTATAGGTGGCTCGGTACGTGAGGAAAGCTACGATAAACTGATGAACGAGATCGAGGAACGCAACATCCCGATGAAGGATATGACATGGTATCTCGATACACGCAAGTACGGTTCTTGCCCTCACGCTGGCTTCGGTCTCGGCTTCGAGCGTCTCATCCTCTTCGTGACAGGTATGCAGAACATCCGCGACGTGATTCCCTTCCCACGTACACCGAAGAGCGCTGAGTTCTAAAGATAATCATTTGAATGCAATAGAAAGTTTCATTTGAATAAAATAAAAAACAGCATTGCTCTACATATAATTATATGTATGGCAATGCTGTTTTTTGTGTTCTGATTCAAGAAGAGTTTTTCTTGAAGTCTATTTCTTTATTCCCATGTTCCAAAGAGTGAAGCTCAGGATGTCGGCTTGTTCTTCAAGTCGCTTTGCAAGCGGCTTTCCGCCACCGTGTCCGGCATCTTTTCCGATGCTGATAAGAGTTGGGGCAGAGCCAGCCTGACACTCCTGCAGACGAGCGGCAAACTTGAATGAGTGTGCCGGAACAACGCGGTCGTCGTGGTCGGCGGTGCTTACGAGAGTGGCAGGATACTTCACTCCAGGCTTCAATGTGTGCAGCGGCGAGTAGGCACGCAGATATTCAAACATCTCCTTCGAGTCATCTGACGTGCCATAGTCGGGTGCCCAGTTCCATCCGATGGTGAATTTATGATAGCGCAACATATCCATTACGCCCACTGCCGGCAGACAAACACGGTAGAGGTCGGGTCGCTGAGTCATGCAAGCGCCCACAAGCAGACCACCGTTACTGCCACCCTGGATGGCCAGACGGTCGCTCGATGTGTACTTGTTGTTGATGAGATACTCGGCAGCAGCTATGAAGTCGTCAAATACGTTCTGCTTCTGCAGCTTTGTTCCGGCTACGTGCCAGTCCTCGCCATACTCACCTCCACCGCGCAATACGGCGTGTACATATATGCCGCCACGCTCCATGAACGGTATATAATTTGTCAGGAAGAACGGAGCATAGGTTATGTTGAAGCCGCCATAGCCGTAGAGCAGCAGCGGATTGCGTCCGTTGAGCTTCATTCCCTTCTTGTACGTGATGAAGAGCGGAGCACGAGTGCCGTCCTTACTTGTGTAGAACACCATCTCGGTCTTGTAGTCGTCGGAGCGGAAATTGATTTTGGGTGCAGCCCAAACTGTGCTCTTGTCGGTGTTTAAGTCGTACGAGTAGACGGTGTTAGGCATTGTGTATGAAGTGAACGAGTAGAACACTTCCTTCTGTCCGCGCATTCCGCTTGCTGAAGTAGAACCGAATGTCGGCAGCTTGATTTCGCCTATTCGTTTGCCGTCGGTAGTGTAAGTGTACATCTGGTTGCAGTTGTCCTTGGAGTACTGCAGAATCATTCTGTCGTCAGCAAACGTAACGTCGGTGAGCACGCTTTCGCCCTCCGGCACCACTTCCTTCCAATCATTGTATCCCGGACGGTCAACGTCAGCCACCATCAGACGATACTTGGGCGCACCGGCATTAGTCAGGATGTACATTTTCTTGCCCACAGTCTCCACGGTAGAGTATCTGAATCGGGTGTCAGAACACATCTGTATAAACTGCGAGTTGGGTTTGGTCAGGTCGCGAACGTACAGATTGTTGCCGTTGTCCATACCCCCTTCGTTCAGTGTCATCACCTTTTCGTCGTGGTCGATATCGACGTTGTAGAAGCGCAGAGGTTGCGTAGGATTCATGAAGAACAGCTGGTCTTCGCTCTGCGGAGTGCCAATCTTGTGATAGTAAATCTTCTGAACAGAGTTCTTGGCAGAAGTCTCTCGTCCCTTCTCCGGAGCGTCGTAGGAGCTGTAGTAGAATCCGTCGCCGAGCCAAGTGGCGCCTGTGAACTTAGCCCAAACGATATGGTCGTCGATGTCGCGACCCGTCTGGCAGTCCTTTACGTATATCTCCTCCCAGTCCGATCCGCTGCGCGAGATGACGTAAGCCATGTATCTGCCGTTGTGCGAGAAGTATATACCCTTCAGAGCCACAGTTCCGTCAGTGCTGAGAGCGTTGGGGTCGAGCCATACACGCTGCTTGCTTGCATCGGCATTGGGGCTGTCCATCTGGTAGAGTACGCTCTGGTTCTGCAGTCCGTTGTTTCGATATACATACCATTTGCCTTGGCGTTTGAACGGAATGCCAATCTTCTCGTAGTTGGCAGTTTCCTTAAGTCGTTTCAGGATGTTCTTACGCATGGGGATGTTGTCGAGATATTTGCGTGTAACGGCATTCTCGGCATCCACCCACTCGGCAGTCTGTGCGCTCATATCGTCCTCGAGCCAGCGGTAGGGGTCAGCCACTTTCTCGCCGAAGTACACGTCAACAGTGTTGTCCTTATGAGCCTTCGGATAGGCCGTTTGCGCCACTGCGTCAATCGACGACAGCATAGCTGCAGCTGCAATCGATAAAATCAGTTTTCTGTTCATAGTGTTACGCTTTTGTTTTGTAAGAGGTTATTCGTTAATGTACTTGTTTCGTTCGTATCATATTGTGCAAAGTTAGCGATTTATTGGGAGATTATTGAATTTTTGTCTACTTTTGCATTCACTTTTAATTAAAGTATTATCACGCCATGTTGTACGTCGAAGTTATATTACCCTTGCCTCTTGATGGCACCTTCACATATTCAGTACCCGACACGCTTGCGCCACAGGTGCGCATGGGCGTGCGTGTTGTCGTGCCCCTCGGACGCTCCAAGACGTACACAGCCATGGCTGTTCGTACACATAATGACAAACCCGAATTTGACACGCGCGACATTCTTCAGGTGGTAGACGACAGTCCCGTGCTGCCCGAACGCCAACTCCGGTTGTGGCAATGGATTTCCACATATTATATGTGTGCGCTTGGCGACGTGTTCAAGGCAGCGCTGCCAGCCGGACTGAAGGCCGAAGACGGCTATCGTCCGAAGACAGTTCGCTGCGTCACGTTGCCTGCCAATCTGCGTACAGAGCATTCGCTGCACATTGCCATGACCGCATTGTCACGTGCGCTGAAGCAGCAGCAGACCTTCTGCAAGTATCTTGAGCTGTCGCACTGGGATCAGATTGACGGCGAAACGCCTCCTGAGCACATACAGGAGGTGGCTTGCGACGAACTGCAGAATGCCGCCAACGCCTCCGATGCCATATTGCGCCAGCTCACGTCGCGCCGCTTTCTTGAGGTGTATCATCGTGAGGTGGGACGCATAGGGGGTGGGGGAGAATACTCACCCGAGAACATCCAGCCGCTTAGTGAGGCACAGCAGGACGCCATGAACAAGATTGGCGTTCAGTTTATGGGCAAGAATGTGGTGCTGCTGCATGGCGTCACGTCGAGCGGCAAGACCGAGATATACATCCATCTCATTCAGAAAGCCATCGAAGAGGGCCGTCAGGTGCTCTATCTCTTGCCCGAGATAGCCCTAACCGTACAGATGACACGCCGATTGCAGCGTGTGTTCGGTTCGCGACTGGGCATCTACCATTCGCGCTATAGCGATGCCGAGCGTGTAGAGATATGGAAGAAGCAACTATCAGACGAGCCATACGACGTGATACTCGGTGCACGTTCGGCAGTATTCCTGCCCTTCAGCCGTCTCGGACTGGTCATTGTCGACGAGGAACACGAGACATCCTTCAAGCAGCAAGACCCCGCTCCGCGCTATCATGCACGCTCGGCTGCCATCATGCTGGCGCGTATGTACGACGGAGCTAAGGTGCTGTTGGGCACAGCAACGCCCTCAATGGAGAGCTACAACAATGCGCTTACGGGCAAGTATGGCTACGTCAGTCTGACAACACGATACAAGGACGTGGCTCTGCCCGACATACATGTGGTTGACATCAAGGACCTTTACCGCCGCAAGATGATGCGTGGACCCTTCTCGCCCGAACTTTTGGACGCCATGCGTGCCGCATTGAAGCAGCACAAGCAGATCATCCTGTTTCAGAACCGCCGCGGTTTCGCTCCGATGGTTGAGTGTAAGGTGTGTGGATGGGTGCCCAAGTGCAAGAACTGTGACGTGTCGCTCACCTATCACCGCTCCATGAACGTTCTGACATGCCACTATTGTGGCTACACATACGCCGTGCCCCATCAGTGTCCCAACTGCGAGAGCACCGAACTTCTTGGTCGTGGATATGGCACAGAGAAGATAGAAGACCGTGTGCGCGAGCTGTTTCCCGAAGCACGCATAGCACGTATGGACCTTGACACTACACGTTCGGCAGGTGCCTATCAGCGTATCATAGGCGACTTCTCGTCGGGTCGTACCGACATACTCATCGGAACGCAGATGATTTCGAAGGGACTCGACTTCTCGGGCGTGACGGTTGTGGGCATACTCAATGCCGACACCATGCTCAACTATCCCGACTTCCGTGCCTACGAACACGCCTATATGATGCTGACGCAGGTTAGCGGACGTGCCGGACGACGTGGCGAGCGCGGACTCGTTATACTTCAGACCAAGAGTCCCGACCTGCCCGTGATACAACAGGTGGTGAGTGGCGACTTCAAGACGTTCGCCTCCGACCTGATGGAAGAGCGTCGCATGTTCCCCTATCCGCCCTTCTATCATCTTGTGTATGTATATCTGCGCTTTCGCAACGAAGCTGTGGTAGAGTCGGCAGCCATCGAGATGGCTTCACGATTGCGCCAGCAGTTTGGCGAACGGGTGCTCGGCCCCGACAAACCCGCTGTGGCGCGTGTCAAGACCGAGTCGATACGCAAGATAGTGGTGAAGCTTGAGCTTGGCATCGACCTCGCTCTGGCGCGCCGTTGCATGTCGGCATCGCGCACGGCATTGCTTCAGGACAAGCGCTATGCAGCCATGAGCGTATTCTTCGACGTTGATCCGCTGTAGCATTCGTATAGGTTGTGCAACGGTCGGAATAGGTTAACTATTCCTAACAAAGTGCCTTAATGTGTAGTAAATTCATTATTTTTGCACTCTATATAAGTGAGATGAGTAACAGAACAAGTTATAAGAGTGACACAAAAAAAGGAACTCAACTAAATAAAAATACAAAATGAAAGCAAGAACATTAATCTTAGCAGCTTCGCTCGCAGCCGCAATGTCGGCAGGAGCGCAGACATCTAAGGGCATCAATCCTGCCTATATGAACACGGCAGTGAAGCCCGGCAACGACTTTTATGAGTATGCTATCGGCGGTTGGCGCAAGGCTCATCCGCTGGATGCAGAACATGCGCGCAACGGTTCGTTCATCGACCTCGACGAATTGAACCAGAAACGCATTTTCGACCTTATACAGGAGTATTCGTCAAAGCCACAGACCAAGGGCTCGCTCGGACAGAAAATCGGTTCGCTCTACAATCTCGCTATGGACAGCGTGCGTCGCAACCGTGAGGCTGCCGAGCCTCTGCAGCCAATCCTTAAGACCATCAACAGCATTCAGGACCGTCGCGAGTATCAGGTCGTTACAGCACAGCTCGACATGCGTGGAGTGGGTTGCACAATGTTCGGAGTAGGTGTCGGTGCCGACATGAAGGATGCCGCCAACAACCTTGTTAGTGTTGGACAGGGCGGACTCGGCTTGGGCGACCGCGACTACTATCTCTCTGACGACGCACAGATTAAAGCCGTACGTGCCGCTTATGCCAATTATCTGAAGATGGTGCTCTATCTTGCAGGCAACACCGAGCCCGATGCCCAGCGCAAGGCCGACGCAACTATGCGCATAGAGACACGCATAGCCAAGGCAAGCAAGGGCAAAGTGGAGCTGCGCGACGTTCAGGGCAACTACCACAAGATGACCTATGCCGCAATGGTGAAGGAATTCCCGGGCATCGACTGGGGCAACATATTCCTCATGCAGGGCTTCCCCGCATTCTCGCACGTAGACGTCAGCCAGATAGAACCGATACACGAGGTGGAGAAGATACTTGCCGACGAGCCGCTCGACGACCTCAAGGCTTATGCCGAAGCACACGCCATATCAAGCGTTTCGGGCTATCTCGACGACAATTTCCGCAAGGCTGACTTCGAGTTGAGCCGCGTAATGTCGGGTGTTCAGCAGGATCGTCCGCGCTGGAAGCGTGCCACATCACTCGTAAGCGGCGTGCTTGGCGAGGCAATAGGCAAGCTCTATGTCGAGAAATACTTCCCTGCATCGAGCAAGGAGAAGATGCTCAAGCTCGTAAAGAACCTTCAGACAGCTCTGTCGCAGCGCATCAGCGAGGCAACATGGATGTCGCCGGCTACAAAGGCGCAGGCTCAGGACAAGCTCGCCAACTTCATTGTGAAGATAGGCTACCCTGACACATGGAAGGATTACACCAACCTGAACATCGACGAGTCGCTCTCGCTCCTCGAGAACATGCAGAACGTGTCTGAGTTTATGACACGCGACTACATCTCACGCAAGGTAAACAAGCCGGTAGACAAGACCGAATGGCACATGACTCCGCAGACTGTCAACGCTTATTACAATCCTACCACCAATGAGATCTGCTTCCCGGCAGCCATCCTGCAGCCGCCGTTCTTCGACCCCAACGTCGATGAGGCTGTCAACTATGGTGGCATTGGTGGCGTAATCGGCCATGAGATGTCGCACGGATTTGACGACCAGGGCTCACAGTTCGACAAGTACGGCAACCAGAAGAACTGGTGGACCGAAGCCGACAAGAAGAACTTCGATGCACGCACAAAGGTATTGGTAGACTACTTCTCAAAGGTTGAGGCTCTGCCCGGCAAGTTCATCAACGGCAAGCTTACACTTGGCGAGAACATCGGTGACAACGGTGGACTGAACATCGCATTCCGTGCAATGGAGAATGAGTTCAAGGCCAATCCTTCAGCAGCCAAGACCATCGACGGATTCACACCCGAGCAGCGTTTCTTCCTGTCATGGGCTACCGTTTGGGCAGGCAATGCACGCCCAGAATTCATCGACCGTCAGATCAACACCGACCCTCACTCACCTGCTGAGGCTCGCGTAAACGCTGCCCTTCCGCAGATTGATGCCTGGTACAAGGCATTCAACGTGAAGAAGAGCGACAAACTCTTCGTTCCGAAGAACAAGCGTGCACAGATTTGGTAATAGCAGGAGCATAGCATATCACTCCCCTCCCTTTGGGTGAGGGAGTGGGGGTATGGCTTATATGCAAATATCGTACATGTAGTAAAAAAGTGTTACAAATAAAAAACCGATTCTGGAGATTTCAGAATCGGTTTTTTTATGCTTTTTGCCGTGTTTTACACCCTTCACTTTCCATTCAGGGCTTCTTTGCATTGCAAATGGACTACAGTTGGAAGGCAAATGGACTACAGTTGCAACGTAAATGTAGTTCAGTTAGAGCGCAAAAGTTGTCCTTTTGCAGCGAAAAGGAGCTTTTTTGCGTTTGCGTATTTTGCTGATTTTGCTGCCTATCGTTATAACTCTTTGTGTATAAGCGATATAACTAAAACGGCTCAAAACTCGAGAATTTCGAGCCAAAGATTTCCTTGTGCGCTCAGCACGTAGTTTTGAGCGGTTAGAAATGCAAATATTGTTTGCCTTATTCGCTTCGTTTTGTATTATCAGATATTTTTTGTATATTCGCATCGTAATAGAAAACAACCACGAACATGGCACGAAAATTATATCCTTTAGGCATACAGACTTTCTCGGAGATCCGCACTAATGACAATCTTTATATAGACAAGACTGTCTATGTTTATCGTATGGCGAATTCTGACGGCAAATTCTTCTTCCTTAGCCGTCCGCGCAGATTCGGCAAATCGCTTCTTGTCTCTACATTGCAGAGCTATTTTGAAGGTCGCAAGGAACTCTTCAAGGGATTGGCAATGGATGGGTTGGAAAAGGAGTGGACGGAATATCCCGTGCTTCATTTCGACCTTTCGGGTGGCAAGCATCAGGAAGAAGACCAGCTGAACAGGTATCTTGACTATATTCTTAAAGAAAACGAGCGTAGGTTCGGCATAGAGTGTGACGCTGTGGATGCAAATGTGCGCCTTGCAAATCTCATCTCTTCCGTCTATAGTAAGACGGGCAAGCAAGTGGTTGTGCTTATCGACGAGTATGACGCTCCGTTGCTTGATGTGGTTCATCAAGACGAGAAGCTCGAAGGTTTGCGGTATCTTATGCGCAACTTCTACAGTCCGTTGAAGCAGTGTGAGCCGATGTTGCGCTTCGTGTTCATGACGGGTATTACAAAATTCTCGCAACTCAGCATCTTCAGCGAACTGAACAACATCAACAATATAAGCATGGATGAGGAATATGCCGGCATTTGTGGAATTACAGAAGAAGAGTTGCTCAGCGAGATGTCGGCAGACATTGATATGCTTGCAGACAAATTGGAGTTGACTCGTGAGAAAACAATCGAAATGCTGAAATACAACTACGACGGTTACCATTTCACATGGCCGGCGCCCGACATATTCAATCCTTACAGTCTGCTGAATTGTTTCTCAAAGCAGAGTATAGGTTCCTATTGGTTCGGCTCCGGCACCCCGACGTTCCTTATAGAGATGATGCGCAAGTTTGGCACTACTCCAATAGAGATAGGCGAAAGAGAGATGGCTGACGTATCCGACTTTGACGCTCCCACAGAAACGATGGAATCGATAGTACCTCTGCTTTATCAGAGTGGATATATTACTATCAAGGACTATGACAAAGCAACCAATCTCTATGAATTGGGTATTCCTAACAAGGAAATACGCATAGGGTTGTTTAAGAGTCTGCTGCCCAACTACCTGTCGCGAAGTTCACAGAAGGGAAAGGTAGCCATAGCCCAAATGTCTGTTTTGATAAAGAATGGTGATATTGACGGAGCATTAAATCTGCTTCAGACCTTCCTTGCTACTGTTCCATATTGCGAGAACACCAAATACGAGGGACATTATCAGCAGATGCTCTACATCATATTCGCCCTTCTTACAGATTATCGTATCCTTGTGGAGCAGCGAACGGCTAAGGGTCGTACGGACATAACAATGGAGACTGAGGACCACATCTACATCATGGAACTGAAATTCGGCAAGACAGCCGATGAGGCTCTTGCCCAGATCAACGCAAACCATTATGCCGACGCTTTCGCCATGAGCGGCAAGAAGATTATTAAAGTCGGGATAGGGTTTGATATAAAAGATGAAAGAAACATTACGGAATGGAGAGTGGAGTGATGTCGTTTTTATAGTAAGATGAGGGTAAAGTCAAAAGCCAAAAATATGAGAAATATTACTATTTATAGGAGGGTATAGCATCCATACTATACCCTCTCAATCTACAGTAAATAAAGGCAGACTGTTTTTTCTTGCGATTTATTTTTTTGTCTGTTTTTTTTTATATTTTTGCAAGCGTAATAAACAATTCTTGATATGAAAAACCTGAAATCTTTCGTAGGACTTGTATTAGTTCTTTTTGCATCATTATTTTTTGCATCATGTAATGATGACGTAGAGGAAACAATGGAGCAAGAATGGGCTCATGTATTGGACAATCATGGAGTTGCGTACTCTTTCAGTGACAATGGAAACTGTTTTGGTGATGGCGGTGGCATAGGCCAAGCGGACTTTAACAAGATGTTCATTGGACATGGATGGAAGCACTATGCCACATGGGAAATAGACAAGAACGGCAAAAGAAAGTCTGCTGAATATTACAGAAACATGTTAGGCTTAGCTCCAGAAAATTACTATTTTGATAGTGACACGAAACTGACCACTTACTTCAATTCTGATGCTGACGGTGGTGCTGTAAAGAAGACGGAAGTTACTTATACATTTAATGGTAGGTACAATGGTACGCCGCGTACAGTTTTGCTGCTCGACAACAACGAATACATTCAGATAACGGGATGGACCCTTGGTGCTCAACCAACTTTCTGCATGGTTCATCCGTTGGGTGTAAAAGCTGATGGAGCAACCGTCTATGGTGTCTCTTTATATGTGCAGATGACAGACAAAGAACTGAAGGCTATGCAGGATAGCGCTAAATAAAATATCGGTCAAGCAAAGGCAAACCAATGAATGGTGCTCTTTGCTTGACCGATGTCGTTTATTCTTTCTTTATGTATTCTGTAATTTGTTTTTCCAAAATAGGATAAGTGGTATAATAGAATTGGGATATTTGGTATAATAAATTTGGAATAAATGGTATAAAAGAATTGGGATATTTTGTATAATAATATATTAAAGCCATTCATTTTCAATGCATTTGAGAAATGGCAGTTATGGACTGATAGAGATAAAATTAGGTGGGGAGAAAAATATAGAAGAAGGAGCGAAGAATCTGAAACTCCTTGCTTCTAAAATAGACACCACAAAAATGAAAGCTCCATCCTTCCTGATGATTCTTACTGGTACAACAAAGTATGCAATACGACGTGAGGATGGGGTGTATATAGTTCCTATAGGATGTCTTAAAGACTAATTATCTTGTTCTTAGTGTCCCATGCGTGAGGTATCCACCTCCTTTACTGTCTTCTCCTTGTAGCCGCCGAACTTATAGATAACTGCGAAGGTGAAGGATGCCCAGTTGTAGTTTACCTTCATACGGTAGTCCTGGTTGCCTTGTACTGAACGTGTGTCGAATTGGTTGTTGAAGATGTTGCTGCCATTAAGGCGCAATCCCCATTTACCGTCATGCGACGACCATTGCAACTTGGCATCCATTCTGAAGATAGGACTTATGTCGTAAACTCCTTGTATTGCCTTTGACTGAATGAACGGATTAAGAATGAGACGCAAGTCCTGTGTGCTGCAAAGTTTTACGGATGCCGTGCCTCCAAGTATAACCGACAGTTTCTTGCGATCGAACGGCAAGTCGAAGAAGTGGCTGCTCTTGTCGTGCTTGTATGTTCCTACTGCAAACACGTTGCCGTTGAGCCATTTGCCTGCACTGAATATGGCTGATGCCTGCAATCCATAACTATTGGAAAAGTCGAAGTTGGTTTCCTTCATTATCACAGCCATGCGGTCTGTGGTTTGATATGGCAACTGCACGAAATAGTCGGGCTTCAGACTTGCGAAAGCCATAAGCGTATAACGTCGCTTTATCTGCCACATCAGATTGACATTATAATAAGAGAAGGGTTTCAAATCGGGATTGCCATGTATCTCGGTGTAGGTGGACGAGTAGAACACATTGCTCATAGTGGACCAATAACTCGGGAACTCAGAGTTGGAACTGAATGATAGATTGAGCAAATGGTTGTCGTTGACGTTCCACAAAGCATTAAGCGTAGGATATACGCGCCACTCATCCCATACGGGCGAGTGGTATTGCTCGGCAGCAACGGATGCTTCAACACTAATAGCCTTGTTTATCTGCTTGCTGAAACCAGCATATATGTTCCATATCCGTTCATTATTGTCCACGCTGCTTGTTCCATCAGGCAGGATGGTTCCATCCTTACCAATCGTGGTCTGATAACTCTTATTGCTCGTGAATTGCCCTTTGACGCCATACGACAATCCCCAACCGTGTGCCAAAGAATGAGTTTGGTCGGCTGTGAACATCCATTTGTTGATAGTCTGCTCGCTGCCGCTTGTCAGGTTGCGTTCAGTTTCATTTTTGTTTTCCGTGGTCATCGTACCATCGAGGGCTTGTTGCTGAGGCGTGCGATAGTAGGTGTACGAACCGCTAAGGGTAAGTCCGAAAGGAAGCGCGTAGTTAACGTCTACATTGTGCAGATATTCATGACTGTCATGATGCATTCCGCTGATGCTCGATCCGGTCGTATGGCTGTTTGAACTTGTCTTGTCCCATTGTCCAGTATAGGCTACGTCAAGACGATGGTTCTTGCTAAAGGTATAATTCATACCCAGTCGGTAGTCGTGTGTAATGCCAAACGACTTCTGCCCGGTTTCGTCATTATAGTGTATACGATAGTTGCCAAGTGGATGATTGGCTATGCGTGAAGACTCGCCGTATGAATTGCCGTTAACTAATTTATACTGTGCATCCAGTCCGAACTTGCCTCTTTGCATGGAAAGATATAAATCGCCAAACCCTTTGGCGTATTTGTTTTGCACCAAGCCACCAATGATTTGTCCTGATAGTTGATTGGTGCCGGCATAGTCTTTAGTGACGATGTTGATAGCCATACCACGTACATGATAGCGAGCAGGGGCAGACAGCATCACCTCGGCTTTAGCCAACTGTGCGGCTGGCATTGCCTTCAAGCGTTCAGCCAGTTGCTCTTGTGTCAATGTGGTGGCTTGTCCATTGATAATCAACGTTACCTCATTGCCTGAGAAAGATATGCTGCCAGTGGCATCGCTTACACCTGGTATGCGTGTCAATGCCTCATAAGCATTGTCGGCAGGCAACTGCTTCAATAGCAACGGCATATTGTACGACAGCATACCACGCTCTGCCTTGACAATAGGGCGCGATCCTTTTACCAGCACTTCAGGAATATTGTGCATCATGGTTTCCATGGTGAGCGAATCCTTAGTGGCGTTGTCTTGTGCGTTGGCAGTTATGGCAGCCGCAATGAGAAGACCAGTAAGTAATAATCTGTTCATTTTAATTCGCTTTATGTTGTATTTCTTTGTAAAAGTAACTAAAATCTAAAAAAAACGAACAAATGTCAGAAAAATTTCGCGAAATGTACATTTTGTTGTTGTGAACAATGATATTCTTCTTTTATGTATTCTGTAATTCTCATATATGAAATTTGCTATTGCGACAAAAAAACATTAATTTTGTCGCAAAATCTGCGACGTTATTCTATGCATAATGTCGCATTTAACAAAAAACGCTCTATGTATAATACTGCACCGTCGCATTACGTTGATTCTGTCGTATCGGTTATGCTCGATGCTGTAAACAATTATGACCAGCCATTGACCAAAGAGAAACTTTGTGCATGGCAAGCGTCATTCTTTCCGACCGGTTTCAGTGAGGGTTCACAAATAGAAGTAGGTAGGTATCGTACAAACGAGGAACATATTGTTTCGGGTATGTTTGGCAGAGAGAGGGTGCACTATATAGCTCCGTCACCAGAACGTTTGGAGAAAGAAATGGCGGCATTTATTGAATGGTTCAACAAGAATGAGAACATAAGTTCTGTAATACGTTCTGCAATAGCCCATTTCTGGTTTGTCAGCATTCATCCTTTTGAGGATGGTAACGGACGACTTGCACGAATTATTTCTGACATGTTATTGGCTCGTGCTGACAGAAGTGAGTTCCGTTTCTATAATATTTCTTCACAGATAAACAAGGACAAAAATCACTACTACGATATATTGGAGAAAATCCAACATGGTGATGGCGATATAACAGAATGGATTTCATGGTATGCCAATACTCTGTCCACTGCACTCGATGAAGCAGAAAACATAGTTACTACGATTCTGAACAAAAGTTTCTTCTGGCAGAAGGCGTCGTCTGTTGCATTTAGTCAAAGACAAACTGATATTCTCAATCTCTTTCTTGACGGTTATGAAGCTAAAATAACTTCGAAACTATGGGCATCATTGGCGAAATGTTCAAAGGATACTGCAATACGCGATATTCAAGACCTTATTGAAAAAGGCATCTTACGCGAGGATATACCAGGAGCCAAGCGTCCGAGCTATTCCATCGTATACGACCCTGACGATATAACAGTATTCTTCTCTGACATTAACATAACAGAAAACAATAATGCTATATATCTGACAGCATTGTATAAGGGCAAACAACAGGTACGTGAACGGATTTTGCCATTAGATGCAGAGCGCTTCAAGAAGGGTGATTTGCCATTGGAAAATCTGCTTGCCAAGTATTGCTCATATATAAAAATGAGTTAATGATAAAAATTTTACAGATTCTTTCAAACAACAAGGCGTACAACCTGAATCCGTGCGGTTTCGGTGGTACGCCTTGTCGTTATTTATTCTTTGTCTGATGGTTCAGACATTATAAGTTCTTTATTTCAGCACTACTTTTCTTGTTACGGTCATTCCCGTATTTGCGTCGTACGTGCTGCGCATATATACTCCAGACACTGATGGCTTGCCGTTAAGCAACATACCGTTGAGGTCGTACCAGCGTGTGTTGGTGTCGTCATCGGCTGTGATGCCGTCAATGAACGTGGTCTTTCCGAATGTCACCTCAAACGGCAACTTGTAAGAGCCGCATATAGCGTCTTCTGCAAAGTCGAGTGTTACGTCCGAAAGCCATGTCTGTCCGTCCTTGGCAAGCATGAATCTCAGTGTGCACTTGCCATCGCCAGGTACGGTGAAGTAAGCATAGCCATCGGCATCGGTAAACTCTGCCGTGCGACACTCGTCGCCTGCGAATACTCCAACCTCTGCATCTTGCTGCACTGCGCCGTCAAAGGTCACGCGAGCTGTTATGGTCATATTGCTCGGATACTTGTGGTGGTCGATGGGCGAGAAGCTGTACTGCTTACATTGGGCTGCTGCCTTCTTCTGAACATAGGCTGGCAACGATGAAGGATAGTTGAATGTCCTTACGTTTGCGCTTGCGCTCTGCAGCATATATCCCTGTCCAGGAGTGAGAGCCTTCAGCGAGCCTGTCCATTCGTAGCCGTCGAACAAGGCAAATCCATACTGTCCCTTTATCATGTCGCCGTCCTGCGGATCCATTCCTGCAAGA
>ENA-ORSA01000173-ORSA01000173.1-human-gut-metagenome-genome-assembly--contig:-NODE-173-length-79888-cov-27.820626_pt1 | contig 79888 bp, 67 predicted proteins | sample MGYA00242179_ERZ509142 | MGnify/ENA primary metagenome ERZ509142 (study PRJEB26280, sample SAMEA2338659) | human gut metagenome | biome: human gut; feature: human-associated habitat; material: faeces... | reverse complement strand
GAGCACAACCTTGCCAAGGTTGGGGTCGCGGGTTCAAGTCCCGTTTGCCGCTCTTCTATTTTTTATTTAAAAGAAGATCTTTTTTTGAAAAACAAAAAACACGACTATTAATGAATTTATATCTCAGATATTTTGACAAAGAAACGCTGGTACACAATGTTGACGAAGCATTGGACTTTTTGCGTTCTATACCCGAAATTGGCATGACACCCAATCTCGAAGCTGATGTACGCGATTATGCAGACAGCGAAGTGTACTATCCGAAAAGATATAAAATCCGTCCACGCGTTTACTTTATCATAATAAAGACAACTGCTGCTACGATGCTCGACTTCAAGCAGAAGAAGGCTTTGCACTCTGCCCCGCAGAACAGTCCTGCTGCAGAGAAGCACGATATGGTAGCTACAGTTACAACGAAGCTCAACGAGGAACGTCCGGGCTGGTATGAAGGCGAACTTGACTTCAAGCGCGTTGTGCTTGTGCCTACAACCGGCAAGCACGAGTATCGCGACACCCACTTCGTGGTGAGATGCAAAGCGAACTCAGGTCAGGACTGCTACAACAGAATAGTCGATCATCTGCGCGGACGCGTTGACAGCCGCTCGCAGTTCCCTTCTGCAAAGGGAAAGAATTTCCACTACAAGTATCTTGGTATGTGGAAGTAAGGCAGTGTTGATATATCGTTGACACTAAAAAAAGAATTTATTGGAAACAAGCTAAAAGGGTGTCTGTTTGTATAAAGCAAGACACCCTTATTTGCTTTAAACGAAACGTAATACTACTATTATGAACAAAGTGATGCTTATTGGAAACGTCGGCAAAGACCCCGATGTGAAGTACTACGACGCCGACCAGGCTGTAGCACAGTTCTCGTTGGCTACAACAGAAAGAGGCTATCAGTTGCCTAACGGCACACGTGTGCCCGACCGTACCGACTGGCATAACATAGTGATGTGGGGAAATCTTGCAAAGATAGTGGAGAGATACGTACACAAAGGCGACCGTCTCTACGTAGAAGGCAAGATGCGCTATCGCTACTACGACGACAAGAAGGGACAGCGCCGCTTCATTGCTGAGGTGTATGCCGACAACATGGAACTGCTTACGCCGCGCTCTGCAGCTAACACTGCGGCTGATTCTACAAGTCAAAACACAAACGCTGCAGCAAACAACGCGAACCAAAATGCCGCATCATCTTCAAACGCATCCATTGCGTCGACAGAAGACGAGGACCAGCTGCCATTCTAAGAACATATAATATATAAACATCAACGATTTGGAAACATATATAAATCTCATATCCGATTCATTAGCCGACGTTTATTTCGTCACTCCGACAATAGGCGTAATAATAGCGGCAGTACTGACCGTAGTGCTCATGGGCTTCTCTGCATTCGCCAGCGGATCGGAGATTGCATTCTTTAGTCTCTCGCCTACCGATATGGCGGAGGTGAACGAAGCGAAGACTGCAAGCGACCGCAACATAAAGACACTGCGTGAGGACAGCGAGCGCACTCTCGCTACGATTCTCATCACAAACAACTTTGTGAACGTGACGATAATCATGCTCTGCAACTACATATTCTCTCACCTTATACACTTCGGCGAGAAGGCTTACTGGCTGCAGTTTCTTTCGCTCACGGTGCTGCTCACCTTTCTGCTGCTGCTCTTCGGCGAGATTATGCCGAAGGTGTACAGCCGTCAGGACCCGCTGGGCTTCTGCCGCAAGTTTGTCGGCGGCATCATGATCTGCCGCAAACTGTTCTGGTTTATGGAGAACATTCTGCTGCGCAGCGGCATTCTGGCAGAGAAGGTTGTGCAGAAAGAGAGTCACGTGCTGAGCGTTGACGATTTGGAGCAGGCTCTCGAACTGACCGATAAGGAGGATATAAAGGACGAGCAGAGCATGCTGAAAGGCATCATACGCTTCAGCGACGAGACTGCCAAGGAGGTGATGACAAGCCGCCAGGATATCGTAGCGCTCGACATTCACTCCAACTATCAAGATGTGCTGAAGAGCATCGTAGAGAACAACTACAGCCGTATTCCTATCTATCAGGACAATGCAGACAACATCCGCGGTATTCTCTATATCAAGGACCTCCTGCCCCACCTCTCCAAGCCTGCCAACTTCCGCTGGCAGAGTCTTATCCGCCCACCCTACTTCGTGCCGGAGACCAAGAAGATAGACGATCTGATGCGCGAGTTTCAGGAGAACAAGGTTCACATCGCTATCGTTGTGGACGAGTTCGGAGGAACAAGCGGACTCGTAACGCTCGAGGATATCCTGGAAGAGATTGTAGGAGAGATAAACGACGAGTATGACGAGGAGAACAAGTATTACTCTAAGCTCAACTACAATACTTATCTGTTTGAGGGCAAAACGCTGCTCACCGACTTCTGCAAGATTCTGAACATCGACGACGAGGAGTTTGCAGACGTTGAGGGCGACGCAGACACTCTCGCCGGACTGCTGCTCGAGATAAAGGGCGACTTCCTCTCTATCCATGAGAAGATAGACTACAAGAACTACTCGTTCGAGATTGCAGGCATAGAGGAACGCCGCATAAGCAAGATCAAGGTTGTGATACACGAGAAGAAAGACACCGCAACTGAGAAAGAAAAGTAAAGCTATAAGGCAATAAAGAAAGTAAAACTATAAGGCAGATAAACACAAACAGAAACAATGCCATTAGTATTCATCAAAGACATAGACACCGACACACGGCTTGGACTGTGGAAGATTGCGGACGAACTTCATGCAGATGAGGTTTGTCCGCAAATAGTATGTGAGGAACTGAAGCGAAAGTGCACAAGAAGACAGAAGGAGACTGCCGCCGTGTACGCCCTACTTCACGTCATGACCGGCAGACGCGACCTTGTAATAGGCCATAACGCCGACGGAAAGCCTACACTCGACGGTTATATCATCAGCGTAAGCCACACTATTGGCTACGCAAGCATCATCATGTCGAAAACAAGGAATGTAGCAGTTGACGTAGAATACCGCAACAATCGCGTGTTCAGAATCGTTGACAAGTTTCTTACGAAGCAAGAGACAGCCCTTTTGAACGGACTACTACAAACCAAGGACACAACCTTAAAGACTATAGCATCGCTGACTGAAAGCCATGACGCACAGACAGCGCTATTGCTCTGCTGGTGTGCCAAGGAGACCATATACAAATACTTCTCTGAGGAGAAGCTAATGTTCGACGAAATGCAAATCTGCCTGGAAGGATTTGGACAAGAAGGAACTTTCTATTGCACCAACATTCGACAAGACATAAAAAAAACTATAACGTACATGCAGAACGAAGAGTTTGTTCTGACCTATACATTATAGTTTTCCACAGATTAAATTCAACATACATAATTCTGTATATTAAATTCTTAATACTTAGGCTGAGCAGACATGGCTTAACACCATATCTATGCAGCCTTATTTTTTATAGTCATAGTAGTACCAGTAAGTGTTGCCATACATGCGGCGTAAGGCATTCTTACGTTCGCGTTCGTTGGCAAACTTACGCTCCATTGCCTGATAGTCATCATAATCGGTTGTTGCCACATTATCCTTATAGATAATGGCGGGCGTCGTATGCGTGTGCATATACAGCGTGAGCGCCTCACGATAATGGCGCGGCAGCGCAACCGAATCGCTCAAAACATAATACTTCTTCAAGTCGGCTACGAAAGCATCCAGATTGCGGTCGAACAGATGCGCACAAAGCACATAGTCAGCCATCGGCTTGTTCACGTGATTTGTTCGACGCTGGAAGTTGATATACCGTCGGGCATTCATCTGCTGCTTGTAGCGTCCGCCGAGATACTTATACAGCTTGTATTCGGGATAAAGCTCCAGCTTCACGTCATTGCCGTTAGGCAGCAGTCCGTCTACGTCCGTCACTGGATAATAGAACAAGCGCTCTGCAAGTTCTCCCTTCTTCGAGAGTGCATAGGCAGCAAGCATTGATATGTTGCGGTCGCCCACATCGTATCTGCGCAGAGCCTCCAACGCTCCGTCGTAGTCGGCGTCTACAAGACATTGCTCGGCATGTATGCGTGCATGCAGACACTTGTCGTTGTTGCCGGCAGAGCAGATGACAAGCATCAGCGCCACAAGAATAAGCAGATTAGCCCACAGCTCCCTGATAGGCTGAGTCCATAGTCGTGGAAGCGAGTCGAGCAATCCGCTGCTGTTCACTCCCCACACGACCAGAAAGAACACCGCTATCAGTAAAGGCGCTACAAACCTCCATGCTCCGAACATGATGCCACCGTCAACGGGCGAAACACAGATGTTTGTGAGCATCATGAGACAGAGTGCGGAAGGCACGAACGTCAACGCCCATGCCAACCGTTGCTTTCTGAATATCCTGACCACACCTATCTGCATGAGCATCGCGAGTATCGTGATGAGGACAGCACCCACAAAGTGGTTGTAGTGGGTCTGTCCTTTCGATAGTATGTGCTGCGTCACCGTAAGCAGATCGGCCTGATAGCAGTAAAGATAATAAAAACAGAACAATGTAAACACGAACGTGCACATCACGCGTGTCAACACACCTTGATTCTTCATTTACTCTCTCCTCTGCCTTTCTCTAATTCTTCTTCAAAACGACAGCCGAACGTGCCGGTATGTACAGCTTCAGCCATTCCTTATGCTCCGACACGTAAGCCGGGTCGTAGTTAGTGAAATGTGTAATGCTATCATCAGCGAGTCCGTTGCCGCCGAACTTCTTTGCGTCGGTGTTGAGAACCACGTCGTACGAACCGGTCGGAACGAGGAATCCGTAGTCGGTGAACGAGCGTGTCGGACTGAAGTTGAACACGAAGATAAGGTCGCCGCGCATGTAGGCGAGAATCTGGTCGCCATCGTTGTGCCATATCTCCTGCACCGGAGTCTTCTGGAAGTCCTTCTCGAGCTTCAGAGTCTGCAGCATATCGTGGTCGAAGTCACCGAGGAACTTGTAGTCGAGGTCGGGATTGTCGACGAGGTTCCACTGGCGGCGTGCGTATTTATGGCTCCAGCCGTTGCCTTCGCGCGGGAAGTCGATCCACTCCGGATGTCCGAACTCGTTACCCATGAAGTTGAGGTAACCGCCGTTGATGGTAGAAGCCGTAACGAGGCGAATCATCTTGTGGAGCGCTATGCCGCGATGAGCGCGGTCGTTCTCGTCGCCACGACGGAAGTGCCAGTACATATCGGCGTCGATGAGACGGAAGATGATTGTCTTGTCGCCCACGAGTGCCTGGTCGTGGCTCTCGCAGTAGCTGATAGTCTTCTCGTCCGCACGGCGATTGGTTGTCTCCCAGAAGATAGAGCTTGGCTTCCAAGCCTCGTCTGGCAGCTCCTTGATGATCTTTATCCAGAAGTCAGGTATGTTCATCGCCATACGGTAGTCGAAGCCGTAGCCGCCGTCCTTGAACTTGGCAGCCAAACCCGGCATGCCGCTCACCTCCTCAGCTATAGTGATAGCCTGTGGGTTCATCTCGTGTATGAGCAGGTTGGCAAGCGTGAGGTAGCAGATGGCATTGTCGTCCTGATGACCGTTGAAGTAGTCGCCGTAGTTGCAGAACGCCTCGCCCAAACCATGACTGTAGTAGAGCATTGACGTCACGCCGTCGAAGCGGAAACCGTCGAAGTGGAACTCCTCCATCCAATACTTGCAGTTGGAGAGCAGGAAGTGCATCACCTCGTCCTTGCCGTAGTCGAAGCAGAGCGAATCCCAAGCCGGGTGCTCGTGGCGCTCGCCGGGATAGAAATACTGGTTAGGGTCGCCGGCGAGATTGCCCAGACCCTCTATCTCGTTCTTCACGGCGTGCGAGTGAACGATGTCCATGATTACGGCGATGCCGTCCTTGTGAGCCTGGTCGATGAGCGCCTTCAGATCCTCTGGTGTGCCGAAGCGCGAAGAAGCTGCGAAGAACGAGCTTACGTGATAGCCGAACGATCCGTAGTACGGATGCTCCTGGATAGCCATAATCTGTATGCAGTTGTAACCGTCTGCCTTAACGCGCGGCAGCACGTTCTCGCGGAACTCGTTGTATGTGCCCACCTTCTCTGCATCCTGCGCCATGCCTACATGGCACTCGTATATGAGCAGCGGCGACTTGTTCGGCTTGAACGTCTTCTTCTTCCATTCGTACGGCTCCGGGTTCCACACCTGCGCCGAGAATATCTTTGTATCCTCGTCCTGCACAACGCGTGTAGCCCAAGCCGGGATGCGTTCGCCCATGCCGCCGTCCCAGTATACGTGCATCTTGAAGAGGTCACCGTGCTTCATTGCCTTTGTGGGCAGTTTCAACTCCCAGTTGCCAGCCTCGTCGATGCGTTTTGCTTTATATTTTTCGTTTTCTTCCCAATTGTTGAAGTCGCCCACAAGGTAGATTTCCTTTGCGTTCGGTGCCCACTCGCGGAACACCCATCCACGTGCAGCCTTGTGCAAGCCATAATATTTGTGTCCGTTGGCAAAATCTGTCAACTTTGTCTTTCCATTATTGGTCAGTACATTCAATTTCCACAAGGCGTGTTCGTGTCTGCCGCGTATAGCGTCCTCGTAAGGTTGCAGATAGGCGTCGTTCTTCACAAGTCCGATGTGCTTTACAGCCGGTTTCTTCACAGCCTTTGTGCTTTTTGTCTTTGTTGCCATAGTTGAGTGATTTATTGTATTTTAAGATAATCCTTGTTTATTGTAAGAAGCAGCATAGCCGGTCGGTTGCCGGCGGCGTATGCTTTATTTGTCCACGAAGCGACGCCCGCGCTCGTAGTGTCCACGTGCCGTCACCTTTCCGTTGCGGTCTTTTTCCACAAAGTTGCCGTCGCGTCGGTCGTCCACGTAGCTTCCTTCGAATCTTGTGCCGTCCTTTGTCTCCTCGATGGCAGCACCGTTGCGCTTTCCGTTGCGGTAGATGCCCTTGAACTTGGCTCCGCCTGCGTAGTGGATAATCACCTGTCCGTCCATCTTGCCGTCCTTGAACGCTCCCTCATATACGTCGCCGTTGCGCTTTGTCAGCTTGCCGTGTCCGTTCTGGCTGTTGCGCTTCCACTGACCTACATATATGTCGCCGTTCTTCCATGCGAACGTGCCCTGTCCGTCTCTGTCGCCTTCGAGGAAGTGACCCGTATACTTGTCGCCGTTACGATAGCGGAAAATGCCTTCGCCGGTGCGTTCGCCCTGCACATAGTCGCCTTCGTATACATCACCGTTCTGGAATCGGTAGATACCCTTGCCGTTCTGTATGTCGTTAAGCCATTCGCCAGTGTACACATCACCGTCGGCGTATTTGTTTGTGCCCTTGCCCGAGCGCTGGTTGTTTAGCCACATGCCGTCGTATGTGGTTCCGTCGCCCCAAGCGAAGAAGCCCTTGCCCGACTTCTGGTCGTCTTTCCAGTTGCCCTCATAGTAGGCTCCGCCGGCGAAGGTATACTTGCCTTTGCCCTGGCGTTTGTCCTGCTGCCAGAATCCGTCGTACTTGTCGCCGTTGTAATAGTACATCACGCCGTGGCCCTGCTGATAGTCGCGATACCACATACCTACGTACTTGTTGTTGTTTATAAACCAGAACGTGCCGTATCCGTGCTGCTGATCCTGAAACCATTCGCCGTCGTACTTCTCGCCGTCGGAGAAGGTGTATATGCCGTCGCCCTGGCGCTTGCCCTTCACGTATTCGCCTTCGTAGGTGTCGCCGTTCTCGAAGAGAGCCGAGCCTTTTCCGTGAGGCTTTCCTGCCTGAATCTGCCCTTTATACTGCGCGCCGTCGTGCGTGACACAAGAGCCAAGCGTAATCTTTTGGGCGCTCGCAGTCATAGACAGCGACCAAGCAAGAATTGATACAAATATATATTTCTTCACTTTTCTGCTTATAATATTAGTAATTAACGCCAAAATTATCAAATAAATATGAGAAAACAAAATGATTTAAGACTTTTTCACCCGAGTTTTCGCTATATTGGAGTAAGTTTGCATTATATAGGAGCGAAAAAGACAACAATTCGGGTGTTATAGGCTCAGCCCGAGCCATGCGCGGCGGACGGCGCCGATATGGACGGCGGTCGGTGCAGATGTGGACGGCGGACGGTGCAGATGTGGACGGCGGACGGCGCCGATATGGACGGCGGACGGTGTCGATACCCGTTGCTGAAGGTTTAGACTGTAACAGATGACGATTGATATAAAAACAGTTTGCGATGGATAAAGTAACAGCTGATAATTGATACAAGAAAGTTTGCGATGGGTATAAAAAAGGTAGCGAAGGCAAAAGCCCCGCTACCCTATAGCTTGATATTCTTCCAAGACGAATCGCTCCAAACTACTTAGAAACCGTAGTTGAAGCCGAGCGAAATGAACTCCTTCATCTGCATGTAACCATGCTTGCCGCGCTTTGCTCCGTCGTCGAAGCGCGGATATATGAACACGTTGCTCGATATGTATTTGTTGAATATGAATGTCACGGTGTTCTCCCACTCCACCAGCACACGCTTGTACGAGGTATAGCCGTAGAGACGCGTCTTCCACGAGATATTGTCGGCAATCTTCCATGCGAGGTCGAACGTCACCTCCGAACCGAAGTCGTACTTCGTGTGCTTGCCTTCCTCAACACCGAAGCGCGACGCCAGCTTGCTATCCTTCACGTACGTAAGGTTATAGGCTATCGGCGCCAGGTGGATAGAACCGGTGAGCCTGTTCTTGAACGCATTCACAGTGTAGTCCATACCGAGAGAGGGGTTAATGTATAGCGGCGAAAGGAAGTCGGAGTAGACCGTGCGGTCGTTGCTCTTCAGACTGCGCATGAACTGCGTGCTCGCTATGAGCTGCAGCGTGTAGTACCAGCGCTTCGTAGCCTGCAGCCCCACCTTGCCGGTGTAACGTATGAGGTCTTCCGACGAGCGCACGGTGTGCAGCGTGTCGCCCTTCGAGTTCTGCAAGCCGAGTCGCATCTCCAGCTTGTTCTCCCAGCGGAAACGCTGCTTGTTGTTATAGTTGGCTTGCAGCGTGACGGTGCCGAGCATCGAGTAGTTGCTCTCGCCGCCCTTGTACCAGTTGTCCGACACGTAGTTCTGGAACAGCTGCAGCGAGTAGTTGCCCGAGAACTTCCAAAAGTTAGGCTTAGCAACGAAGATATCCACCGGCGCCTCAATGTCGGCGTTCTCGGTCTTCTTCACCACCTTTTGTACAAGCTCCGTCTCCGGCGTCACGCTCTCCTGATACGGATTGATTACGGGACCTACAAGCTCGAGTTGCCTCTCGGTGTTGCGTACGAGGTCGGGGCGATTCATGTATATATTTGCGAGCGTATAGTCCTGCTCGTCGCCGTCGTGCTCCAGTGAGAACATGTCGCCAGCCACTCCGTGATAGAACGTGAGCGGTGCAAACAGACGATAGTAGCGTCCGTCGTTCACGTCGCTCTCTACAGCAGCCGAGTCTATCTTAGCCTTACTCACACTAAGCGAGTCCATGTACGATTTCACCAACACAGGCACCGTGTCAACCTTATGCGATCTCGAATTTCGCAAACGCGACTGTGCGTCCATAGGCAATGAAAAAACCGCAGACACTGCAAGCAAGAAAATTCTCAAATTCATATATCGGTTTGTTGTTATGTTATTATAAAATAAAAGATGATGCAAAGGTAAGAATAATAATTTAAAAACTTTGTACATTTCGCTTTTTTATACTAACTTTGCACCTTGTATTGTTGGATGATTTAGAATATAATTCTTAACAAATAATATCACCGTGGCTGAAACAAAGTACATTTTTGTGACTGGCGGCGTGGTGTCTTCGCTTGGTAAAGGCATCATTTCGGCGTCCATCGGTAAGCTCTTGCAGGCAAGAGGTTACAACATCACTATCCAAAAATTTGACCCTTACATTAACATCGACCCAGGAACACTCAACCCCTACGAGCACGGAGAATGCTACGTCACCGTTGACGGCATGGAAACCGACCTCGACCTCGGCCACTACGAACGCTTTACTGGCATACAGACCACTAAAGCCAATTCGCTCACTACCGGACGCATCTACAAGGCTGTTATCGACAAGGAACGCCGTGGCGACTATTTGGGCAAGACAATCCAGGTTGTGCCGCACATCACCGACGAGATAAAACGCAACGTGAAGCTCCTCGGACAGAAGTATCACTACGACTTCGTCATCACCGAGATTGGCGGCACTATCGGCGACATTGAGAGCGCTCCGTTCATGGAAGCAATCAGACAGATGAAATGGGAGATGGGCAAGAATGCCATCAACGTTCATCTTACATACGTGCCCTACCTGAAGGCTGCCGGCGAGCTGAAGACAAAGCCAACGCAGCACTCCGTGAAGGAGCTGCAGAGCGTGGGCATACAGCCCGACATCCTCATCCTGCGCACCGAGAAGCACCTCGAAGAGGGTATTCTGAAGAAGGTGGCAAGCTTCTGCAACGTCGACCTCGACTGCGTGATACAGAGCGAAGACCTGCCAAGCATCTATGAGGTGCCGGTAAACATGCAGAACCAGGGCCTCGACACAGCAATACTACGCAAGATGGACGTACCCGGCGGCGAGACTCCGTCGCTGGGTCCGTGGCGATCGTTCCTCGAACGTCGCAAGAACGCCACGCAGACCGTCAACATCGGCCTTGTGGGCAAGTACGACCTGCAGGACGCATACAAGTCTATACGCGAGAGCCTCTCTCACGCCGGCACATACAACGACTATAAGGTGAACATCTCGTTCGTCAACTCAGAGTTCCTCACCGAGGAGAACGTAGCCGAAAAGCTCGCCGGTCTCGACGGCGTGATGATATGCCCGGGCTTCGGACAGCGCGGCATCGAGGGCAAGATTGTAGCGGCTCACTACACCCGCACGCACAACATACCTACCTTCGGCATTTGCCTCGGCATGCAGATGATGGTTATCGAGTTTGCGCGCAACGTGCTGGGCTACGCCGACGCCAACAGCCGCGAGATGGACGAGAAGACGCCGCACAACGTCATCGACATCATGGAGGAACAGAAGAACATCACGAACATGGGCGGCACAATGCGTCTCGGTGCATACGAGTGCGTGCTGCGTCAGAACTCGCGTGTGTTCAATATATATAAAAAGGAGCACATACAGGAGCGCCACCGCCACCGCTACGAGTTCAACAACGACTTCCTGAAGGAGTATGAGCGCAGCGGCATGCAGTGCGTGGGACGCAACCCCGAGAGCGACCTCGTGGAGATCGTAGAGATTCCGGGCCTCAAGTGGTACATCGGAACACAGTTCCACCCCGAGTACCAAAGCACCGTGCTCCATCCGCACCCGCTCTTTGTCGATTTCGTGAAGACTGCTATAGAGAACAAGGCTGCGGCAGAGAAGAAATAATATTAATCAAAATAACTATTTAAAAAGTGGACAAAAACAACATCATCGGTGCCGTGCTTATAGCTGCGGTCTTCATCGGATACAGCGTCTACAGCCAGCCCTCCGCTGAGGAGAAAGCGGCTGCTGCACGTCAGGATTCGATAGAGAACGTGGCTCGCAAGAACGCCGAAAATGCTGCGAAACTGGCAGCTCAACAGAAGGTAACCCAAGCCCAAGCGGCTGCTGAGGCTGACACAACTGCGCTTTTCCATTCCGCACTCAAAGGCAAAGCCACAAACGTGGTGCTGAAGAACAAAAGCGTAGAGCTTACTCTTAACACTAAGGGCGGCGTAGTATCAAAGGCGGTTATAAAGAACTTCACCGACTACAAAGGCAACCAGAACGTGACGCTTTTCGACAGCAATTCGCAGAGCCTCAACTTCGCACTGGCTGCCAAGAACGTGAACATCAACACCTCCGACCTCTACTTCACTCCGTCTAACCAGACCGATTCTACCGTCACAATGACCGCCACAGCCGGCAACGGCAAGGAGCTCGTCATCAACTATGTGCTCGGCAGCGACTACATGCTGCATGCTCAGCTTCAGACCGTAGGCATGGCTGGCGACTTCGCGCCGTCTGTAAGCCAGATGGACGTACAGTGGAAGGAAATGTGCCGTCAGCAGGAGCGCGGCTTCACATTCGAGAACCGCTACGCTTCGCTCACCTATCACAAGGTGGATGGTGGCACCGACTATTTGTCGGAGGCTAAGAGCATCACCGACGAGAACATCGAGAAGAAGATTGACTGGGTGGCTTTCAAGAACCAGTTCTTCTCGGCTGTGATGATTGCCAAGAACAACTTCGCCGAGAACTCGCTTATGACAAGCGTTCCGCAGGAGAAGGGTTCGGGCAACCTCAAGCAGTACGAGGCAAAGATGAAGACATTCTTCGACCCGAGCGGAAAGACTCCGTCTGAGTTCGACTTCTACTTCGGTCCGAACGACTTCCGCTTGCTCAAGCGCGTCGAGGCTGAGTCTACATTCGGCAAGGACCTCGAGATGCAGCGCCTCGTCTACCTCGGATGGCCGCTCTTCCGCATCATCAACCGCTGGTTCACTATCTACGTCTTCGACTTCCTCACCGGTCTGAACATCAACATGGGTATCGTGCTCATCCTTATCACGATGCTTCTGAAGTTCATCACCTATCCTATGGTGAAGAAAAGCTACATGTCGTCGGCAAAGATGCGTGTGCTGAAGCCGAAACTCGAAGAGGCTACAAAGCACCTCAACAAGCCTGAGGACCAGATGCAGAAACAGCAGGCAATGATGATGGAGTACTCGAAGTACGGCGTCAGTCCGATGGCGGGCTGTCTACCGATGCTCATACAGATGCCTATCTGGATTGCGATGTTCAACTTCGTGCCTAACGCTATCCAGCTGCGCGGCGAGAGCTTCCTCTGGATTAACGATCTCTCTACATACGACCCCATCATCGAGTGGAACACGAACCTCTGGCTCATCGGCGACCACCTCTCGCTCACATGTATCCTTTTCTGCGTGGCCAACATCCTCTACTCGTGGATGACAATGCGCCAGCAGCGCGACCAGATGGTGGGTCAGCAGGCTGAACAGATGAAGATGATGCAGTGGATGATGTTCCTCATGCCGGTTATGTTCTTCTTCATGTTCAACGACTACTCGGCAGGTCTTAACTTCTACTACTTCATCTCGCTCTTCTTCAGCGCTGCTATCATGTGGATCCTCCGCAAGACTACCAACGACGAGAAGCTCCTCGCTATCCTTGAGGCTAAGTACAAGGAGAACAAGGACAACCCGAAAAAGATGAGCGGTCTCGCTGCACGCCTTCAGGCTATGCAGGAGCAGCAGATGGAGCTGCAGCGCAAGCGCGAAGAACTTGAGCGCAAGCGCAAAGGACTTTAATCTTGAAAGCATTTCAAGTTGAGAATTGAGAGTTGAGAACAACTCAAATTGAGAGTTGAGAGTTGAAAGTTGAGAGTTATGATATGCAATAATAATGTATAGTATGAATTGTTATCATTGGTAATCATAACTCTCAACTCTCAATTCTCAACTTTCAACATTAATAAACACCTCAAATCTCAACACCTCAACATCACAACACCTCAACATCACAACACCTCAACATCTCATAATCTTAACACCTATCACTTATGAACAAAGCTTTATCACTCGCTGTCGCAGCCACACTCAGTTGCGCCAGCCTGAACTCAGAGGCTCAGACTATGATTGGCAAGACTACCGACGTTGCGGCTATCGCCAACGGCGACCGCATGAATGCCGAGACGCTTTGGGCTATGGGACGCATCGGCGGCGCTGCTGCTTCTCCCGACGGCAAGACGGTTGTCTACCAGGTGGGCTACTACAGCGTCAAGCAGAACAAGAGCCACCAGATGCTCTACACCGTAAGCGCAGACGGCAAGAAACAACATTCACTTACCACTACCGCAGCAAGCGAATCCGACGCTACATGGATTGATGGCGGCAAGCGCATCGCGTTCCTCACCGGCGGACAACTCTGGTCGATGAACGCAGACGGCACTGACCGCCGACAGCTCACCAAGTCGGAAATAGATATCGAGGGCTACATCTTCTCGCCCGACGAAAAGAAGGTGATTCTCATCAAGTCGCTCCCCTATCACGAGAGCATCAAGAAGAACCCCGACGACCTGCCTTTGGCTTCGGGCCGTCTCGTCACCGACCTCAACTACCGCCACTGGGACCACTACGTGGAGACCGTTGCTCACCCCTTCGTGGCTGACGTCACTGCCGATGGCATCGGCGACGGCACAGACATCATCGAGGGCGAACCGTTCGAGTGCCCGATGGCACCGTTCGGAGGCGCAGAGCAGCTCGCTTGGAGCCCCGACTCTAAGTCGATAGCCTACACATGCCGCAAGAAGACGGGCGTAGACTACGCCACTTCTACCGACTCTGACATATATCTCTACGATGTACAGACCGGCAAGACAAAGAACCTCTGCAAGCCTGCTGGCTACAAGCCGCTCCCCTACAACCCTACAAAGACCAAGAAGGACCAGCGCCTCAACCATCAGGGTGCCGACTATAACATGGGCTACGACACCAACCCACAGTTCTCGCCCGACGGCAAGTACGTGGCTTGGCAGTCGATGAAGCGCGACGGATACGAGAGCGACCGCAACCGCCTCTGCGTATACAATCTCCTCACCGGCGAGAAGACTTACGTGGCCGAGAAGTTCGACTCTAACGTAGACGCTTTCTGCTGGGCGCCCAACTCGCGCAACCTCTACTTCATAGGTTGCTGGCACGCTTGTGTAAACATGTACCAGACCGACCTCAACGGCGATGTTCGCCAGCTCACCGACGACTGGATGGACTTCGGTTCTCTCCAGATGCTCGGCAACACGGGCAAGATTCTTGCTTCGCGCCACAGCATCTCTCAGGCTGACGAGCTCTACATCATCACCCCGGGCAAGGACCCGAAGAAGACAAAAGTGCAGCAGCTCACCTTCGAGAACAAGGCGTTCTACGACCAGCTCGAGATGGGCAAGGTGCAGGAGCGCTGGGTGAAGACCACAGACGGCAAGCAGATGCAGGTATGGGTAATACTGCCGCCACACTTCGACCCTAACAAGAAGTATCCTACACTGCTCTTCTGCGAGGGCGGACCGCAAAGCCCCGTAAGCCAGTTCTGGAGCTACCGCTGGAACTTCCAGATAATGGCGGCTCACGACTATATCGTCATCGCTCCTAACCGCCGCGGTCTGCCGGGCTACGGCTCTGAGTGGAACGAGGCTGTGTCGGGCGACTGGACAGGCCAGTGCATGGACGACTATCTCTCGGCTATCGACGACGCTGCCAACAACCTGCCTTACGTCGACAAGAATCGTCTCGGTTGCGTTGGTGCCAGCTTCGGCGGCTTCTCTGTATACTATCTCGCAAGCCACCACGACAAGCGCTTCAAGGCATTCATCGCTCACGACGGAGCCTTCAACCTCGAGTCGATGTACACCGACACCGAGGAGGCATGGTTCTCCAACTGGGAGTACGACGACGCTTACTGGAACAAGGATCTCACCGACCGCGCACGCCGCACCTACGAGAACTCGCCGCATAAGTTCGTCGACAAGTGGGATACGCCTATCCTCTGCATCCACGGCGAAATGGACTACCGCATCAACGCCAACCAGGGCTTCGGAGCATTCAACGCAGCACGTATGCGCGGCATCCCCGCCGAGCTTCTAATCTTCCCCGACGAAAACCACTGGGTGCTCAAACCGCAGAACGGCGTGCTCTGGCAGCGCACCTTCTTCGGATGGCTCGACAAGTGGCTTAAATAAATTTTGAATTTTGAGTTTTGAATTTTGAATTGTCGGCTACGCCGATGAGGAGTTATTCAATTAGGAATTTTGAATTTGCAACTCCTAATTCAAAATATGCAAAGCGCACAATTCAAAATTCAAAACTCAAAACTCAAAACTCAAAACTCAAAATTCAAAAATAAAAAATAAAAGAAATGGTTCAAAAAGTAAATCAACTGTTGAACGACAAGGCATGGGCACGTTGGACAGCCCTTGTCCTTATCGCTTCCATGATGTTCTTCGGCTACATGTTCGTCGATGTAATGTCACCAATCCAGGCACTCATCGAAAAGCAGAAGGGATGGGGTCCTGACACCTTCGGCACCTATGCGGCATCCGAGTACATCGTTAACGTCTTCGGCTTCCTCATCATCGCCGGCGTTATCCTCGACAAGATGGGCGTTCGCTTCACCGGCGTGCTCTCTGCTTCGATGATGTTCATCGGCGCTCTCATCAAGTTCATCGGCATCACCGACTGGTTCGCTCAGACCGCCCTTGCCGACTGGCTCAACTCTTGGTGGGTGACACTCCCCGCAAGCGCTAAGATGGCTTGCTTCGGCTTCATGCTCTTCGGTTGCGGCTGCGAGATGGCAGGCACAACCGTTTCAAAGGCAATCGCAAAGTGGTTCAAGGGCAAGGAGATGGCTCTCGCTATGGGTCTTGAGATGGCTATTGCACGTGTCGGCGTGTTCGCCATCTTCTCTATCTCGCCAATCATCGCCAACCACTTCGGCACAGTAGTAGCTCCGGTAGCGTTCTGCACCGTGCTCCTCCTCATCGGCCTCATTACCTTCATCGTCTTCACCTTCATGGACAAGGCGCTCGACAAGCAGATGGGCGTCACAGAAGAGGCTGCCGACCCGGAGGAAGAGTTCAAGTTCAGCGACCTCGGCAAGATCTTCTCTTCTCAGGTGTTCTGGATTGTGGCTCTGCTCTGCGTGCTCTACTATTCTGCCATCTTCCCGTTCCAGCGCTACGGTGCCAACATGCTGCAGTGCAACCTCGACGGCATCTCTGCCGAAGCAGCTGCCAACATCTTCCGTTGGTTCCCGATTGGTGCAGCCGTAATCACTCCGTTCCTCGGCAACTTCCTCGACCGCAAGGGTAAGGGTGCAACGATGCTCATGGGCGGCGCATTGCTCCTCATCTGCTGCCACCTCGTCTTCGCCTTCGTATTGCCGGCAACAAAGAGCCCCGTCATCGCCTACTCTACTATCGTATTGCTCGGCATCTCGTTCGCTCTCGTGCCTGCAGCTCTGTGGCCAAGCGTTCCTAAGATCATCGACGAGAAGATTCTCGGCTCTGCTTACTGCCTTATCTTCTGGGTGCAGAACATCGGTCTCTGCTTCGTTCCGAAGCTCATCGGCAACCTCCTCGCTTCTACCAACGCCGACAACCCTGCGGTTATCGCAGCTAAGGCAGCCGGTGCCGAGTTCATCCCTTACGACTACACCGTGCCTTTGCTCGTCTTTGCAAGCTTCGGCGTTCTCGCCCTCCTCTTCGCCATCTATCTGAAGGCACTCGACAAGAAGAGAGGCTTCGGTCTTGAGCAGCCGAACATCAAGCAGTAAGAATAGGTTGATATGGTGATATGGTGATATATTGTTATGTTGATATAGGTTGTCTATAAAAACAATGTACGTAAAAATATCTACCATATCTCCCAGAATCGCCACAACCAACTCATTATAAACATAATAAAGGCTGGAAGATATCTCTGTTTTGAGGATATCTTCCAGCCTTTCTTCCAGGTTCAAAGACGTATCTACCAGTTTATTCTACAACCATTTCTGTTGTAACATAATCATCAGCTGACAATACTATATCGACCATACTATGAGTATAGCTTTAGAAGTGTAGTATAATTTAGTAGCCAGCAGTTTAGAACCATTATTGTCGTCTTTATCTTTTGAGAAATGTAAAGAATAAATAACGTATAGTTCTCATAATGAATAGTACAATAAATGGCATTGCGGTTATAATAGATATAACGGCAAATCCTTCAGATATATAGTAGAATCCTTCAATTCCAGGATATAGCTTGAAGTCAAACATTTCATATTCTTCGTCAGTATAATACACAAACCTATGAAATGTAGAGGTTTCGCAAATAAGAGCATATATCAAATAGCCTAATGCTTGTTGAAATGAGACAGATAAGAGCAATGATAAACCTTTTATTCCGGTTAGGTGCTTTTTGCGCTTTTCCGTGTTCAAGACCCAATAACTGTAATATATCAGGAATACTGCCAATGGAATAAAAGCAAAAAAGAAAAACTCCATAGAGAGACCAATAACATATGGAGCAAATACTAATGATGATAATGCCCAAGACGCAAACCATTTGAGGTATGATTTCTTATATACCTTTTTGGCAATGCGTATTATAAGTCTTTTGTACCAACAACTTACTTTAGATTTGCTATATCTGAGAAAAAGATAAATGGAGACTTGGATAACAGCAATGACCATTACAAGAGCATCAACGCAGATCTTCATATCAAGATAGCGATCATACATTCCTGCGTGAGCATTAACCATAGTGCAGTAACTTAGAATAAGACAAAAAAGCATCAATAGTTTCTTCATTTTCTTCAAACCTCTTACATTTTTCACATGAGGATATAAAAAACTCCGACTATTACTAGTCGGAATTGAAATCTTTTTTATAGTGCCTGTGGGCGCCAAAGCCTCCCATATTCACTTTATCGTTGCAAAGTTAGTCGTTTTTATCGTAAGTTCAAAATGATTTAACTCTTTTTGGAGTAAGGAATCTTCCTATATTCATTTCAAAATCGTTTATGCAAATTTAGATAAAAATTCCGAATCATAAGCCAGTTAGGATGAAAAACATAAATGAATATTCCCAGAATCGCCACAATCAACTCATTATAAACATAATAAAGGCTGGAAGATATCTCAGTTTTGAGGATATCTTCCAGCCTTTCTTCCTGGTTCAAAGACGTATCTGCCAGCTTATTCTACAACTATTTCTACTTTAAACGACAATTGTTATAACCAGGGGATTTCATAATTATACATAGTCTCATCCGAAACAAAAGAAGAATTTTCTGGAGGAAGAACATGCTGTGATTTAATTAACCTTTCAATATATCTATTACGAATGGTTATGTCTTCTATCTCATTTCTTCTTGCTTTACCCATTTCAAGAAACTCTTCTTCCATTTCAAGTCCTAAATAACGTCTACCAATCAAATTCGCAGCAATGCCTGTTGTCGCACTACCGCTAAAAGGGTCAAGAATCCAAGCACCAGGTTCCGTACTCGCTTGAATCAATCGAGCCAACAACCCTAAAGGTTTCTGAGTAGGATGCTTTCCGCACGACTTCTCCCACCTCCCTATGGCAGGTAGTAGCCACACATCCGTCATCTGTTTGTCACCATTCAGTTTCTTCATCAACTCATAATTAAAAATATGAGGGACCTTAGGATATTTGCGCGCCCAGATAATAAATTCCGTACTATATGTGAAATATCTACACGAAATGTTTGGTGGCGGATTTTTTTTTACCCATGTAATTACATTTAGAATCTTGAACCCCAATTTTATCAGCTGTTGTTGAACGCTGAATATATTATGGTATGTACCAGAAATCCAAATGGTTGCATTATCCTTCATATGGTCGCGACAAGCACTAAGCCAACGCAAGTTAAAAGCGTCCATCTCTTCTGGTGTTGTAGGCTTATCCCATTCACCCTTATCAACGCACACAATTTTACCGCTTTGATAGCTTATACCACCACCCGACAGAAAATACGGAGGATCTGCAAACACCATGTCAAAACCAAATTTGAACTTTGACAAAGTAGCTACACAATCCCCTTGTATTAGGGTGAAATCATTGTTTGGCGACTTATAGTATGAAGGTATCATTATATGAATGAGTATTAGTTATCGTCGTTTATTCGTTGGCATACACCATGATAATAACCTAATGCATAAGCTGCATGTGGACTCTTATGTCTTTGTGCTCCAGCTTGACTTTCGTCAAGATTAGCCAAAACATCATCAATACTAAGTGAGCCATCAAGTTCATAGCCAGCTTGATATCCAGCTTCATACGCACAAGCTGCACACTTATGACGTCCAACTCCCCCCTGATCTGTAGGCAGGGTAGACATAATTTTTTGGAGTTTTGAATGATCTTTTTTACATGCCATAATTTTTACTTTATTAGTTCTATGAAATCTTTTATATTTGTCAAATTGTATATACTTGGTATAATGCTGTATGCTTCTTGTAGCTTATTCTTTGCACTCTTCCATCCAATACCATCAGTTATCCAAACAAATTCGAAACCAGGAACAGAATTAATCTTTGGAGCAATATCAGAATATGAACGTGCGACCTCATTGAGTTTGCTTCCACCACTACTATAGAAATTGACTTCTATAAGATAAGTCTTTGTTGAAGATTCTACAACGAAGTCAAAACGTTTTTCATCATCTCCTAATACATCAGTAATAGAAGGCCACTCACTAGAATATACCTCTTGACGATATTCCACTTCATTCTTATCAAAGATTCGTGCTACCATACCTTCCATTACATGTCCGCTACGATTCTTTCTGGCATTTGTATCCAAACCGGTTTCTATACCAAACACATAGTCAACCAAATCATTGATTTTCTTTGATTGAAAAATCTCTGTCAATCCTGTTGTATCAAGAAATTCCATGACACCATCAACTGATTTAAACAAAGAATCAAGAACTACACAATTACCCAAATTATCAAGCACCTTCTTCTTACCCTCGCTTCGAACAGCAATGAGAATATCCATTACGTCAAATGCAGTCCTATCACGATTCCAAATAACCTCTACGGATTTACGCATGTCGGTAGAACCTATAAGGCTGTTGAGCATACAAAGACTCAACTTTATATCTTCTACATTCTGTGAAATCTTATCGAAGTCACAGAAGAAATCAAGTGTTTGGTTTGTCTCTTGTAATTGAGACATAAATAGTTCAAAGTCTTTCATATATTTTATTAATTAGCTGCCCGTATAAACACATGTTCGTCATTGGAACCAAATAACATTTTATCCACATTAGCATGTGCTTTTTCTTTTGTATTCCGATAATTATGAACAAGAATCTCAGTTAGTTTACCTCGCTTACTCGGATTAGAGTTAATACTACGAGAAGCCCAAACTCTTTCTATATGATATGCAGCATAAAGTACATCAAAGAAATTGTCCTCTTCATTTTTTCCCTTGCAATCCGAATTACTCAACATGAATGTGAACCCTGCTTCGTCTATTCTATCACAATATTCCTTTAACCTTATCTGGGCACAATCATTAAAAGCCTCTTTGGTATAATCATTGAAACTTGAAGTGTCGCTTAAAGGGCGGTATGGTGGATCGAAATAGAACAGAGTGTTCCCATTTGCGCGGTCGTATGTATCTTCAAAATCGCCCGTCAATATTTCTACTCGCTGAAGCAACTCACTATCCTTACGAATAGTCTTTGGATCACAAATTGTAGGATTGGCATATTTGCCAAAAGGTACATTGAAAAGACCTTTTTTATTAACACGATACAAGCCATTAAAGCAAGTTCTGTTCAAAAAGAAAAACTTTGTTGTATTCTCTATTGGGTCAAGATTCTTTTCATTGTATCTTTCACGAACAGCCAAAAAGAAGTCCTTTCTACCTTCTTCTGTTCGCAAAGCAAGATAAGCCTCCTCTATATCCTTTAAAGACTCTATTAGCTGTTCTGGAGAATCTCTAACAGTTCTATAACATGTAGTAAGGTCAGTATTAATATCGTTGATTACTGCATGTTGAATATTAGGATAACGTTGAAGCATATAGAAGAGCATTGCTCCTCCTCCGACAAAGGGTTCTATATACGTAACATTTTCCCAATTATCAAAGTCAGCTGGAAGCTGAGTATCCAGTTGTTCAATGAGTTGACTTTTACCACCAACCCACTTGATAAAAGGTTTTGCTTTTGTCATATTATCTAAGATGTCGATTTATCGAACAAAGATACAAAACATTCTTGTCATTTCTGCTGAAACCGAATAAAATTTCTGCAATTAATTACAATTGCGTCCTCTCACCCTCTCCACAAATACACCGGCGCATTGCTGGCGCCGTCTTTCTGCAGCACGCCGGTGGCGGTGAGACGCCGTAGCCATTTCTTTGCGGCACTATCGCGCAAGCCTGCCACGCGCTGCAGGTCGCGGCGGGTGAGGCAGGTGTTGGTGGCGAAATAGTGGCGGAGGAGCGAGAGAATCTGCTCCTCCGTGTACTGGCGTGAACGCGAGGAGAAGCCGGCACGCTCGAAGCTGACACCGCTGCCTACCTCGCCGAGCAACGAACGCTCGGGACGGAAGCGGATGTTGCGCAGACGGATATAGTCGGCGCGCATCTTGTCGGAGGGCAGGTCGTCGGGAGCGTCGAGATTTACGGAGAGCGAGAAGTAGCCCACGCCGGGGAGATGGAAGCGCGAGCCACCGGCAAGCGCACGCACCATGTGGTCGCGCAGGGCACTGAACGCTGCGCGCACATCGGCTTTCGTGAGCGAGCAACTTGCCTGGATGTCGTCCTCGAGTGCATGGTCCGACTGCGGTTCGCGCGCAAAGAGGTGCACATACTTCTGTTCCTTACCCTCGCCCTTGGCATTCTTGATGCCGTGAATTTCGTACTTGATACTCATAGTTGTGTTTTTCGTTTAGATTATTAATAATATTGTTGTTTGTGTTTCTGCGCACAAAGTTATAACATTGCGCAAGCGATTGCAAGTGTTTGTCGAGAAAAAGTGCAGCAGAAGTCATCGTGCTCCGAACGGAATCTGATTGGACGGCGGACGGAATCTGATTGGACGGCGGACGGAATCTGATCGGACGGCGGACGGAATCCGATCGGGTGGCGGTCGCTGTACGGTCGCTGAACATCAGCTACAGCACGACTCGTACTGCGCTTTTAGTATATTTTCACCAAACTTTTACAAACAGAAATGCAGGGGTTTTAGGGATAATCTGTATCTTTGCAGAAGCAGTAGCGGAGGTAAAAGCCTCCGCAGCAAACAACAATGAATGATATATTCAACACACTGGGTGCTGCGGAGACAAAAGACCTGCTGAAGAAGAGCTTTTGGGAGATGTAGACGTGATATATAATTAAAAGTAACAATATAGTATACAAAGAAAACCTACCTACTTATGAGAATAACAAAGACCTTGGCAGCTGCGCTGCTATCTCTCGCTTGCTCCACAGCCTGCGCACAGCAGGGCGCATGGAGCGGCGACCTCGACGTGATGGGCACGAAGCTGCCGCTGGTGTTCAACTTCTCGGCTGACGGCTGCACGCTCGACTCGCCGGCGCAGGGCGCAAAGGATATTCCGGCGCAGAAGAGCGTTGCGGAGGACGGCACGATAAAGGTGACGGTGGCGATGATTGGCGCTACGTTCGAGGGCAAGATGGAGGGCGACTGCATCAACGGCACGTTCGCGCAGGGCGCGCTGCAGCTGCCGCTCACGCTGAAACGCGGAGCGCAGGAGGTGCGCAGACCGCAGACGCCGGTGGCTCCCTTCCCGTACAAGCAGGAGGAGGTGAGCTTCAAGAACGCCGGATTCCGCTTCGGCGGTACGCTCTGCACGCCTGCCAACTGCACAAGCGATACGCCAGTAGTGCTCCTCGTGACGGGTAGCGGACAGCAGAACCGCGACGAGGAGTTGTTCGGACACCGACCGTTCGCCGTGATTGCTGACGCTTTGGCGCGCAACGGCATAGCCTCGCTGCGCTACGACGACCGCGGATGGGGCGACAAGAGCACCGACTTCAGCCGTTTCACCACCGACGACTTCAAGCAGGACGCGGCTGCTGCACTACAACTGCTGCGCCAGCGCTTCCACTTTACCCGTGTGGGCATCGTCGGACATAGCGAGGGTGGCACTATCGCTCTGATGCTCGCAGCCGAGGGCAAGGCTGACTTCATCGTGTCGCTTGCCGGTATGGCGGCGTCGGGCAGAGAGACCCTTCTGCAGCAGAACCGACTCGTGCTGCAGGAGGCTGGAATGACGCCCGACGTTGTGGAGACCTACTGCAAGCCTATCGCCAAGGCGTTCGACGCTCTGGCTGAGGGTAAGGCCGTAGAAGAGATTAGCGATGCCGACGTGCCGTCGGAGATGAAGCCGGTGTTCAGAAAGACGCTGCAGCAGGGCAACTCGCCCTACCTGCGCCATTTTCTGACGCTCAACCCTGCGGCGCTACTGCCGAAGATAAAGTGCCCGGTGCTCGCACTCAATGGCACAAAGGACACGCAGGTGGACTGCACGCAGAACCTTACAACACTTGAGAAGGGGCTCAGCAACTGCCGCCATGACATCAAGAAGGTGGAGGGCGTGAACCATCTCTTCCAGCATTGCAAGACGGGTATCGTCATGGAGTATCAGCAGATTGAGGAAACGATGGCTCCGGAGGTGCTGGAAATAATAACAGAATGGATAAAAAAAGTATGAACGAAACACTAAATGTACTTGAAACCCGCCGCAGCGTGCGCGGTTTCGACCCCGAAAGAATGCCGTCCGACGAACTCATCAAAGAGGTGGTTCGAGCCGGCGAGTATGCCCCTACGGGCAGAGGAATGCAGTCGCCACGAATGGTGGTAGTGACTAACAAGGCGGTGCGCGACAAGCTCTCGCAGCTCAATGCCGAAGTGATGGGCGTAGAGTCTGACCCGTTCTACGGCGCACCGGTGATAATACTCGTGCTCGCCGACCGCTCGCGACCGACGTATATATACGACGGTACGCTCGTGATGGGCAACCTGATGAACGCAGCGCACGCCGTAGGATTGGGCAGCTGCTGGATTCATCGTGCTCACGAGATATTCGACTCCGTAGAGGGTAAGCTGCTGCTCGCCTCATGGGGCATCGAGGGCGACTACGAGGGCATCGGACACGTAGCCTTAGGCTATGCGCTGAAAGAACCCGCAGAAGCGAAACCAAGAAAGGATGATTATACGATTTGGATTAAATAATAAAAAAAGTTGAGAGTGGAGAATTGAGAATTGAGAGTTATGATTTGCTTTATTGTTAACGTTCGATGCTTAAAATTGCATCAATCAAAGGTAATCATAACTATCAACTCTCAATTTTCAACTCTCAACTCGTCCACTCTCAACTCTCAATTTTCAACTCTCAACTGTTTAGCTAAGCTTCTCGTCAGACTCCTCCGACTTCTTCGAAGTAGTCTTGCGAGTTATGGCGCGCTTACGCTTCGGCTTCTCTTCAGCAGCCTCAGGAGTAGCGGTCTTAACGCCAGCCAGTTCAGGGTCGATCATGATACGACCGCAGTATTCGCACACGATAATCTTCTTGTGCATCTTGATGTCGAGCTGACGCTGTGGCGGAATCTTGTTGAAGCAGCCACCGCAAGCGTCGCGCTGCACGTAGACGATGCCGAGACCGTTGCGTGCGTTCTTGCGGATGCGCAGGAAGCTTGAGAGCAGACGCGGCTCAATCTTTGTCTCCAGGTCGGCAGCCTTAGCCTTCAGCACTTCCTCCTCCTCACGAGTCTCCTGCATGATCTCCTCAAGCTCGTTGCGCTTCTCGGCGAGAGCCTGCTGGCGGTCGGCGATGAGGTCGTTGGTGTGAGCCAGCTCGCGCTTCTTGTCCTCAACCTTCACGTTAGCCTCCTTAATTTTCTTGTTGCAAAGCTCTATTTCGAGGCTCTGGAACTCGATTTCCTTTGTCAGCGTGTCGTACTCGCGGTTGTTGCGCACCTCGTCGAGCTGCTTCTTGTAGCGCTCTACGCTCTCCTCAGCCTCTGCTATCTCGCCCTGCTTCTGAGCGACAGCCTGCTGGAAGTCTGCGATGTCGCCTTCGATGTGCTCCACACGTGTCTTCAAGCCTGCAATCTCGTCCTCGAGGTCCTGCACCTCAAGAGGCAACTCGCCGCGCAATGCGCGCTTCTCGTCGATAGCCGAGAGAGTGGTCTGAAGCTGGTAGAGGGTCTTCAGTCTTTCCTCTACTGAAATTTCTGATTTCTTTTTTGCCATGGTCTTTGATATTTTTAAAAATACATTATCGGATTGGTACATGTGTCGGCGATGAAACACTTCACGCCCTCACAACTGTTTTCTATTATCTCGCGGAATATCTCGCTCGTGAACTGCTCGCTCTGATAGTGGCCTATCACCGCTATCTGTATCTGCTGCTCGCGTCCGAAATACTCGTGGTAGTGCATCTCGCCCGTCACGAAGGCATCGATGCCGGCCCTCACGGCGTCGTCGAGAAGGAACGATCCTGAGCCGCCGCAGATGGCAACCGTGCGTATAGGGCGACGCAGCAGCTCGTTGGTCTGCACACACTCTACGCCGAACACGCGCTTGAGCATGATGACGAAGTCGTCGGCGGCAAGCGGTTCGGCGAAACTGCCCAAAACGCCCGAACCGTACTCAACGCCGTCCATCTGCTTCGCACTCATAAAGTGCACGTCCTCAAGCCCCATCTTCTCGGCAATCTTATAGTTGACGCCACCCTTCGCATTGTCCATGTTGGTATGGAGCGAGAGGATGACGATGCCCTGCGCAAGAGCCTTCATCACGCAACGCTGCACATAGTCCTCACCGGTGAGGCGCGACAGCTTGCGGAAGATGAGCGGATGGTGCGACACGATGAGGTTGCAGCCCTTCTGGGCAGCCTCGTCGACGATACGTTCAGTAACGTCCAGACACAATAATGCCCCTGATACTTCCGCCTCTGTCAATCCAACTTGCAGGCCAGCATTATCCCAGCTTTCCTGCAAGGGCAGAGGCGCGAAACGTTCAAGGGCTTCAATTACTTCCTTTATTTTCACGCTATTCAGCCTTTATGTATGTCGATAGAATTTCTATTTAGAGGTACAAAGTTACTACTTTTTTGGCAAAGCAATAGCTCTGCAGCCTCTTAATTAGAACATTTTAACGACAAACGTAGGAGGCTACGGCAAGAATGCCGTAGCCTCCTACCGTTACAACTCGACGCTTTCGATGCGCAGTTTGACGAGTCCGGCAGGCACGCGCACTTCCACAACATCGCCAGCCTGCTTGTTGAGCAGCGCCTGTGCTATGGGCGACTTGATGGAAATCTTGCCCTCGGTGAGGTTCGCCTCATGCGGGTTCACCACCATATACTTCATGCTGCGGTTGTTGGCGATGTTCGTCAGTTCTATGCGGCTGAGAAGTCCGACACGGTCGGCTTGCAGGCGTGAGCGGTCGATGACGCGCGCGTTCTCAAGCACCTTCTGCTTGAAGCGTATCTGTCCTAACAGTCTGCCCTGCTCGCGCTTGGCAGCATGGTATTCGAAGTTCTCGCTAAGGTCGCCCTTGTCGCGTGCCTCAGCAATGGCATCGCGCACACGCGGCAGTTCTACGAGTTCAAGTTCTCTCAGTTCGGCTACAAGCTTGTCGTAGCCCTCTTGTGACATATATTCCATTATTAGTTTTGAATTTTGAGTTTTGAGTTTTGAATTATTGCCTTTGGCAATTTTGAGTTTTGAATTTTGAATTTTGAATTATGCGCTTTGCGCATTTTGAATTTATGAGTTAGGAGTTGTGGTTTGCGAATTCTTAATTCAAAATTGAACAACTCCTAATCGGCGTAGCCGACAATTCAAAATTCAAAACTCAAAAATCAAAAATCACTATATGTTCCAGTCGTCGGGATTGCACGTTGCCTCCACTTTATCTTCAATCTCGTCAGGCAGCGTAGGAAAGAAGTCGATGCCCGTGATGCGCTCCACCTCGTCAACCGAGTTGGCATAGTCGCCCTTCGGTCGGTTGCCGTCACAGTTTTTATATATAAAGCCGATAGCCTTCGGTTCGCCCGTCATGCAGAGCACCACCTTGAAGAAAGCATCTGGCACGGAGACGCGGTTCTTGCCGATAGTCTTCTTGCTGTTCTTGTAGAATATCGGACCGCACACGATGTACAATGCGCCCTCCTGCTTAGCCCACTTGCGGCACGCCTGCTCCATCTCGTTCCAGTCGCCACGGTTGAGCTGCGGCGCCTGCGGACAGACGTTAGTGAAGAGGAACGACTCGCCCATAGCCAGTGCGCTCCACTTGTTGTCGCCAGCCGGGCACATATGTCCGCGGTCGTAGCCAGAGCGCACATAGTCGAAGTCTACAGCGCGCGGCTCGGGCACGTCCGTGTCCTCATGAAACTTCGCGTCGCTACGCTTGCTGCTGCCCGTAAGACGCTTCGGCGTGAGGCACCACGCCACCCAATTGGGCACGCGACGTTTGCTGTTATACGACACGGTGTAGCCCGTGCGGCGCAGTATCTGTTCGGGCACCGACTTAAGTCGAGCCGGAATCTCCAAGTCCGTGTATTCGCCGTCAGCAACAGCGGTTGCCGCCGACTTCTTGCCGCCGGAAGCGAGACTACTCTCGCCCACTCCGTCGGTTTCTGTGTTCTCAACTATGCCGATAGCCGCTTTGCTCTCGGCAAGCTTTGCGTCCATGCGCTTCGCCACTTCGCCGCAAGAGCAGAACATTGGCAGAAGACAGCACGCAACAAGTATTGTTCGTATTTTATTCATTTTTGAGTTTTGAGTTTTGATTTTTGAATTATGCGCTGCGCGCATTTTGAATTGACGAGTTGTGAGTTGAGAGTTATGAGTTGAGAAATGTGAGTTGAGAGTTGAGAGTTGCAAATTCAAAACTCCTAATTGAATAATTCTTAATCGGCGTAGCCGACAATTCAAAATTCAAAACTCAAAACTCAAAATTCAAAACTCAGCATTTCCTTCAGACTATCCACACGCCACAGCCGCTCATGCTCATATTCCTCCGTCTTTTCGTGCGCCCAGATGGTGCGGAACGGCACATGCACGGCGTAGGCGCCAATCTGCAGCGCAGGGGCGATGTCGCTACGGAAGCTGTTGCCCACCATAAGCAGTTGGGCTGGCGTCACCTCAAGGTCGGAGCACAGATGGTGATAAGCCTCCTCGGTCTTGTCGCTCACGATGCTCACCACATCGAAGAAAGGCGCAAGCCCCGAACGGCGCAACTTGTTCTCCTGGTCGAGCAGTTCGCCTTTGGTGAACACAGCCAGCCGGTATCGGCGTGCGCCATGTGCGTCGGTCTGGTCGTGCAGATAGCGCAGCGTCTCTTCTACGCCATCAAGCGGTGAGGCGTCGAGGTGAAGCAGACTCTTTCCAAGTTCCACTATGCGTCCGATGATGTCGCCAGTAACAGCACCATGACTCACCCACACCGCATTCTCTACAAGCGAGATAGTGAAAGCCTTGCAGCCGTATCCCATGTCAGCCATGTTAGCCGTCTCGGTAGCGAAGAGCGCCGCCGACACTTCGTCGCTACAGCCCCACGGAGCAAGCAGTCGGCAGTATTCGTGCTCAACAGCCTCGAAATGGTTCTGCAACTCCCAAAGCGTATCGTCGGCATCAAACGCAATAGCACGAATGCCTCGCAACTTGTCTTGCGAGGTACAGCAATCAGTATTGTTCAGCATTTATTTGGTGTTTTTCATTCGTCCGTAAGCGTCGAGCGAATAGCGACGCGCCACCTTCACAGCCACCACAGTAGCCACTATCGACGAGCAGAACACGCCGAGCATAAGCAGCACGAAGAGCACTACAGCGTCAACAACCGTCGAACCAACCATTATCATTGCCCACATCATTGCCGCTCCGGCGCCTACGGATGTGCCGCCGACCAAAGCGCTTATGCCGCATGCGGCAGCCTGCTGCACAGCACGGCGTGTGAGATAACTCAGTGCCTCATGATGCGTGGCGCCGTTGCCGAGCATATAATAGTAGAACTGGTTGTGATGGCGCAGTCCGGCGTAGTACATCGACATGGAGCGAGCCAGCACATCGGCTGTGCCGGTAAGCAGAATGGCGAACACGGGCAGCACGAAACACGCACTGAGAGCCGCCAGCGACGTGATGTTGACGAGCAGCAAGCCAGCACCGGTGAGCATTGTGCCGGCGAAGAGACCAGCCAGAACCGGGATGACATAAGACGTAGAGCGCAGACGTGCCCTCACCTTTACCTCAATAGCCGAGTAGAAGAGCATAGCGATGACGAACAGAACGTCGAACACGAAGCTGTCCCACTCCACAAGCCAATAGACAAACAAGGCTATGACACCCACTTTCAGCGCCATAGAGAAGAAACCTTTCAGCATCTTGCCGAACATATTGACGCCTAAAGTGCCCATCACTACGACGAGTATTATTATGAAAATGACACCAAGTGCCAATGCTATCCAAAGATTTACCATATCTATAATTGTTTCGTTTACAAGTTAACTCTTTTGTTGCACACCGCAAGCAGGTTTTCGTCGGCTGTAGCCACAATCAAGGCTACGCCCTCCGACCGTTTCTGCTTGATATATCCGGCTACGAGCTGACAGCCTGCCTCATCCTGATGCGACGTAGGATTATCGAGCAACAGCAACTGGCGTTCGAACATGCCGACAAGCACGAGCGACGCACGCTGAGCCACAGCTTCATCCATCTCGTCGAAGCCTTTCTGCATACAATCAGCGTCTACACCGAGAGCCGAAAGCTCGGCAGCGACAGCCTTCACCGAATAAGTGTAGTCGGCGTTGGCTTTAATGGCGAACTGACTCTTCGCCACCTCCTGCACGGTGAGCCCTTCGAAATCGAGCGTGTCGGGCTGATAGGCTATGAACTGGCGGAAGTAATTGCCGGTGACGGCTGTAACTGGCTCACCGTCGATGCTCACCCAACCCGACTTAAGCGGTCGCAAGCCGAGCATGGCAAACAGCAGAGTCTTCCGAGCCACAACATCGCCCGTGACGGCAACCGCATCGCCCGGACGAGCCACGAACGAAACGCCGCTAAAGAGGGTTTCGCTACCATTTGTAGCCGTAGCATCCTTAAATTCAAATATCATTGTTGTTTCGCTTTCTGAGTTTATACGAGGTACAAAAGTACAGAAAACAATTGTAAACAGAAAGCAAATAGCCTAAAAAAACGGCATTAGTTTGTAGTTGTCAAAATGAAGAGTTAATTTTGTAGCTGATTAACCGACAGGTTTTTCAGTAGAGAGAACCGAGCTTAATAAGATAAAGAACTGACTTTAACATCAAAGAGAACCAGTTTTAACATTATACAAATCAAGTAACAATGAGTTTTTCCACACAAGACATAACCCGCCAGTGGGCTTCGCTGCCGGCATCGCAGATTGCGGTCGGCGTGAACGATACCCTGCATACCAACAGTTCGCTCGTAGTGACGGCTCCTCCAGGCGCCGGCAAGTCGACATTGCTGCCGTTGACTATTCTCTCCTCGCTCGGCGAAGGCGAGAAGATACTAATGCTCGAGCCACGCCGACTGGCTGCGCGACAGATTGCGGAGCGCATGGCGCAGATGCTTGGCGAGCAGGTGGGCGAAACCATAGGATACAGAGTCAGGTTCGAGAGTCGGGTGTCGAAACGTACACGCATCGAAGTGCTGACTGAAGGCATTCTGACGCGCATGATTGTAGACGACGCAACGCTCGACGGCGTGAGCGTAGTCATCTTCGACGAGTTTCACGAGCGCAGCATCAACTCCGACCTTGCCCTTGCGCTGACCCGTCAGGCGCAGCAGATAATACGCCCCGACCTGAAGGTTGTTATCATGTCGGCAACAATCGACACCAGCAATATATGTGCGGCATTGCAGGCTCCGCTCATAGAGAGCGAAGGCCGCATGTTTCCCGTAGAACTGCATTACGCCGACGAGGACACCGATCCGCGCGACATTGCCGCCGCAGCAGCCTCAACAACCACCGAGGCGTACAAGAAATATGAAGGCGACATTCTTGTGTTTCTGCCAGGACAGGCAGAGATTGAACACTGTTATGAACTGCTCAGCAAATCTCAACACTTCACCGCATCACCATCTCAACCCATCAACACCTCAACCCATCAACACCTCACCACCTCAACATCTCAACCCACCACAACAACACCTCACCATCTCACCATACACCCCCTCTACGGCAACCTCTCGCCTGAAGATCAGCGCCGTGCCATCGCCCCGTCTGCACCCGGCGAGCGCAAGATTGTGATAGCAACACCCATCGCCGAGACATCAATCACGATTGAGGGCGTGCGCGTGGTGATTGACGCAGGACTATGCCGACAAGTAGTGTTCGACGCACGCACCGGACTGAGTCATCTTGAGACCGTGCGCATCAGCATGGACATGGCTACGCAGCGCATGGGACGTGCAGGTCGTGTGGCTGAAGGTGTGTGCTATCGTCTCTGGACGAAAGCGTCGGAGCATCTTATGGCTGAACAACGCAAACCAGAGATTGAAGAAGCCGACCTTGCGCCTATGTTGCTCGACACGGCTGCCTTCGGCGAGAGCGACGCAGAGGCTCTGCCATGGCTCACTATGCCGCCGCGTGCCGGTGTGTTCAAGGCGAAAGAGCTGCTCACTGCGCTCGGTGCCATCGACGAGAACGGCAATATAACGTCTATCGGAAAGCGAATGGCTACACTACCCTGCCATCCGCGTATCGCAAGAATGATTCTCGCAACAACCAATCTCACCACCTCAACACCTCAGGGGGTGCACTTGTCTCCGCTCGGCTTTTGCCGCTTGCCAGAGCAAGAAGTGCACCAACAACACCTCACCACCTCAACATCTCACCACACCAACACCTCTTTGGCTTGCGACATAGCCGCTCTGCTCGAAGAGAAAGACCCACTATCCGAGACTGGCGGCACCGACCTCACGCTGCGCCTCTCCGCTCTGCGTACCGCACGCCGCAAGAAGCAGCTGGGCAGATGGCAGCGCATAGCGAAAATTGCGGCAGAGTATCGTCGCATGGCGCACACCGACGAAGACAACCGCGACCCGGCACCGACGGAGGTAGGACTGCTTGTGGCTTACGCCTATCCTGAGCGCATTGCGCACAGCACGAACAGCATCGGCGGCTATAGACTTGCGAGCGGCGCAAACGTGCAGCTGGACGCCGCCGACCAGCAGTCGGCTCACTCGTGGCTTGCCGTAGCGTCGCTCTACAGTGCGCCGGGCACAACGGGCAGAGTGTTTCTCGCCGCACCGATAGCCCCCGATGATCTCGAAAAAGAGTTCGTAAAGGAGGTGGACAACATCGCATGGGACACGAAGCAGGGCTGCGTGGTGATGCAGCGCGAGCAGCGTATAGGCAAGCTCATGCTCAGTCAGAAACCGATACACGACGCCGACAAGGAGCGCTTAAAGGGCATAGTGTGCGAGGCGATGAAGAAAGACGGACTGACGATGATGGCGTGGAGCGAGAAAGCCGTGGAGCAGGTGCAGCGGCGTGTGGCGCAGGTGGCGGCGTGGCATCCCGAAATGGCGTTGCCCGACGTGTCGACCGAACACTTGCTGAGCACCGCCGCACAATGGCTGCCGTTCTATCTCGAAGAAGGCGGACGCGTGAAGACGAGTGTGCAGGAACTGAGAAAGCTGAACCTTGCAGATATAATATGGAACATTCTGCCGTACGAGGCGCAGCTGGAGGTAGACCGGTTGGCGCCGACACACATCGAGGTGCCGACGGGTTCGCACATACGCATCGACTACCGTTCGGGTGCCGAAGCGCCGGTGCTGAGCGTGCGTCTGCAAGAGTGTTTCGGCATGGAGAGCACGCCGTGTGTCGACGACGGCAGGCAACCGCTTCTTATGGAACTGCTCTCGCCGGGCTTCAAGCCAGTGCAACTGACGCAAGACCTCGCCAGTTTCTGGCAAGGCACATACTTCGAGGTGCGCAAGGAGCTGAGACGCAGATATCCGAAGCACTACTGGCCCGAAAACCCGCTGGAGGCAGAGGCTGTGAGAGGCGTGAAAAGGAAGTGAACTGCTAACATAATAACATAAAAAGAGTTTTAGTACGCCTTGATGCGGTATATCACGCCAAGTTCCACACGGTCTGTATTATAATCGGTGAGTCCGCAGCGGCGTGTGTAGTCGTACTTGCGACCTGCGTACGAAAGGAACAGGCGGAAGTCCTGCTTCTTCACGGGGAAATACTCCAGACTGCCCACATAGCCATAGCTGCGACGATAGTTGTGCAGATGTTCGTGTTCGCTCACAGAGGTTGTGCCGTATATGCCCTTCAGCTGAAGGTTCCAGGAGGGCGCAAACTGCCAGTCGGCCTTTGCGGTGAGCGTGTGATACTTCACCTTGCCGAAGTGGAACGTTGAGCCAGATTCGTCGTCGTCGACTATTGCGGGCATTAGTTCGGATGTGGCTATGCCAAGCATATCGAGCTGGTCGAACGCGCCCATATAGTCGAGGTAGCACTGGAATTTTGGCAGGTTGAGCTGCTGACCGAGCGTCACCATGCGACTCAGCTTGCCCTTAGCCAGCGACTGCAAACCGCACGACCAGCGCGTGTTGAGCTTTCCGCCGAACATCGATCCGTTCCAGTTGAGGATGTAGCAGAACGGTGCGCTCGACTTCTTCAACTGCTTATGCGAGATGCCTTCAAAGACGTATGGCAACGCGCCGTATATGTCGGAGAACTTCTTTTGGTATGTGTTGCTCATCTCGAAGGCGAACTCGTGGTTTGACACGGGACGAAAGCTCACCATTACACCAGTCATGAAGTCGCCCATGTGGCTCACGATGTCCGAGTATTCGTAGACGTATATCGGGTTCTCGTCGAACTCGTATCCGCCCCACAGCTGCGCCAACTTGCCGCCGGCTATGGTGACTTTGTCGTTGATGTTGTAGCCCACCATCATGATATCGGTAGCCTCGGCAAAGTTGTCAAAGCTCTGTCCCTTCGCCGACTTGTTCAAACAATGGCGCAGACGGTAGAAGAGCTTGTCGTTGATGGTGCCTTTGAACTCGAGACGTAGCTGGCGGTTGGCAAATCGCGACTCCCACTGGTCGGTACGGCTGTCGTGCTCCGACTTCACCGAGCCGGCGAAGTTGATGTAGATGTTGAAGGCGTCGTGACGTTTCTCGAGCTTAGTGATGCGCTCGGCTATCGACTCAAAGCCCTCGTCGTTGCCGCCCATAAGCGTGTTGTTACCTTGCGCTGAAGCGCCCACCGAAAAGAAGAGTGAAGTTATTGCAAGCAAAAACCGTTTTTTTGTTCTTACGCTAAACATATTAGGCTATTATGAAATGATAAAGATGAGTTGTTAAATAATTTGTTGCTTTATTGAAATGTATTACAAAAGTACAAAAAAATATTGAATAACCTTTCTTTTGCCAAAAACAATCGCTCGTTTCAGATTTTTTCTGTAATTTTACACTCTTAAAAACAATATAAATTGCATTAATACAGAATATGAAAAGCTTACTTATAGAGGACACTACCGTAGACGAGCGTATGCAGATTGTGAAAGAAGCGCTCGGCGGATTCGGCAACTGCGACTGCGAAGGCATCGACATGGACGATATGTACGACGACTATATCTTCGGCAGACGCGAACTGGCTGACATCAACCGCGAGTTCAGTCAGCAGCACGCTGGCGCCGTAAAGGCTGAAGACCGCGAAAAACCTTCGGGATGCGTAATGCACTAAACAGAAAACAACAAAAAACATACAACGAACTATAGGAAAATGGAACTGATACTTAAATACTTCCCTAATCTGAGCGACACTCAGCGCGAGCAGTTCGCTGCATTAAAAGCTCTCTACGAGGACTGGAACAGCAAGATTAACGTCATCTCGCGCAAGGATATGGACAACTTCTACGAGCATCACGTGCTCCACTCGCTCTCCATCGCTCACGAGATTCGCTTCCGCGAAGGCACTAAGGTGCTCGACCTCGGCACGGGCGGCGGCTTCCCTGGCATTCCACTCGCCATTATGTTCCCCGATTGCCAGTTCAAGCTCATCGACCGCACGGGCAAGAAGATTCGCGTGGTGAACGAGGTGGCGCAGGCTATCGGACTGAAGAACGTGGAGGCTGAACAGCTTTCGGGCGAAGAAGAAAAGGCGCAGTACGACTTCGTGGTGAGTCGCGCCGTGATGCCTCTGCCCGACCTCGTGAAGATAATAAAGAAGAACGTGAACCGCAAGAACCAGCACAACGCGCTGCCTAACGGACTCATCTGCCTTAAGGGCGGCGACCTGCAGGCTGAGACAAAGCCGTTCAAGAACATCGTGAGCCTCACCGAAATTCACGACATGTTCAAGGAGGAGTGGTTCAAGGAGAAGTATCTTATTTACTTACCGCTTTGAAAAGTAAAAGAGTAAAAAAGTAGAAAGGTCTACAAAGGTTTAAAGAGGCTTAGAAAAGGCTTAGAAAGGCATAAAGAGGCTTATCCCCAAAAAGAAAAGAAACAATGCTCAATATAGAAACATTCACATGCAACATGCTGCAGGAGAACTGCTATGTTGTAAGCGACGAGACAAAGGAGTGCGTGATTATCGACTGCGGTGCATACACCGAGGCAGAGAAGCTCGCCATAGAGAAATACATCAACGAGAACGAACTGCGCCCCGTACATCTTATCGCTACGCATGGTCACCTCGACCATAACTTCGGCGACGCTTTCATCACCAGCACATACGGATTGCCGCTGGAGCTCGACGCGTCTGACGAGGCTTACGTTCGCGCTGCCGACAAGCAGGCTGCGTTCTTCGGTATAGCTCTCACAGAGCCTATCGCTTCGGACATCAAGCCGTTCACAGCTGGTGCTCACCTCAAGTTCGGTTCGCATGACATCGAGGTGATCGAAACACCGGGACACTCGATGGGCAGCGTGGTGCTCTACATCAAGGACGAGCGCGTAGCCTTCACCGGCGACACTCTCTTCCGCGGTTCTATCGGCAGAACCGACTTCGAAGGCGGCAGTATGCTGATGATTATACAGAGTCTGCGCATGTTCGTGCAGTTCCCCGATGACATCACATTGCTGCCCGGACACGGACCGAAGACAACAATGGGATACGAGTTGGCGCATAATCCGTACTTGGACCGATAAATGAAGGCAGAAAAGATAATTCTCGGCATCGACCCTGGCACGAACGTGATGGGATACGGCGTGCTGCGAGCCGTGGGCAACAAAGCCGAAATGCTGCACATGGGCGTGATAGACATGCGCAAAGACCACGACCCGTACTTGCGTCTGGGCAAGATTCACCAGCAGGTGACTGCCATTATCGACCGCTTCCTGCCCGACGAGATGGCTATCGAGGCTCCGTTCTTCGGCAAGAACGTGCAGTCGATGCTTAAGCTCGGACGTTCGCAGGGCGTAGCTATCGCGGCTGCCGTGGGTCACAGCGTACCCGTACACGAGTACGCACCGATGAAGATAAAGATGGCGATAACCGGACAGGGTCAGGCTTCGAAGGAGCAGGTGGCGGCGATGTTGCAGCGTCTGCTGCGCATTGACGCCGACGAGATGCCGAGACTGATGGACGCTACCGACGCCTTGGGCGTAGCCTACTGCCACTTCATGCAGCAGGGCAACCCCGTGAGCGACACGCACTATAGCGGTTGGAAAGACTTCATCAACAAGAACCAGGACAAGGTGAGCCGCATCGGTCATTAAGCACGTTATCTATAATAAAATACACGTTTTATATAAATAAACAGAAAGCAAGTATGAAGAAACTGTTTTTAATATTGGCTCTCGTATGTATGTCGGTGGGCGCTTCGGCTCAGGAGATATACAACGAAGTGAAGAGAATAGAGAAAGAGGTGAAGGCTTTCGCTAACGACACCTCTAAAGATCTGGAAGCACGCAAGGTTGCTACCTTCAAATACGACGCCATCTTCTATCTTATCACAAAGGGCAGTCAGGAAGAACGCTTCAGCGAGTACGAACTGGGCGTGCAGACAAACGCTATGATCGAGTTCGTGAATCTCTTCGTGAGTCGTCTTAGCGAGATAAAGAAGGATAAGGATAAGGAGATGCTGAAGGCAAAGTTCCGTACAGCCACAATCAATAACTCGCTCTTCAACGATGTTGATAAAGAAGTGATATACAGCTATGTTGACAACGAGAACTACATAACCCAGTTCTCACTCGACACAGACTGGCCGAAAGCTTTGGCTGAGGTTACGGGCAAGTAACGCTCGGACATCCCGAATATATTAAGGGTGTATCAAAACTCCAAGTTTGCAGTTTTGATACACCCTTTTTGTTTTATTATACGTCAACGTCCGCCTTCAGGACTTTCTCCGAACAGACGCAACTGACATTCTGTAGTGTTATCTCTTTCCACCATTATATTATTTATTGTACGCGCGTACATTGTTCTTTCGCCCGACTTTGCAGCGATCTTCAATGTGAGTGGCTTGCCGTCGGCGTGTGGAAAGGTATAGAGTTCGTAAACCGACTTGCCTTTGTATGCTACGGGCTCAACGCTGCATACTTCGGTCTGACGCGAGTTTACATTGCCGCCGCCGGTGGACGGATCGAGCGTACTGCTGCCACCAGTGTAGAAGAACTGGAGCGAGTCTATTTCCTGAGGTGTGGCGTCGTTGATGGCTACACGCAGCTTTGCGACGACACGTCGCAGCGTTATGTCGTACGTACAGTTGCCGTTTACGTTGTACTGGCCGTAAAAGCAATAGGTATCGGTGAGCTTGTTCTTCTTGAACTTCACGGTGTTCGGCTTGGAGATGGTAGGCGCATCTTTGCCGTTCTCGGCTACGAACACGAAAGAATACGTACCTTTGGGCACTGCCAGCGCCACTTTTCCGAAGTCTTTATCGGTGCTTAGCTGCGTAATGGTGCGGTAGTTGCAGCGCTCACCGTCGGCATCGAACACCGAAAAGCTCAAGCGCTTGCACACATCTCTCAGCGCCGTAGACCCTGCACTTGCCGACTCTACGCCGAGAACATTGAAGCGTACAGTGACGGTCTTTGCCTTGTCACCATTGTTGTCCTTGTCGTTCTTGTTGTCAACCACAACATCTTCTGTCTCTTCGCCGTCTTCTGCGAATGGCTTTTCGCAAGAAGCTCCGACAAGCATTACAGCTGCGATGAAGAACAGCACCAAAACATTCTTTATATTCATAGGTTGTAGTTTAAAAGGTTTGTATCAAGGTTGCAAGTGGTAACTATCTTTGTCGTTACCACTTGGGCTTTCTTCCCTTATAGCCGCCCTTCTTGTTGTCGCGACTGTTAGGATTGCTGCGATTGTCGCGAGCATTATAGCCGTTGCGAACGTCTCTGTTGTTACCAGAACGGGCGTCTTTTCCGTTATATCCGTCACGAACATCGCGACCATCGCGAGCATTGCGGCCCTTGCGAGGTTCGCGTGAGTTGAATTCATCTCTATTGTCGCGGCGTTCGAACTCGGGGCGTCGGTTGTTGCCGAAGTTGCGGCCATGATTAGGCGCTGGCACACCGGCGTAGAGTTTCTGAATGAGGTCTGCCCTACCGATGCGGCGCAGTTCCTGCTCGATAGCTCGGCGCTCCTCGGGTTTGTACCAGAAGAAGAACTGGCGCTGTGCGAGTTTCTCGCGCGGAGTCTTGGCGCTGAACACCGGTTCCAGAGTATAAGGGTCGTAACCCGTATACCAAGTCTCGGTGCTGACAGTCATAGGCGTAGGCGTGAAGTCCTGCACCTGCTCCAGATGGAAGTCGAGTTGCTTTGTGAGCACCGCAAGTTCGGCCATATCCTCCTCGCGACAGCCAGGGTGCGAGCTGATGAAGTAAGGAATTATCTGCTGGTTGAGATGCTCCTCACGGTTGATGCGGTCGAAGATGCACTTGAACTCGCCGAAGAGCTTGAACGACGGCTTGCGCATGAGCTTGAGCACCGCATCTGACGTATGCTCTGGCGCCACCTTGAGGCGTCCGCTCACGTGCTTGGTGATTAGTTCGCGTGTGTACTGTCGTGCTACGGCGTTGATGTTCTCGTCCTTGCTGCGATGGAGCAGCAGGTCGTAGCGCACACCGCTACCGATGAAGCTTTTCTTTATGCCGGGCAGAGCGTCGACAGCGTGATATATCTCGAGCAGCTTAGAGTGGTCGGTGTTGAGGTTGGGGCACACCTGCGGATGGATGCACGACGGGCGCTTGCAGACGGCGCAGGCTTTCGGGTTGTTGCCGTGCATGCCATACATGTTAGCCGACGGACCGCCGAGGTCGGAGAGGTAGCCCTTGAAGTCGGGCATCTCTATCACCTTCTTCACCTCCTCCACGATGCTGCGCTTCGATCGGCATGCAATGAACTTGCCCTGATGCGCAGAGATTGTGCAGAAAGCGCAACCGCCGAAGCATCCGCGATGCAGATTGACCGAGAACTTTATCATCTCGTAAGCCGGTATGCGCTTGCCCTTATACTTAGGATGCGGCAGGCGGGTGTAAGGCAGGTCGAACGAGCGGTCGAGCTCTTCGGATGTCATAGGCGGATAAGGCGGATTGACAACGGCGTACTTGTTGTCGACAGCCTGCAGCAGTCGCTGTGCGTGCATTTTGTTCGACTCCTCCTCGATATGTCGGAAGTTTTCTGCCTGCGCCTTCTTGTTGCGCAAGCACTCCTCATGGCTGTGCAGCACTATATCGTCGGCGCCAATGCCGTTAGGGACCTCGTCCTCGCGGCAGAGATAAACGGTCTGCGGAATGTCGTGAACGGCGCTGATAGGCAAGCCTTCGGCGAGGTTGCGGCAGAGCTCAACGATAGGTTTCTCGCCCATTCCGTAGATAATCATGTCGGCGCCCGAGTCGCAGAGTATGCACTTCTGCAGCGAGTCCTTCCAGTAGTCGTAGTGCGTCAGGCGGCGCAACGACGCCTCGATGCCGCCGAGCACAACGGGCACGTCGGGGAAGAGCTGCTTCAGAATCTTTGTATATACAATGGTAGGATACTCCGGGCGGCAGTCGTGACGACCGTCCGGGCTGTACGCGTCTTCGGAGCGCAGGCGCTTGCCGGCTGTGTATTTGTTCACCATCGAGTCCATGCATCCCGGCGCTATTCCGAAGAACAGATTGGGGCGACCCAGCTTCTTGAAGTCGCGGAAGTCGCCGTGCCAGTCGGGTTGCGGAACGATAGCCACGGTGTAGCCCGCAGCCTCAAGTGTACGACCAATCACTGCGGCGCCAAACGAGGGATGATCCACGTAGGCGTCGGCAGAGAAGAGAATGACGTCGACGGAATCCCATCCACGCAGCTCGATTTCTTTCTTTGTAGTAGGCAGCCAGTCGGTGAGCCTGTATTCTTTCATTGTATATTGTTTTCGTTATTAAATAGCCCGCAGGGAGATTACTGTGCGTTCTCCGCCGGAGCTTCTCCTTCTGCGTTCTGCTCGGTGTGAGCCGCAGCCCACTCGCGGTAGAGCGCAATAAGGTTCTGCAGTCCGAGAGCCTTCATATTGTTGTTGTAAATCACGTCGAGGCAGAGGTCGAGCAGGTTCTTGTCGTTCTCAACGGCGTTCTCCAAGAGCGAGCGCACGTGGAACTTCAGCTTGTCGAGCACCGGCTCGTCTACGAATCCGTTACTGTCTACCAATGCGTCGAGCAGCGAATACTTTCTTATTGTCTCGAGATGGTTATCACTAATCTCCACACTTCTTGTGCCTGAGGCGTTTGCTTGAATTTTATACATGGCAATTCGTTTTTTGGTTATTATTACAAAATTAATTAAAACGGCTGACATAACCAAAACAATTCGTTTTTTTATCGAATGAATATACGATATAGCCTAAAGAGGCTTAATTTATGTAAAAAAAAGCGTCCGATATACCTCCACATATAATAGTTTTATTACTTTTGCAACATAATATAATACTATTATGAAGAAATTTTTGATAATGTCAGTAATGCTCATGGCAAGCGTATGCTTCGCTATGGCTCAGCAGAATCAGGCTTCGATCAAGTTCGACAAGATGATTCACAACTTCGGCACATTCTCTGAGGACCAGCCTACACAGAAGTGCGTGTTCACCTTCACCAACGTAGGTACAGCGCCGCTCATCATCAACCAGGCTGTGGCAAGCTGCGGATGCACCATTCCTTCGTACACCAAGGCTCCTATCAAGCCGGGCGAGAAGGGCGAGATAAAGGTGACATACAACGGCACCGGAGCGTTCCCCGGCCACTTCAAGAAGACTATCACCGTGCGCACCAACGGCGTAACAGAGCTGACACGCCTCTACATCGAGGGCGTGATGAGCGAGAATAAGAAATAAACAGACAAGCATTATAAACCTATACTGGGTGGGGAGAGAAACAGAAAGACGTTCTGCTCCCCACCCTTTTTCATTTAAACACGTACACTTATGATATTCTATTTCTCAGGAACCGGCAACACGAAGTGGGCTGCAAGCAAGACAGCCGAAGCGCTCGACGACCAACTCATCGACATAGCCGCAACGCTGAAGCACGCCGACGGCGGCAGCACGTTCTGCTACGAACTGAAAGACGACGAGCCTATAGGCTTCTTCTTCCCCGTACACGGATGGCGCCCGCCGTTGATAGTGAAGGAGTTCGTAAGCCGACTGCGCCTCAGTCAGGCCGACCGCTTCTGCTACGTGGTGTGCACGGCGGGCGACAACGTGGGCGAGGCTGTAGACATTCTGGAGAAAGACCTGGCGGCGGTGGGCATCACCGTGCACAGCGCAATATCGCTCATCATGCCCGAGTCGTACGTCGGACTGCCATTCATGGACGTAGACAAGCCCGAGAAGGAGGCGAAGAAGAAGCGCGAAGCCGACGAGAAACTCTCACGCTTCATCGAAGACATACGCCAGCGACGCCACGGCATGCGCGACATCCTCATCGGCAACTGGCCGCGCATCAACAGCCGACTCATCGGCGATGTGTTCATACGCTGGATTATCAAAGACACGCCGTTCCGCGTTGACCCCGACCGCTGCATCGGCTGCGGACTCTGCACGCGTAACTGCCCCGTGGGCGACATGGCTATGGACGAGAACAAACACCCGGTATGGCTGCACAACGGCAAGTGCCTCTCGTGCTTCGCCTGCTACCACCACTGCCCCACCCGAGCTATCGAGTACGGCGGAAGAACAAAGGGAAAAGGACAATACTACTTTGAAAAAGGGAAAAAGGATTTTTAAAAGTAAAAAAGTAAAAGAGTAAAAAAGTAAAAAGGACGTTTAAAATTAAAAGAGTAAAAAAGTAAAAGGGCGTTTAAAAGTAAAAAGACTTATCTATAATAAAAAAAGTGGCGGAGGTCTCCGGCTCCGCAGCAGTCAATTCAACACATTAATCGTTATGGTTACCTGTGTTATTGCTTGCTGCGGAGGCCGGAGACCTCCGCCACTTTTATCGGACAGCGTACGCAATCCAAGCAGGCGGCGTTCGGAATCCAAGCGGACGGCGGACGGAATCCAATCAGGCGGCGTACGGAATCCGATCAGGCGGCGTTCGCCGTTCGCCAACAAATCAATATCCTCTTTCTCCGAAGATATACGTGCCTACGCGCACCATCGTAGATCGACACTCGGCAGCGATGTGATAGTCGTGACTCATTCCCCACGAACGCTCGCAGAAAGCGTCGTCGTCGGCAAAGTAGCATGCCTTCACCTCGTCGAAGAAGTCGGCTGCAAGCATGAACTCCTTGCGTATGAGGCTCTCGTCGTCTACGTGCGACGCCATCATCATCAGTCCGCATATCTGCACGTTATGCAGCTCGCGCCATTCGCCGCCCTCAAGCAGTTCGCGACATGCGTCGAGCGACAGTCCGTACTTGGTCTCCTCCTCGGCAATGTGCAGCTCGAGCAGCACCTTTATAGTGCGTCCGTGCGCAGCAGCCTGCTTGTTTATCTCGCGCAGCAGCTTCAGCGAGTCTACAGCGTCGATCATCGAGATGTACGGCGCTATATACTTCACCTTGTTGGTCTGCAGATGTCCTATGAAATGCCACTCGATGTCCTTCGGCAGCACCTCCACCTTGCGCGACAGTTCCTGCTCGCGACTCTCGCCGAACACGCGCTGTCCGGCGTCGTACGCTTCCTTTACGTATTCGGCAGGATGAAACTTACTGACAGCCACAAGTCGTACGCCTTGAGGGAGGCTGTCCGTCACCTCACGAAGTCTGTTTGCAATGCACATACCTTACGGAGTTATTTGTTGATTGTTAGCGGCGCGTAGCGGAAAGCTAATGCCGTAGGTTTCTACTATTCGCTATGCTTTAGCCTTCAAACTCGGGCTTGTCGTTCTTCTCTTCCTTCTTAACGGGTGCGTTGTGCTCAAACACGTCCATGATCTTTGTCTCAGAGATGTTGACAATTACATAGTCGATGGCAGTCTTGTCCATTGAGTCCTCGATATTCTTCACTGCTGCGTTGAAGTTAGCAGCCTGCACGAGGAAGTTAACAGCCGAACGCTTATCCTTGCCTGTCTTCTCGTCGGTAATGATGAACGAAAGCTTAGCCTTGTACCAGTGGTCGTCTGTATCAGAGTCGCTGAAGAAAATCTCGCCATAAGCAGCCGGACTGATAGCCTTCACCTCGAATTCGCCCGTAGCGAACGGCTCCATCTCCTTGGTGATAGTCTCTTCAGCCTCGCCAAAAGTCAAAGCGTCTACTACATACACCTCACTTACCTTCTTCTGTCCATCCTCTGTCTGACGCTCGTAGCGTACTGTGGTTTCAAACCAGTTTGCTGTTCTTGATCTCATTATTCTTTTACGTTTATTGTTTTTCAATCACTTTAATTACGGACGGCAAAAGTAATAATTAATTCTGAGATACGGAATAAACACGCCTGATAAATAATAATTTTTAATCACAATGGAGCGGCAGGATGCGAGGAAACAGGAGATTAGGGCACAAAAAAAGGAGCTTCATTACTGAAGCTCCTCTTAGTTGGCGGTGCGTACGAGACTCGAACTCGTGACCCCATGCGTGACAGGCATGTATTCTAACCAACTGAACTAACGCACCAATGGTTTGGTTTTGTAAGGAACGTTGGCGGTGCGTACGAGACTCGAACTCGTGACCCCATGCGTGACAGGCATGTATTCTAACCAACTGAACTAACGCACCAACGTGTTTGTTCCTTTTTGTTTGCATCAAAAAACGAAGTGCGGTGCGTACGAGACTCGAACTCGTGACCCCATGCGTGACAGGCATGTATTCTAACCAACTGAACTAACGCACCAATACGACAAACTTGCTTAAAAGCTGTCAGCGTTTCGTTTTTTAAGCGAGTGCAAAGGTATGAATAATATTTGAAACTCCAAAATTTTTGCGCACTTTTTTCACAATATTTTCTGCAAAACTATTGCATCTGCATACTCCACCCCATCGAACAGCCACTCTTTCAGTCTATTATGCGTCTGGAAGCCCTGACTAAAAAAAAGCGCCAGCGACGCCTCATTGTCTTCCGCAACTACGGCATAGAGCTGATGAAGATGCAGAACGTGCAACGAATAGTCGGCTATTCGGGCTATTGCGGCAGCGGCATATCCCTTGCGTCGATGCTTTTTCTGCACCACAATGCTCACTTCGGCACGCCGATGCTGCGCATTGAAGTCGAAAACGTCTACCATTCCTATCTGCTCGCGTGCCTCGTTCTCCACAATCATGCGCACCTGTCCGTCGTGATAGATGTCGTTTGTAGAGTTGGCGATATAGTCGTGCAGCACATAGCGCGAATAAGGCACATTGGTATTGCCGATGTGCCACACCTCGCGGTCGTTCTCCATAGCGTAGAGCCATTCGAGGTCTTCGGGTTCCATGGCGCGCAGCACCACTTTCGGCAGCTCCGCTGCGCCGGAAACATTCAGCGACTGGTTCATCTGAGCACCTCCTCACTCGTTATTATTGTCTTCGTAGCAGGATTGTACGTACCCATGAGCACGTTCTGCTGCGGATGTGCGGAGAAGATGTTGAATATCTGCTCGTAGCTGTACACCTCGGTGTCGTATGTGGCGAAGATGCGCTGATACGAACCGAAGTTCTGCCCCACATGTCCCTGCGGCAGCGTGTCGGCAGAAGCTTTCAAGAACGCATAGTCGATGCCGTGGCGCTTAGCCAGGCGGTTGAAGTCGTTGAGATGCGACTTCTTACCGATGAATACGTAAAGGGTTGTGACACGCTTGCGCGGCTTCATGAGTCCGAGAACCTTGCGCGCACTGTGCATCTGCATACCAATGAATGCCAGCAGAGCCTTGAAGCAAATGGCAATCTTAAGAGGCAGACTGACGAAGATGCTGAAATGGCCGTAGTGCTTGCGTATGAAGATGAGCATGGCGTCGTAGAATACGTGAACGTAGCGGAACGACGAACGGTGAGTGCTCTCGCCCTTGTAGTGCAGAATCTTGGCAGGTATGTACCAGTTCTCGTATCCGCCCTTTATCAGACGGAAGGAAAGGTCGATATCCTCGCCATACATGAAGAAATCTTCGTCGAGCTGCCCCACTCTATCCAGCGCCTCATGGCGCAACATGCAGAACGCTCCGCTGATAATCTCAATCTTGGCAGGCTCGTTCCACGACAAGTAGCTCATATAATAGCGTGCGAAGCGGTGGCTTTCGGGGTAGCGTGCGCAGAGTCCGCTCATCTTGTAGAAGGCTGTCATAGGCGTAGGCACGCCGCGGCGCGACTCCATAGCCTTCTCACCGTTGTCCTTGAGCATCATTACGCCGGCAGCTCCGGCCTTCTCGTGTGCATCCATGAACTGCAGCACGTCGCGTATGGTGTTCTCGCCTACGATGGTGTCGGGATTGAGCAGGAGCACATACTCTCCCGTGCATTGCTTTATGGCAATGTTGTTGGCGCGCGAGAAACCGAGGTTGCGGTTGCTGCTGATGATGTTCACGTCGGGGAACTTCTGCGTGAGATACTCCACGCTTCCGTCGTCCGAATGATTGTCAACTATATACACTTCGGTCTCTATACCGTCGACAGCTCTGAACAACGAGTGCAGACACTGCTCGATATAGAAACGCACTTTATAGCTGACTATAATGACAGATAGTTTCAATACGGTTTCTTATTTATCGTTTTCGACATCGCGCTTAGCCACTTCCGACTCGCATCTTGCTTTGGTCGGCATGACAAAGAAAAGGCACAGGAAAAGGATTATGCCCATATAGCCAAACGCCACGTTCATATACATATAATATAATAAGGTGTTAAGCACCATCGGCACGCAGAGCATCAGCAGACGGAGCGAACCCCAACTGAGCAGAGCCTCAGCCGACACAAGACGGCGCGCGATGCTGCCGAAGCGGAACAGACGCAACGCCACGGGAATGACGCAGATGGTGAGCAGCTCCATTACGGTAGCCCACACGAACTCCGCCGCTCCCGTCGCGGTATGACACACGCCGTCGGGCAGTATGTCGGTCTCGAAAAACAACACCATAGCCGCCGATATGCACAGCGAGGCTATGAATATGGTGTTCAACACGTTGTATGTTCGTTTCATTGTTTGTTGATCATTGTTTGTTGATCATTGTTGTACGGTTGAGTATCGCTCTTCCGAGCGTCACTTCGTCGGTATATTCCAGTTCGTCGCCTACGGAGATGCCGCGCGCTATGACGCTTATCACAACGTCGTAGCCGGCAAGTTTGCGCGAGATGTAGAAGTTAGTGGTGTCGCCCTCCATTGTAGAGCTGAGCGCCAGTATCACCTCCTTCACTCCGCCTGCCGCAACGCGCTCCACGAGCGAATCGATCTCTATATCGCTCGGGCCTACGCCGTCCATAGGCGAGATTATTCCGCCGAGCACGTGGTAGAGTCCGTTATACTGCTGCGTGTTCTCCACAGCCATCACGTCGCGAATGTTCTCGACAACGCATATCGACGTGCTGTCGCGGCGTCGGTCGGAGCATATCGGGCAGACGTCCGTGTCGCTGATATTGTGGCAAACCTTGCAGTGCTTCACCTCCTTGCGCAGACGGGTCACCGCAGTAGCGAATCCGTCGACCTCCTCTTCTGTGCGGCGCAGCAAGTCGAGCACAAGTCGCAAGGCTGTCTTGCGACCTATGCCGGGCAACTTCGAAAACTCGCACACTGCCTTTTCAAGCAGTTGCGATGGGTACGCTCCCTCCATTATTTATTGAAGAGATAAATGCCGATTCCGAGACGAACGCCGAAGGTTGAGAAATCCTTGTGGCACTTGAACGACTGGTCGTAGTAGACAGACGGCTCAATGGTAACGCTGCCATTGAGGAAGTAGGCCCAGCCCGCCTCTATACCTGGCATAACATCGTTATAGTGCTTTCCGGCGTGTACATATTTTGCGCTTGCGCCCAAGAAGATGCCGTTCTGCTCGAAGTAGTAGCGTCCGCCTACGCCCAATGTGAACTTGGTGTCTACATCGTCCTTCGACGAAATCTCGCAACCTATCAATCCCTTAAGCATCCAGTCCTGCACAAGGAAGTAGCCGGCGTCTGCCTGCAGACCCAGGTTGAGCTTCTTTGTGCCGTTGTAGCTGAGGTCGAGACCGGTAAGCGACGCACCGACATAAGCCTTATCTTTTTCAAACTGTGCATGGGCTCCTAAAGTTGTGAGAAGCGCCAGGGCAATTGTCATTAATTTCTTTTTCATAAGCAAAGTATTTATAATGCAAAAGTACATAATATATTTGACAAACGGAAAAATATAACTACCTTTGTGTTCAATAAACAACAGATTGGGAATCGAAAATGAAGCACTTTTATATACTTTTATTGTTTTTTATTTACTCGCTGTGCATCGCAGCATACACTTCCGACTCATTCGACCAGAACCGCATAGCGCCCAAGCACGAGGTGCGTGCCGTCTGGCTCACGACAATAGGCGGCATCGACTGGCCCCACTCCTACGCACAGACTTCGACATCTATAGAGAAACAGAAGAACGAGCTGCGCCGTATACTCAACCAGCTGCAGTCGGCGGGCATAAACACCGTGCTGCTGCAGACTCGCGTTCGCGGAACAGTGATCTATCCTTCAGCCATTGAGCCGTGGGATGGCTGCCTCTCGGGTCGTCCGGGCGTGTCGCCAAGCTACGACGCGCTGCAGTTTGCCATCGACGAGTGCCACCGACGCGGCATGGAGCTGCACGCCTGGATAGTGACAATGCCGTTAGGCAAGTGGGACGGACTGGGATGCAAGCAGCTTCGCAAGAAGATGCAGCGCAACATCATTAAGATTAAGGGCTACGGATACATGAATCCGGAGACGCAGCAGACAGCCGATTATCTTGCAAGAATCTGCGCCGAAGTGACACGCCGCTACGATATCGACGGCATTCACCTCGACTATATACGCTATCCGGAGGAGCTGCCAAAACTCAAGACCATGTCGCACGACGAAGGACGCAGGAATATTACACGCATCGTGCGCGCCATCTCGCAGCAGGTGAAGTGTCTGAAGCCGTGGGTGAAGATGAGTTGCTCGCCGGTTGGCAAATACTACAACACGAAGCGCTATTGGAGTCACGGCTGGAACGCCTACGAGACGGTGTGCCAGGACGCCGTGGCATGGTTGCGCGACGGACTGATGGACGAATTGTTCCCGATGATGTACTTCCGCGACAACAACTTCTTCCCGTTCGCTCTCGACTGGAAGGAGCGCAGCCACGGACGCATCGTGGTGCCGGGCCTGGGCATATACTTCATGTCGCCACGCGAAAAGAACTGGCCGCTGAGCGACATCACACGCGAGTTGGGCTTTCTGCGCAACAACGGCTTAGGACACGCCTACTTCCGCTCCAAGTTCTTCACCGATGACACGAAAGGCATATACCGCTTTGCGAAGAATGAGCTTTGTCTGTATCCGTCGCTCGTTCCGCCTATGACGTGGCAGTCGGCTGAGCGCCCGCAGAGCGCCTACAGCCTGCGCCGTGAGGACCGCGCCGACAACACCACCCTACTCTCGTGGCAGCACAACAGCAAAGACACGACGATGATGCTGTTCAACGTGTACGCATCGACAGAAAGTCCGGTGAACACCGACGACGCTCGCAACATACTGGCTGTGCGCAGACAGAGTCGCGAGCTGATTGTGCCGCGCAATCAGCATCTGCATTACGCTATATGCGCCGTAGACCGCTACGGCAACGAGAGCGAACCGCTGCAGGAAGCCGGAGCCGGCGCCGACTTCTACGGCGAGGGCAGCGACAACGTAGCGTCCGGCAAGACGCTGCTTGCCTGCGACGGACAGAACGTAGAGGTGCCGGCTGCGGCATGTATGGCAGACACGAAGTTTCTGCTCGTAGAATCGCAGCTGGGTTGCGCCATCGCCGTGCTTCCTTATCAGTACGGCGCGTCTGCAAACGTGAAGAACCTCCCCGACGGCATGTATGTGTTGCGCTCGCTCAACAAGAAGGGCGTGAGCCATCGCCTCGGAACATTCATGAAACGACAATAAAGATATGTGGTTGGACACGTTTTTCCCACGCCGCTGCAAGCTATGCGGATGTCGTCTTGCAGAAGACGAGAAGATAGTGTGCCTGAGTTGTGCAAGAAAGTTGCCCTTAACAGACGACTGCCTTTCGCCTTACGACAACATCACGGCGCGTATGCTTTGGGGCCGTATGCCGATAGAAAGGGCTACGGCTCTGACGTACTACCATCCGGGGGCATACAGCTCGTTGCTCATGTACAAACTGAAATACGGCAACGAGCCGGACATCGGCGTGTGGTTCGGAGAATACATGGCTAACTCGCTTATGCCCTACGGAGTGTTAGACGACATAGACATGGTTATTCCGCTGCCTATACACAAACGCCGCGAACGAGAACGTGGCTACAATCAGAGCCAAGAAATCGCACGCGGCATTGGTGATATATCAAGTATTAAGGTTCAGAACAACATCGTGGAGAGGTCGCGATATACCGTGAGCCAGACCAAGCTGACGCACACCGACCGTACGAAGAACGTGAAAGGTGCTTTCACGCTGCTCCGTCCCGATGCTATAAGAGGGAAGCACGTTCTGCTTGTGGACGACATCATAACCACCGGCGCCACAATCGCAGCCTGCGCCAATGAGCTGGCTAAGGCTGAGGATGTGAAGATAAGCATTATGACCGTAGGCAGAACGCACTATATTTAGTTGTACATTCTTTTTTATTATACGATGCCCTGCGCCATCATTGCCTTGGCTACCTTGAGGAAGCCAGCAACGTTTGCGCCGCGCACATAGTTGACGTAGCCGTCGGGCTGCGTGCCGTACTTCACGCAGTTGGCGTGAATTTCGTTCATTATATTATGGAGTTTAGCGTCCACTTCCTCGCTCGACCAGCGCAGACGCTCTGAGTTCTGGCTCATCTCGAGACCAGAAACTGCCACACCACCCGCATTTGCAGCCTTGCCCGGAGCATAGAGCAAGCCTGCCTCCTGGAACACCTTGATAGCTTCTGGCGTAGAAGGCATGTTAGCGCCCTCGCTCACGGCGAACACTCCGTTGGCAACGAGTGTGCGTGCGTCGTCGCCGTCGATTTCGTTCTGTGTAGCCGAAGGCAAAGCTATATCGGCCTTCTCGCCCCAAGGACGCGCACCGGCTACATACTTCACGCCGTATTCCTCGGCATACTCGCGGATGCGACCACGCTCAACATTCTTCAACTCCTTCACGTAAGCAAGTTTCTCTGCGTCGATGCCGTCCGGGTCGTAGATGTAGCCGTCCGAATCGGACAGCGTTACGGGCACGGCGCCCAGCTGTATGAGCTTCTCTACAGTATACTGAGCCACATTGCCCGAACCGCTTACGAGCACACGCTTGCCCTTGAGTTCGATGCCGCGTGTCTTGAGCATGTTCTCGAGGAAGTAGACATTGCCGTAGCCGGTAGCCTCGGGACGTATGAGCGAACCGCCGAACTCCTGGCCCTTGCCGGTGAGCACGCCTACGAATGTGTGTGTGAGCTTCTTGTACTGACCGAACATGTAGCCCACCTCGCGACCGCCTACGCCGATGTCGCCAGCCGGAACGTCCTCGTCGGGACCGATGTGGCGGTAGAGTTCGTTCATGAACGCCTGGCAGAAACGCATAACCTCAGCATTGCTCTTGCCGCGAGGCGAGAAGTCGGAACCGCCCTTCGCTCCGCCCATAGGCAGCGTGGTGAGCGAGTTCTTGAACGTCTGCTCGAAAGCGAGGAACTTAAGGATTGAGGGATTGACCGAAGCGTGGAAACGGATGCCGCCCTTGTACGGACCGATGGCGTTGTTGTGCTGTATGCGGTAGCCCATGTTGGTCTGCACGTTGCCCTTGTCGTCTACCCATGTCACACGGAAAGAAATGATGCGGTCGGGTATGCAAAGACGCTCTATAAGGTTTGCACGGTCGAACTCGGGGTGACGGTTGTACTCTTCTTCAATAGTGCTGAGTACCTGGCTCACTGCCTGGATGTATTCAGGTTCGTTTGGGAAGCGTTGTTTCAGACGCTCTATAGTTTCTAATGCGTTCATTGTATCCTTCGTTTTATCTTTTTACGGCTGCAAAGTTAGCATTTTTATAGTAAAAGCAAGCGTTTTCACACAAAACGCTTAAAGAAGTTGATTTATCTCAACCTTTTGAAAAACAATTAACACTTCTATACGTATACTCCTGAGCAGTTGCTGTATTTGACGTGGTAACTTTTTTGATATTTTTTCGGAAAAAAGCGTCTAAAAAGTTTGGTAAATGTAAAAAATATAATATCTTTGCAGCAGTTATCCTGAAAACAATCTTTTTACCTTAAAAAAGAGACTAATACCTATTGAAGATTTGAAGCGGTCGCCTGTGAAGGCTGTCGCTTTTTTTTTATTCCCTAAAGTCAAGGTTTGCTGCGATAAAGGCTCATCCGATAGGCGAAAACGTTTACAGCAATAAAGCGAAAACGTTTGCAGCAATCGCATGGAAACGTTTACATTATTTATATAAGACAATCAGCTTCAATAGAGCAATGTTTTAAAAAACCCGACATTAATGTTATAAAAACAGACGTATATGGAACAGAACACAAGACAACTCATCGCAGACCTCGCAGCCCGATACGAGACCGCCGCTTTTCTGCCCGCCGACCCAAGCTCGTTCATGCACAGCGTGGAGGGCGACGCCAACAAGGAGGCTACGGCTTTTCTCGCCTCGTGCCTAAGCTACGGTTCGCGCAAGCAGTTTTTCCCCAAGATACAGTTCATCATCGATGCGGCGCAGGGCGACGTAGACCGCTGGGTGCGTTCGGGCGAGTGGCGCAAAGACATACCCGACACCGCAAAGTGCTACTACCGGCTCTACAAGTTCGGCGACATGCACCGCCTGATAGCCGCCTACGAAGAGATGCTCCGCGAATACGGCAGCATGAAGGAGTACGTGCGCAGCCATGCCTCGACGGGCATTGAGGCTGTGAGCGCCATCTGCCGCTACTTCGCCGAGCACGACGCAAGCACGGTTGTGCCGCGCAACACGCAGTCGGCTTGCAAACGCGTGTGCATGTTCCTGCGATGGATGGTGCGCAGCGGGTCGCCCGTCGACCTCGGTCTGTGGGCTGACATCATCGACCGACGCACGCTCATCATGCCGCTCGACACGCACGTAGTGCAGGAGGCGCTGCGCCTGGGTCTGCTGAAGAGCCGCACAGCGTCGATGGCTACTGCGCGCCGACTGACTGATGCGATGCTCGAAGTGTTCCCCGACGACCCTCTGCGGGGCGATTTCGCATTGTTCGGATTAGGCGTCGACGAGGATTCCAAATAGCATTTATCCGCGCTATGTCATCGTCACCCGTACGCCGCCCGATCGGATTCCGTCCGCCACCCGATCAGATTGCGTTCGCCATCCGATCAGATTGCGTTCGCCGCCCGATCGGACGGCGGACGGAGCACGATGACTTAAGCTATCATTTCACACAATATTAGTATAGGTTTAATATCACACAAATGGGGCATTTAGTTTTGCCGTGTAAACAAAATTGTGTAATTTTGCACTTATGAGAATAGACATTATAACCGTACTGCCCGAAATGCTTGAGGGCTTTATCAACGAATCGATACTTGCTCGCGCACAAAAGAAGGGTCTCGCAGAGATTCATCTGCACAACCTGCGCGACTACTCCACTAACAAATGGCGCCGCGTAGACGACTATCCGTACGGCGGATTCGCCGGAATGGTGATGCAATGCGAACCGATAGACCGCTGCATATCGCAGCTGAAGGCGGAGCGCGACTACGACGAGGTGATATTCACGTCGCCAGACGGCGAACAGTTCGACCAGCACGTGGCTAACGACCTCTCGATGAAGGGCAACATCATCATTCTCTGCGGCCACTACAAGGGCATCGACCAGCGCGTGCGCGACCATCTCATCACTCGCGAGATTTCTATCGGCGACTATGTGCTGACGGGAGGCGAGCTGGCTGCGGCTATCATCGCCGACGCCGTGGTGCGCGTGGTGCCGGGCGTAATCGGCGACGAACAGAGCGCGCTCTCCGACTGCTTCCAGGACGACATGCTCTCGGCGCCTATCTACACACGCCCAGCTGAATACAAGGGATGGAAGGTGCCGGAGATTCTGCTCAGCGGCAACGAGGCGAAGATAAAGAACTGGGAGATGGAGCAAGCTATGGAGCGCACGCAGCGTCTGCGCCCCGACCTTTTGGAAAAATAAGAACGAAACGAAAAAACTAATCGAATATGAAGAAATCAATATTATCGGCTATGGCGCTGGCTTTCGCTTTCGCCATGCCCGCAGCAGCGCAGGACGGACTGCTGAAGAAGTATGACCGACGCCTCACCACGCCGCGCAACTACGTGTGTTACCGCACTACGGAGAAGATGAAAATCGACGGCAAACTGAACGAGAAGGTGTGGCAGAAGGCTGCACAGACAGAGTCGTTCGTCGACATCAGCGGCTTCGACTTCCCGAAGCCTATCTACGACACCAAGGCGCGCCTGCTCTGGGACGACGAGTATCTCTACATCTCTGCCGTGCTCGAGGAACCGAACATCGTGGCTAACCTCACTCAGCGCGACACCATAATATATCACGACAACGACTTCGAGGTGTTCCTCGACCCTACGGGCGACGGACAGAACTACTTCGAGATTGAGAACAACGCACGCGGCGTGATATTCGACCTCATGCTCGACCGCGCTTACCGCTCGGGCGGCAACTTTCACATTCAGTGGGACTGCCCCGGCTTGAAGCTCGCCGTGCAGCACGACGGCACGCTAAACAAGCAGAAGGACACCGACCGCTCGTGGACCGTGGAGATGGCTATTCCACACAAGGCCGTGACACGCAACTTTGCCAATCCGCTGAAGGCGGGCAACATCTGGCGCCTCAACTTCTCGCGCGTACAGTGGCTGAAGAAGGGCGGACCGGAAGAGAACTGGGTATGGACTCCGACGGGCGAGATAAACATGCACGCGCCTAACCAGTGGGGCTTCCTGCAGTTCTCGGACAAGGTGGCTGGCAACGGCACCGACGAGTTCCAGTGTCCTTACAACATGGAGGCTTACAAGGTGCTCTGGGCGCTGTTCTACGCTCAGCTCGACCAGCACGGCAAGGACGGCAGATACACAAGCTCGCTCGACGTGCTCGGACTCACCGACGCCGACCTCGCCACCCTGCCTAAGGGCAGCAACATCGAGATGGAGGCTACAACGCACCAGTTCAGAGCAAGCATCCTCGTAGGCGGAACGGGCAAGAGATATGTTGTAGATCACAACGGCAAGTTCGAAGTTTTATAACCAAGGGGGTGCACTTGTCTCCGCTCGGCTTTGCCGCTTGCCAGAGCAAGAAGTGCACCAACAAAGCAAAAAAAATGAGAGCATGGCATCCTCGCCATGCTCTCATTTTTTTTGTTTTGTGTGTTTACTCGTCCCAAACCAAGTACGCAGAAACAAGCCAGTGGTTCATTTCGACACCATTGATAGGCTGCGCCTTCGGAATGTCTACTGTGAAGGTGTGCTTGCCGGCTGTGATGCCTTCGAGCGCTACCTCTTCCGGCACGACATCGGTACCCGGACACCAGTTGGAGCGAGAGAAGTCGGAAGAAGCGACCGGCTCCTCCACTTCCTTCTCTGTGTAGCCCTTCTCGCCGATGTAGGAAGCCACACGCTTCTCGAGCCATACACCCGTAGCCGGGTTGAAGCGGCGGAACGATGCGCAGTCGTCGCGCCACGGAGTGAAGCGGTAAACCTCCTTGCCATCTACCGAGAGGACGTTCTCCTTCTGCACAAACTCGTCGCCGCCGTCGTGTCCGCCGTGACCAGTCACGATGTACTTCACGCGCACGTTCTTTGCGTTCTTAGGCAGAGTGAAGTCGGTGGTGACGGGCTTGCGGGCGAAGATGTCGGGATACTCCTGACCGATGTAGTAGACCGTGTTGATAAGCGGCAGCACCTGCGTGCGCTGCATACGGTCGCAACTGATATTGCTCTCGGTGAACTTCAATTCGACGCTTGCCAAGTAACCCTGCTCGGTCCATGTATCGATGAACACGCCGACGTAAGCCTCATCCTCAAGCAGCGAGTAGCGGTCGGTGATGTCCTGCTGCCACTGCACGCAGTCCTCCCACTTCGGTATGTAAACCGGGCGGCGCTTCGATGTGAGCGTGTCGTTGTTGTTGCTGTAGAAACCCACGCCGAACGGAGTCATGAAGCGCATCAGCTCGATGGTAGGCAGATAGTTTTTGCCGGCGATGATGCCGCGCATGTGCTCCAGCTTCAGCGTGTCGATCTCGGGGAACTTAGCCTTGCCCTGAGCGATGCTCAGCAGGTTGATGGCAGAGTGGCGCGGCAGTACAAATACCGAGCCCGACTTGTCCCAGCGGTCGCCGTTTGAAACTATGGTGGTCTTGATTTCCACCTTCACGTTGCGCTCGTAGTGAGGCACCTTTATCTTCTTCAATATGATGCGTCCGTTCACGAGACGTATGATGCCGTTGGCATCAGCTTCGTTGAAACCGCCAAGAGCGTTCGGAGCGTAGTGCACGTTCTCCTTGTCGAACACCTTGATGGTGGTGCTGCCCTTCGCCGCATACTCCTTGTGGCTTGTCTTCGTAGCCGCAGTAGAAGCCGTAGCAATGAAGAGCGATAGGATTAATGTCAGTATCTTCATCTCTTATGTTTAATCTGTTTATTAGTTGCTTTCAATCACCTTGCCAGCTCCACGATACAGCTTGATAGGTCCGTCGAGAAGCACCGCTACAACCGTAATCATCGGGTCGAGAGCATGCTCAGGCACGTCGATGTAGAGGTTGCCCGGCACCTCGCTCCAGTAGTTCTTGTTGTACACCTTCGACTGAATAATCTCGCCGTCGCCTACAACCCATACGCGGTTCACCTTGTTCATAAGGCCCTTCACCTCGATAGGTCCGTTCGGCTTGTACGGCAGGTAGAGATAGAGCACATCGCCAGCCTCGTTGAGGGTGGTATAGCCCTGGAAGTGCTCACCCGGGATACCGGCACGTGTGTCGTAGATAGCCTCCTTGTGCTTCTTTGTCCAGCGACCGAACTCCTTCAGCACAGCCACCTGCTCCTCTGGAATTGTGCCGTCCTCTTTCGGACCGATGTCGAGCAGCATGTTGCCGCCCATAGAGAGGCAGTCGACGAAGGTGCGCAGCAGAATGTACGGCGACTTGTAGTTGGTGTCGGCGTGCTGATAGCCCCAAGAGTCGTTCATCGTCATGCAAAGCTCCCAGTGCTTCTCCTCGGGACGCACAACTGGTACACCCTGCTCCGGTGTGGCATAGTCGCCATAGCCCTGGATGCGCGAGTTGATAATGACGTTCTTGTTAGCCTTGCGCAGGAACTCAGACATTCCCTTTGCGTTCCAAGTCTCGGCGCTCTGCTCCCAGTCGCCGTCGAACCAGTAGAGGTCGGGCTTGTACTTGTTGAGTTCGTCGAGCTGGTCGAAGTCGAACTTCAGGAACTTCTGCCAGCGCTGCGGATCTTCTGTAACGTTGTAGCGACTCTCGGTGCGTGTGAAGTTAGGATAGTCGGGGTGCGACCAGTCGATGAGCGAGTAGTAGAGACCGAGCTTCAGTCCATGCTTGCGCACTTCCTTAACGAACGGCGTAACGAGGTCGCGCTTTGCAGCCGTAGCCTTCACGGTGCTCAGGTCGCTGTACTTGGTGTCCCACAGAGCTACACCGTCGTGGTGCTTGGTAGTAAGCACAGTGTAGCGCGCTCCGCTCTCCTTGATGAGGTCGAGCCATGCCTTCGGGTCGTAGTTCTTGGCTGTGAAGCCGTCACACTGAGCCATGTACTGCTCGTAGGGCAGATACTTGTTGTGGAACGACCAGCTCTCCGACACACCATTCACAGCATAGATGCCGTAATGGATGAAAATACCCAACTTGGCGTGGTCGAACCACTCCATTCGCTTGTCCTTCTGCGCCTCGGTCTCCTGCGTAGCGGCGTTCTGGGCTACAGCGCCCGACACGGCAGCTGCACAGAGCAATGAGCACAATATGCGTTTCATCTTCATACTTGTGAGTTATTAGTTTTTAAGTTAATACTATTTGCTTTCTTCAATTTATAATCTGCTGATTACCCTATCAGCACTTGCTGAATTATACCAACAACACCTTGTTGGACAATCCAATTACAAAGATAAACAAAAAAAGTGGATAACCACTTGGCTATCCACTCTTTTTTATATTAAACTATCAAGATGTTTGTCTTAAACAATCAGATGTTTGTTTCTAACGATTAGAGGCTCGGACCAGCACCCCAAGCAGGAGCGTTCTTGTCGTACCATACACGCTCGTCCTGAAGCTTCTGGGCCTCGTTACCGATTGTGAAGCCCTGAGCCTTGTAAGACTCGAGTGTGAGGTCCTTCATCTGGTCTGTCTCACCAGGAGCTGTGAATGTAGCACGGCGCGGAATCGGGAATGCAGCACCATCCTCTCTCCAGTTCTCGTACGGAAGGATTGTAGAGTTCTTCATAGGAACGCCCGAACGACGCATTGTTACGAACATTTCCTGCGGCTGGAAGATGAATGCGATGTGCATCTGGAGGTAGATCTTCTCCAAAGCGTTAGCTGCATCCCACTTGTAAGCGTCATGAGCCATCATAGCGTCAATCTCACCATCCTTGAGGGCGATGAGTGCCTCATTCGGATCATACTTCTCAGCGTAGTAAGGAATAAGATTCAGACCTGCAACCTTATCCCACTCTGTTACAGAGTTCCTTACACCAGCCTCGTAGTACTGCTGTGCGTTGCCGCTGATTACGCCAAGCTGTGCAAGCTCTGCGAGATAGAGGTTAACCTCACCAGAAGACATGTACATAGCGTAGAACGGACGGTCTTCCTTATCCTGAACAACGGGGCCGTCAGGCTTTGTCGGATATGTGTAGTCCAATGTACCGTTGAAGAGCTCGAGCTGCATACCGCAAGTAGCGCTATAAGTCTTCTCCTTACCATTGAGAGTAAGCTTGAGGTACTTGCTCTGCGGGTCGTAGTACTCTTCCCACTCAGGTTTTGTGTTTGAATTCAACTGAACCGGCAGACCGATATAACGTACCCAAGGTTCGCCAGCGCCCTTCCAAGCCTTAAAAGTCTTCTTGCCGTCAGCCTCTGTGTATTCTACGTTCTCTGCGATGTAGCTCGGAAGTTCCTTGCCTGCGTCGAAGTAAGCCTGAACTACCTCAGAGTTGAAGTCGTTCTTCTCGAAGAAGAAGCGAACGCGCGGGTCGCGGTTGTCAACGAGGAACTTGATGAGGTTGTAGTTACCTGTACCCGGAGTAACGGTCTCCTGATTGTGGTACCACTCAGAACCCTGGTTGTAGATGAAGTCGTCGTCAACAGAAGTCATGAGACCAGCCTTGTGAGAAACTGCATCCTGAGCGATGGTCTTAGCCAACTTCGGGTTAGCCTTGAGCAGACGTACGGCGAGCTTCAGCTTAAGAGAGTTAGCAAACTTAGCCCACTTTGTAGCGTCACCTTTGTAAACGAAGTCCTGGTTGCCAAGAGAAACCTGACTAACTGTCTTGCCGTTTACAACAACATCGTTTGTGAGGTCGTCAGTAGCCTTCTTCAGCTCAGCATAGAACTGGTTGAAGAGTTCCTCCTGAGTGTCGTACTTCGGGGTAAGTGTGCCACCGTAGCGTGCGCGGTAAGCCTCGCTGTAAGGCATTGAGCCGTAGAAGTCGGTGTCCTGGATACCCATGTACACTACCAACGACTGCATCATTGCGTGGATGTTTGTGAATGTAGCAGCTGTCTCTGCGTCCTTCTGCTTCATCTGGTTCTCAATTTCAAGAAGAGTGAGCAACGGATGCTTCACATTGCCGCCACCTGAAGAAAGGTCAGGCATGTTAAGACGGTTGGTGTTGTCGCCACCAGTCACCTGACCATATCTGCACATAGCCGAGAAGTCATAGTACCATGACCAATACTCTGACGGCTTGAAATTCTGAAGACCCTGTGTGAAGAGGTATCTTATATCAGGGGTTGTAACAACCGAAGGATTGGTGTTGATGTCGGCGAGTTCAGACTCGCTACAGCTTGTGGTCAAGCACAATGCACCAGCAACAAGACCTGCGTATATATATTTATTGATTTTCATAATTATATATCTTTTAATGTTTAATGTTAGAAGCTAGCATTTATTGTGAACATGAAGTTCGCTGTGTACGGGTTGAACGAACGGATACGGAACTCGCCTGCTCGGTTACCACGTACAGACTCTGGGTTGAGGTTATTATCAAGAGAGTTGTAGAGATAGCCGAGGTTGCGTGCAGAGAACGATACATTGATTGCCTGAGCGCAGATCTTGCTTGCCCAAGAGTTTGGCAACTTGTAAGCTACAGAGATCTCGCGGAGAGCGATGTAGTTCAGAGTCTGGAACCAAGACTTGTTCAATACGCCACCACCCCAGTCGTTCATGTAGTACCAGTAAGCACCTGCGTGTACAGGCTCCAACCAGCCGTTCTTAACAGCTTCTGCATAGCTAACGCCACTCATGTTGCGCTCTACGCCGTCAGCACATGCGATAGTAGTACCCTGTGCGAATACACCTTCAGGAATAACACCGTCGTGATATGTGATGCCGTAGCTTTCAGACTGTGTGCCGTCTGTGTTCATCCACTTAGATGTCCATGTGAGACCGCCGTGAGCCTCGTCACGATACTTTAAAGAGCTCTGTGTGTTACCGTTTGCTGTACCGTAGCGGTTAGCGTAAGAAGCTACCTTGCCACCGAAGCGGCAGTCGAGAGCGATGTTCAATGAGAGGTCTTTCCAACGGAGTGTAGAAGATACAGAGCCGAGGAAGTCGGGCTGTGAAGAACCTACTACCTCTACCTTACCGCTACGCTTCTGGTAGCCGATGCGGTCGTAGTCGTCCCAATCGAGGAGGATGTTGCCCTTCTCATCGCGTGCAGGAGCGATATCACTCATAAGCAAGCCATACTCGCCACCTACCTTAGCTACAGAACCAACGCGGAAGTCGTATGCGTTCACCTGACCCTGGAGTGCGAGATAGTCTACGCCCGGATAGAGCGAAACGATCTTACTGCGGTTGCGTGTGTAGGTGAAGTTGAGATCCCACTGCCAGTCGCCGGTCTGAACCGGAGTTGTGTTGAGTGCAACTTCGATACCAGAGTTCTGGATGTTACCTGCGTTGATTACACGAGAGTCGATACCAGAAACACCCGGTGTAGCGATAGACATGATCTGGTTCTTGGTGTTCTCCTTATAATAGGTGAAGTCAAGACCGATGCGGTTCTTCAGTACGCGGAAGTCGAGACCAACTTCCCAAGAGTTCTTGCGCTCCGGCTTCAAGTCCTGTGCATATACAGACGAAGAAGAGAAGTTGTTGGTGTAGATCTTGCCGTTTGCTGTAGTGATGTTGCCTACGCTGAAGCCCTGGTTGAGGCTGTACGGATCGAGGTCGTTACCTACCTGAGCCCAAGATGCGCGCAGCTTAGCGAATGAGATCCACTTCGGGAGCTGGCCCTTGAGAGTCTCTGTAATCAACCATGAACCTGATACTGACGGGTAGAAGTAAGAGTAGTTACCAGTGCCGTTGCTGTAAACGAGGGCAGAAGAAACGTCGTTACGTCCTGTCACGTCGAGGTAGAGCTGGTCTTTCCAAGATGCGTTGATAGCAAAGATAGCAGAAACCATACGCTTTGTACCAGAGATAGAAGCGCCGTAGTTAGCGGTGTTCTTAGAGTTGCCGATGAAGTACTGTCCAGGAACGATGAGACCGCCGTTAGTAGATACAGAGTTGCTCTGCTCTGTCTTATTGTAGTACTCCATACGTGCGAAACCGCCGAGGTTGAAGTCGCCGAGCTGCTTGCTTGCACTAAGTGTAGCGCCGAGAGTGAGCTGTGTCTTAGAGTAGCTTGCCAGAGCGTAGCCACCGCCTTCCATAGCGTAGCCACTACCGAGCGACTTGCTCTCTTCGTTGCGTGTGTAGTAGTTGATGTTACCGTCAACCTTAGCTGTAAGCCAGTCGAGGATATGGTAGTTCAACTCCCATGTCGGACGGAACATCCACTCCTTGTGTACGTAGTCGTTCTCGTTGAGGTTCCACCAGAGACTCTTCACGGTGTCCGGTACGTAGCCGTACTTGTCGCCGTAAGCTGTCTGAGCCAGACCGCCGTGGTCGCCCTTGTAGTGATTCTTCCAGTCGCTCGGGTTAGACCAGCGTGGCAGACCTGAGTAAACTGTGTAGAGACCGATCTCCTGCTGTGCGTTGCGCGGCTTAGAGTAAGCCATAGACATAGACGCAGCGATGTCGAGTTTCTTTGTTATCTGGTATGTACCTTTCAAGAGCATTGAGTAGCGGTCGAATGTGTTGTTGATGGTCTGACCGTCTGCGTGCTTGTAAGAGAATGAAGAGTAGAACGAAGCTACATCATTACCGCCGCTGATTGCAACGTTGGTGTTGGTGTTGATGCCAGTGCGATAGAACTCGTCTGCCGGATTCTTGTAAGCAGAGTATGTGGTCATTGTGCCGTCGTAGTTCTCGATAGCCGAGCCGTCGAACTTAGGACCCCATCCGTAACCGGTGTATGATGCGTTGCGCAAAGAAGCTACGCCGTCTGCATTCACGCCGAGTGTAGATACGCCGAAGCTGTTCGGATGGTTCGGTGTACCGTCGTCCTGCCAGCGGTTACCGTTGCCTACGTAGTTGCGCTCACCTGTCCACAAGCCGTAGCCGTACTCGTACTGAGCCTCAGGATGACCAACGATAACGTCGAAACCTACGGTCTGTGAGAACGAAACGCCTACGCCCTTCTTCTTGCCCTTGCCGCTCTTTGTTGTGATGACAACGGCACCGTTAAGTGCGCGCGAACCGTAAAGAGCTGTAGCGGCAGCACCCTTAAGTACAGATACTGTCTCGAAGTCGTCAGGGTTAAGGTTCTTCAACTCGTTACCGTAGTCGCTCGGGTTGGCTGTCCAGTTAAGGTCGTCGTTACCAGATACGTTGTTGTCGAGGATTACGCCGTCGATAACGTAGATAGGCTGGTTGTTGCCCTTAAGTGTAGAAGCACCACGAATCTGAATCTTTGTAGCACCGAAAATACCACCGTCTGATGCGGCGATGTCCACACCGGCTACCTTACCCTGCAGAGAAGAAATCGGAGAGATAGTGTTGGCGCGAGAGAGATCGTCGCCCTTGAGCTCTGTAACGGCATAACCAAGGGCCTTTGTCTCACGCTTCATACCGAGAGCGGTTACGACAACCTCGTTGAGCGCTTGTGAGTCGTCCTTAAGTGTTACGTTCACAACACCGCCCTTGTACACAACCTCAACTGGGGTCATGCCAATAGAAGTGATGCGCAGAGTCTCACCCTTCTTTACGTTGCGAAGAGTAAAGTTACCATCGATATCAGTAACTGTACCCAAGCCACTCTTGCCCTTTACAACAACAGAAGCACCGATCATCGGCTCGCCCGTTGCGTCAAGAACAACACCCTTACATTCTTCCTCTGCCTGCACGTTCTGCACTGCTGTCGGAGAAGTAACGTTTCCAGCATAAGCTGCGCCCATTGGCAACGCCGAAAGTGCGAGCAGCATACCTACTGTTTTTACTTGTTTTGACATAGATGTTAATTTTTAATTAGTACTAAATGATATTGTGTTTCGTTTTTTCAAGAGTAGTTTATATTAAAACAACAATAAAACTAACATTTTACTCATTATATAATAATAACTCCTCTCTATTTGTTTTCTCTATTACATAAAAATGCTAACTTCACATTGCATCTACGCTACAAATTTAACCTTTTTTCTTGAGATAGAACAATTTTTTGTAAAGAAAATGAAAGATTTTATACAAAATGTGGTTTTCTCCTAATAAAATACAAATAATATTCTAAAAAGCACTATCTTTGTAGAAGTAGAAACGAAACAAGCTACGTTTTAGCACTTTTTAAACTAATAATATAAAACTAAAACACATGAAGAAATTCTTTATGACTCTTGCTCTGGCGCTCGCTACGATTGGCGTAAGCGCAAAGGGCGCAAAGATTCCGGTCTACGCATGGTCGGGATGGGGTGAGAACACTACAGAGAAGTCGCTGACAGCCGACTTCAAGGCATGGAAGAAGCACGGCGTTACGGGCGTGTGCATCAACGCCGGCATGGACGTCGAGAAGATTGCCGTAGCCGCTAAGGTGGCTAAGAAGGTGGGTATGGAGTATCACGCTTGGGTGCCTACGATGGTGCAGGGCGGCAAGCCGAAGAGCTGGTACACGGTGAACCGTCTCGGCGAGTCGGCGTCTGACAAGCCGGCTTACGTGCCATACTACACTACGCTCGACCCGCGCAACCAGGAGGTTCGCAAGTTCCTCGTCGAGAAGTTCGAGGAGATTGCGTCTATTCCCGAGGTCGACTACGTGCAGCTCGACTATATCCGCTATGCCGACGTTATCCTGGCGCGCGGTCTGTGGGACAAGTACGGACTGACAATGAACGGCGAGTACGCAAAGGCCGACTACTGCTACTGCGACGACTGCGTTGCTGCGTTCAAGAAGCAGAGCGGCATCGACATCACTAAGGTGACCGACCCGTCGAAGATTAAGGAGTGGGCACAGTTCCGCTGCGACGCCGTCACCGACCTCGTGAACGCTATCTCTGACGCTGTGCATGCTAAGCAGAAGAAGATTAGCGCCGACGTATTCCCCGGTCCGAAGAGCTACGCCGAGTGGATGGTGCGCCAGCAGTGGAACAACTGGAAACTCGACGCTGTGTTCCCGATGAACTACAACGACTTCTACATGGAGCCGGCTGCCTGGGTAGGCAAGGTGACGAAGGAAGAGGTTGAGTCCATCAAGGGCAAGAACACCTTATTATATAGTGGTATCTTCATCTGCCACGACTGGCGCCATAAGGACAAGGTTGTAGACCCTGAGAACTCTGGTCTGCTGCCGTCTGAGATTGCAGAGGCTGTACAGTCGTCTATGGCTGCGGGTGCCGACGGCATCAGCATCTTCACGCCTAACGACATGACTGAGGAGCACTGGACAGAACTTGAGAAGGTTCTGAAGGAGCTTAGCAAGTAAAAACCCAAATTGCGGAGGTCTCCTGCCTCCACTGCAACATATTGCGTAGGTCTTTGACTCTGCGAAACAAGCAACAAAGTAGCGGAGGTCTCTGGCCTCCGCAGCAACCAGCGATACTAACTATACTTATTAGTGTCAGACTTGGTGCTGCGGAGGCCGGAGACCTCCGCTACTATTTTTATGCTTAAATCATTGGACGGCGGACGTAATCCGATCGGACGGCGGACGGAATCCGATCGGGCGGCGGACGGAATCCGATTGGACGGCGAACGCAATCCGATTGGGCAGCGGACGCAAACGGTGGATTTGCGTAGATGTAGCTTCAGGGGGTGCACGCTTTTCCGCTACATCTTCTCCTCCTCATGCTGCATGCAGAAGCGCTCTCCGAGTGCTAAGCCTTCCTCGTAGAGCCGCTGCAGCTTGGCTACATCCTTCTCCATGCGGTCTACCTCCATAGGGCGTTCGGGGCGAATGCACACCACCTTGCCCTCGTCCTCGAGTCGCTCCACCAGTGCGAGCTGCTCGTTGTAGACGCGCATACGATGGCTGAGCGCCACGCGCAGGCGCGGATACTTCTTGTATATGAAATGCGGAATCTTTATGTCGTGCCCCGATTTGCGATAGCCGCGGTTGCGCGTCAGCACGAGCACGTTCTGCGCATGACCGGTAGCCATTGCGCGCTCCACTGGTATCGAGTCGACGATGCCGCCGTCGAGCATCGGTATGCCGTCCACGTTCGTTATCTTGCAGACATAAGGCAGCGAAGCCGAAGCACGCACGGCGTCGAGCGCACGCTGGCGGTCGTGACGCTCGGTGAGGTACATCGGACGCCCCGTGAGGCAGTTGGTTGTAACCATCTCGAACGTAGCCGGATTGTTGAAATAAGCGTCGTAGTCGAACGGCACATACTCGTTCGGCACCTTGTCGTAGAGCAGTTCGGCGTCGAAGATGCAGCCCTGCGTGAGCAGGTAGCGCAGTCCGATGAAGTGGAACTTGTCCATGTAGTCGATGTTCGTAATGCGTGCGCGCCCCGGCTGCCTACTCATATACGACATGCCGTTGCCCGCTCCTGCCGACACCGCCACCACATAGTTGAAATACATGTTGTGCTTCATGAACGCATCAAGCACACCGCACGTGAAGACGCCGCGCATTCCGCCGCCTTCGAGCACCAATCCAGTGTTGTTATCCAGTTTCATAGTATTTTTTATCTTTTTACCTTTTTACTTTTTTACTTTTTTACTTTTAAATAAACGTTCGTCTCTTTGCGTCCGAACCCCAGCTTCTGGTACATACGGTTAGCCGCCACACGTGCAGGTCGCGACGTAAGCATGAGCGTGTCGTAGCCCTCGTGCTCTGCGAAGTCGGCAGCGAAGTTGAAGAGACGCTCGCCGAGATGCATACCGCGGCACTTCTCGTCTACCACGAGGTCTTCCATCCACGCCTTGCGACCCGTGGGCGAAGTGTAGAAACCGAGCGTACACATGCCCATCACCTCGCCGTCTACCGCGAGCAGCAGCAGGCGGCTGTTAGGCTCCTCCACAATGCGCTGCAGGCGTTCGGCGCTCATCTCGCAGGGCGAAGAACACAGCTGCTTCAACAGTCGGTTTACAGCCGCCACGTATTCCGGCGTGCTGCTCTTCGCCTCAAAAATATCTATCTGTGACATTTCGTAACCATTTATTGTTATGTATTGCTGCAAAGGTAAAAACAATTTGCGGAAAAAGAGCAAAGAAAAACCCGAAATTACGACGTCGGGCAGACAATAATTTCGTAATTTTGCAGAGAACATAACCATCACGAAGAATGATAAAAGTCACGATACTCATGCCCGTTTACAACGGCAGCCGATACTTGCAGCGCTCAATAGGGTCGCTGACGGCGCAGACATACACAGATTGGGAGCTTGTAGCGCTTGACGACGAGTCGACCGACGACAGCCTGAGCGTACTGAAGCAACTGGCTGCTGCCGACAAGCGCATAAAGATAATGAGCAAGCTGAACGACGGCAAGGGCAACACGGCTCGCAACATAAGTATAATGAGCAAGGAGGCTGAGGGCGACTACATATTCTATATGTCGCAGGACGACTATCTGTCTGCCGATCTGCTGCAGAATGCCGTGTCTCGCGCCGAGGAAACGGGGGCAGAGATTGTGATTCCTGACATGCTGCTCGCCAACGCCGACGGTTCTACGGAGCAAGCGAAAGGCTCGTTCGCGCCCGACGGCGACTACTCCACCCTGCTCTCTGGCGAGGAGGCGTTCGCCGCGTGCATCGACTTCTCGATACACGGCTTTGCGCTTATCCACCGCCGGTTGATGTTCGCCGCCGACTGCGACACAAGCTACTTCGACAGCGACGAGTACAACACGCGTGTGCAGTATCTGCGTGCCAACAAAACGGCGTTCTGCCACGGCACGTTCTTCTACTATCAGGGCAACGCGGAGGCTATGACGAAGAAGTTCGCGCCAAAACAGTTCCAGCGGCTCAACACGGCGCTGATGCTCGGCAAGAAGGCTGAGCAGGAGAAGATGAAGAAGGAGGTGATGGCGAAGATGAGGCGTTGGCAGATGCAGGTGTATCTGAACGTGCTCATGCTGCTGTTCAACAACGCCGGCAACATGAGCCGAGCCGAATACAAGGAGGCGGTGAAGCGCTTCAGACAATTCGAGCACGGCGTGCGCTTCGGCGGATACAGACGCAGCACGCTGAAGGGCTTCGGCATGTACGAGAAGGCTTTGGCTATGGTCTACTTCGCCTGCGGCACATGCCGACACCTCTGCTTGCTGCACAGCGCCTACAAGCGTCTGAAGCGTTAACTCTAAGAACGGCGCACGAACTTGCGCTTTATGCGGTTTACGATGTCGATGTCTACGTGTCGGCGCATTATCGAGAGCGTATAAGCAAGGTCGAGAACCAGAAGCAACGTGCCGACCGACACGTATATCCACACATTGTCTACGAACGTGAGCAGACTGGTGAGCACTCCGATGCTTGCATGCACGGATATTATCTTCAGCTGCGCTACGGAGAGCTTGTAGCCATAAGCCACACGGCAGAAGCCGGCTGCCACGAACACCTCAAGCACCGAGGCTACGGTCATACCGACACCCATACCCAGGAGTCCGTAGCGGCTGTAGCCGAGGATAGCCATAGTGAGAAGCAGGGCGTCGTTCACCAGTTCGATGCAAAGAAAACGCTTCGAGTCGCCACGCGACAAGGCGATATACTCTATAGGCAGGAAGATGGCGCGGGCGTACATAGCCAATGCCGCCACCTGCATCATCGGCAATACGGGCAAGAACTTGCCGCTATAAAGCATCGGCAACAGAACGGGCATGGCAAGGATAAAGAACACGAGCATCGGCGAAACAAGATGCAACGACACTTCTATCTGCTTGTTGACCGTGAGGTTGAACTCGCGACCCAACTTGCTTATAGACGACAAGCGCGGATAGTAGTCGGTCTCCATAGCCGTGAACACGGTGCCTACATAGGTGAATATCATTACGTATGCGGCGTTGTACAGACCTACGGTGTCTACGCCGTCTACATTACTAATATATGCTCGTATAGCCATCTCTACCCCACTGCCTGCCATGCCGGCTATGACAAACGCTACGCCGAGTTTCAAGAAGCCGAAACCTTCGCACAACAGCGACCGGCGGAAGTTGAGACGAAACGGATAGGCTCGCAGCGAATAGCGCATAACGATGATGGTCTGCAGCAGTATAACGAGCAGCAACGACGGTATGATGCCTTTGCTGCCGAAGAAATAGTAGATAGGTACGGACACGAAGAGGGTCACAATCATAGCGTAGACTGAGTTCTCGGCTATGTCGCGCAGACGGCGTGTGGCTTTCAGAATGGCAAGTTCGCCGGTGGAGAGCGTCGTCAGAGCCACCACTGGCGCAAGCAGAACGAAGTGGAGCGTGTGGTTGCCGAAAGAGAAGGTCCACCTGCTGAGCAACGGCGACAGCACTACGCATACCAGCAAGCCCAACAGCGAGGTGATAAGACACCAATGGCGGAACACGCTGATGCTACGCAGAAGGCGATCGGTGTCGCCGCAATCGTAAGCGCCCGACATGTTGCGCACCGCACTTATGGAGAGTCCGAGATTGGTAGAGTCGCCAACAAGCTTTATGGTAGAGGAGAACAAAGCCAACAAGCCCATACCCATCGGACCAAGAATGAGCGCAACGAGCTTGTTGCGCACCAGTCCGACGAGGATACCGAGCACCTGAACACCGCCAAACAAGCCGGTGTACTTTAGTATATGTGAATAGCTATTCTGTTTTTCCATCATATAATGTAACGTAATATAAATTATTTTATTACTTTTGCAATGATAAATATCACATGAATACAACCTACACGACTATGAATTCAAGAAAATATATGCTTTTTGCGCTCCTGCTGTCTACAACGATGGTTTGTGCGCAGCAGAAGAAGGCTAAGCCCGTAGCACGTAAGAATGCTAAACCCACCGCTGCCGCACAGATGACTGCCAAGCAGCATGAGATATTCAGCAACATGCTGCCCAACACGCAGAAGATATTCGTGGTGGACAGCACTGTCGTCGACAAAGACAGCGTGCTGGAGGCTATTCCGCTCTCGCCGAAGTACGGCAAGTTCGTAAGCTACAACAGCTTCTTCGACACCGACACGCAACCCAACCAGTATGTCTTCATCAACGGTTTCGCCAACAAGTGCTACTACACCGAGGTGGCTGGCAAAGACAGCGTGCAGCATCTGTACATGCGCAACAAACTGGGCGACGGTTGGGGCGAGCCTCACCGCATCAGCGAGATTGACAAGAAGCTTACCGACATGAGCTACCCGTTCCTCTCGTCAGACGGTCAGACGCTATACATCGCCGGCAAGTCTAACGACGCACTCGGAAAGCGCGACATCTACGTGGCTAAGTACAACGCCGACGAGGGCACATACTTCGAGCCGGAGAACATCGGTCTGCCGTTCAACTCGCACGACGACGACTTCGTCTACGTGGAGGCTGACGCCGAGCGCTTCGCATGGTTTGCCACTACTCGCCGACAGCCGGCAGGCAAGGCGTGTGTCTATGCGTTCGTTCTGCCCGAACAGCGCACCAACTACGATATGGACGACATGACAGACGCGCAGATAGAGAGTCGCGCAGCGCTGATGCGCATCCGCGAGACATGGCCTACACCCGAGATAAGAAAGGGCGCGCTAAAGAAGCTCAACGCCATAAAGAAGGAGACGGCAAGCCGAGTGGTGAACGACGAGAAGGTGAACTTCGTTGTGAACGACGACTTGGTCTATACAGACATAAACAGTTTCCGCAGCAACTCGACACGCCAGATGTACTTCGAGGTGGTGAGACTGCGCAACGATATCAAGAACAAGCAGACGAGCCTTGAGGTGATGCGCCAGAAGTATCACAACGCGAAACCTAACAACCGCGAATCGCTCACAAGACACATTCTGCAGCTCGAACAGCAGCTCGACGATGCGAGACGAATGCTGAAGAAAACCGAGACCGACCTGCGCAATGCGGAGAACATACTGCTGAAGAAATAGATCTGACGGAAGACGAACAGTAAAAATCTCAAACTAATTTAATATAAACAATCAAAAGAAAGGACATCGGATTATGGAAAAGAAATATTTTGCTGAGTCTGAACTCATCATCAACGAAGATGGCAGCATCTTCCACTTGCATGTTAAGCCCGAACAGCTCGCCGACAAGGTGATTCTCGTGGGCGACCCGGGACGCGTAGACCTCGTGGCTTCTCACTTCGAGACCAAGGAGTGTGCCGTTGAGAGCCGCGAGTTCCGCACCGTTACCGGCACTTACAAGGGCAAGCGCATAACGGTTATATCTACCGGCATCGGCTGCGACAACATCGATATCGTGATGAACGAGGTTGACGCGCTGGCTAATATCGACTTCGAGACACGCCATGAGAAGGAGACACTGCGCTCGCTCGAGATTGTACGCATCGGCACATGTGGCGGACTGCAGCTCTATACGCCTGCCGGCACATTCGTTTGCTCGGAATACTCTATCGGTTTCGACGGCTTGCTCAACTTCTACGCCGGACGCAACGCTGTCTGCGACTTGCAGATGGAGCGCGCGCTGCTCAACCACCTCGGCTGGTCGGGCAATATGTGCCAGCCTGCGCCGTACGCCATCGCTGCCGACAAGGAACTTGTGGAGCGCATCGCAAAAGACGACATGGTGCGCGGCATAACAGTGGCGTGCGGAGGCTTCTTCGGTCCGCAGGGACGCGAACTGCGCGTGCCGCTTACCGATCCCAACCAGAACGAGAAGCTGGAGAACTTCGAGTATAACGGCAAGCACATCACCAACTTCGAGATGGAAAGCTCGGCGCTCGCTGGACTTGCTCGCCTCATGGGTCACAAAGCCACAACGGTTTGCATGGTTATCGCCAACCGCCGCATAAAGAAGGCGGACACAAGCTACAAGAACCATATCGACAACCTCATAAAGGAGGTGCTCGAAAGACTGTAAAGGACATATAAAGACATAAAAAAGCTCCTGCAGAACATCCTGCAGGAGCTTTTTTTGTAGGAGGGTATGGCCTCCTATATATCTTTATATTGCTGTCGGGTAAAACTGATAATGTGGTCAAAGACGGGCTGAAAGCCCAACTATCACATAGTCCAGGGCAGCGCCCTGGGTAAACATTATACCCCACATCTACATTCGCCCTGAAAGGGCAAAAGCCTAATTATTAAGGTGTTGCCCTTACTATGGCAATATCTTTATCCTTTGAGCTTAATTGTAAGCTTCTCGAGCATATCCTTTGTCATAGCGTCGAGGTCGTAAGCCGGACACCAGTCCCACTCTTCGCGAGCGCAGGTGTCGTCCATGCGGTCTGGCCAGCTCTCGGCGATGCTCTGCTTCAGCGGGTCTACGTCGTAAACCATCTCGAACTCAGGCTTGTACTTCTTGATTGCAGCGAACACAGTCTCTGGTGCGAAGCTGAGCGAAGCGATGTTGAACGCGTTGCGGTGTACAAGGCGTGCAGGGTCTGCCTCCATGATGTCTACGGCAGCCTTCAATGCGTCGGGCATGTAAATCATGTCCATGAGTGTGCCTTCCTTAATCGGACAAACGAACTTCTCGCCACGAACAGCCGAGTAGTAGATGTCTACTGCGTAGTCGGTTGTGCCGCCACCCGGAGGTGTAACGTAAGAGATAACGCCAGGGAAACGCACGGCGCGTGTGTCTACACCATACTTATTATGGTAGTAGTCGCTCAGAAGCTCTGTAGTAACCTTCGAAATGCCGTAGATAGTGCGCGGACGCTGGATAGTGTCCTGCGGTGTGAGCATCTTCGGTGTGCTCAAGCCGAACGAACCGATTGAACTCGGAGTGAACACAGCGCAGCCGTGCTCGCGAGCTACTTCGAGGATGTTCCACAGACCGTCGATACCAATCTTCCAAGCGAGACGCGGCTTCGACTCGGCAACGACAGACAGCAATGCTGCGAGGTTGTAGATGGCGTCGATGTTGTACTTCTTCACAACGTCTGCAATCATCTGTGGGTTCGTTACATCGCACTCAGCCATCGGACCAGCCTCAGCAAGCTCACCCTTCGGCTCAGCGCCCTTAATGTAACCAGCTACTACATTTGCGTTTCCGTAAATGCCTCTTAACTTCCTTGTAAGCTCCGAGCCAATCTGACCAGTTGAGCCTATTACCAAGATATTGTTCATCGTATATGTATTTAAGCGTTTATGAATACAAAGGAAAGAAAAAATTTTCACACAGCAATACAAAATCGCTCATTTTTTTTCTTTCCGCTGAAAAAACTACTATAAACATTTTTTTGTCTCGAAAATAATGAGTTAATTTGCATTGTAATAACTGAAACTTTTAAATAACCTATCTCATGTACGGAAAAGTAAAAGAACATCTCGCTGCCGCTTTGGAGAATCTGAAGCAAGCAGGTCTCTACAAAGAGGAACGTATCATTGAAAGCCCTCAGCAGGCTGCAATCCAGGTAAATGGTAAGGAAGTGCTCAACTTCTGCGCCAACAACTATCTTGGTCTGTCTAACAATCCGCGCCTCATCGAGGGTGCGAAGAAGATGATGGACCGCCGCGGTTTCGGCATGTCGTCAGTGCGCTTCATCTGCGGCACACAGGACATACACAAGGAGCTTGAGGCTGCCATCTCTGAGTATTTCCAGACAGAAGACACCATATTATATGCTGCCTGCTTCGACGCCAACGGTGGTTTGTTCGGCTCGTTCCTCACCGACGAGGACGCTATCATCTCTGACGCACTCAACCACGCTTCTATCATCGACGGTGTACGTCTGTGCAAGGCTAAGCGCTACCGCTACGCCAACGCCAACATGGAGGAACTGGAGAAGTGCTTGCAGGAGGCTCAGGCTCAGCGCTTCCGCATCATCTGCACCGACGGCGTGTTCTCTATGGACGGCAACGTCGCTCCGATGGACAAGATCTGCGACTTGGCAGAGAAGTACGACGCTCTCGTAATGGTAGACGAGTCGCACTCGGCTGGCGTTGTAGGCGCTACGGGTCACGGCGTGAGCGAACTGTGCAAGACATACGGTCGTGTGGACATCTACACCGGCACACTGGGCAAGGCTTTCGGCGGCGCTCTCGGTGGATTCACAACTGGCCGCAAGGAGATTATCGACATGCTGCGCCAGAGCAGCCGCCCGTATCTCTTCTCTAACTCGCTGGCTCCGTCTATCATCGGCGCAAGTCTCGAGGTATTCAAGATGCTTAAGGAGGACAACTCTATACACGACCGCCTCGTAGAGAACGTCAACTACTTCCGCGACAAGATGATGGCTGCAGGCTTCGACATCAAGCCTACACAGAGTGCCATCTGCGCAGTTATGCTCTACGATGCTCCGCTTTCTCAGCGCTACGCTAACCGCCTGCTCGAGGAAGGCATCTACGTTACGGGCTTCTACTACCCGGTTGTGCCGAAGGGCGAGGCTCGCATCCGCGTTCAGCTCTCTGCCGGTCACACACGCGAACAGCTCGACAAGGCTATCGCTGCGTTCGTCAAGGTGGGCAAAGAGCTTGGAGTGCTGAAGTAAGAGTAAAAAAGTAAAAAAGTAAAAAAGTAAAAGAGTAAAAAAGTAAAAAGACTTTTAAAAGTAAAACGATAAAAAAAGAGGTTATGACCGGTTGGTCATAACCTCTTTTTTTATTCAGTTGAGAGTTTTACTTAGTTGATTGTCATTTTCTTTCCGTCTACAACATACACGCCTGCTGCGGGCTTGCCGCTCACGCGAACGCCGCCGAGAGTGTACACCTTGTGGTTCTTTGCGTTGTCGGCAGAGATAGAGTCGATAGCGTCAACCACCTTCTGCTTCAACGTAACGGTGTATGTAGTGAAGCTGTTCTCGTTCTCGAGATAGTCGTTGCCGATTACGTTGATGGCAAGCTCGTTGTCGTTGAGCACGGTCGTAACGATAGCACCCTTACCCTTCACCTCGTAGCCAATCTTCTTGGCTGCCTCTTCGGCGCTGCCCTCGATTTCTACGGTGTAGTTGAGCTTGTCTGAAGAGAAACCCTCGATCTGTGCGCCGTCGAACGTGAGGTTCTTAAGAGCGTGATAGTAGACGAGCTTGAGGTTGTCGAGGTCGAGCTGGTCGTCCTTAGATGCGCCCGGAACGGGGTTGGTAGTAGCCGAAGCGAGGAGATAGCGCTTGTCGCTCTCGTTGCCGGTGTAGCTGAACTCGCCCGTAAACTTTGTCCACTCTGCAGTAGCCGGGATGAGCACCGAAGCCGAAGCTATCTTATCAGCGTCAAGCTCGCTAAGCTCGGGGTCGTGGTATGCAGCGTCGCCGTGCATGATGATCTGCACACGGCCCTGAAGCTCTGTGCCCTCCTCCTTGGCTGTGCCCGGAGTGAAGCGTGCGTACACCTCGAATGCGTCGGGCTCGCCTGCGAACGGCAGGTTGGCGTTGACGTCGGTGCGGTCGGTAAAGTTATAGTTAGCGGCGTCGGCAGCGTTTGTGCTACCCATGTTGATACGACCAGTTGTCATATTGCCGTTGGCGTAAGCCACCCAAAGGTCTTTCGACTTGAGGCGCACGCCGTTACCCTCAACGCCCTCTATCTTCTCGGGCATCGGCGACATTGAAGCGAACGAAGCGAATGTGCCGGCAGCCGACTCGAACGAGTTCCAGCCCTCGGCGAGCGCTGTCTCGCCCCAGTTCTCGAAGTCGGAGTTCGGAATCTGATATACCGGCTCCTTCTCCTTGCCCTCAAAGGTCACGGTGTATACGTTAGGAGCCACTGTGCCCTCCTCCTCTACAGTCAGGGTGAGCTTGCCTGCAGCCTTGTCGTAGTCGGCGCTCACATGAGCTGCCTCCGAAGACGCTGCATACTGGAGCTCGTCGGCGTAGTAGTTGCCGGTAGCGGTGAAGTTCTTGCTGTCGTTGCCAGCAGCGATGAACTCGTGACCTGCCACAACGAGCGAGTTGAGCGTCGGAGCCGGCTTCTTATATTTAATGGTGTATGTAGTGACAGACGACGGATTGGTCTCAGCGTCGTAGTCGTCGCCCTTAACGCTTACGGTGAGCACGCAGGTAGACTCGTCGTAGCTCTGCTCCACCTTGGCGCCCACGCCCTTCTTCGTGTAAGCCACCTTAGTCTTGTACACGTCATACGCAGCGTTCACGGTGTAGTTGTAGCGGTCTGTGGCGAACGGCTCGTTCAGCTCCACGGCGTTGCCCTCGCTGTCGGTAGTAGAGAGTGCGGTAAGCGCGTGATAGTAGACGAACTCCACGTTGTCGATGGTGAGCGAGTTGCCGTCCACGATGTTGTTGCGGTCACCGAAGTAGTCGGTAGCCGAGAAAATCACGTTCAGCTTCTCCACGCTTGCGTTCTTGTCGGCGTAAACGAAGTTGATAGTGTCGCTCGCCCACTCGCCGTTGGTGCTGCCCTCGATGCTCTTCACTATCTTAGCCACGCAAGCAGCGCCCTCGGTAGACGTCACCTCGCCACCAGTAGCTGTAGCCATGTCAAGGATGTTGCGGTCGCGGTCCTGCATGTCCACCTTCTTAGCCGAAGCCCACACGACGGTGTTGCCCGGCACGTCCTTCTGTGTCCACGTGCCGTTCCAGAGATAAGCTATCACCGTAGCGTTCTCGTCGCCATTCGAGTTGTCGCGCTTGTAGTCGAAGCGCATGGCGTCGGGACGGAATGTGAAACTGCTGCCGCCAAATGTGCCGCCGTCAGAGTTCTTCACCGTGATGCCTCTCACCTCTGCCGTAGCGAACGGCGTGCCAAGCGTGAGATAAGCCGGAATCTTATTGCCTGCGATAGAAGTATTGTAAAGGTGAGCGGCCTTTCCCGTGCCGTCCTTGCCCTCTACAGCGTCGATAATCTGCTTCTTGCCGATAGCTGTATTCACATTAGAAGCGTGCCATCCCTCAGGCTGTGTGCCCGAAACCGATGTGTTGCCCTTACTATCCCAAGGCACACACTTCACCCATTCTGCATCAAAACCACCGTTTATCTGCTGGGCGTTTGCAGAAAGCGCAACTCCTCCCAACATGAAAACCGATAAAATCTTTTTCATCCTGAAATTCTTTTATTTTTAAATAATTGTTGTAATTCGGTGCAAAGTTAATGCAAATGTTTTTAATTCAGCAATTTAAGCTGTTAGAAGTTCTAAAATAATGATTTAGGACAAGTTTTAACGACATTTTGAACAAAACATCCTGTTGGTACATAATTACGTATCACATCAGTAACACCCCACCCCAACTTGTCTGATATTTGCATTTGTAAGCGCTCAAAACTCGCGAAAAATCAAAAACAAAATCCGTCGTGCGTTTTTCGCGAGTTTTGAATGTGCAGTCATAAACAGATGGCTCACAGACGGTTGTAGCGTTTTGCGTAAAAGTGTGCAGTTTTCGCCTCGCCAAAACCAAACTTATCGTGAGACTTTACACTGTAAAAGCTATCGTTTTACCATGTAAAGTCTCAAGATTTACATGGTAAAGTCTCACGAAAAGTTTGTAAAAGCTCACGAAAAGTTGCGCAAAACCTCACCAACTCCAGATTTTTGCCCTGCTTTCACCGCAAAAACGCTCAATCTTCACCACCAATTTCTCCAGAATGAGTTTTTTCGCGGAGGTGACTTGTATTATATTTGTGCAAACTTAGGGGGATTTTCGTTTCGCTGTTTTTTCCCAGCAAAACAAACTCTTGTTTCATCTTAATTTAGTAACTTTGCACTTGTGAAAAGGTTCTGACGCAATATTGATTCAAAAAAAGTCGGTTGTGCCGAAACCTTTGTTCATGACATCGTTGGTAAAAACAAAGCATTCGCTATTATTTCGCGTTCAGCCAAAAGCCTCGGAAACTTATTGGATGGAAATAACGTAACAGAAATAATTGTGATAAGGCATTCGGTATGGAGTGCCTTAACCTACATGTATAATAGAAATGCATCTCGCCATAGGCGTGGTGTATTCTTTATTATGTGGGTTGAGGTTTCCGTTCCGAGGCTGCCTCATAGCTGAACGCAATAAGGAGCATCACGCCCTTTTTGCGTCTTGGCGTGATTGATAGTTCGTGCTCATTAGTCTCATAACTATCAATCTTTATTACTCATGGCAAAAAGAAGCATAGACAAGGCAAAAGCTGCTAAAGAAGACGAATTCTATACACAACTTGAAGACATAAACAACGAATTGCGCCACTATCGCGACCATTTCCGTGGAAAGACGGTGTTGTGCAACTGCGACGACCCACGCATAAGCAACTTCTTCACTTATTTCGCCTACAACTTCGAGTTTCTCGGCTTGAAGAAACTCATAACCACTTGCTACAAGAATCAGAATATGGATCTGTTCAGCCAAAACCAAAGCGAGCAAGCTGTGTATCTTGTATACAAAGGCGACAAGAACGGCAACAGCATACCCGACGCAGAGGAGATTGGCGTAAAGCCACTGAAAGGCGACGGCGATTTCCGTAGCAAGGAGTGTATCGAACTGCTTAAAGAGGCAGACATCATTGTGACAAATCCTCCGTTCTCGTTGTTTAGAGAGTACGTTGCACAACTGATTGAATACGACAAGAAGTTCTTGATTATTGGCAATCAAAACAATGCCACATATAAAGAAATATTCCATCTAATAAAAGAGAACAAAATATGGCTCGGCTATAAATCAGGTAATATGGCTTTTAAAGTTCCTGCAAACTCAAAAGAACGAAAAACGCGCTTTTGGATTGACGAAAGTGGGCAAAAATGGAGAAGCTTAGGAAATATATGCTGGTATACAAATCTTGATATTCCAAAACGCCACGACAATCTGCCTCTTTACAAGACATATTCACCAAAAGAATACCCCACTTACGACAACTACGATGCTATCAACATCAATAAAACCGCCGATATTCCTTGCGATTTCGACGGCGTAATGGGTGTGCCTATTACATTCCTCGACAAATACAGTCCGGAACAATTCGACATTCTCGGAATGAGCGCATCTGCAGGCTATAATCCCGACATCGTAGGCATTCCGTTTAAAGGCGAAAAGGATGCACGCCCACTGATAAACGGAAAGAACACATACGCAAGGGTGTTCATACAGAAAAGAAAACAATCAGAACAATAAGAATAGAAAAAATGGTAATAGAACCTAAATACATAAAAATTCGCGACCTTTTAAAAGGGTATGTCAACGACCCCGAAAAAGGAGTGTACGCCTATAACGGCAAGCTGAACATACGCCCACCATATCAGCGTGAGTTCAGATATGATACAAAACAACAGCAAGCCGTAATACAGACTATTCTCAAAGGCTTTCCGCTGAACATCATGTATTGGAGCGTCTGCGAAGATGGTAGCTACGAGATGATAGACGGACAACAGCGCACACTATCCGTCTGCGGCTACTATTGGGAACATGCCTTTCATATAACAATCGACGAACGTGATGTTTTATATTACACCAATCTAACAGAAGAAGAAAAAGAAAAGTTTCTCAATTACGAACTGATGGTCTACTTCTGCACAGGAACAGACAAGGAAAAGCTCGACTGGTTTAGAGTGATAAACATTGCCGGCGAAAGACTGCTCGAACAAGAGCTTCGCAACGCCGTATATACCGGACCTTTCATTAGCGACGCACGCCGATACTTCAGCAAGAACCAATGTCCAGCTTATGCAATAGGACAGAACTACATGAAAGGTACGCCAATCAGACAAGAGTATCTTGAAACCATACTCGTCTGGGCTGCACGTCACGACGGAATAAATGGCGCAAACCCGATTGACCAATATATGGCATTGCATCAGAAAGACCCTAATGTCGAGAAACTGTGGAATTACTATTTGCAGATTATCACGTGGGTGAAAAAGACCTTCACCAAGTATCGCAAGGAGATGAAGGGATTGGATTGGGGCGAGATGTACGACAGTTTCAGCACCAAGGATGTTGATCCCAACGAACTTGAGAAGAGAATCGGCAAACTAATGGAAGATGACGAGATTTTGAAAAAATCGGGCATCTACCGCTATGTGTTAAGCGACGATTTGCGCGACCTCTCATTCCGCATCTTCGACAAAAAGCAAAAGCGTGAGGCATACGAACGCCAAAAAGGCGTTTGCCCTCATTGTGGCAAACACTTTGAACTCGAAGAAATGGAAGCCGACCACATTAAGCCGTGGAGCAAAGGCGGAACAACTGTTGCAGACAACTGCCAAATGCTTTGCCGTGATTGCAACAGAACGAAAGGAAACAAATGGCGCAACCGACAAACCCCGTGGGGAGGGTGTACGGACGCTAACCCAAAACTGTTGCTAAACGATACATAATTG
>ENA-ORSA01000171-ORSA01000171.1-human-gut-metagenome-genome-assembly--contig:-NODE-171-length-79989-cov-4.825043_pt1 | contig 79989 bp, 92 predicted proteins | sample MGYA00242179_ERZ509142 | MGnify/ENA primary metagenome ERZ509142 (study PRJEB26280, sample SAMEA2338659) | human gut metagenome | biome: human gut; feature: human-associated habitat; material: faeces... | reverse complement strand
CTTCGTAAGTAATCCGTTACTTGCTGCAGGCAAAAAAATAAGCCGCTTTCCTTCAAGGGAGAGCGGCTTATTTTTTGTACCCTCGTCGGGAATCGAACCCGAATCTAAAGTTTAGGAAAGTCTTGTTCTAACTCTAATAATCAGTGGATTACAACGGATATTGTGATTTTTGTAGAATATTTATAGAAATAGTATGATAATTAGGCTTTCTACAAAGAAAATGGAAAACCCCACTTCTACAAAAAGAAGCGAGGTTTTCACTAATGCAACACCGATATAAATTCGGCACTGCAAAGATACAAAAAACGTGCGTACTTCTCAGTATGCACGTTCTGAAATGAAAAAAGTATTCTACAAAAGCTATTTTTTTAGCTCTATATATTCAGTATATGTAATTTTGTTGTGTGGATTTGAATTTACAACATCCATCTTTATAGCCTTCACCCCAAATCGGAAGAAAAGAAACTTTTTCGGTATCTTGTGTATGATATGGTGTAATGTATCGGCACTTTCTATCTTAGCGGATAATATCCCTTTATCAATAGTTCCCCTTAAATCTATCCAAGAATCACGCCATCGAAAATTTGAAAGAGTATCAAACTGGTTGCGATACACTATGCTATCACGTACTTTTGTTTTTATTTCTATTTCCGTTTTAGTGACTGTTGTTGTAGCTGCCTGAATGCGTTTGAGCTTTATATTCAAATCATCTGCTGTTTTGGCAAGATCCTTGTTTTTCTTTTCCAACTCATTTTTCGTCAATTCCAGCCTTAAAACAGAAGTAGCGTTTTTCCCTGCTTCCGTTTTGTAGTGTTCCACATCTGAAAGTAATGCTGCTTGATTACTATCCAAGCGATCACGTTCTTTCCTTACGCTATCCAATCGTTTAAACAGAAAGATATTTGTTCCTACGAGTAAAACAAGCGCAATAAATAAAAATTTACGCATACTCTTCTATATATTTAAGGATTGAATCAACGTGCAACTGGATAATTTGAGCCTTTCCTTCAGGAGATAGTAGAAACTTGCAATCTGTTTCATTATCCATAAAGAAGTTTTCCGTTAAAACAGCCGGGCATGAAGTCTTTTTGAGAATGTAGAAATTATTTTCCCAATCTCCATCCCCATCCGACCAATCACCTCTAATTTTCCAAGTTCCTCCAAACATTCTATTAGCCATATCCCAGAAAACTTGCGCCAAATCATCAGCTTTTGTTTTTCCAGGACTGGTATGTATTTCCCATCCTGTACCCTTGCCAGTTCCAGAAGCGTTACAATGAATAGAAACAAGAAGCGTTTTTGTCTTACCGTATCGGGCTGCTATCTCGTTTGCTCTTCTGGCTCTTTCTGCTAAAGGTACGTCTATATTTTCCTTTACCAACAATTCAGCATCTATACCTTTTGCTCGTAATTGGTTATATACGCCTTTGGCAATTTCTCTGGCATATTCCCACTCAAATAACTGTGATCCGTCCGACCACTTCGGAGATCTTTTACCTGGTGTATTTTCTCCGTGTCCGTTGTCTAATAATACTTTCATACATTTTTATTTTCATTTTTTTCGCTTAAACATTTAGTTACTCCAGCCGAAGCAAACAAAGCAGTGATAGCACCGACAAAAGCCGATAATCCCATAAGATCGGTTTTGATAGACTTGTTTACGATTACTTCATAAACCAAAATAAAACCGACAATAAGCAGAAGGAAGCACCCCATTAAGGTAACGGCAACAAGAAAAAAACTCTTGCTACTGTGCCCTGATCCATTTTTGATAAGTTCTTTCAGATATTCTGTTACTCTCATAACTTGCGCTCTTTTACTTCTGGAAGGATATACTGAATGTGCATGGCTGCAAAATGAAGTTTTTTCCTGATTGCTTCCTCATCAAAATCATCAGGGATGGATTCTGTAAAATCACAGACCAAAGAACCAACCCAATCATGGGTAGTATCATGTAATTTTTGAACGATTAAAGACTGTGTTCCATTGGAGCTAAACATAGCCTTTGCACGTGTTCCATCCAAACTATCAATATCACGTATCAGCATAAGTTCATTTCGAGCCATTGAAGCCGTAAACTTTGGAAGTTCAGACATCTTAATATCTTGCCAAAAGTCACTAATACGGGCAACCCCTTTAGCGGTAACTTCATACAAGATTGTGAGATAATGATTATCTCCTAAAGGATATGGTTGTATAATATACACACGATCACATGAAAGATCATTCAACACTTTATGAATTTCACCATACACACGAGCAGAGTTTTCACTTCTGCGAGTGCTTTTTCTTTCTAATTGTCTTTCAAGTTCTTTAGCCTTAATATCAGCAAGCCGATTATGCTTTAACTGATTATACGCAAACCAGCCCGTACCCAAAGCTGTTATACACGCAAATAATGCTGCCCAATCCATATTTTATTAAGTTATTGATTAATAACTTCAAATATAATCATTCTGGTGTATATATACACCAAAAGTAAAAAATTAAACGCTTCATTATTAATAATGGATATACTCTATTGAAACCCCACTCATGCTTAGAGCACTCCATCCGCATTTCTCAGCCGTTATAACATAGTAACTTATATCTTCCCATCTTATTCCATTATAAATGAAAACAGAATCATACCTTGAAATGTACACCCAATTTTTTTCAGGATTTTCTGGAGCTTGATCCAGTTTCCCTTTCCATATTATCGGGTTGTTTTCGTATGTTGGGATTTCATTCCATTGACCGAACCAATAGACATAATTTCTGTTTTTTTCAGTATTATAATACATATAACCATTTGATGGGTTTGAGATAACCTTATTTGACTGACCTTTCCAACTTAAAAGTGACGGGCTGTATGCCCCTTTTTCAATAATACCTATTAGTTCAATGACACCATTTATCCATGTTATCTTATTAGGGTCTGTCCATGACAATAAGTCTGATTCAGAAGAATTTGAGGATGTTCCCCTTAATTGCCCCCCATCATCAATACAAACTGAACTGTACCTAATACTTCCTACTGTTCGGGTATATGGTGGATAACAGCCATTATGTAATATTACCCTTGAACCTATGTATTGGATTTCATTTGGCAATATTATAGTAGCCCCGTTACTTTCTCCCTCCATATCGACCTTTAGATTTAATTCTTTATTGATTTTATAGCCGTATTGTCCTTGACTGCTGTCTTTTGTATATATAGCGTCACTTTCCTCTACTAAATGGAAATTCGTTTTCAAATACCCAGAAAATGTTCCCGAAGTTCCTTCCATTGAGCCATCATCCAATATCTTAAACTTTCCATCCTTTGAAAAAACTTTCTTTACAATTAAATTGTTTGTGTCAATAAGGTCATTTTTCAGATAACCTCCTTCAATAATTGTCTGTTTTAGTACAGCATTGTCCTTTAAGTCCTTAAAACTGCCACCAATAAACTCATCAAACTTTTGTGAATATTCATCCGAATACCCTTTCAGTTTGTCTTGAATAGCCTTGTTTGCAACTTCTACAGCAGTGTTAAAGTCGGCATACGCACTGTTGAAAGTGGCATATTTGTTATCAACATTGTTTTTTTCGATTACAGTGGTTCTACCATCGGCGATAGCGGAATTGATTGCGCTGATAAGGTTTTCAATACTGCCCATAAGCGTAACCTTGGCATTCAGAAGCCCGGTTTTTGCCGTTCCCGTAAGATAGGCGTTTGTGTACAGTTTGTTATACGCAGCTTCCACGGCAGCTTTCGTGTTGTTCACTGTGTTGATGTACTTTTCAATTGCTTTCGCTTCCGCTTCCGTAATTATGCCGTCAGCAAACGCACCGTTCACATAGTTATTCAGATTTCCAATGGCAGTATTAGCGTTTTTTGCGCTCTCAACAGCGGTGTTGGCGGTGTTCTGTGCTTGGGTTATTAGATTGCTCACATCTTCCCATTCGCTAAGTTCGTATAATCCCGATGAACCCGACTGGAATCTTATCTTTCCTGATATAATACTATTCAATAGATCAAAATAAGTTTTTCCATCAGTCGAAACAATTTTATCAGTTGTTATTCTTCCAGGAACTATTTCAGTAAAGCCGAATAGTTCAATAAATGAACGTTCTCCTTCAAATTCACTGTTTAGAATACCTACAAGGAAATGATAATACCCCTCTACACCTTCCAGCTTGATAGCGTTTTTACTTAAAACGTATGATCCAGTAGTGCCATTTTTATTAGCCTTCACATAGAGATAATACCCTACGGTTTCCGTCAAAGTTGGAGAAGTGTATTTTTCAATATCCCAAAACTTATACTCACTGGCTTTATGCCCAGAAGAAAGTGTATCAATCCCGATAGTCATGTGTTGTAATATTCCACCTGGAGCTGAAAGCACTTTCTTTTTGCTGTCATAGGTAACGAAATATTCTACTTGTGTCGGATTGGTTTTGTTGTTCACGAAACGAAACTGCAAACTTTCATCGCCAACAAGCAAACTCATTGTTTGTACCGAAATCGGACTGATAGAGCCTGAGAAATGCAAAAGAGCGTCATTCAACATTGAAATAGTTTCTTTTGCATCCCTGAAACGTCTTTTTGTAAACTGGATAGAGTTTTTATATTGGTTATCGGTTTTAACCTCGTTACTCTCTATCTTGTTTAATTCGCTTGAAACCGTTACGCCAGTAGTAGTATTGGATAATTCAATAATCGGGCTGTAAGGTCTGTGTATATACTCCTTAATACTGGTAATCCTTATCTTTATACCTTCTGGTATGAATTGCGGATCTTTAAAGAGTATATAACCGCCCAATTTTATTTTACCACCAATAGAGAGCCAACGCTTTTTGGAATAAATGCTATCCAATTCTCCTTTGAATGTGAATTTTGGATCTTCATTCTCATAAAGATATTTGGCTGCTTCCCTGAACATATCCCAGCTTGCGCCTTCTTTCGTTGAATTATTGCAAATGTAGGCATCCGGCAACTGTATTCCGAATACTGCGTATTTATCCCCCAGGTTAGGCTTATATATGTCATTGGGCATAATCTGACCGTCTATTTCTTGTGGCGTTATCAAGAATTTACGTTCTTTATGAACATATTTAACTTCAAACTCTTTATTACTGCCAGCAAGCATACCAGACTGAAATATAACAGTCATGTTATTGCCTTCTATCACGTAATCCTCAAAATTCAGATCATCAGGAATAGAACTATCTATAAAATCATAGAAATTCTTTTCTTTATCAGAAACAACAACATTAGAAACACTGCCTACTCTTTTAGGTGAAATATGAGAACAATCCAAACTATCCTCTTGAACATCCGTAAGGGTTGTATCAGCCCGTTTTATATACAAGCCTTCCGCATCCGAAACGTAAGTGCGTCCTTCATACTCCAATCTTTGATTTTTGGGCAAAAGCAATTCCTTTGAACCATATTTGCTAAAATCTATATTCTGCTCCCCACCTTGAACGTACAATATGGTAACAGGTCTATTTCCGTCCTGGTTGGAGCGTCCTAAACCTGGTACAAAACCTTTATCTTTCCCATATTCAAGAGGCAAAGGCTCACCCTTGTTATATTCAACTTTACGCAAGTGTATCGTTTTGATAGCCGGATCTATTTCATACTCCGTCTTAAACGTATCGGCAATAGTAGGCAAAGCCTCACTACAAAAGATATGGTTGTAGTTAATAGTCTTTTCTTCTGCTTCGATACATTCGCCAACCTTCCAACCGCTATCTCTCATGTTGAGATTATCTACAATTAACTGTAGATGCTCGTGAGGTTTTGCAGTGTAATCGAACTTTAAACGCTTAGAAACAATATCCCGGCATTTGTATTTACCCAATATTGCGCCTATGTCATACATTACAAGAGTGTATTCAAAATTCCGACTGCTTTTCTTCTTGAAGTCGTCAGGATCCATAAGGTAGTAAGTGATATTCTTGTAGATACAATAAGCTCCTACGGGAATGTTTATGAACTCTTCACTGGCAAAGTACAGATAAAGAGTGCCTACATTCTGTAAAGCCGTATATCGGTAGCTGCTTGTATCTACCAGAATATCAATCTCCTTGTTGTTGAAATGTATTTTCATGTTTACTAAGTGAATTGATAGATCTTACCATTTCCGCATTTCATCCCTTTAATCGTAGTGCTGAAAGGGAAAGCGTCTTTGGGGATCTGATCCAAAGTTTTCTTTAAAGAAGCTGCGTTTGTGAAAAACTTACCATCCGCACCATTGCTATGTTTAAATTTCACAAGGTATCTTCCTTCACCGTGCGAAGTCTTTACATCTGGAATGAAATCTTCTACAATGATCTCACAGTTCAGCACATCCGAAATAGAAACCTGGCTACAGTTGAACATTTTACGTTCATCTTGTACGGTTACACCTAACTCTCTAAACTTTTTCATCACAATATAATATTAAGTTCCTTACAATCGTTATCTATCATTTCTTTGATAGCTTTTCTCTTTTGCAAATATTCCTTGTAATCATCGGTAGCTGATTTTTCAGTAAGAATACCGAGCTGAGCAGCGTTATAATCATTGATAATTTTGGCTTCTTTATCCGAATCCCACAAATGGGTAATAACTGCCTTTTTTAGCTTATCATTTGTAACCATTCCCCAAACAACAACTTCGTTACAAGTCCATTTTGTAGTTTGCCCATTATCTCCAGCTTCTCCAAAATGGTTTTCTACTTGAACTTCCTGAATATCCCAACGGTATGTGTAAGAACCATTCCCGTTAGCCTCTAACTTAGAAGGCTTAAAATCGTAGTGTATCATATACTTGCTTTTTAATTATTGTTTTTAATAGATGCTTAGAATTACTATATTTAGCCCAGCCAAACCAACTGCAAATAACTTGCTTGTATTCCATATCGGAAATGTGCTTTTTCTTATTCAGCTTGGCTGCCTTCCTACATAGATTCTTTTTTATTCCCTTCCGAATAAGGGTATGGGTATGGTAAAAGACATACCCGACAAAATCAATACCTCTATGGCTATCAATTTTGAATACTTGAAACTTCCATTTCTTTTTTCCAGTTTTAGGATCCACTTTACGAAGTGATAGCTTTAAATTGTCATGCAGATATTCTTCAATCTCTATACGGAGTTTGTGAAGCTGTTTAGGATCATCGCCTAAAATCACAATATCATCTGCATACCTAAAGTAATATCTTACCTTCTTAACCTCCTTTATCCAGTGATCGAAGTAAGCCAGATAAATATTAGCAAAATACTGACTTAGATAGTTCCCTATGGGTACGCCATCGGCACTGTCTATAATCACGTCAAGCAACCAAAGCAGATCTTTATCTTTGATTTTCTTCCGTAATATTGTTTTCAAAATATCATGGTCTATACTTGGATAGAACTTCACTATATCCATTTTCAAGCAGTAAGTAGTGTGTTCTGGATCTTCTTTCAAAGCCTTCTTTACTTTATCTGCTGCTTTATGAATACCACGATCCTTAATGCAAGAATAGGTATCTTCTGTAAATAAGGACACCCATATAGGCTCCAGAATATTCATAATGGCATGGTGCAAGATTCTATCAGGATAATAAGGCAAACGGTAAATAAGCCGTTCTTTGGGATCTCTGATTATAAATACCTCATATTTAGAATTTACAAAAGTCTTGTTTTTCAAAGATTCGTGAAGAGCCAGTATGTTTGCTTCCCTATTCCTATCGTGTCGTTTGACACCATAAGAACGCAACTTGCCTTTTCTGGCTTTTTCATCAGCCAGGCGCAAGTTGTCAAGTGAAATAATTTGCTCGTATAAATTACTTAATCTCTTCATATTCTTTGTTTTTCGTACTCAGAGCCTTCGGTTTCCCTACCAGCACCTTTATGAGTTATGTTATCTTCTACCAATAGGTAAGGTCGTTGCTTCGTATGTTGAGTTAATTTTGAAAAATCATAGCTGAGAGCTGACATTCGCATTCGTATTCGAGGGGGTGTTATTCGTATTCGCATAACCGAAGCCTGCATGATCGCCATTATTCGTATTACCGCTGAAAAGGACACCCACCAGCAACCAACCTATATTTATTTGTTTATTAATCATTTAAGTTTTGCAGTCTAAACCTGGCTCGCTTCACGATTCAGGAATAAAACAAAGCCGAGAGCCGACATGCGCATCCGCAGCCGAGGGGGCGTACTTCGTATGCGCAGAACCGAAGCCCGCACGATCGCCATTACCCGTAGCACCGCCGAAAAGGACACCCCTAAGAGCGTTAGATCCTATATTGGTATAGAAGTAATCACACCAATAGGTAGTAGATCCACCTCCGACTACAGAAGCAATCAAATCGCCAAATTCACCGAAAATCATTTCTTTTGCATAACCTTCTGCACGTGCTGCCAATCCTCTAAGCGTATAGCCAGTGTAATTGCTATCATTGTATTTAGAAGGATCATCGCAAACATATACTTTAGAAGTTCCTCCGTCTGAATTGGTCTTCACTTCTATATTTACTCCATCCGTCCACTTCCAGACGTGCCCGAAGGGATTTTCAATACCACGATAGCGAGGTACGGTAAATACTTTGCTGTTTTCTCCTTCTGCTTTCTCTAAAGTGTAAGCTACTTCACCAGAAGCATTTCCCAATTCATCACTCGTACCGCAAGGAATAATAGGATAATAACCACTAAAATTGTTCCACTTTGTACCATCCCATGTAGTTACACCATTACCCAAACCACCCTGAGCATACCCGTTGCTATCTTTCTGGGCATTGAAAGCCAACTGGCAGTTAAGGTTTCCATACTCTATGTAATAGAGCCATGCCAAAGTGATATAAGCGTTATAGTCCATGCAGTTCCATTGCGTACCAGCTCCCCTTTTACGAGCAGCAGCACGAAAGTTTGTTCTACTCGTAGATGTAGCTGGCTTGCCTAATTGGGATTTAGGCAAAGCATCCCAATCTGCTTGGTTATTACCACCTCTGTAATCAGCCGAAGTATTTACTACAGAAGCCAGTTTACCAGTGCTACGTTGGATTGTTGCCTCATAAGCCGAGATATAGCATTTTTTCACGAAATGATAACCCGGTAACGGGTACTCACTGATCCGTGCACCTCTTTTGCTACCATTAGAATAGAATCTTCTCCAGTGATCCGGAATTTCTACCATTACCATACCATTGGAACCATCTCTTTTATGTGCTTTCCAGTTGGTAGGGTTTAAGTATTCAATAACCTTACCTTCATCTGACAGCAAACACCCTCTCATCTTGCTTTGAATTGGCAATGTTTTATGCAGTGTCATATTGCCAGTACGGGTAAGAACCGAAGAAGATACGGTTACATCTAATTCTCCACCATAGCTACATTGATCCTCCGCATAAGGTAACATAGTAGCCAGACCAGCTTGTTTGCTTTCTCCGCTTTTATCCAATACCTCAGTTATGAGGTCGAAAGGGTTACTGCTGTTTGCTACCGGTAATTCATTTAATCTTTTGCCATTGTCGTAAGCTGTAATAATCTGTTTTACTTTAGCTTCCTCTTCTGCTGTAAGTGCCATATCTTTATAATGTTAAGAAGTTAAACAATAAATTTACTAAGTTAATATGATACCACCAGAGCCGGATAAACGCATACCCCTACCAGAAGTAAACCTTATTCCTGGCTCTTGTACTTCAATCTGTATAGTTTGATAAATACCCGTATTTTCCGTTGGGATAACGTGAATTTTACTCATCCCTACACCGTTAATCATAAATACGCCATCAGGAGTGATAGACACCGCCCGATCATCACCGAGAAACAATACATTCCTACCAGTATCTACGGGAAGTAATTCTACCTCAACTTTGAAAGGCTGGGTATTCCTGTAAGTAACTTTTTTCGGGTAGTTTAGCTTCATGGAAGTAGGGATCAGCTTGTATTTTGAGATTAGCGATTCTTCCAGTTCCTCCAGCCTTGCGATAACTACCCTTGCATCGCCAGTAGCTTCATTTGCATTATCTTTAGCAGTATTGGCTTCTTCTGCCTTTTCGTGAGCTTCATTAGCTTTTGCGTTGGCATTGTTGGTAGCCTCTACTGCCTTACCTGCTGCGCTATCGGCTGCTGTAGCTTTTTCATTAGCCAGTTTAGCAGCGTCCTCAGCCTTTTTAGCTGCTGCTGTGGCGGTTGTTCCACGAGCAATACATTTCCACCAGGTAGTTTCGGTTAAAGCGTGTCCTTTGTTCCCGTCCTTGATACAGAGATAGCAACTATCATCCGTAGTAATGAAATCAAATGTATTATATGTGGTAGCTGCTGAATAAGTTCCCTTATCCACGAAAGCAACCTTTCCTAATCTTATGTTTCCTTCTGCCATATCACTTGGGGTTAAAAATTAAAAATCCTTCATTGTCAATATCAAACATATCAGCAGCTATATCATCCTGGTAATACATGATCAGTTCCATTGTATCGGGATCAATCGTAAAAGTAGGATAGAGAATACCGCCTTTTGCCAAAATCCCAGTATCTACATACTTCTTTTGCGTTTCATCCCATTTCCACCAGTTGCCATTTTCACCCATTTTCGGGGGATTATCCGCTTGTTCTTTTGCCCTATTTGCCTGAGTATTTGCACTGTTAGCTGCTGTTTCTGCCTTTTGTGCTTTCTCATTCGCATTAGTAGCTGCTTTGTTGGCATTGGCTGTAGCACTTTCAGTTGCACTTTTTATTTCTTCTAATTCTTTTCGTGCATTATCTGCATTGGTAGCTGCTGTATTCGCTTTTTGAGTAGCCAAGTTTGCGTTGGAAGTAGCAGTTTTAGCCTGTTGGGTAGCCTCATTAGCATTATTGGTAGCCGTTTTCGCTGCCTCAGTAGCTTTATTTGCGTTTGAGGTTGCAGTGTTGGCACTTGAAGCAGCATTGTTAGCAGACTTGGCAGCTTCATTTGCACTGTTAGTTGCTTTTACAGCGTTCTCGTATGCCGTTTGAATGTATTCCAAACTTACTTTTACGCTGGTTTGTACCCCATTGATTAATTTAACTCCAATAGTGTACAATCCTTTCAGGTTATCCGAAAGTGTCAGCTCGCTTATTTTCTTCTTTTTAATAGCCATAGCTTTTCAAATCTATATAAAACTCACTATCTTCTGTAACTATCAATTCTCCAGCTTCAGAAGCAAGTAAATATTCATCCTCTCCAACTCTAAAGGCAGTGAATACCAACGTTAGGGTAAAAGCGCACCAAACTTGATCGTCAGGGGAAAACAGACTTACTTTTGAGCTTTTGTAGTAACATGGGTATTCCTCGTAAGTGCTTTCAACGAACAAGGATCTTTCAGCCGTTTGTACCTTCACGCCTTCGCCTTCGTCTATTTCCACAACCTTTATCAGATCGTGAAGGAAAGCATTGTAATTTCTCCAGAACTCCGTTAGATTCTTAGCGATTAAGCAACAATTCAAGGCAACTTCTTTATGTTGGTACACTACTTGTTTGCCATCATAAATAGCCCCATTTTGGGTAGAAAGGTTACGTAACATATTTTTCTTCACTGCTGGAGCTTTAAGTATTTGTGCCTCGCTTCCTTCCAATACACGAATACCGTAAACGGAGAAATCTATCCCGTCTATTTCATACCCCTGCGTAGGTATATTGGTTGTCGATAAAGGAGCCGTATATTTATAATCTCTCAAAGGGAAATCATCTGCGAATTTTAACGAGAAACTTTTAGCACCGATATACAAAGCTACATTTACCTCTGAAACCAATCGGAGTTTACAAGTATATCCGATTCTTTTAAACTCAAAGGTATGGTAAGCTCCATCGGACAACAGAGAAATGAAATCTCCAGTCTGATACATACCTACTGCGTTGAACTTTATTTCAAGTTCTTTAGTATCAAGTTTAGGATCCGACAAATCCACTTCGATACCGTCATACTCAGCCCAATCATTAGAAACCTCTGGTGCTTTTAATGCCGGGAAAGCAACAACTTCGTTATGCCCACCCTCAGCAATAAAAACCCCGAACCGAGTAAAAGCGTCCGTACCGTCTATGTATAAGTTATTTTTCATTTCCTCATTATTACACCTTTATCATTCATGTTACCTATGCTTTCTTTCATTTCCTTTATATTGGAATTGATAGATTCCAGATTCTTGCAATAGCTTGTATTTTCTCTGATACCAGTTAATACCTCAAGAAATTTGGCACAATGGCTAACCAATGATTTAATACCTTCATTTATAGAATAGGTATGCCCTTGAATTGCAGTTGTCCTTCCGTTCAGCTCGTTTACGCTGTCCTGGCTTGCTGCTATGCCGTTATTGCTGGAAACCTCACGATTCTCTGTTTCCCAAAGGTGAAAGCCTTGTTTGTTTGCTTCTTCTTTCCAATGCTCCATCCATTGTTGGGCATTATTCATATCCGTACCGATACCTTGATAGAAAGAGGAAACCAAATCCCTTGCTTCCTTAGCTATTTCTTCTTCTGTTTTGCCGGATCCATAGATTTTCTCCAGATCCGCTTGTAGTCTTTTGAACTTATCAGAGAAGAATAAAGAGTAGGCAATCTGTTTACCCAAATCTTCCAATACAGAAGATCCTTTTTCTCCAAACTTTTCCCACGCATCTACACCGTCATTTTCAATAGCCTCAGTGATACTATCCATTATACTATCACCTAAAGAGCCAAAAGTACCCTCTAAGTAATCTCTTAGTGCTTGTTGGGCTTCTTCCGCTTGTTCTTGAAGGTCTATAAGGTTTTGCAACAAATTCCGATTCTCATCGCTCATTGTTTGAGTGTCAAGAATGGCTTGCGCTCTTTCTTTGTTCAGATTTTTTTCACCATCTATTAAATCCGGGTAAACCTGGAGTACCGAAGTATAAATATCATGCTGCTTTTTCCAAAACCAAGCTCCAGTAGTGTAACTTCCCGTTTTTATGGTTATATCATTAAGCGCACCTATACCCTGATTGTACGCATTTAATTTTGCATTGTATTCATCAAGCCCCCAGTTCCCTTTAGGGTTAAACTGAAACTGATAAGTTGGTTTATCCCCCTTTAGGACTTCTTTATATTCAGCTATCGCATCACGATATACCTCTATTGCATTGATAGCTTTTTCTATTTGATCTGTACCAAAAATAGATGTTGCTTCCTCCAAAAGTAAATTTTGCTCCATGAGCAATAAGTTGTACTGGCGTTGCATTTCCAGTTTGTTCTCGGCTACTTCTTTAAGTGCCTCTTGGTGTTCCTTTTCAGCCTTAGAGGACAACCCAAACAATGAAGTGATAAGGGAAACGGCTGTACCGACTATGGAAAGGATAACCGAAGCTCTTTCTACTCCTTTGATAGCTTCTGCACCAGTAACCGCCAACGCTTGAATACCCGTTATCATAGAAATTATACCTCCTGCGATATTGGTAGCAGCAGACAAAGCAGCTTTGGTTGCATCATCCATCCCGTCAAAGTCTGAAATGATATTATTAACAGTATCATCTACCTCATTCATCACCTTTAGGGTATCGCTCCACTTCTTTTTGTTTTTTTCAGCAGATGAAATGCTTGCGTCTTTTGCCTCAGCAACCTCTACTTTTTTCTCCAGGGTTTTAATTTGCGCACGAAGAGTAGCTTTTTCTTTATCATCCAGCTTGCCACCTTCTTTTTTCAGCGTGTCTTGGGCTGTTTGTAAAGCCTCCTTTAGCTGTCTTAACCCCATAGAGGATATTTGTTCTACCCATACATTAAAAGTCGCTTCACGAGTAGCTATCTCTTGATCTAAAGCGTCCAAAGCATCTTGTTTATCACTTTCAGCCTGAGCGATATTTTCTTCGGAGAAAGTAACTTGCTTTCCGGCTTTCTTATCTTTCTCATTAACAGCTCGCATTTCGTCAATATCTTGCTGAAAATTTTCCTCTATCTCCTTGCGCTTTTCCGCATAGGTCTGATACTGCTTTAGCATTTCTTCTATTGCAGTCTGATTGCCAGTAGACAATTTCTTTCCAGCAGCATTTTCAAGAGCTTTAAATTGTTGCTCATCCTGCTCTGATAATTGGGTGGTAGTTGGCTTAAACGTACCTTTTTTGCCCTGAGATTCCCATATAGTTTTTTCCCACTCTTGAATTTTGGTTAGCTTATCCTCCTTTTGACGTTTGATCTGCTCCATTTCCTGCTCATAGTTGAGCTGGTTTTGTTTCAATGTTTTAGAAAGTCCTTCCTTATAGGTGTTGATCTCAGCTTGCCTTACTGCAAATTCCATATCCTTTTTAATACGGATCTGCTCTTGTGCATTACGTTTTATCTCATCGGAATAATCCTTTTGAGAAGAGGACGTTTTTCTATCTGGTAACTTTTTACTCAGTGAATCTATACGTCTTTGATAGTCGTTGTATTCAGCACTACCCTTAACGGTTTCTTTCTGCTCCTGTTTCAGCTTAGAAATACGGCTCTCTACTTGGCTAATAATTTGCAGCTCGTTTTCACGTTCAAGAACGGTAGCCTTTAATTTAGCTATATAGCTTTCCTGCCCTTTTACAACAGCATCGGTTACTACTTTGCCATCAGACATTAAGCCGTTGTTCTCTTTGAGAGCCTTTTTGAAAGCCTCCAGTTTTTCTTGACCTTTAGTAATGGCTGCTTCTATCTCAGAAATGGATTTACCTTTGGTATAAAATACCTCTTCTTGATTACTCGTTTTCTGATTTTGGTTAGGATTCTCCCCGAAGCGTTTTTGAGCCTCTTTTATGATATTATTATAAATGCCACGAGCTTTGAATACTTTGGTTATTTCATCTTGCAAGTCATTAGCTATGTAGGTTTGCGCACCTATACCAGTCATGGGATCGCCAGGCAAGTATTTGGTTTCGTCAAACTGCTTTATAATATCCTGGATTTCTTTAGTAATTTCCCCCTTGCCTTCCAGCACTGGCTTAATCTTCCAGTAATAAGTTTCCGCAAGGTCGATACCGTCTTTATCCTTCTTTCCCTTGAACTTATCTTTTAGTAGCTCTTCTACAGTTTCTTTGGCTTCTACCTCCTTATCCATGTAGTCATTAGAAGCTTCATTAACCGCTTTATCCATAGCTCTTGCACGAGCTGATTTTTCGGCTTCTTGCGTAATGATACGATAAGCCTTAGCCAGATCATCCAAAGCGTTCTTTTCATCCCCCAGCCCCTTCAAATACTCACCGTATTTGCTCATTATGGCTTCCTTTGCAGAACGGTATTCATCCGTACCTTCTTTGGCTGCTTTCAAACGTGCAAACATCGCATCAATTTGCAATCTTTCAGCTCCAATAACCTTTTCACTCTCAGATATGGCGTTATTTAGTTTTTCTTGCGCCTTTTCTGCGTCAGTCTGATAAGTGATAAGTTTATAAATACCATAACCGAGAGCTGCTATGGCTGCTGCTGCCAAAGTATAAGGATTTGCCAGCATAACGGCTTTCAACCTGGTAGCTACAGCCGTAAGCCTGAGCTTTGCAGTTGCCAACAAGTTTGTTGTAGTTACATTGGCTGCTTGTGCTGCTGTGTTGGCTGCTGTCTGAGTGGTATTCAATGTTTTAGCAGCCGTTTCTACCGCTACTTTCTTGGTGCTAAAATCACGTGTGGCTGCTTGGTATTGTAAGGCTGCTGTTTCTCTGGCTGTTTCGGCTGCGACTAATTTTCTTTCTGCTGCTTCTACTTGTTTTGCAGAGCCAGTAGCACCGATAGACATAAGTTCTGCTAATCTTTGCTTCTCCAACTCTTTAGCAGCAAGGTATTCGGCTTTCTTGGCTGCTACGGCTTGGCTGGCTGCTGAAACCTCTGTACGAGCTTTGGCTAAAGCTGCGGTTTGAGCCTCTATATTTTCTGCCATTTCAGCTTTTACGGCAGTTGCATACTCTAACGTGCCTTTGGTTAAATTCTGTTTTGAAATGGCTGCTTGCTGCTCTACAGTAAGCAATTTGCTTAGTTCCTCAGCTTCTCCAGTGGCTTTAATAGTAGTAACGGCATTTTTTGTAGCAGCAACCGAAATTACAGCAGCTTTGTACAAGCCATAAGTAACAATCAATTCTTGTATAGTTTCACCGATAGCCTCGTAGTTCTCTATAGCGGAGATACCAGTTTCCAGTATTGAATTGATTGTTCCCTCGTTAGCTTTCCCTACTTCGTTAAGCATTACAGAAATAGCATCGCTCATGTTGGAGATCTTACCCGTAATAGTCTTACTTTGCTCTTCCATCAGGTTGTAGAACATACCGCCAGAATTTGTAAGGTTTTCTATAACCTTCTGAACTTCGGGGAATCCTACCTTTCCTTCGGAAACCAAAGCCTTAACTTCATTTTCAGCTACACCCAACTCTTTAGCTAATTCACGAATCATCGGAATACCTCTACCCGTAAATTGGTTAAGATCCTCAGCATATAGCCTGCCTTGTGTCATGGTTGTACCGTATAACCAGGCTATATCTTGTAATGGAATAGATAAGCCAGCAGCGATATTTCCTAACCGTACCAAAGTGTCATTCACTTTGTCAGCAGCTATACCATAAGCAAGTAATTGTTTTGCGCTACTTGACACACCAACGAGATCAAACGGAGTTTTAGCAGCAGTATTAACAAGCTGTGTCATTAAAGCATCAGCTTTAGCCTTACTGCCCAACATTGTATTGAAGGCAACTTCTAACTGTTGGTATTCGCCTCTTACCTGAGCTATCTTCTGAGCATATCCCAACGCTTGTTGAGCCGTGAAAAATCCAGTTGCAGCAACCGTTATTTTACGGAAAATATTGTCTATCCTGCTACCTTCCTTTTCGACTGTGTTGCCTATGCTTCGGAAAAGAGAGTTAGATTTCGCCACATCGCTTTCAAATTTGGCGTTATCCAATCCTAAAGCCCACCATGTTGTACCTTCGTTGTTATTCATCTTCGTTTACGTCAAATATTGCGTTATTTACTGCATCCTGATTATTGGGATCATCACCATTTAGAATAATGCCAGTATCTTTTTTACCATCCTTCTTTGCTGAGAAAGAAGGCAGAACCGCATTATACAGACGAACATTGGCAAAACTCATTTTATATAGGATATAATCAAAAGTCAGATTATAAGCCTTTGCCATTCCTGCTACTACCGCCCAGATGCTATCGTTTCCTTCGGATCCGCTTCCCCTGCTTTTGTCGGTTTGAGAAGGTTTATCTCTATCAGGGAAGCGGTAAGCCCGAAAAAATCTCCTATCTCCATCCTGTTTATGATTTTAAGGGTAAGAGCGTTCACTTTACTTGGTGAAATTTGTTTCAAGATCTTATCGGATAAAACAGCCCTGTTATCAATCGTAACCTTTTTGCGTGTGCGTACCAAACCGAATAAAGACTTTTGAACTACGGTTGCTTCTGTAGTTATATTCTCAGCTCCTAAAATGAGAGTAGCTACAATATCGCCTAAAACCTTACAATCTTTCGCAATACGGAGCGATTCAAATGTAACCAGGCTTTTATCTAACTCTACTTTAGGAAGCTGAGAAATAAGTTCAGAGGCAAGGATAAGAGTAGCAATAGAAGGAGGTGCAACCTCGTATGTTTCTTGTCCTATCTGTATAGAATACGGCTTTTGTAAGATCGTATCAGACACAAGCCCTTCTATGTTGTCTTTTCCCTTGTTCATAGTTCAATTAACCTACAGATAATGATTCTGCTTTTTTATACTTCTCAATCATTTTACCCGTCTTGGGCTTCAATGAGCTAAAGATGTATTTTAGCATTTTACCCTTTGCGGACGACCATTCTTCTTCAACCTCAACAGAGCATTTACGCATGATGAATCCATCCAGCGTATCATCTTCAGGAGTAAGGCGTACTGCATATTCATCTTTTACAACTCCGTCCTCTTCCGGAATAGGATCCTCTGTGCCAGAAGGAATAAACACACTCATAGCAAGCTGCTTATAAGACTTTTGCATTTTTCGAGCTACCAGTTCATGCCCTTCTCCGTACAATTCTTGCGCACTTCCTTTTACAGTTGTAAGAAGAACTGTATTTTCTTCGGCTGTGGGCATTGTTTTGAAACTGGAAGGAGCTGCATCTTCAGCACCAGTTAGCCCAAATTCGACCAGGGGTTTACCCCATGTAATACCACTGTTTGCCATAACTTAAAATGTTTTTAGTTCAAAATTGATCTTTACGTTTACAAAGTGCATAGCTACCTTTTCTGCTTTGTAGCTTTTAATTGTTGCACCTAAAGAAAATCTGTAATCAGTAGGTTTCAAGGATCTAACAACCTCATCGGCTTTGCGTGCCAGATAACGGCATCTGCCAACATCTTTAACCAATACCTTACTGCCATTGTCTTTGTCGGGAACATAAATATTTACCGTTACGGAGCCAGTTTGAAACTGCCCATCCAAACCAGTAAGAAACGATACAATTATATCCTCTTCCATAGGGTTTAGATCTCGTGTTCCTTCACGATAAACGTTACCTTTTATTTCCTTTGCAAGTTGGCTGTTTGTGATAATGTTGAAAACGTCCAGCTCTATTTCATCACCTGTCTTATTCATTTCATTTCAAAGCCTAATTGTTTCATAATCTGAGGTACAAGTTTGTTAGCCAGCAGTTCGGAAGAAGTAAGGACATTATAATTACGGGCTTCTACATAAGCTGCGTAACTCATTCCAGTAGATACAATCAAGACAATACCGTTTTGATAGTTCTTTTTCAAGCTATCCAAATGCTTCTTTCCGTTTTGCCCACCTTTTGTGTTGGCAAAAGCACTTTCTTCCATAACTTCACCATTAAAAAGTACGGCATAACCGATAGAGTTTCTAAGGTTTCCCGTTCTGTCTGTATAGTTGCCGTTTAAACGGGCTTCTTTCAGACACGCTTCACCGACATAGATAAAAGCCTTAATAGCTCTACCTATAACGGCTTTCTTGGTATCATCAAGAAAGTTGCTAAAAGCACTATCCGGCGTTTTCTTCGTGAATCCCATCAAACCGTAATCTTTACTCTTCCTGAGCGATTAACAAACTCAATATCCTGTACTTCAAACTCACCCAAAAACTGTGTTCTATCATTGGTAAGTTTTACCGTATCAGCTTGAAAATCCCTACTTTCAATTAGGATCTCATAGCTTTTATCAGTAAACTTACCTTGTTGATAGATCGTGTTGCTATGCTTTACCGTTTTGTACAGACAACGTATAGGCTCACTCCATGATACGGTAGAGATAATCGGCTCACCGTTACCATCCAAACCGCCACCAGATAAAACCTTATACTGTATTGTTCCGTTGTATTGCATAACTTACCATTGGTTAGAACCGTCTGATACAGAAGATTCTTCGACAAAATCAGAGCTATCTATATTGTACTCCCGACAAATAGCGGAGATACTTTTATTAATACGATCCGCATCCCACCCGTCAGAAATTCCACTTTCCGAATGGCTGTTTTCAGTCATTCCCTTAACGACACTGATAGCAGCCTTCACCAGTTCAACATCTTTGGGGATGAAGTTTTTAGAAGGATCTATACCATTATCCAAAAGGGTAAATTCAAGTACATTCTGATCCGGGTAGAAGCCGGAACATATTTTAGTGCATAAAGCACGGATAGCGTCTAAATTCGTCATAGGTTACTCTTTACATAAGATTTCAGAAAGAGCCTTGTTTTGCTCTTCTGTAAGTTCACCGAGTTTGTTGGTGATTGCTTGAACGCCAGCATTTTTATTGATTGAAACACCAATCTCAGCCAAAGCACCTTTTACAGCACCGATTTCAAACTCTTTATCAAAAAGGCTAATTTTTTCGGGTTTCTTTTCTTCTTTGTTAGCCTCCTTGATAGCAGAAATACTGCAAATTCCTCGTGAAACAAGATTATTTACACGATCCAAATCGCTTGTTGATAGAGTTTCACCGACTTGGTAAATTTTCTCCTTGTTGTCCTTATCTTGGAACTTCTTTAATACTTTTAATGTTACCATATTGCATCGTTTTTAGCCGACCAAAGAAGCTGCTGCTGCCTTCTGATCGAATTGTTCTTTCGTATAAAAAGTTACTCCCTCTACTGCTTCTTCCGGCTCTTCAAAGCCTCTAACTTGCAAGCAGACAATACCGTTAATTTCAGTGATAACCGGGATCAAACGGGCAGATCCTTGTGTATATTCACCAGCCTTTTGCCCTGTAGATTCACCAGTACGCCATTTGGCTATACGAATACCGTTACCAGCATTCATGTAATCTACATTGTCCTCTTCAAACAGCTCGTTATCTTCAATAGAAGGCTGGATAAAGCCAATCTTTCCAGCAGGTTTAAATACAATCATATTGTGATTCCAGGGATCTAACGGCTCACGTTCTCCGTCCTTTTCAATACCCACAAGACGGGTGATCTCACGAACTTTAGGCAGACCGTTATCAGCAAACAAGGTGTTCAAGTCTGGGATAGTAACAACCTTGCCGGATTTGTCCTTACCGTAGGCTGCTTCTCGAATTGTAATATCTCTTCGGATAAATGCAAGCAGTTCAGGAGCCATCAGTAACTCTTCAAATACGACACCTTTGTTTTTGAACAAGGTAACGATCATGGTAAGAGTTAGAATAATATCCAACTTGCCAGCTTTTGAGTTAGCGTCATTCCACAATAAGGCTGAAACGAGTTTGTTAGCTTCATCCATCAGGTAATCAATTTCAAACTCACGTCCACCAGGATTGTTGATAGAAGGAATGAAACGACAAACACCGAAGTTTGATATAGCTTTCAGAATCATAAAATCAGCAGTATCTTTGCAGCCCAGATAAGCGTTTTCCACATCGTTACGCAAAGTCTTTTCAATCTGCTTAACCTTTTGACCGTCTTTCAAGAACGGAGATTTATAAACTTCCAACAACTTGCGGTAAGTGGAAGCCTTCATAAAGAACTTATGTCCGACACGTGGAATTTCTTCATTCCAAATATCAAAACCGTCAGAACGTCTTAACGGAGTGGGGGATTCATCACCGATCAGGGTTGCCATCACACGCAAATGATATTTGCCCATAATACCCTCAGCTCTCAAAGAGAGTTGCGGAGCCTCCCAATCAAACCACTCATCCGAATAAGTTTTCTGGAATAATGCTACTTCACGTTCTGAAGCCTTATCCAGTGTCTTTTTCCACGTTGCGAGAAAATCAATAGGTTTGCCATCTTTAAACAAACCAGTAAAAGTTGAATAAATAGATTTCATTTAGCACCTCCTTTTAATAAGTTTGCGACAATCGAATGTGAGAGTTCGCTTTTAAATAGCGTTTCGTGCTATCCTTCATGCTGTCGGGAATAGGCAAAACACGTCTTTCCATTACAGCATATTGCATAGTGTCCTCTGTAACATCTATGGCTGTTTCAAACTCTTTTACAGTAACTTCTTCGATTGTTAAAGAGTTAGGTTCACCAATAACAGCAGCATTAGTAGAGCTTTCAACAACCTCTACAAGCACATCATCTACTGCCAAACCTGAGATCTCAGCAGAAAGTGTAATTACATACGGAGCGTTTGACACACCAGGCTTTTCAATAGACACAATAGAAGGTGCATCTTCAAAAGTTCCACTAACGGATTTAGCTTGTAACAGCTTATCTCCAACAGAAAAGCAGGGTGAACAATAGCCATTTGAATACAAAGTGATAACTTTCTTATCCTTTGTGCCGATAGCTTTAACCTTCGCTGTTTTTACAATCTGTACCTTTCTTGTAACTTCATCGAAAATAGCGAGTGTTCCGGCAGGGATAATATCACCTACAGAAAAACGCTGTTTCTCCCGATCCAGATTAAAACCGCCTGGTACAATTTGCGGACTGCCTGTGAAAATCGGTTTTTCACCGACAAATGAGATTTTTGTTCGTTTCATTGTAAAATGATTTATTTAACAATAATTGATTCCAGCAACGCATCAGAAGCCTCTTCAACATTCTTTGCGTTTGCTGTTTTTACACTCTCTGGATCTTCCGAAATAAGGTTTTGAGTTATTAAGTCTTGTTTCAGACCAGCGCAATAAGCATCTGGATCCTCTTCATCAGGAATAACCAAACCTTTTCTTCTCCATTCGGGAATACCATGCTTGTTAAGAGCTGCTTGAACGGCTGTTTCACGATCTTTCTTAGCTTGCTCTTGTTTCATTTTATCCATTTCCGCTTGAAGTTCGGAGATCCGTTTGTTTGGATCGTTATCAGGTTCCTTTGGCTCCTTCGGTTCTTTAGGTTCTTTGGGTTCCTTCGGTTCTTTTGGCTCCTTTGGTTCCTTCGCTTTGTTAGCCCACCTGGTAGCTTCTCCTTGACTTTCTTTTGCCACATCCGCTATTTGGTTTGCTACTTTTTCGATTTCCGCTTCATCAGTAGAATCATCCTCAATGCTGCCACCCATTTTTTCGGTTATCGCAGTAAGGTACTTCTCTGATAAACCAGTGTCCTTACATAAGTCTTTGACTTTCTTAAAGAGTGTCTTATTCATATCAATATTACTTTAGTTATACTGCAAATGTAGGTAATATTTTCAATAACGGTGTATATATACGCCAATGTTTTTTATACTTGTTTTCTTCAAAATCAGAGCTATAATCCTAAAATATCTATTTTAACAAGTAGAATAAATCAAAAAGCATACATTCCCACAATGTTAAAAAATGCTTTTTCTGAAATTATTTTGCAGTGTTTTTGAAAAGCTATATATCTGATAATGATAATATTTCTATGTTTTACTTGGTAAATATTGGTAATATCACTTGAAAATATTACCTATTTCATTTGGTAATATTACCAATGTTACATATATTTGCAACGTAATAAAAACAGTTACACGAAAAGAATATAAAACTAAATACATTCAGATATGACACAGAAAGAATTTGAAGAAAGAACGGGTTTAAAACTATCGGCAGATGGTTATACGGAAGTAGAAGAGTGCTACATGAATACAGACCTTGATAAAGACGCTTTTTGTAAGTTGTGGATGGAGAACCCAACAGCCCTAAAAGAGATAGAGCGAAAGACGGTATTAGTACGTGAACTTTACGAAGAAAGAAAGTGCCTTACAAACCTTCTGATAGATCAAGCTGAAAAGTGGAGCGCATCAGATTTGAGAGAAAAGGCAATCGCCATGATAGGTGAAAGGGAATATCTAAGGCGCAAGATTGCCAGAGGATATAACCTTTGGGATGCCGATAAAGAGTTATTGGACAACATTCTAAGAAAATAGATTATGAGCGCAAAGACGCACCTAATAATGAATAACTTAAAAACAAAAAGATATGGAAGCAACGATTAAACAAGTACAGGAAATTGTATCAGTTCTCACAGAGGAACAACAGCAGCTATTGAAAGACACTATCAACTATGGTGCATGGGGTGATGCAGATATGGAATTTCTGGATGAGAACGGGAATATAGAAACAGTCGGAATGTATGGATATTGTACCAATGATGCAAAAGAAGCCGGGCATTTTTCGGGTAGAAAGGTTGCCGCAATGTTCCGATCAATCTACAAAAAGCTATGCCCGGCAAACCGAAACCAGACAGGCAGATATATTTCCCACTGTAACGACTGGTGGGGTGATGGTTCAGGCGATATGCTGTTTATCAGACATAGTTACTATAGAGCCTTTGAAGAGTGGGCAAGACAATAACAAAACGGGTGGGGAAACCCACCCTTAACCAATAAATGCAACATCGAATATGAATAATCCAATTTACATCAGAGTGCTACAGCACGATAAGAACGACCAGATACGCATAGGTGAAGCCTTTCCAGCTACAGACTTGGAACAGGTGGAAAAGAACATAATAGCCCAATATGAAGCAAAAACAGCTTGGTGTGGCGGCTTCAAAGTGGCGTGTGAACGGTACTACAAGCGCATTGCAATAGTCAATGCCGTTAATCTTGGAATAATGCGATTGATTTATAACGAATAACTACGGATATGGGAATACTGAAAGATGCAATACTGGATGCCCTCAAAGAGCAGGGTGTAAAAGCGGAGTGGGTAGGAGAAAAGCCCAGAGTGTTGAAAACGGCTGCACAAAGCAAGTATGACAATCTGCGTAAGGTGGAGCGTAATTATACAAGAGGTGTACAAAAAGCGAGAAAGGAGAACAGATAATATGGAAACAACTATTTTCATACCAACAAATAATAGAACTTGTATAAATCGAATAATCGGATATGATATAGAAGATCTTGTAAAAACGTCACTCAATTACATACATAGATCAAGAGATTTTTATGAGGATAGTATAAGAAACGACTTAAAAGATCACGGAGCATCTATAGTAAGCTGCCATGCAAGTATAGAAAGCGGAATAAAAATATATTATGATCCAAACCATGAAATTTCTCTTGATGATCTTGCAACTCTATCAGGTAGCGAAATGTGTCGTAAATATCCCAAATTTCACCCTATGGCAAAAAAGGAGGTATGTAATGATAAGCCCTGAATTTGAACAACATATAATAAACTGGGTAAATACTCCAGATGAAGTACATATAAGGAGAATAATTGAAACATACAAAGATAAGTTTCCGGCAATGGCTTCTATATGCGCTATTACTCACTGTGAAATGGAAGAATCGCATAAGATATACGATCAGTACAAAAAACAATTAGAATCAGAAAATAAATGAAAGCAATTATTGTTTATTCAGGTAAGGGTGGAGTAGGAAAGACTACTACAACAGCCAATATTGCAAGGTTATTTGCAGAGCAAGGTAATAAAGTTTTTATCATAGATGCAGATATAAATACCCCATCTATGAATACAGAATTTTCTGGAGATCACCCGGAAGATAACATTTGGATTCATTCTTCTGGAAATATGTTTGATAACTTTATATATCTGGAAAAGTCTATGGTAAGGCAGTATCTCGAACTGGCAAAAAAGAAACTCCGGCTTATTAACCCTGATTTCGTTCTTATAGACACTCCACCGAGTGTTACAAATGTTCACATTGAGTTGCTTAGTAGGATAAAAGTTAGCTATGTATTGTTTGTAACACAGCCAACAAAATTAAGCACAAAAGACGTGATACGAACAATGAATTTCTTTCACGAAAAATGCGGAAAGGTAAAATGCGGTATTGTAGAAAACATGTGCTATGATAACGAGAAAAGAGAATATCCGATAAAACTTGTTGCACAAATCCCCATGCAGGACAAAATGAATACCGGGAATTTGCTTCATAATGCAAAAGAAGAATTTCAAAAGATAATTGATGAAGTAGTTTCAAGTGAAAGCGTTGTACTTGAAGAATACTCTACAGAAAATGGATATGATGAGAGTTTTGATATTGTTGAAATGTGCCTTACTGGTTCACGGAGTAGTTACGTTCAACATGAACTTAAATATGATGATGGAACTGAAAAAACACTAAATCTTCCAGCACCCAAATTTTTATCCGTTAGGACATGGGAACATGTACGACATTATATATTGAACCACGATGATACAGGATTCAAATTTGATGCAAGGATTGATAAATGCGATACAAAAATTGTGGGTAGAACGGTAAATCATTTTAAGAATGATGAGAACGCATATTTTATGGTAATAAATGCTCCTAATACGGAAGTTCATCTTATAACAGGTGAGATAGGTATATGTTCATTGCTAACAGGTCAGAGATACCATTATGAAATACCAAGAGTAAGTTATCAAACAAGTAAGGGTAGTGTTGTTTTGTTCCCGGATGAGGTTATGCCAGTTGATATGGATTTATTGCAACAACAGATAAATGAGGGTTATGTAATGCTTAGTGATGGACGTTATTTGCCGCCAAAGGAAACCGTTGAACAATGCTATTACGCTTTTGGCGCAAGAGTAGGATTGCTTGACAACTGGGAGAAAGTATATGATGAATGGATAAATAAATAACATGTATTTCAAATAAGGAGGTATAAAATGACAAAGATAAAACTTAACTGGAAGTACGCACAAGGAGAATTAGATACAGACACGTTAAAACTGGTTTGCTTACCAGCAAGAGGAAAACGCATCTTCGGGGCTGACGAATTAGATGCTGAACTTTGTATTAAAGATGGTATGAATTTTCAGATAGCAGAGATACATTTAGGTGATGTGGAAAGTTCAAATATCCTTTGTGAAGAGATTGTAAGGCGGTTTAATGAGTTCAAGGACTGGCACGACTGCAATAACCCTGATGATATTCCACAAAACACTGAATGGTGCTTGTTACGTGTAGAATATGTATGCGATGGTGAAACTATGGTAGATTATCTTACCTCATCTTGGAACTTCGGTTGGACTGGTGATTATTTGGATAAGATAGCGGACAACTACGAAGATTATAAGATTACGCACTGGAGATATATAAACATACCAAAAGGAGTTGAAAAATGAAGCCAATATTAAATACTGAAGATATTAAGAAATTAAAGATAGATGAGCGATTAATAGAATGTTCATGTGGCAAAGTAAATTATTATAGATTCCTATGTTTCCACCCACGAAACACGAATTATGTAATTCTACTAAATCATTGCGAAGAGCCTGAAAGGTTTTATGTTCAACATCTTATAGACCGATTCTATATAGATTACACAACTCGTGATATAATTACTTATCGTAGAGATTATGCCATTAAGAAGCTCAAAGAGTTTGAACAAGCATTATCTGAATTAGGAGATAAAGATGAATTATGAGATACGCACTAAGGAAACAGGATAAAATAGCTTCTGTATATAGTGAGGCTTATTTGAAAGAACATATCATAAGCAGCCTTGATTCTTATTTTGGCAAATGCGATGATGAGCGCATAATAGATGATATTTCACAAGAGGGATATGTAAGCCGTGCTGGAGAAGATTATCCACTTTTAAGGATTAACGATCTTTTGGATAATAACGCTATGTTGGAGTTTGCCGTTATAGGTCAGCAATACGATGTATTAAAACTATCCTTCTTAGGACGTATGAAAGGATAAACTTATGAGTAAGTGCCATTACATATACGATAAGCAAGCTGGCAAAGTCTTAATACCTTGTTGTTGGGCTGTTGTTTTGAGCAATGATATACGGGATTGTACTTGTAGGAATGAGGATCTTACGTTTGCTCAATTTGAACGTGAACGATATAACAAAGAACTTGAAAAGCGTAATTCTATCATAAAAGAGCTACAGAGCGAAAACAAGTATCTACATAAAGAACTAAAACGGCACGTTACTTTACTAAGTAAAAAGAAGTAGTATTTTATTTGTTATACTTAATAGAATAAACTATATTTGTATTTGACATGAGAATAATTAGAACACATTCAGGAAAGGAAGTCAAGATCTTTGCTGAAACTTTTGAGAACGAAGCATACGATCAGATTAAGAGGCTGGCTAATTATCCTGCCTATGAAAACTCTATTATACGAATAATGCCGGATAGCCATGCTGGTAAGGGGTGTACTGTAGGTACTACAATGACAATAACCGATAAAGTAACGCCAAACTTGGTAGGTGTTGATATTGGTTGCGGTATGCTTACTGTAGAATTGGCAGATCAATATATAGACTGTGAGAAATTGGATTCCGTCATAAGGGAAATGGTTCCCAATGGGTTTGATATACATGACACCCAAAAGGAGAATTTTGATTTTTCAAACCTACGATGTGCGAAGCAAGTAGATTTAAATAGGGCTTATCTATCACTCGGTACGCTTGGGGGCGGTAATCATTTTATAGAGGTGGACTATTCAGAAAGAAACCATAGGTACTATTTGGTTATTCACTCTGGCAGTAGAAAGCTGGGAGGCGATGTTTGTAAGCACTATCAAAATTTGGCTGCAAATACAGAAAGTGATCGGGCGATAGAGGTACGTAATACTATTGCCAGATTGAAAGCAGAAGGTAGGGAAAGGGATATTCAGGAAGCGATTAAGAACATTTCTATTCCCGGTAAGGACAAAGAGCTAGCGCATCTTTCAGGTAGTGATTTTCACGACTATATTAATGACATGGCAGTAGTACAACGTTTTGCTGTACTTAATCGTGCTACTATGGCAGCGATTATCATTAAGGGGATGGGATTTACTGAGGTAAATAGATTTGAAACCATACACAACTACATTGATTTTAGCCGTATGATCCTTAGAAAAGGAGCTGTAAGTGCTGAGCTTGGAGAAAAGCTACTTATTCCTATTAATATGCGTGATGGATCGCTCATCTGTATCGGGAAAGGAAATCCCGACTGGAACTATTCAGCGCCGCACGGGGCCGGACGTTTGATGAGTCGGAACAAGGCAAAGGAGTTACTCAGCATGGAGGAATACCAAGAATCTATGAATGGAATATACACAACTTCTGTAAGTAAGGCCACAATAGACGAGGCCCCACAAGCGTACAAGCCAATAGAGGAGATAATCACCGCTATTACTGATACAGTAGACATTATAGATGTTATTAAACCAGTCTATAATTTTAAGGCGCAAGAAACAAAATCATAACAGGCACATCAAGTGTCTAATCCGAGCCATCACCTCATAGAAGTTGACAGGCTCGAAATCCAAGGAATCCGTAAGGCGGTCTATCTCCCGTCTTACGGATTCCTTTTTCTTTTTATCTTCTTTTTTCTTTCCCATAACTCATCGTTTATATCGTTCCTGTGACAATGGCAATCGCAGATGAACATCCTTATCTCATCGGACATCAAGGCTCCTATATCGCCAGCCAAGTAAGCGATAGGCTCCCCTCCGATCTCCATATCCAAGGCCAAGGACATATGATCCGTCAAGTGCCGGCACTCATGGTACAGGGAATTGGCGAACTCCCTATAGGACGAGGTCCGGCCTATCACCATGACGGATTCCCGGCTGCGGTAATTAGAATAGGTCAGTCCCACGTCCAGCTTGCAGGAGCCTACGTTGCCATAAGCCTCCCGTATCTTGCTTTCCGGGCAACCGGCCCTCCTCAATAGGGCTATGATATCGGATGTCCTCGAGCAGGTGACGTTATACAGCACGTGGATCACCCAATCGTATCTCTTGATATGGTAATCCCGTCGTATCATCTCCTTACCGTCTTGAACTCCCGCTCTATCCTCCTCCTTTGTTGCCGGGTGAGATTGGTTGCCTTGAGATTGCCCACCACCTCGGATACCTTGTCAAAATCCTTATCCGGCATACTCGCCAGCACGTCCTTGGGGGACTCTCCCTTCAAGATCCTCAGTATGTAGCCCCAGCCTCTCATCACATCATCTCCTCCCAGATTATAGGCGTGCCGGACCCGATGCAATCAGCGTAGAACCGGGTGAACACTATCCCGTCGTAAGCGTCCGGATCGTCGCAGACGTTCTTGACATAAAGAGCGGCGTACTGCTCGTTAGGCACTGAGGAGCCAAGGTAATCGGCCTTGCACATGTTGGCGGCGTAAACATAATCGTATCCACCCTTTTTCTTCACGTCCACGCTATACTTCTTCAGCATCTCATCCACCTGTTCCTTCGTGAAAGGGGTTATCTTGACCTTCTTCCCGTTTCCGTCCTCCTTCTCCATCATGGATACGGCCCAATCGCACATGGCCTTGGAGAAATGCCAGCCATACGCCTTCAGGTAGGATCGCATGCCGGAAGGGAAATCATCATACATATCTAGTCTCATATTCCTCTGTTTTTTAGGAGGGGGAAACCGGTCCCCCCCCCTCATGGTTATCTACGATATCGTCTCGAGTAGCGTCCGGTGCCCGGCACCCCACGGCGATTGCCATAACCGCCACCGGATGATCCACGACCGCCGCCACGGTTACCGTAGCCGCCACGCTCCCACATCTCACGGAACTCGTCGTCGTCCTCGAACTCATCGTCTTCGTCTTCCTCCATGCGGTTGCCATAGCCTTCCATGGCCTTCCGCTTTCCTTCCTTACAGCCAAGCTTATAGGCCTCCTTCGCCAGTTCTAACATATCCTCGTCTTCCATGGCGTCGAATTCCTCGATCAGCTCTCTCAGTTTTCTGCTATATGTTCCCATATCACTCTGTTTTTTTATTCTTGTTATTATTACCGTTCACGGAACCGACAAGTTGCTCCATCATGGCAACCAACCTTGCGTTAGCCTCCTTCAGATCGGACATCTCGTTTCTCATGTTAGCGATCTCACTCTCCCTCTCCTTCTCCCGGGCAAACTCAGGGTTCAGTATTACCAGCATCTTCTCGCACCCCTCAATCACGGATTTATGGTAATCGATGCTGTCAAGTGCCTGTCGGCTTTGCTGCATCATGGCGTTGATCTCCGTATTCAGGGCACCTAGATCGCATGACACAACCAGTTTCTCCCCATTTGTAGTGGGGTAATCCGTAATGGTAACGTCGGACAAGACGTTAGAGAAGCTGACGTTGTCCTCACCTACCTTGGCCTTTATGTCCACCACGATTTTAGCTTGCGGACCATACATATTGAAATTTGGATTCTCCGGTCTCGGAGGGGACACGCTGACTATGCTTCCAACCTCACAAAAAGGCGTATTCCCCTTATGAAGGATATATAAAGGATTCCCTTGTCTCTGATTCTTGAACATATTTATTGGTTTTTATGAGAGCCGGATCGCTCCGGTCTCTCGTTGATACTCTCTCACACCACTCCCGTCATTATCTGGAGCGTATTATTGCCCGACTCATAGTAACACAAGTAGATTCCGGTGCCGGTTATATCGGATGCCGTGACATCTGCGCCGTTAATGGTCGTTAGCGCCTGCGTGGAGCCGTTCGTGTCAAACACTACCGGCAACGTCCCGGTAGTACCAGCCGGGATAGGCTGGGCCAGACGGAACAAGATCAACCCGCTAAACGGGGCTGACAGGAACGGGTGATTGCGGAAGGAGAAACGAACGTTGGTCGTCCCGACCGTAACGCCCGTGCTCTCCAAACGTGGGATACCGTTCTTGTTCGCCATTATGAAAGGACTAATGAATGCCATAACTCTTTATTTTTAGGTTATTAACTCATTATCCCCATCCGTTGCCGAAGTTTCCCCAGTTACCGAGACCTAGGCCTAATCCGTACTGGGCGGCCACGCAAGTGGGTATGCCTACCACGGGGGAGTAAGGAACCTTTGCCACCTCCGGCTGGTTACACTCGATCTTGGCCAATCTTGAGCTCAAATCACCCAAGGCGTTACCTAGAGGGGCGGTCTGCGCCTGTAGAGTAGCGGCGAAATAGGCGTTCTGGTTGCTTTGGGAGATCTGTCCTTTCAAGGCTAGGTTCTCCGCCGTCAAGCGATCCATCTTGTCTTGTTGATACAAGTTCTTGAAATCACGAACCTCGTTGATGATATCACGGGTGTTCTGCAGACCTGAGTCACGGAGAGTCAACGTGTTGTTGTTCATCGTATTCACCAGCGTGTTTGTCTGGTTGCAGCTAGCCAATTGGTTCTCGTAGCCCATCTTAGTGATGTTGTTGTTAACCGTGCAGCAGCACTCGGCGATCTGGCTCAATAATTGATTGTTACCACTTTGGACGGCGTTAATGATTTGTTGGGAACTCATGCCTACTTGGTTACCCACGCTCTGGATCTGTCCTTGGATCTGGCAGATAGCATTTTGTAATTGTTGAGTTGAGCAATTCAAGGAAGATGACAATTGGCTGATAGCCGTTCCGTTTCCTTGGATAGCGTTCATCAACAATTCACGACCAGCGTCATTGTTCAATTGAGCCGGTAATCCGTTAGCCCCGTTGTTGCCGAAGCCGTTGCCACCCCAGCCTCCCCATACGAAGAACAGGAGGATGATCCAGATCCACCAGCAACCACCACCGCCCCAAGCGTCTTGATTGCCCTTATTGTTCATCAAAGCCGCTACCAAATTGGGGTCCAATGATTTTCCACCGCCACCCATCAAGCTCGGGAGAAAGGCCATGATGTCAAACTTACTTCCACCGGAATTACCTCCTTCGGGAGTACCGATAAAATAATTTCTATCCATTATCTTTAATTTTTGTCGTTAATCCGGCACCATTACCGGACACGACAAAAATCATGAGAAGTGCTCTGCTAAATAAATATCTCCTTGCTAGCTTGTTGCGAGGTTGTTGCTAGTTCTTTGCGGAAGGGGATGAGACAAAAAAAGCGCCGCCAATTTGTGTTGACGACGCTTTTACCTTTTAAGGGAGGCTTTATAATGATATGGAAAGGAGCTCTTCTCCTAATTTATGCAAGGCTTTTTCCAATTTTAAGCTTTGTTCGGGTCTAGGATTTCTTCCTCCAGAAGCATAATGCCATAATTGTTTTTGATTTATCCCTGTAATACGTTCTAAACCAGCCTTTGAAAATATGCCAGAATAAAATTCCAACAAAGACCGTACATCCATTTTAAACACCAACTCGTAATCACCTTGCAACTCTTCCGGAATATCACAGCCTAGCTCCTCACATTCCGAAACAAAGGTATCAATAGATTCTATCATACCCATTTTTATCTCATCAATAGTTTTACCGGTAGCTATTATACCGTCCAAACCATCAATATAAGCCGAGTAATTATTGTCGGCCCGTTCAATGATAACTCTTAGTGTGTGCATACATTTTTGTCTTTTTTTCTTTTTATGTTTTTCATGTATTAATTCAAAAGTTTTCTGGAGGCGGCATAAGCAGGACTATTTAAGTCCTGCCTCCCTTAAAACGGAATTCAACGTCCCTTCCTTTAGATCATCGTTGAGATTACCCGGAATTACTATGGGTCTTCTGGCTCCTTTCCTATAGTAAATCCTATGATCTCCACGCATCCGGACAAAACACCATCCGTTTTCTTCAAGTAAGGATATAACATCCTTGACTCTCATTACCATTTGGCCTCCTTTCTTTTTTAATTATAAAAAAAGATAACAAACAACGAAGGTTTGACAGGGGCAAAGGTAACTATAATTCTACTATCTCCAAACAAAACGATAACTATTTTTCTATCATTTCGTATATACAACTATTTTAAGGTCAAAAAAGTTCACGAATATAGAGGATTTTCTATAGCTAATTTTTCCTTCACGCTTTCTAATACTCCTCTCAGGAAATAACTCCTCCTTATCCTGTCCGGGTACAAGTTACGCATCCGGTTCACGGCTTGCCTCGTCATTCCCGTCAGATCGGATATGATATTGTCGCTCAACTTGCGATCGGCCAGTATGGTTATAGCCACTCCCCTAGCGTCAACGTTCCTCTCCTTGTTGTTGCTAAACATCATTACCGGATCGGTTCCGCACTCCTTGCAGACTGCCTCTATCACTTTTTTGTAAAAAATTTCCACCTTATTCATAAACTTTTTATTTCGTGGTTTGTTTTACTATCAAAGCCGGGCACAAAAATGCACGGCAGAAGAAATAAAGAATCTCTCCCGTCGTGCAGCGATAATTAAAACAAACTTCCGATCCGTTTTAATTCGTGGGGAGATTCTTTCTTTATCTCCCCGCCAACTCGTCCTCTCGGAGTCATTGGATAACACTATGTATCAATATTAAATCACCCTCTCTTATTAATGATCCACCATAACATGGCAGCAATCATTCCTCCTACCAACAGATACCACCATACCCTAGGATGGATAAGCCTCGTTTCCTTATCCACGTTTATCGTTTCTCTCTCATCGGAGACGACCGTCTTGTTATTCGTCCGTACCTCTGTCATATCAGATCCGGACGAAACGATCTTCTCGCCGGATTCCTCTCGCTCCTTACCTATGGTTATATCTGAGGTCTTGACTGGATACTGATTCCCCACACTATCCGGACCAGACCACTCGACAACCAAGATATGGGCATTCAGCCTCTCGTTAGATAATATGCGCTCTATGATCGAAAGGCTATCTTTTTTAAGTACGCTATCCGATAGACTGACACTTGTAGTGGCATGCCTCTCCGTATCCGTGGATTTCTTGGAGGTTCCACAGGCACAGAAAAGGCATAACAATATGACGTACCATATTCTCATAGTAAGTTCCACCCTGCTATAACATCCGACATATCAGCCTCCCTACCATTCTCCACCTTGCTCATCGCTGCCACGATCCGGATCATCTGCTCACGATCGTTGATGTTGATAGGATCATCAGCCGGGATACCGGCGTAATCTGATACGGCCTTAATGTAAGCGTCCGTATCATTCTCGTTTTCCGGCGCCCAGCGACCTATCATTTTGCGGATCGTATCCAGTCCGTAGTTCTTGCGATAATTAGATAGGATACGGAATACCGACCTGTATCCATAGGCCATCGTCTCGAACTGCTTAAACGACTTGTCCTTGCTCGGACGTATCTCACCTTGGAACAAGTCTCCGTTGATCCGGATGTTTCCCGGGTTGTTGTTCCGATACCCACGAGGTAAATTATTTTTCCCCATATTTTACTCTCCTTTCTTCTTTTTATTCATGGCATTGGATAAAGCGTTTGTCAAAGCGTCCTCCAAAACCTTTTGCGTTACAACCTTACCGATCATGTCGGCTGTCTTACTCGCCTGCCTCCTTTGTTTGGCGTCAGCCTTCTCCCAGATAGACCTAACCTCCGTTATCAAGATAAATACGGTCACTATCGAGGATACGACCGGGACATTGGTCAAGAAAGGCAGATGGATAAATTCCCAGAACCGGCACACGTAGCAAACCGAGTCTATCCCGCACGCTATACATACGCTACCAGCGTAAAGTATGAACTTACTGACCGTCCTACGCATGCCATACGAATTACGCTCCTCGCCCCTCAATTTAGCCTTGTAATAACCCGAGGCGAAATCCCACCCCATCGCCACCATAACGATGAACATCTCAAACACGACTACAGTCAGTAGCTCCCTCATACTGCAAATCATTTTAAAAAATTCCATTCTTCCGATCCTTTTTTTTATTTAGTTATAAAACCACTATGCTCTCCTCCTCTCTCGCCGCCTCCCACTCGGCGAAATCGCTATCCACACGGTCTTTCAGCGCCTTCCTCTCATTAAGGAACGTCTTATAAGACTCCACGTATGACAAGTCCAATATGCCTAGCTGGGCGGCGTTGTAGTCGTTCAGCTTCTTTTGCTCCACGTCCTTGTCCCATAGGGCGTTGATACAGGCCTCCAATATCTTGTTGGCAGTTAACGTGGCCCATATCCTGACCTCGTTGTAACTATAGGAGATCACGGGGGCCATATCGTCACCCATCTCCCTTGTCTCCTCTCTAACGTCCCACCGGTACAGGTAGGAACCGTCACCGTCCCGCTCTATTTTAGGCGGCATTGTGTCGCTCCATGATCGCTTCATAAAACTCTGGTTTTAAAATTTTCTTAGCTAAATGCTTGCTATCGCTATCATATATCCAGCCCAGCCAACCGGCTAGACCTGCCTTGTATTCCGTTAAGGATATATTCGGGACTTTATTCAATCTAGCCGCCGCACGACATAGATTTTGCTTAGTCCTCTTCCTTATCCGTATATGCTCCTTATAGAAAACGAACCCCACGAAATCTATACCACGGCCGCTTTTATCCGATCTTCTCTCAGCGATCTTAAATATCTGGTAATTCCCTTTCAGCTCCAACTTCAACACAGCCAATCTATCGATAAGCCACGGAAGTAATACGTTTCTCAAGAAACACTTATCATGATGGAAAAAAGTCATGTCATCCGCGTATCTGATATAATGCCTTATATCTATAATCTCCTTTATCTCGTGATCCAGATAGGCGAGATAAAGATTCGCAAGATATTGGCTAAGATAGTTCCCGATCGGAACGCCGGGAGCGGAATCAATGATCTCATCCAACAACATAAGCAAGCGATCGTCCTTGATCTTCTTCCGAGCGATGCCTTTCAACACCTCATGGTCTATTGACGGATAGAATTTGCGGATATCAACCTTGAGGCAATAGACGGATTCACGATCGGACAAAGCCCGTCTTGTCCTCTTATACGCCTCCGTTATTCCTCTTCCCTTGATACATGATGTCGTATCAGCCGTGAACACGGAAACCCATATAGGTTCCATGACGTTCATTATGGCATGATGCAATATCCTGTCCGGATAATAAGGGAGCTTGAAGATGATCCTTTCTTTTGGCTCATAGATGGTATCAGTCCGGTACTTGGAAGTCTTGAACGTGCCATCCAGCAGAGACTTTAGTAAACGGCTTAGATTACCCTCTTTGTCCTTGTCGAACAACCTTATGCCGTATGAATCCTTCTTTCCCCTTCGGGCTTTCATGTCCGCAAGTATCAAGTTGTCCATATTCGCTATCTTATCAAATAAATTCCCTATTCTCTTCATTTTATTGTCATTAATTTGCTTTTTATCATAGGGAGTCTTCGGTTTCCCTACCAACACCCTTTATATGGGGAGACTTTTTTCGCCAAGAGGCGAGGCCACCATCCCTGTTTGTTATCTAAATATCTTTTCCCCTCTCTAAAAGTATAGGCGTGAACCGATGTTACGATTCGCATCGGAAGGCGCATTATTCGTATTCACGTTAGCGAGGCCTGCATTCGACCTGTTGTCCGCGTTACCGCCAACCAGCACCACCTAGGGATGATCGACCCTCATTCCGTCATTCGAGATAATACCTGTTCCCGGAGGCTCGCATCGTCACTTTCCTAGGGAACTTGTCCATCTCCTTTATCTTACCAAGAACGTACTTGATCTCTTGGGAGTTCGTAAAGAATTTCTTGGCATCACTATCCTTATCCTCTAGATTCTCCTTGATCATGACAAGCGCCCTGTCTTTCCCGAACTTGGTGGACACGCCATCCATGTAATCAATTACCCAGAACGTGAGATTCGTCAACTTCTGTTGGGTGATCTCCGGACAATTAAAATGCCTTGAGTTCTTATCCCTTGGGATATTCAAGAACGACAAGCTGCCGTCATCTTTATTCTTTTCTTCTTCCATTTTTATCCTCATTAAACGTTATACAAAAAATTCCCGACGTGATACGTGCGGCTACGCCGACGTTTTACGATATTCGGGGAAAAAGCAAAGGCGCGAACCGATGCGACGATTCGCAACGGAAGGCGCACTATACGTATGCACGTAAGCGAGGCCCGCATCCGACCCGTAGTCCGCGCTACCGCCAACCAGCACCACCTGCATGCGGTTAGCCGATGTGTTGGTGTAATAGTAGTCGCACCAGTAGGTAGAGGAGCTACCGCCGACCTCCGTGGCCACTATATCGCCATCTTCCCCAAGCAACATCTTCTTGGCATAACCGTTTGTACGGCAGATATTGCCCTTCTTGTCATAGCCGGTGTAAGAGGTGTCGCTGAAATTCGACGGGTCATCGGTAGTCCATAATATGGATAATCCCGCATCGCCCGTGGTGACCTGTATATTGGCCCCGTCAGTGTATTTCCATATGTGTCCAAACGGATTCTCTATGCCACGATACCTGTTAGCCATCAACGTGGCGTGAGTACCTCCGGAAGCGTTCTTCACGACATATGCCTTCTCTCCCGAGCCGTTCCCAAACTCGTTGGTATAGCCGCATGGGATAAGGGGGTTGGTGTTGTTGAAGTTAGTCCAATCCGTCATTTGCGTTGGTCCCGGACCTAGGCCGCCTTGTGCGAAGCCGTTAGCGTCCTTCTGGGCGTTGAAAGGCTTCTGGCTGTCCAGCGTGGCGTACTCGACGGCGAATAGCCAGAACAGGATCTTGTGGGCGTTATAGGTATACATTTCCCATCCGCTGCCTCTTTTCCTCGCGGCTTGTCGGAATTGGTCTCGGGTGAGGTTGGTGACGGGGCGGCCGAGTAGGGAACGGTAGGTATCATCCCATTCAGCGGTATTGTCGCCACCTCTAAAATTAGTTGAATTAGGATCACTTAATTTACTAGCTCCAGCCGCCGAACATAATAAATTATCGGTTCTATACATTCTGGCTTCATATGTTGAGATATAGAACTTATCTACATGTTTATACCCAGGTAATGGAATTTCGGACAACATCTTCCTAAATTTAGTGCCATTAAAATACAATTTATACCAATGTTCAGGTATCTCTGTCATAACGGCATAATCCAAATAGCTTCCACCCCATGAAAGCTCATTATCCAAATATTCTTTAACTCCACCATCTCTATCCAAAAGACACCTTCTCATCTTACTCTGCACCGGCAACTCCCTATGCAATTGCATATTACCTACTCTAACCCCATCAGGACTAGATGATGCAGTATCCCATTCAACACCGTATGCATATCTTTCTTCTAGATCTGGTATGTCTTCCCAAGCTGGAGACCACTCGGTCGAGATGTCACCGTACTCGAGCTTGATCTTGTGGATGGTGGATACAGAGGTAACATTTTGTGGAGCGGAATATATAAGTATAGAAGAATTAGAATCAGCCACTTTCCAATTAAAAGTACTAGAAGCTTTCCCCTCTATAAAACCAGTACTATATATTCTAGTTTCTAAATAATTTTCACCTAATCCTTTAGTGTTATAGATAGAAAAATAATTTTTCCCTTCACCTAATTCTCCCCAAATAGTCAATGTGACTTGTGTACCTTCCGGTATCTGCTCTACCAACCAATAACGGCCCGTTTCGTAATTTGAGTGACTCACCTCCTTCCCCGATCCCAACAACAGATTCCTCCCGTACACGGGCAGCTTGCGGTACTTGCCATCAGCCATCAGAGACTTATCCTTGTCCCCCTTGGTCTCCAGCGTTATCGACACGTCCGGATCTTCGTTTTGGGCCTTGTCCGGCGTTATGGTTATCTGGCCGTTAGACGGGGTGGATGTGACAACGGGTTTTAGCTTATTAACGTCTGTCCTTAGACCGGTGACCAGATTCCGGATATCCGTATCGTCGTAATGGTCACGCAAGTTAGGCGTGGTTATGGTTCCCTCAGCGGAGGTTATCTCCAAGACGTATTCCGTGTCCGTGTTGGTCTTTATCCTCACCTTGATGTCTTGCATCATCAATGGAAGCTCGGAGTAGGAATGGACACCGTCCGAGAACTTCATGTTTAAATTGCCGTTCGATAACCGCTCGAAAAGCCATAGCGACGGCGGGTATATGGTGCTGTCAGCCGTCCACTCGGCGGTGGACTGCTCTATCTGTTGGTATACGTAAGCTCCTCTCTTGCTCATGATAATATCCCTTTATTGATAATTGTTACTGATTCATTGTAGTAATTCGCCCCGGTCAAGTAGACGTTCCCCGGCAAGGCGGCTCCTGAAGACTCCTCCCATATGGCCTTACCCTCCACTATGTCGTGGAGCTTGTAGAACGTAACGTCTCCGGGAGCCTCCCTTAGATAGACCTCACCGCCTATAGGGTAGCTCTTGGTCTCACTGCCCTCCTCGTAGGTCACGTCGTTCGCCCCGGGACATGGTCGATCTCCCTTGTCTTGTATACGCCGACCACCGCCCCGTCCTGTCCTTGCGGGATGGTAAGATCTAATTCCGCTAATGGAACCCCTTCCTCGGTCTCTCCCTTCTCGGTTATCGTGGCTTGGGCCGCCGTTCCCGGGAGACCGGTCGTCACCTTCCCGATCGATATCTTTGGGGAGAATCCCCTAGGGCCTCTCTGCAACACGAAGTTCATCCTGTATACGGGGTTGCCGGATGCGTCCGTGCCCCCGTCGGACAACGATACGGAAGGATACGTGCCCGCCGTTATGGTGCCTATGGAGAATTGCGGAGTCTTCCCGGTGAAGCCTCTCATGCCGGACACGTCCACGAGGTAATCGTATCCCGAGGATGTCCTGAGATATAGCTTGCCGGTATCCTCCTCCTCCACGCTGCCCGTGTTGATGATGACGAACTTCCCCTCCGGGACGTTTGCCTTGTCGGACTCCATGGCCGATACCGATTTATAGACCTTGTAGATCGTGAACGCCTCCGGTTTCAGTATCCTGTCCGTCTTGATATAGGCCCCGGTAGCGTAATCCCACGTGTAGACATGGAAGTCATCGCCGATATAGCCCGGGTGGTCAGACACCGACTTGGCGTTCTCAGCCGCCGTGTTCGCTTTCTCGGTTGCCGCGTCCGCCCTCTCCAAGGCGTGCCTCACGTCGTTCTCGAACTGGGTCTTCAAGGCGTTCACCTCGCTCACGATAGCGTTCATCCTCTCACGCACATCGGCGGCGGCTTCCGTGGCCGGCCTCTTCAAGTCGGCGAGCGGTATGAGGTTCTGCCACATCCCGTCCTCGTAACGCCACTGTATGTAATCGGCGGTGACCTGCAAGACGATCTGTTTCCCGTCAACGCCCCTCAACAAGGATATGGCCACACGTACGAGATCGTAGGCCGATCCGGATTGCCTGAACACCGGCAAGGACGATATACCTTGCAGGCTATCGGCCTCCTCGTACTGTCCCGGGTCTTTCGACGTGGTCAGCAACAGGTCGTTGACCGCCGACGCTATCTTCTGGATGTCCTCGGGGGTTACCTCGGTGCCCGATGATAGGATGACGCTTTCCATGTCAATCCTGGGTTTGAGGGTTGAAGATATCGTTAGTATCCTCCAAGATAGTGACAATGACAGATTTTCTCTCTTCCAAGGTCAAACCGACATTCAGGCTAATGCCTGTACTTCCGTCCTTATCTATATTGGCCGATCCCATATAATCATCATATTTAGACACTCTAGCGTTCACGCTCTCAAAAGGAACTCCCTCGTCTGATTTAGCGGTATATATTACCTTCAGGTCTCCTACCGAGTTCTCCCACGTCGTGTTAGTTACACTTTTTTTCTTTATCATGATATTGCCTCCTCTTCTTTGCCTGTTATATTCTCTGCGCATTTTCCTACTGAATCGTAAACTAAAAATGCGAAAGATCTTTTTACGATCTCCATCATTTCCAAATATTCCTTGTCTGGTATATCAATCGGTCCCTCCGAATAATATATCACCCTTGCCAAATCATGCATCGGGACATCCATGGCTCCACGATGAACAGCATTACCTATCTCTTTCCTCAAATCACGGGTTTCGAATTCATCTATACCCATTTCTACATTCAGTTCCTTAAAATTAATTCTTCTCATATTATTGATTATTTAAAATTGTTACCCCCATGAGACAAACGCATGATATGCATCTGTCCCTACCACTACTACCCGGAACATTTTATTTTGATCCAGATTAAATGAATTAACAGATTCTCCCGCAGCGTTGAATAAAACCATGCCGCTTGGCTTAAATACAGTAGGCTTTACCGCCGACCATCTATTCCATATGTATAATACGATAGAGAAGTTGTCGGTGCTTGATATACCCAAAGATGAAGCTATCTCTGATCGTGTAGGTAGATATATCGTTGTATAACTAGAAGTATAAATCTCAAACCTTGTACCTCTATTGACAGGTAGAGTGTTACCTGTAGAAGACGGTCCCCACGTAACAAGATGAGCGTCATAGACAGCTCCTTTTACCAACATGTCCCCGATAGCGCTAACAGCTATATTTCGGCCTCCATTCTGAACCCTTACGTAGATTCCGTATTTCACATCTTGTGTAGATATGGTATTCTCGAATCTTGCCAACGACCTGATACCTCCCAATGTTCCCGGAAGCGTGTTAAGACCTATTCCAGACCATAAACCGGTAGCCGAAAATCCCAAAAATCCATCATCTCCTCCCGAATGGAGAAAAAACTTTCCGCTTGAGTAACCAGTAGTGTATTTATCGCTGAATAACCCGCCATCCTCAATCGTAAATCCACCAATGCTCGCCATATTCGCATAAATTGCGTCCGTGTCAATCAGGGATGTGATAATATGACCTCCTGATATGATTGTCGCTCCCAATTGAGCTTGCTCAACCTTATCTAAATAAGCAAGAGCCTTTAAAGAAGAACTGTTTGCCTTACCGTTAAATTCGGTCAATAAAGAATAAGCCAAGTCATTCTTTGATATAGAACTTGCGTAGGCTAATGTCCCTAAAGCGCCTTCGCTTACCTTCCCGTTTAGTTCCGATTGCAAGGCCGTACTCATCATCCCTTTGGTGATATAGTCCTCATAAGCCAAATCCCCAAGAGCGCTCGAGTTTGCTTTCCCGTTAATAGTGCTTTGAAGATCCGTATTAAACATGCTGAACGTCACCGCCCCGACAAGATCGATCCTCTCCGCCTTGATCGTGGTGGTGGTTGCCGTCTGGTTGATATACGATATGATATTATCGCCATTCTCCAAGCTCTTGGCGGCGAACAACGCGTTTCCTTGCGTGGTATTGATCCACCCAGCCGTATCTATCGTATTCTGGATATTATTGACATCCGTGGATATCCCGCTTATCTTGCCATCCTGAACGGTAAGAGCGGACGATACCTCACGCCTTATGGCCGCCGTCTCCGTATCGAACTCGGTATGTGTCACCCTTGCGGCTATCTCCGTGGCCATGACCGACAACTCGCCGGTATATTTCTCGTAGATCTTGCCGGTCTCGCTATCCACGTAATCCTTAGTGGCCAGTAACTTTATATATTCCTCCGTCTGCAATATCCACGTCTCAAGCTTTATCACGGCATCGGCCAATCGGTCGTTGAACAACGACACGCCGTAGATCAATATCTCGCCAGTGAATCCGATCCGGAAATCCCCGGTACCGTCCCATTTGCCGACCTTGGACAGTTTCACGTACTCGTCGGACGGCTCCAGCGTCAAGGACTCGTACAACTCCTGCCCTTGGAAACCCACCGTCAAAACACCTCGTCTCATGACCTTGTAAAACAAGGAGAAGGAGAACGTATGACCCTCCTCGCTCTCTTCCAACTCAGGAACTTTCATCACGTCGTTACGCTGGAATATATACGTGTCCTTGATGCGAAGCACGTTCCTGCTGCCATCCCTATAGATATCGGAAACCTTCCTCTTGTCCGAGTAAAAAGAACCGCCCACCCACAGGAGATTGCCGCTCACGTTGATGAGATGGATGTCGTTGGCCTCCACCCAATAATTCGTGTCCTTCCCGAACGTGGAATTGACAAGTATATTCCCGGATTCCAGAGACATGTCGTTCTTTAACCCCTCGATCTCGCTCCTCAGCTCCCCGTTCATCACGGAGAACTGTTGTTCCACGGTCATGCCGTTATCGAGGTATATGGACGAGTTCTCTATATAGATCCCGTTAAGGTAAGCCCCGTAACCCTTCAGTTGGGTCCCGTTCTTGGTACGGATCATGGAGAGGTTGCCTATCTGGGCCTTCAGCGTGTCTTGCGTGGAAACGCCCGTGATACCGTCATATACGGCGATGAACGGCGCTCCTTGATCCGCCGATGTCAGATAGATAAGGCCCTGCCTGGTGGTATCCCTGTCGTTACCCCAACGCATGGCGAAATCCCCCGCCTCTGGCTCTCCGGTACCCTCTATCAGCGGGTAGGCCACGTCGAAATAGTCGGATGAGATATCGATACAGCGACCGAAGATATATTTAGTGGACGTGATACCGTTCCTTCTCTGTATCCTCACGCCGTCACCTTCCCTGAGGTTCATCAGCATGAGACCGTCCATGTCGTCCATGTAGCATCTCCAGCGATCGGACAGCCTCTCGACCCTCCCTATCTTGTTGATATCGGACACGATCTGGTTGCCGCCCAACCCGTATATCTGGGAATACACTATCTCGTAGGCCGTGAAGGTCTTCCTAACGAATATGTTGTCAAAGGTTCCTGTGGCCGTGGGGATATCTATCTCCGTGCCCCAGCCGGTGAAGCCGGGGGCGAACGATATGGATCCTATCTTGTTACCGGCGTATATGTCGGAACGCACCTTCAACGCCTCCATGATACCGGAACCGTCGGCCTTGATCTCCCAGCCCTTGCCGTCCATGCCGTCGAGGAAGATGGAGGATCCTATCTTCTTGTCGAATAAAATATCCTCATGGGCGATATCGGGTATGTCCTTCCGAAGGTAACGTTTGTCGTTATCCTGTTTTACCTTGTTTATCTCATATAATGTCCGCAGAGCGGAGAAAACGTTCTCGTCCGAGGCGGCGGTAGTATCCTCTTTCTTTATGATATACACCCCGAAAGAACCGCTACCTTGGTTGACGTACGTGTTATCCTTATATTGGATATTCTCCAACTTACGCTCCAATTCCCCCAACCGGGAGTAAGCAGCGCTCTCTCCTACCGTATAGGAAGGCGAATCATATGGGATATCAAGTTTTTTCTCGAAACCCAATACCCTAGATTCCCGCCCATTCTCAAAATAGGCCTTATTGATAAGCCTGACACGCTGTCCTACGGATAGATCAATCGCCTTTTCCGGGTTCAATATACCATTATTCTCATCGTAGCCGGAAGCGTAGTATGAGTTAAGGACGCATGTGTAAGTGGAAGGGTCCGACACGACCTTGGCCTTATACTCTATCGTCCTTCTCAGCAATTCCTCTTCCGCCTGCGGGATAAGGGTGTCACTTACGTATTGCGTGTCAAAATTGTATAGGATATATTTGTTCCCCGTCCCCGGTATAAGAGGGCTTTCCGGCAATGTCTGGCCATAGGAGTCATTACGGACTATCTCGAACACCTGAGCCTCCGGATCATCCTCCGGCAGTCCTTCAGGATTGAATCGCAAGGCGAAATCCATACCTGACAACGGCCCCGTCTGGAATACCACACGAAGCTCTTTGCCGGGAAGCACGTATTCCTCGGAGAAGGACAATCCCGAGTCCTTGAACCGATAGACGGTGAATGTCTCCGATGTCCCGTCCTCGCCCTCCTCCGTGACCTCCTTCGGTATCACCTCGGTTATCGTACCTATCTTACGAGGGTATATATCGTCGAATATAACGACCGCCTCCACTATTTGATCCTCGGTCAATCCCTGTACCACGTCCACATAGGGGGTTCCTTTAGGAAGCATGAGGCGTTTTTGCACCACCCCTTGCACCACCGTACCGGATTCCCCCTTGCGATAGCCGGAGGGGATATTTCTCGTTGAGCCGAAAGCGTACAGGCGTGTGGCGAACAGGTCTTGGCTTTGGCTCCTTGGCATGGACACTACCTGCCTACCTATCTCCAGATCTACGGGATCGCCACGCTCTATCCTACCTATATATATCTTGTCACCCTCTACCCACCACTCGCACTCCCACGCCTCGGCAATCTTGGTAAGGGCATCCACGATATTCGTGCTGTCGTATTGCACGAGCTTGGCGACAGCGTCAACGGAGCTATCGACAACGGCTTGGTACTCCTTACCGTTATACCTGAATCCCAGAGATCGCAAATTGGATACGACAATGCTTAGGTGGGCCTCCGGAGCACGTGTAAGGCTCCATGACGCTTCCTTGTTACCTTGCCTATCGTAAAATAGGATATGATTCTTCCATCGGTAATAATGCGAGTCGAATCGCACGCTATAGTCGTATCCTCCTGTGGATGCGTTGAATGTAGGGTATGTCTTGCCAGTTACGTAGAAAACGCTACCTTCATAATCGATATTGTCTCCGATCTCCAGTTGTACCGGATCGGACAAGGAGAACACGAGGTTTACATAGTCCTCTTTCATCAACTCAAACCGACGTACCGAACCCGTTTCTATCGATACCGACAACTTGACTCTACCAGATATGTCCTTAATCTCGATCATGAACTCAAAGTTCACGCATATAAGGGGGATGGCAAAAAATCAAGCGAACCTAAAAAAAACAATGGCGGGATTGTTGTAATTTTGTTGTAGGAGGAAATAAAAAAGCCCGAACCGAAAGGACGGAACGGGCTTAAGAGAGAAAAATAATTTTATTTTACTTTTTATTCATTTCTACGAATTTACCACTATTCTCCCATATCATAATGAAAGTATTTAATGAAGATCCATTTAATGAATTAACTTCTATCATTTTATATCCATACAAGAAAGCAAAAGGGAAAGAATATCCATCAGGCTTATACATAGCTATAACCATATATTTACCATTAGCCACATTCTCAAATATATTAACTCCTACCGTATTGTTGGAGATATATTTAGGAGTCAAGGCTGTTCCATCCTTTAATACAATATGTCCATCATTAGCCATTGCATTAACCGATGCCTCTTTATCAAAGTTTTTAGCATCTTCATAATCATATAAAGCTACAATACTAGGAGAAGCAATCTTTGTATCATCCATATTTTCATATTTCCAATACAAATTAATCATCACCGTTTGAGAACTATTATCACCTTCCTCATCATCTCCACAGCCCGTAAAAACAAATAAAGCCAATAGCATTGACCATAAATAAAATACTTTATTCATTGTAAAATGTATTTAAGTTAATAATGGCACAAATCTAGCAACAATATTTAACAGGACAATATATTTATGGGAAAAACATCAATAAAGATTATAAAAAAAGACCGCCTTTCAGCGATCCGTCACCTTATCATGGTATTATTTACTCATCCTTACCATTTTCCATCGATAATGTTAAATCATTTCTTTTTCCCGAACAACTCGGAGTGGCTTCCGATCCTGACAATTTCCACTATGTCAGACACCGCATCTATCCAAATAAGAAGAAAGTCGTTGCCAACATGACACTCCATGCAGTTCTTGTAATTGCCTATCAGCTCATGGGGCTTGTACTTGCTTGGGATAGACTCCCCTTTCTTTAGCTTGTCCAAGACATCAAACAAGGCTTCCATCAGCTTGATGTTGCTACGGTACTTCTTTAAGTCTTTCTTTGCCTTCGTACTGTAATGGATCGTTTTCATTCTATCTCGTCCAATGATTTCATGAAGGCATCAAAACTGCTTACGTCTATCGTCCCGGCATACTTTCCAGAACGAGCCTCGTTTATCGCCGCTATCGTTTCCTCGTTTGGCTCGGAGTATACAGCGTCCATCAAGGTGCTCTCCACGAAATTATTCAGGCTCCTGTTCGCTTTCTTGGCTTGTTCCTGCAATATTTGCAACAAGTCCTCACGTAAACGGAACGAGGTTTGCTTTCTTATTACTGCTTCCATATTACTTATGTATTATATTGTATCGCAAAGGTAATGTATTGTATGCTACGTTATAATGCATTCATATTTGCACTTGTATATTCAGTTTACCTCCAAGTCCCTTGGTTACAATGTCGTACAACGTAGCAAGAGTTAGGTTTTTCCCCTCGCTCTCTACTTTAGAGATAAAAGAACGTTCTTTACCGATCTTCTCGGCCAACTGGCTTTGTGTCATTTTCCTTGCTTCACGTGCATTTCTTATTTGAAGCCCAACCCTTAGATTGGAAAGCTCGGTTTCAATGTTATCACGACGCAAAGTTCCTATTTCTCCGTAGACCTCTTTTTTAATATCGTCAAATGTGTAAGTCTCCATATCATTTCCCTTCTTTTTCGTTGAAATATTCTCTCATAAGTCTCATCGCTCTATCTATTTCGTTCTTTGGGGTCTTTTGTGTCTTCTTTTGGAACCCACTCAAGAGTACAACTAATTTGTCCCCGTCGAAAAAGCAAAATACACGTACTATATCACTGGCTAATTTAACCCTGATCTCATAAAGCCCTTTCGTTCCCTCAATATGTTTCAGATATTTATCAGGAACCCTTTGCAACGTTTCAACATATTGTATGGTCTTAATAACCTTGTCTTGCATCTTGTCGGGCAGGGACTTTACAAAATCAATGAAATAGTACTTATATGCTATTACGCTTCGTATTTTCATGTCGCAAATGTAACTTATAATTCACATACCGACAAATATTTCATGATTTTTATTTTGAGATCATTGAAGATAACATCATTCCACCTTAATCTTCAATGGATGCCCGCAATTAGGGCACTTATACCCACCATCGGTCTCTTTTTGTACTTCAGAAGGGGAGGCTAGTTTAATTAAAGGATGATTGAATTGCCTGTATTTTCAATTTAAACATTTCTAATATTGACAACTCATTAGGAGTTAGACCTTTTATATTCTCTCCACATTCGCAACAACAAACATGATCAATGTCATTTTTATGTCCATTAGGACAAATGTATTTTTTATTTTCTTTTCCAAATAGACCTTTACTAGTCTCGAAACTACCTCTATCAGGCAAGCTGTCTATTCTATTTACAATGTTATTCATTATTAGTAGATCGTTTCTATCATAATTGGGCTTATCTGCATTCATTGTTCCTATAGCCTTTTTTAAATCTACTTGAATCATTTCTAAGGTCAAAGAAGGATCAAATAATTGACATTTTATTATAATATCAAGAACTGATATATCCTCTTTGAGCTTATCATAAATGATTTTAGCGGTTATATCGTATGGTAAATTAGAAATAACTTTGGATATATAAACCATGGATCTATCATATCGCTCAGCAGAGTTTGCATAATGAATATATTTGTCTATAAGAGGATGAAGATAATCTATGGAAGGATTGTTTATCATAAATTCAAAATCTTCATCAGATATAGGTTTTGATTCCTTTATTCGACTTATTACTTTTATTTTCTCTATTGTATCTTGAATTCTTGCAGAAGATATGGAATTTTGGTCATTATTTTCTTGCAATTTGCATGCGGTTCCTGATGCAGATATCATAAACATAGATTTTCCTCCTCCAGATATCTCATCTATGTCTATGTGTAACCCGAGTATTGCATCACCTCCCTTTTTCAAGGTTTTATTTTTTAGATCAGATATAGCTTCTTCCCTTATAATTTCAAGTTTTCTTTCATATGAACTTGATTTGCCTCCAAATATATCGGATAAAGATGCTGCCATGTCTGAAAACATATTAGTACCTATAACTAAAGAAGAGCAGACTAAGCCCAAATATTCTTGAACAGGCTTATTTTCTATAGAAGAAGTTGTTGTAATGATAACGTCTTTCATGATATGTATCTTTTTCACAAAATTACCCAATTATCACATCTGTCATCTTATAAAAGGTATGTTTTGTAACATATACATTATCTTTAAAATACCTTTTCACGGTTGTTCCTCCTTTACTTTGATGTCTACTTCTACAGGTATTGGTTTTTGACAATGGGGACAAATGATCGTTTTGCTACTATTGATTTCATCAGAAAAGAAATCCCCGACTTTACACCCTATCACATTTGCTATCTTTTGAAGTGTTTCCACCGTTGGGTTTTTATTAATTGATTGAGATAAAGCACCTCGTGTTATAGGCTTGCCGTTTTTGCTTTCCCATTCCGCAGCTATACGTTCGATAGTATAACCTTGAGCCTTAATAATTGATTTTATGTCCATCAGATGAATGTTTAGTTATTACTAACGGCAAAGATAAATATAAAAATGATATATGATTAGGAATAACTATTCGAAATATAGTTTTTGATATATTTTAATTAAACATTGGACTTGTGTTAAAGATTAGTTAAACCTAACGATCTACTTGTGATTCGTTAGTTTTAACTATACATTTGCATCATCAAAATAAAACAACAGTACAATGGCAACACAGAAATACAACAAGAGTGAGATCATGAAAGACGCATGGAGATTATTCAGACTTTACCGAAAATTCTCTTGGTCTTTTGGCAAGTGCCTTTCTATAGCATGGGATAATGCCAAGATAGAGATAAAAAATAATGAGGCCAAGGCCAAGAGATTGGCAGAGGAAGAAGCTAGACGCATCGAGTATCGCAAGCATGTTGTCTTATCTCATGTCGGTATGGCTAGCCTTTACGGTAACAGGGTTTATTCGGGTGATTGATAACTATACATTAATAATATAAGGATATGGAAACGATAGAGGTATTGAAGAACGTGCAAAGAATTGCGTTGGAGTGTATGATCGGAAGGAAACCGGTACATATAAATGTAGGCGTTATGCCGGAGACGGGCGGTTTATGCGTCACCGTACAGGACAGACTTCACGAGGTGGTCTACATGGAGATATTCAATGACTGGATGCCGGATCACAAGGAATGGAATAAAAAGACCTACGATAGATTCATGAGCGTAATTAGCGACATGACTTGCAGGCTTGCGGGATAACTCGAACGACGGGGAGAGGATCGGAAGTAGATGCCCCTCCGGTAATACGGCCGGAGGGATTTTACAACAATAGCTCCATTGTGGTTTTTCGAGCCTTGAAAAAATAGGCCACGGATTTTGTCATATATAATTTTGTGATATGAAAATGATCGCTCACGTGACGGTAGCGAAAGAAGATATTTAAGGGCATTGATTCCAGTTGCAGACCGTCACAATAGGCAACTTCAATCTTTGCCCTTCGCTTTTTGCCTTGTCAAGCGAGACTGGCAATAAGCAGGTAGGACGGCATACACCGGGGTTCAAGTCCCCGGCTACCACTTCGGTCAAAATAAAATCCTCAAAGGTAGTGCTTGACCGAGCTACCAATGAGGATAATATTAACTTTTATAACTGCACAAAGTTATGAATAATATTCGAATTTTCCAAAATGAGCAGTTCGGACAAGTAAGAATTGCGATGAATGAGAATGGAGAGCCGTTGTTTTGCTTGGCAGATGTAGCAAAGGCACTTGGTTATAGTAGACCAGCTGACGCTGTTTCACAGCATTGTAAGGGGGTCGCCATTTTACCGACCCCCACTGTAAACCAGTACGGAGCAACGGTTATGCAGGAAATGAAGTATGGCAAAGAAGGAGAAGTGTATCGTTTGACAATGAAATCAAAATTACCAGATGCCGAAAAATTTCAAGATTGGGTATGTGATGAAGTCTTACCTTCTATCCGGAAAACCGGAGGCTACATGATATCCAAACCGGAAGATACTCCAGAGGAACTTATGGCACGTGCTCTTCTAGTCGCTCAAGACGCATTGAGGAGACGTGAGGAGCGGATCGCCAACCTAGAGCAACAAACCGCCCTTCAAAGCGAGGAACTTCAAGCCGCTGCCCCAAAGGTCAATTACTACGAGAAGGTATTGCAAAGCACCAGCACGTATAACACCAACCAGATCGCCAAGGAGCTAGGAATGAGCGCAGTCACATTGAACCAAAAGCTGAGAGAGATGGGCGTACAATACAAGCAAGGTGGTCAATGGCTATTGACACACAAGTATCAAGACGAGGACTACACGAGAACAAGGACATATCCATACGTCCAGCGTGACGGAACGCCCGGAACGGCGATGCAAACCGTATGGACGGAAAGAGGACGGGAGTTCATCCACGGTCTTTTTGACCTAAAGAGTACCATCGTGTCCGGGGTGAAGGAATTGTCACGCATATATAACAACATGGACGAACTTGAGAGAAAGGAAGATATATTCAGCGAGCCTTTATATACGGACATGTCTAAGATAGACGCAATGTACGAGGCTTTCCAATCCATTTATTGCAAGTCCAAAATGACCGTGAATGATCGCAAGAAGTTCCTGTTTGTGATAATCTTGTTGTATTGCCCCAAAAAGTTGGCGGGGAAGAAAATGAAAAGCGGATTACGTGATAAGATAGCGAACATCCTACACATGAGACAACATTCCACCCTTTCCAACAACGTGAAAGATCTTGTCAAGGAATATGACTCTGATCCTAATTTCAAGAAAGACGTAAGCAAGGCGTACAATTTCATCACTCAAAATATAACTCCGGATATAAACAATCATCTATTATCCAGATTAGGATGAATGACCTCAAAACCTTAACTATGATACCTGTGAACTATTAAATGATTGATTGAATATGAAAGACATAAACACGATACTAAACGAAATGCTTTTAACGTCCCAAAGGGACAAGAAGGCGATGGAACGATTCAACCGGCAATCCTTGAAAATGGAGAGGCTTATCGACGAGCTGGAGAGGGCTTGCGGATTTAGCGGCACCAAGCCCAAGCCACATATGACCGTGTCGGTATACAACAACGGGAGGTCAAAGCCGGGAAGATTCGACCTCCGATCTTTAAATACGCATCTTTTAGCGCAATAGGACGAAGAGCCGTCTAGCCAATAAGGGGCGGACGGCTCTTCGCTTATCCCCTTGACGTTGGGTCAGGTTCCTCGAACTTAACGGATAGCCTACTATTCAACCTGTTCCGATCCAATGCGAAGCTTGATGATCTCTTATGGACAAGGGTAAATGTCATATCAAGATCCGGAACACGCAATACGACCTTGCCTTGTTGAAGGACAGCCACGAACGCCTTATAATTCAGCATATATTCCTCTTGCGTATCCCCGTGTATGTTGAACGTAAGGGTAAGATCCCGGCTAGCCACCTTGGGATTATTGAACACGACCCTCTTCCCGTTTTCCAACCGGCTCTCGTTCTCTATGAAATCCTTGTTTCCCGCTGGGGTTAGCAAGGTCTGGATAAAACCCTCTCCCATGGCGACACGATACGTGCCCCATGCGTCATTCCCGTTAATATATAGATCCCCTAACATAATATCCTTGCCGTTCCGTCGTTAATAATCTCCACCTCGCATCCCCCGATATTGACAAGCAATATCACGGAGTAGTTCCCGGCCTCTATCTTGGCCTTGCCCCCGTGCATCAAGATCACCTTATGCACCCTCGTGTTATCGTCATAACTCAAATACGCCACGGTATTACCTATCACACCTACGTTTGTTTTATTGTTAAGCTCAATTAGATCACAATCCACGTATATCCCGTAGGGAGCTATGTTTTTAGCCATGCCTCTAAATAAATCCAACGAAGGATAATTATTCTCCTCGCAAAACTCCCGCCCTTGCGGGGAAAAAAACAGCCAACATAGGCTCTTCCAGTCAGTGGCCTTGCCTGATTCACTGCAAGCCCCTATTTTTATAGCTTTCCTTGTTACATCTCTTACTTCCATATCAAACTATTTTAGTATATTAGCGTATTATTTAATTCAATTAATCATGGACACAATTTTAGTTTTTTCAATTTGGTGATCAATCTGTCGAAAAAGAGTACAGCACGACTAGATTTATGGCATATACGAAAAATGGTGCCATTTTTCATTTAAAAAATCAAGAATATGTCTTGTCTTCAATAGACCATTTCTTTAATGAAAATGGTATACATGAAAAGACTGTACTTTCTTTCGATAAAAAGTGACAATATACAGAAGGATTGGTATATTTAAGGCGCCAATCCTTCTGTGTTCTTTTTAACTACAGCTATATCAGATTTTATATCTTTCAAATATTTTGCGCTAATGGCGGTATTATCATTGATCTGCTGTAACTCTATATAGATACTGGCGATCATCGTCCTAGTCTCATCCGCCACATCATACAACGAGGCTATCTTTACAGATATCACGTCCATACTGGCCTTTATATACAAGAGGCTCAAGAATTGCTCGGAGCCTTGCAAGAACAACAGTATCTCCTCCCCTGTCATTTGCAGGGCGGTGAAACGGCCATTTAACTCATCGGCGCTATCTTGAGACATTTTCTCGAAACCTCCGGATGTAGCGGTCTGCTCATATTTATCATTCTTATCCTCTTGGAAATACTTGCTTGACGTGTCGAAGACCTTCTGGGCCTCAGCGTCCATCTTTTCCTTCAACTTGTTCAACTCCGCTTCTTCCCAAGGCGAAACGATGCCATCGGACATATAATCGGCCAGTTTCTTCATGAATTCCTCTACGGAAGGGGATAATTTCTTCTTCAAGAACTCAATGATAGCCGTCTTGATCAAATTTTGGACAATCTTAGTCGAAGCCTCTGCCGCATTAGTTCCTGTAGCCCACGCCTCCGAATACGCTTGGGCGAACTCGTCAATAGCGGACATGACATCGGTTCCTGTTATAGCCTCTACAGCTTTCTCCTTATTGTCCTCCAATTGAGCGTTGATATCCTCCAATTGCTTTTGCCAATCCTTGATCCGGTCATCGTCGGTCTTTTTCTTGTTCCTTTCCTCCTCGATCTGTTGTTGGATGATCACTTTTTGCTGCTCTAGCAATTTATTTTGCTGGTCTATGAGCTTAGAAGCGTCCGTAGAATAAGCCTTTTCTATGGAACGGCCTAATTTCTCATACGAGGCATCCAACACATCGATCTGGTCTTGTAATCTCTGTATACGTTTCTCGTTCTTTTTGTCATGGATCTTAGCGATAGAGGACGCTAGAGAGGTCACTACCCCAATAGCAGCACCAGCGGATGCCCCTATAGGGCCAAACATCGCCCCCGCTTGCGCACCCTGCATAGCGGAATTTACAGCGTCCATTGCCATATTTAAACCTTCCGCTATGTCATTAAAAGCACCTCCGAACGAATCACCAAGTTTTCCAAAGGTATTTGACAAGAATTGAACAGAGGTCATAACTTCATTTACACCCTCATTAATGAGCTGTAATGATTCCGTCAGTTTTTTGGGGTCGTTACCAGCGGCAAAGAATCGCCTCACTCCTTCTGTCACCTTGTCAAAAGCGGGTCGCAACTCATCGACCTTCTCGTTGGTGCTCTCAACGCTTTTCCCTGCCCTATCCATTATTTCAGGCATATCAGACCAAAGATCGAATTGTTCCTGCGTTATGCCTAATCCCTTGCCTTTTGATTCATCCCATTCTCCGGACTTAAGAAACTCCAAGGCCTCTTTTCCCTTGGTGGATATCTCTATCAACTCCTTTAGAGTCTTGTCCTTCATGTCTCCAAAAAGAGCGATTATGGCATTGGCGGTATTGCCACTTTTTATCTCAAGGTCGGAAAGCTGCTTATCCCATTCCTTCCCGAGTATCAATTTCTCCCCCTCGGTCTCGGCAAACGCTATTTTTCGCCCGTATTCGGCGGCGAGTGCCATTTTTTTGTCTTGATAAGTGCCATATTCCTTAAGGTAATCATTCATGGCTTTACGTTGAGCCTCGATCTGTTCGTTCTCTACTTCTTGCGTGGACCGCATACGGGTAGCCTGAGCCTGCGTAATGGCTGGTTTTTTTTCAACCGTTTGTTCTTGCGTGAGTTTTCCCCCTTGCGCCTCACGCCACTCTTTCTCCCTCTTACGGATAGCCTCTATTTCACGATCGTAATCATATTCTATTTGGGCGATACGCTTATCGGATCCTTCCTCCATAAGATTTATCCTAGATTGCTGGTTCTTATTCTGGAGATCAAGTAATTGCTGATTAATACGCTCTTGTATTTCTTTTTGTTTTTCAGCCTCTTTCTTTTGTCTTTCTGTTTCTTGTTGAGCTTTTTTAAGTCTATCTTCTTCGTATTTATCGTACTTTTCAATGCCTGAACTAGAAAGAAGATCATCAGCCGCCTGTTCTTTTGCCTTACCAAGTTCAAAATAAGCGTCCGCATTCCGCTTTAAGGCTTGTGCGTCTCTATCTACAGCTTCCGCTTCATGATCAAAACTTTTTGCCCTATCTTCTACTAATTGTTGATGAGATTTTATATTACCAAAACGAGTATCTTGTATAACCCCGGTTGCGTCAATTTCCTGTTTTTCACGAGTTTCACTTGCTTTTTCTCTAATTTTATCTGCCTCTATTTCTTTTTGGATAGCCTTTTTATATTCTTCGGCAGCTAAATCTTGAGCGGCAGTAGCTTGAGCACGCAATTTCAATGAGTTTATGAAATTATCTGTATTATCCACAAACAAATTCTCAGCGTCTCTTACAGATTTAATCGAAACTCCCATCGAATCAAACGCATCTTTATTCTTCTCAATAAATTTCTGCTGTTCTTGCAAATTACCTGCAAGTTCTTTCCACTGTCTTTGATATGACTTAAACTGAATAATCAACTTGCTTAATTCTCCGGAATTTTTAGAAAAAGATTGGTTTAGCTCATCTTGTAGCTGCTTTGTATTTTTTATAGCCTCGCCTGCTCCAAATAATTTTTTCGTCCATTCGATAATATCCTTCCCATAGACAGATAAAAGCGTTATCGCCGCAACCAAGGCCGTTTGCCAACTGAAAATAGATGTTATCAACTGCTTCCAGACTGGAGCCACTTTTGCCACGTCATTATTTCCTGCCGCTACAGCCATCTTGAACGCCTTATACTCCGCAGCGGCTTTCTTCAGCTCATCGGCAAGCATCGGCAAGTTATTGGATATAGCCAAAAAGAATGTATTCCAGCCAACAGCAAGGGAAGGCAACTCCCTTGCGACCTGTTGAACCGACACGCTCAATCCGTTCCAACTACTGGCGTAATTGCCGACGTTCCGTTGATATCGTCCGGTAGCTTGCTCCGCCGAACTAATCTCCGTATTCAAGGCCTGTATCTGTTTTTGCAGGTTAGTCCCTACGGTCGCTTTCCTATCCGTAGCGGAAAGGCGGTCATACTCGGCATTAAGCAACGACAATTGCTTTCTCAACGCTACAAGGGAATCCGAGGCAGCTCCCTCGATCTTGATATTGTCCGAATATTCCTTCCTTAGCCTCTTCAGGGCCTCGTTCTCTAAAGCGTGCTGCCGGGTCTTCTCCTTCAGGTCGGTTAACATATTAGATCCCTTCTGGGAATTTTTATCCGCATCCGAGAGAGACAAGTAAGACTTATTGAGCTTTTTGATCTCGTCACTTAGGCCTTTAACCTTCAGTTGTTGCTCGACAAACACATCGGTAGCGTTATTCAATTCTTCTGTTATCTGACGAACCCCATCAATAATACCATTAGAGACCTTAAGCTGCTCTATTACCCTTTGATAATTCTGCATCTGCTGCTCATAGTCCTTTAGTTTCCGTGTCGCCTCCTCGTATTTCCGGTTTAAATCGTCAAATCCCTTGGTATCTGTAGATACATCGAAATCCTTCAAGGCGGATTTCAACTCCTCCACCTCCTTTCGAAGATTTATAAGTTTCTGTAGATCGGCATCGACCTCGAAGTTTAGTTTAGCCATTAATCACCCTCCTTTTCCTTTCGCTTCAACAAATCACGCCCGGTTCTCTCCACGATCAAATCACCGGAAACGCTATGCAATATATCCTTCTGCATGATCAGAAGGTTTCGATATGGTATTTTATAAACCACGTCCTCATAAGACAATCCCAACGATTCCATGAACGTGGCCACTTGTCCTAGCATGGTCTCATTACCTGTCACTTTGGTGTCGCCGCCATTCTTGCCACGCTCTCGGCTAAGGCGGCACAGACGAAAAAATCCTCCGCGGATATGAATTTAACGACAGTCTCCAACGCCTCCCTTAGCTCATGGAGGGTAGCCCCATCGATCTCCTTGTACATATCAGCGCTTCCTAAAACGAACACAGACAATCCCTTTAATATATTTTCCAGATCGTTCCTCACCTTTTCAAGATCCTCCTTGCCCGATGTTGTCTTATCAATAAGAGATAGGTATTGTATACCTTTGCAAATCGTCGCTATTGTAGGAGGACTTACCTTATACGCCTTCCCCCCTAGGACCACGACCTTGAAATCCTCACCTAGGACAGCGTCAGCCACTAAACTAGCACCCTTGTTCATGTCACGTAAAAAAATTAGAATTAAACAAAAACGGGGACGAACGGAAAATACCGCCGTCCCCGTTCCTATAAGACATATTACATTCAATCCTTCAAGGATTTTCCTTCCACGTCAAACCAATACTCTGAAGCTATTGTCGTGGATGATTTCAGCGGGGTGGCGGACATCGACAAACCAACGGCCCCATCCGTGGAAGCCCCACGACCCACAAGATTCGCCTTAGGGAAAATGATAGCCACGTCATCATTGGTAATAGCGACGATACATTTATATCGTTGCTCGCCGGCGTTGCCACGTTCCCATCCCTTATCCGTATCCAAGGGTTTACCGCCCATAAGCTCGGCCTTGGTAGCGAAGTCATATGCCCCGATCACCCAATTCAAGCTCTGTGATCCTGCCTCAAACGATGACCGATATGTCTGGCCGGTCAACTCATCCTTGTATTCTGTTAACGTACCGTCCTCCTCGGTATATTCATAAGTCCCTTGATGGACGATTTGAACATCCTTGAAAGCCGTAAATAACGTCTCCAAGCTCTCGTATGTGGGTGCGGCAACCAGAGGCTCCCCATAAAGTATCCTTTTTACGCCTATAGCAGAAATTGTTCTTCCCATATTACAATACTATTACATTTAAAACTTTAAATAATACTCTCACATTAACGTAGTGACATTTAAGATCCCTGTTAACCTCAATTCTAGTAGTGTCTACCTCGTAGGTATAAGGAGTGCCATCAAACACCGAGGTGTCCTTGAACACCTCCATGGACATACGTTCCAGCTTATTCATCCTGTCCAAATCAGGCGTTCCTTTCTCGTCCAGATCAGGGACGGCTATATTGACATGAACGAATCCCACCTTCCATGTAATTCCCGGCTCCGAGGAATTCGAGTGTACGGTAACCCTCTCCTCCTCAAGCTTACCTGTAGGCGTATCATCCTCCTTGTACACCCCGGTAACACCAAGTTCCAAGGCTTTCTTATATAAGATTGTCTGTATGTCCGTGCTTACTATCATTGTAACATAGCTATTACTTTAGCCTCGGCAGTATCTATCACGTTTAGCTTATGGATATCATTCACATAGCTAGCGTAATCCATTCCCGCCACGACAATCAATGTCACTCCCTTTGTATGCTTAGAAGCCAGATCCCTAGCGTAACTAAGCCCTTGCCTGCTCCCCTCGCTTCCATCCCCGGACTTTCCTTTAGCCCAGAACTGGACCGTCTTTTGGGATCTGGTCGTGAAAAAAACCTTCTCATAATTTTCCCCACGTCCATCTATCCTCTTAAACCCGCCTTCCTTTACGATCTTACCGTCCATTGATATGACATATCCCAATGAACTCCTCAAGTTCCCGGTAATATCGTTATATTTACCTTCTTGAACGGCGGTCTCATAAGCGGATTGCCCTAGTTGGGCTAGAAAGGCGAACACCTGACGATAGGCCTCCAAGATGAAATCATCCACATCGGACAAATCATAACTTAACTTTATTATTCCAGCCATATTTGCCCGTAATTTAGATAATCCGTTAGCATCGGGTTGATAACAACGCCACTACCGCGAATACTCCCATCTTGATTCAATACTCTCACGATATCCCCGGCATCAATCTTGATCTTATCTGTCACGACACGATATTTGTAATCAAAGGCTACGCCATTTACCGTATATACCCGATCGGCGCTCTTATCATAGCATTTACATCGTCCCAGTCTCTCCCATAACTCACCACCAGTCCCGGGAACAGGATTGCCATTGTCATCGTGATCATATTCCTTGACAACTTTTCGTTCTAATATGTGAGGAGCGTAATACATATCAATAATCCGTATAAGATGAGACTACCCCAAGACCGGAAGACACATACGGGCTAACACCGTTCCGTTCGCACAGGAACAAATAATACCGCCGGAGGCCGTCCTTGTCCCAAGAGACAGAGAATCCACTCTCGCTGACGCTATCCGGGCGCAACAGCAGCGACGGGATGATCTCTATCATCCCTGTCTCCACCTTGCCTATGGATTCCCTAGACATCTCATCGTCCGGGGATAACCCCGATTTGATGCTGAAATCCAGCATATCCGCCTCGGATAGATCTCCATAAGCCGAGAATTTCTGCCCTATGTAGTCTCTTATCGTCATGCCTCCACCGTCAATGAGTAAATGCCATTAATCTCGGTAAGGACCGGCAAGGATAGCGATTGAGCCTTGGTAAACTCTACGCCATTGGAATTGTCCGTCTCACCCTTGCCCCATTGAGAGATACGAATCCGGCCATAATTAGAGTAAGTAACGCCCGGTTCCTGTCTCAACTCATTATCGGCGTAAGCGTTCTTGATGACACCTAATTTACCTGCCGGGACAAAGACGATATTCTTGTCGTTCCAAGGCTTGTACTCGGATAGCTTGCCGTTGTCTTGGATACGGGTGATACGTCTCACTGTCTCTATGACAGGAAGGTCATTAGAGCGTAGGAACTCATTCAAACCGGACATCAAAAGAGGAGTGCCGGATTTGTCGGTCCCAAAAATGACCTGTTTCATCTTCCTGCTCTTAAGCAAATAAGACAATCTGGCCGGAGACATCAATATCCTATCAAACGTCACCTTGTCTTGGGCCGCATCCACGACACCTTGGATATCCTCGAAAGGATCGACGTTGTCCTTATTGGTATCCGTCCAGTCAAGAGTAACGCTAGCGATATTCTCGGGCGGCATCTTGTAATCAATAATACCACGTACCCCTCCTTCAGGGTTATTATTGGCATTAAAGGTAAATACCCCCTTGTTGGACAAGGCACCCAAGAAAATAATATCCAGCTTAGATTGCACGGATTTGACAACGGTAGACACGTTATTCCACATCAGATTAATGAGCTGCTGTGTCTTCTGGTCATCCGTCAACATCCTAGAGTCTAGGATCTGCAAGACCTTGCGATACTCCTCGATCGGCATTGAGTAACTCATCTGGTGGGTAAGGACCTTTTGCTTCAAGGTCTCAAGCCCCTCCGTACCCAAGATCGGTTCCTTTCCCTTGGAATCAAGGGTAGCCGCCGCAACGCTCAAGTTATATTGCCCGATCAGCTCCTCAAAATTAAGGCCGATAGTCGGGACATCCCAATCAAGATAACGCTCGTAGATATTCTGGTCAAACAAGCGCTTGCGAAGCTCCGTGGCAGCGTCAATACGAATCTGAACCTCTTTTGTCAGTTCGCCAAAAATAGAACTATAAACATCCATCGTTCACCTCCTTACTGTCTAATATACTTAATAGTGGGATTATTCTTCATGCTGAATCCCGTCAACCATGAGGAAGGGACTGGATAAGCCACATCCTTAAGGATAAGGACCTCATATCCCGCCGATACCGTCTGGAAAGACATATTCTTCGTATAGACAAACGTTGTCTCAACCACAGCGTCAGGCTCATCCGTTCCCACGGCAAGAATCGCCCCTTCTGTAGCAGACTCTACAGCGGCAGCCAATGTAACCACGTCATAATCAGAGTTGCTTGAATCTACGGAACTCACGTTCTGCCCACCAATAGAATCTCCCTTGGCGACAAAGCTATCTTTCTCTATACGTGGCTTAGTGGTCGTTCCTCCGGCTAATACCTTAACGGCCTTACAGATCTTGCACTCCATGCGATCAAAGTCCAGCTTGATAGGAGTGCCCTTTCGCACGATTGTCCCTTCCGCCAACTCAGTGGTTAATTTGAAATCTCCGGGAAGGACTGCGCATTTCCCGCGCCAAAAGACGGGGAACGATACTTTAATCTTTGTTTTGTTAAATTCGATACCCATAATCTTTTACTTTAATTAGCGTCCGGCAATGATTTGGCCCAATCCTTAGCGAGCTCCTTGCTCTTTTCCTTGGACGTAGAGACAGAGAACGCCGAACCTTTTTCCTCTAATCCCTTTGCGACCTCATTTTGTCTCACCTTGGACAGATAAGTATCAATCGCATTATCGTCCATATCGTCCGTTATAGCGAAGCCCTCCTCTATCCGTTCCTTTGAGATCTTAAGGCTCTTGGCCTTGTCAAGGATCAGATTGTGTCTTTCAGCACGTGCTTTCTCCTCCTTAGCTTTATCATTCTCGGAGGTCAAGAGCCGGATTTTCTCGTCCTGCTCCTCACGATACTTCTTGAACCAATCCGGCTCCTCGTTTTTATCTGGTTGCTGTTGCTGGCCGCCCCCCTTGCCTCTCAACTCCTCTAATTCCTTCTTGTAATTTGCGCATTCGGTTCGCACCTTATCCAAGGAACTCTGGTAAGATTTCAACATTGATTCTTGCCCTGCTACCGCAGTTTCAAGATTATCGTCCGTAATCAGGCCAGTGGACCCCAATGATTCTGCCACGGACCTCAAAACATCCTCCGTTAACCCAAGATTTGAGAACTTCTGTTTTAACTGCTGGAAAATCTTCTCTTTCATGCTCTTGCTTTTATTTTTTCGCATAAAAGTATTGATACATAAGCTTGTAATAAAATAAAAACGGGTTATATACATGACAATAGACCGATTGTCACAAAAACAATAGGGTATGGCTATAAAATAACCACGCCCATTAAATTTAATGATATCAAGGTACGACTTAAACCGGTCTTATTCTTGAGTGGAATCATCCGGAGCTTGCGTCTTTTCCCGCTTCTCCTCTAATATCCGTCGAATCTCCTCCTCCGGCTTATCAGTCAAGGACAGCATATCTACCGCCGTTTGAAGGGACACCAATCCTGAATCATAGAGTTTCGCTATCATATCTATTCTTTTATCCTTATCCTCGGCGAAAGGCTCGGAGAACTCATGTTGCAGGTCGAGCCTGCTTAACTCCTCTCTCATGCCGATATGAGTTACATTCATCATGATAGCCAATATAAGATTCTTCTCACGGTCTATTAATATATCATATATCTCTTTCAAGTTATCCCTTTTCATGTATCCAAGGGCCAAGGCCCTTTTCAATGCCTCCCCGGATAATGTCCCAAGCCCCTTCATGTTCTCATAACTGAAATCCGGGGTGAACGTATCGAATAGTATGCTTGATGACAGGTCTTTTTTCTCCGCCTCTTTCATCGTGGAATAATCGGGCGGAACTAGGTACTCGGCAGCGCTTTTGTCCTTATCGGACATGGTGATAACCTCTCCTACCATATTAGATCCTCCCCCTACTATGCTCTGAATGACATCAGCGGTTAATTTCAATTTTGGATCGGAGAAATAATTATTGGAATCCGCCGCCTTGCTATCAACCGCTTCCTCTCTGTCTATACGCTTTTGCACCCCATACCATGCCTTGTTTTGACGATAGTAGATAACATTTATTTTACCCGAAGGATTAAGCAATGGCGTAACATCCCATCCGATATCCGCTCTCTTGCATCGATAGATGTATTCCGGGGTCTCTATATCAAAATGCTCTACGGACTTATCGCCCTCAAGCAACGTATATCCATAACCAAAAGCTATCATGTTATCCCATTGATCAAATAAAGGCCGCAATGTATATCCTTTTGACTTGGATATAACCTTAACCTTTACTTGGGGCATACCATTTTCCCTGTATATATGATAAACCTTAGCGCTCTCCGTCTCCGCCCCAGCCAAACGCTTGGCCTCCCGGATTGTCGTGTTGAATCGAGTATCACGGAGAAAATCACCGAATGCTCTGAAAGCCTTATCCGTATCATCCGATACAGCTTTCCACAAGATAGGCTGCCCGAGGAGAAAAAACAACTCGACCTCATTTATATACGCTTGCCTTCTTCTTGGCAATTTCTCCGTAATATACGGTTCTTGATTTTTCCTGTGCTTATTAGGACGTTTATTAACCTCATGGGATTCCGGGTTATACTCCAAGATCGATTGGGAAACATCCCTGTCCCGGCATTGCATCATTGACATGGCCCGGCTTATATCCCTATCCTTGATAAGGCTGACAAAGTCCCTCTCCACTCCCAACGAGTTCAATATCTTGTTTTGGAAAACCTGAAATATAGCGTCTATGTAATTCATGTTAAAATCCTAACTCCTCCTTCGAGTACAGTCTTGTTGTTAATACTTTTCCTAGAAGCTTGCCTATCGTCCAATAACGTGCCCCATCGATAAGATGGTTATACCCGTCAATAGGCTCATTGATAAATTTACCGTCCTTGTTTTGGGCGTATACATAGTTCCTAAGCTCTTTTATCAAGTTTAAAGATCTCTTGGTGACACAAATCTTATACTCCATCATCTTGATAATACCTCCCATAACAGATCCCTTGTACTTGTCCGCAGGGTATATGATTATCCCCGCATTTGATATTTCTTGTATAAGCCTTGGATCGGCGCTGTCAGCGTAAACCACCAAGCCAAGGTCTTTCAATACCTTAATAATCTCCTTGGTTAACATATGGGTACGGTAACATTTCTCGTCAAGATATAACCTATCATCAACCAGTCCGCATCTAACTATAGCGGTAGGGTCATAGCTATATCCAAAGTCAAGCCCTAACGCCACATGCTTGGCATAGGAAGGGAACTCGTCCACGATCTCGAAATCAGGGAACACCAAACCTTCGGCCATCGCCCGCTGCCCTAACCCATAAACCGCCCAAAGCACCTTATTCTTATTCTTCAATGACTCTATCTCATCGATGATTGTTTGCTCTAAAAAAGGATTGTCCTTATAAGTGGATATAAAATGATACGTCCTAGGGTCATTGTTCAGATCGCAAATCCAGTGCTCGTCACTGAACGACGGGTTATAATCAATGACAGAGAAAAGAGTGGTACGCATCACCAGTTGCTGCCACTCAAGATAAGATATCTCATTTCCCTCGTTACAATAAAGTATATCACGTTTCCTTCCTCTTATCTTCTGCTCATCATCCGTGGAAAAGAACTCCACGAATGATCCATTTGGGAACGAGTAAACCATCTCCGACTTGTTCATGCACCTATTATCCCATATACGGAACTTATCAATCATGATTTCCTTGAAATCCCGGAAGACAGATCCCTTCAGCGCCGGTAATGTCTTCCTCACGATAGATAGAGACAGCTTAGGGTTATGAAGGATATACGCTATAAGGAATATCAATATGTTATAAGTCTTACTGCTCCTTGAAGATCCTTGGGCAGATATGATCTTATAACCGCTATCCAAAGCGCCTTGTACCTCCGTATATATCCTAGTCGTCTGTATCACCATTGATAACGTCCTCCCTCTTGTCAATAACCTGAATAGTTATGGATTTATCCTCGCCATCTATATTGACCTCCGATTTGACAGGCGCATCCCATCCCATCATCTTCGAAAGGCGATCCAAAGCGTCTATCTTGGAATACATCTTTACCTCAAAGCCCTTATCCGTACTTTTGACCGATTGGATAGCTAATTGGAAAGACAAAGGCAGTTTAGACAAATCTTTTATCAAGAAGATCACATAGTTCTTCCCCCTCTTGATTTGCAACATATCCACGACATTGGCCCGTGCGATATTCTTAAGGATATCAATAGCCTCGTCTTTGGTTATATCCGATCTTCTTTGTAAATCAGCTTGCAACTCTTTTACCCTTACCGCTATCTTACCGTTGGCTAGAAGCTCGCAAGCCCTTATATTAATAGTCTCGGGTCTCATATTCTCGCAAGAATAAGCACGCCTATACGCCTCGGAAGCATTGCCTGATTCCAAGTAATAATTACAGAACTTCTCTTGCTTGATTGTCAATTTCATATCTTTGCCTTGAATAAAGATCAAGACCAAAGTTATGTCATCGATATTTATGGTCATAAATAAAGAAAGGGCGATTCGTGACAACAGGTAGAATGTCACGAATTACCTCTAAAAAACCACAAAATTTATTTGGTCTTACCCAGCCGAACCGATATCTCAGAGAAAATACGCTCTATATCTTGCCTAAAGTACTTATACAATTGATAAGAAAAAACTATGCCATTGATATTGTTGGAAACGACCGTCTTCTCCTTAATCCCTAGTACGTTTCCTATTTTTTCCCTCAACCCAGCCTTCATCTTACCGCCAGCCAAGGTCATAGGAGAATAAAGATATAATATTATGAATATGAATTTTTTCCTTTGCGGTACATTCCCTTTAGGGATTGGCTTTCCTCCGAGGGCTATCTCCTTGAACCACTCATATAGGGTATCGATCATACCCAAGTCGGTTAACACAGGTTTAGCGATCTCCGATTCACGCTCAGAGAGTCTGTACTTTTGCTCACGAATGGATTTGAGCTCAAAAATATTTGAAAACATATTTTCGTAACTTTAAGTTACGCACCTGTCCCGCAAATATAATGAATAATATACATGACGGCTACACTGTATCCATAAAATATGTTATTGATCATAATTGGGAGTTGAGAAGGAAAAACGTTATATTTGTCACGATGGAGAATTAAGACATCAAAAATCCTATAAAAAAACGCCTTTTACGTGTATTTTTACGTGTAGCAATAAAAATAGCCTTGACAATCAGCAGATTACCAAGGCTATTGTGGAGATGGAGAGATTCGAACTCTCGTCCAAACGAGGAATTAATTTGCTTTCTACATGTTTATCTTCGCCTTCATTGTCGGGGAAGAGCAAGACCGAAGCCACCCACTCATCCCTTATCCTCTAAAGTTTCGCCTGAGACCCGAGGCTTATCTCAAACTATCTCCGATATTGCTGCACCACCTGATCGGAACGCTTCGGAGCCACAGCATCCGGGTGATGTCACGTCCCCGCAACTTTTGCAGGGATTAAGCTTGAATCTACTATACTTCGATTAAGCAGCGAGAGCGTAATTATTTTCGCCAGTTAATTGTTCGTTGTCTGAGATTTAAGTGCAAGCCAACCACGCACTACATGCTTACAAACCACTTCTACCCGCTGTCAAAACCGGTCATCCCCATGGTTTTGTAACTAATTAAAAATCAAAAGAAAGCGAACACATTTTCCGTTATAGGTAACAAACTGGTAACAAAATCAAAGAACTTCATTCTTCAAATGATCGCTTTCTTTGGTACAAAGATAGGAATTATTCTCAATAATACAAAAGACACACATAAATCAACATATGATGCTAAGCGATTACGTAACTATAGCCTATACAATCAAACACCAAAAGAAAAACAAAGGGGGGTAAAGGACTCTCGCCGCCGTCCACAGGTACAGGGCCTCCCCCTGACAATCGAACCCCAGTTATCTACCACACTCCATATTCTATGCATGCCGTACCCTTCTGGGGATCTATACGCATTGTGAAGAAGGTTCCATCTTCCGAAATCTCATTAAAGTAAAAACTACCGTCCTCCGACATGCTCCAATGAGCCGGGGGATTCGTCTTCATCCACCAATAGAATCTCTCCGTTTCACGACCCGGTTCAAACTTAATATCTATCCGATCAATATAGTCCAAAGTGAACGACTTTTTTCCATAGGTGCGATCTATAACCTCGTACGCTGGCAATCCTACACCTACCTTGTATGAGATCTCCATACGGCTCCCATACGGCTTATTGACGATATCTGATACAAACGAGCAAACATATATTAAGCTAATAAGAGAGATAGGGGATAACAGCGCATAAGAACACCTTCTCCAACTCGCCCACCGCCATTTCCGCTCAATCCACACGTACAAAGGCGGACAACATACCCATGAGACCCAAGTAGCCAACCAAAGGCAAAAAGACTTAAATGTCCATCGCTCCGGCCTTGCCCAAAATAGAAGGATTATGAAGGCCGGTAATCCAACCACCCCACCAACAATACAAACGAATAAGAAGGTTAAAAAATCTTCCATATCTCCTTTTTTACCGATTATAGGTCGTTCTTGAATATAGTAGGATTCAATTCAACCGGGGATCTCCACTCTATTCGATAGTCCTCCCATAAAAAACGTTTCATCACTTGCCAATACTCGAAACATGAGACCGGGGTACGAAACCAGCTACCAGAATCAATTTTTTTATCAGAGAAGTAAGATCGTAGCTTTTCCTCCAACTCCGTCTCTATAGACAAATAGGCCTCAGATTCCTCAACCGGATCATGTATTAAACCCGTAATCCGAGGTTTACAATCCCAGCTACAAGAAGCACGATCAAAGCATTTACTTGTTTTCATACCAAACTAATATCCATCATCAACTCTTTTTTCTTCACATGTTTTCATCACCATAAATATGTTACTGAGCCATGCAAGGATCTAGGCCTTTAGGCGTACCATTCAAGATATTAGAGACCTCACGACAGCCGCAATCACACACACCGATATCAGAACAATTCGCGCAATAAGCCGGATGATAGTCGCTTTGAGCAAACAGATTCCAATACGCATTGTCTGTTATCATTTCCCCCTCTAAAACATGCCCGACAATCCTTGGGGAATGATTACACGTCCGGATCTGTCCGCTTGGATCTATCGCAAAGAATCCCTTGGCGGCAGCGCATTGAGTCCCAATCCCCAGGTAACGATATTTATTGATATCCTTGATGAGGCACCTCGGGAACTCCGTCCCTACATATCCATAACATTTCCTATACGATAAGACCTCTTCCGCCGTATCAAGCATTCCATTCAATTGCTCCCTGCTCAACTCAAGCTTATGGCGATACAGCAAACCTCGTCCCCCGGGTAAAAAACGGTTTAACAAGACTGATGAGGCCCCATTCAATAACCCTAAAGCTATCGTTTCGAATAACTCGTCATAATTTATTCTTGTCACCGTAATATTAACCGTCGTTCTAAGCCTTAATCTTTTCGCCTCCCTGAACCAACCCAATACTCCATCCGCATTATCAACCCCGGTATGATCCTTAAACGTAGCATACCCCGGTAAACTCATCGCTAAGTTCACATGGTAACGTTGGAAAAGCCGAAGATACTCATTCGTCATGAAACGTCCATTTGAGATCAAGGTAATCCCCGGATACTTGTTTCTCTTACCACTCTGTATATGGATGTACTCAAGTATTTGAGGTAGGCAATCCTTTAGCAAGGCCTCACCTCCGGAGATAGAGAAAACCTCCACGCCCTTGTCATACAATCTATCTACCACCTCTTTCCACGCTTGTAAATCCAGTTCCTCACCTTTGGGATATTTCCCCTCGGGAGCATACCAAGGACAGGAACAAAAGAGACATCGGTGATTACATTGGTATGTAACCTCCAACACCGCATTTCTTGGTAATCTTATAACCCGATTCCTCATGATTCTATGCCTACTATTTTCTTCAAGAAATCCAAATGTTCCACAAAACGTATACAACTGTCATCCTTGGGATAAGAGAACTCCCTATCTAACCGTCCCTCCATGTATCTTTCCCAAAAATCTTTAGGATGAAAATCTATTTTTCCCATACTATCCTTAAGATATTGAATAAGATAAAGTGCATCTTTTAAATCTCTCAATGATATGTAATCATGGCTCATTCTTACTTTCTCCCACAGAGCAAGGAAAACTTTAAGCTCTTCTATTGAGGCCGGTATCATATTATATTTATCACTTCCAAAAATATATACAAAAAGATACATGTCAACCCCCGTTTGACAGCAAGCGGAACATAACATCATCGCCATTATATGACATTTATCGGTCCAGCCTCCTAACTCAATATTTATCAACTCTATAGTATCTTTTATATAATCAAAATCTATCTGATTCAGATGCTCCATGCTCACCATTTCTTTCCAGCATTTAGGGCATAACCAGATACCTGTCATTTCCTCTATAACGAGCAGGTCCTCTATGATAAACTCATCGTACCCATACTCTCCTTTAAGAAAAGCTAAAACTATCCTAAGTTTCTCAATAGAGGCCAATGCCACATGATACGTTTGCATACCCTTAAAGCGAATATAGAATAGTAAATCAATCCCTGTCGCTTTTTTCTCTCTCTGACTGCAAACAGAGCACACCCTTCTCACCTTCACGTCATACCCTAAATCTACCATCTCATAAATGATCTCTTGCATAATCTCAATATCATGCTCGTATTCATATCCATAGGTCTGAACTTTTACCTCCCGACCACATTTAGGACATATGAAAGAATAAAGCATATCTGGTGCGGCCGGGCTGTAGCACATGGCTCCCTCAGATCTTCTTGTCTCTATTATTGAACCAATGTCATCCCCCGCCATTTGTTTCAAGCGGACAATAAGGTTTTCACGTTCCAGACTTGGTTGTTCCTTCAATTCCTTCTCATGCTCATGCAGTATTGTTTCCAGCCACTCTCCACCGTTATCGACCTCTGGGGTTTCTGCTAGCTTACGCCGCCATTCCCTATAATCTCTTTTTCTTTCATCTTCACTTTTATATTCGATATACATTATTCCATGTTTTTAGATTGTTAATAAAAGAAATAAGACATATGTAAACTCTCACCTCAAAGTACCAAAGAGAAAATGGGGGCTGGTGTCCCCGCCGCCGCCTTCCGCATCCACTCGCAGCCTCCTCCTTTGGTGCCGCCCCGATCCACGCCATATAAAGCCATTCGTACCCCAAATACCCCCTAAAGATCATCCTTGAATATAGTAGGATTCAATTCAACCGGGGATCTCCACTCTATTCGATAGTCCTCCCATAAAAAACGTTTCATCACTTGCCAATACTCGAAACATGAGACCGGAGTGCGAGCCAACCAATCAAAATCAGACTACTATATATATCAAATAGATAATCACCATTATCCAAGAGGCAGTTACCTATCATCTGAAACATAATCGTTTCGCATAGCTTCCTCAAATTCTCTCACACTACTATACTCTCCATCTTTCACTAAACTCTCTATATATCCCTTTTTCCATTGTTCACCAGAACAATTAAAAACGCAATACAAGAGAAAGATAAAGACGCCCCATACAAGAAAAAAGTTCTTGTCATCTTTGCGCTCATTATTGCTCATTCGTTTTTATTTATATTTTGTTTTATTAAGAATAAATGTATAATATAACCCATCATACAATAGACTATAAATTCAGTATAATCATATCCAGCTAAAGGATATATTGCGTTGAGATAAGTTTCATTCGTACGGTAAACAATTGTTGCTCCATTATTAGGATCTGTCCCTGCATATATCTTTTTTTCTTGAAAATCAACAATTTTTTTGTGAAAGGCCAAATAACCTCACATGAATATATTGATATGGGATCATAATAATTAAGCCTATCACTATAGGTAGATAAAGAAAGGAATAAGTAGTTTGCAACGTACCAAATTACTAAAAACTTAGCTTTATTATAAGACTTTATCACGATTAGAATCGTTGGTAATATTGATAATATTAAAAAATAAATTCCAATATCCCTCCAAATTCTTCGCCAAACGAAATTTGCTTCAAATCTATATTGAGGAATACCTATTTCAACTGAGTAGTATTCATTACCATAAGTAGTTTTTTCATACTTAAAATTACCTTCACCTGGAACTTGGCTTAGTCCATAATAATGCCAATTTGCTAAAGATAAACTATCTAGTACATTTCCTTCCGATCTATAACCTGTAGGCTTACCTCCTTTTTCCTGTAATTGTTTTTCATAATACTCCCAGCAAGATTGATAAATCTCACTCGGAGATAAATTATCTATGACTTTACGGTGCTTTATTGAGTAACCATACATTTGTATTTCGGGCAAATACTCTTGATCCATATAGGACTCTTCTTTATAATAATTTTTTAAATACGTTATATCACCTACGTCATATGATTTTTGCATCAATTGAATAGGATAAGTAGCTGTAGTTATTTCATAAACAAAAAAACTAAATCCTCTTGTGTCTATAGATTCAAACATCTTTTTCATACGATATTCTTTTTCACTCATATCGAACCCTTTATATTTAATAAAAGGAGTATAGAAGGTTCTAGATGGTAAATCAAACACATAAGAATAGAATTTATCTTTCTCTTCTTGGGCTTTTATATACACAAATAACATTACCCCTATCCAAAGAAGGAATAAGCAAACCAAATAACACTTAAAATTAATCCACTTCATTTTACATTTAAGTTTATCTATTTTCCTCGCTCCCTCTTAGGAAAAAATTAACAACAAAAAGCGTGGGAACTATAGCTTATCTGTCATCGAGGTATCGCCAAACACCATGCCACAAACAAACCATAGCCCACGCCTATAACGGCGCAGGCGTCTAGTTGTCTATCCTCGTGGCACGTTGAAATTGGCGATTTCCGATGACAAGGATATGCTAAACGCTTCTACGTTATTTTCAATACACCGCAAATGTATTACATATAAAACAAAGGGCAAAGAAAATCGCAGACAATCTTATTTAAAGCTACTCACAAAACATTTCAAGAAAACACATGAGGAATATAGGGGCGGGGTTATATAGCCTAAAACGGGCTTAAAAACGCCTTATACGCCAACATGCACTATCGTATAGCTGTTTGCCGAAAAGTACGAGATTGGTAACTTGGTTGATAGTGATCGCATTAAAAATGAGAGAGGCGAAAAATACCACCTTCTCGGAAATATCCCCCACCTCTCTAAATTTATTTGATATCCCCCCCAATAAAGGGTTATTTTCTAAAACAATACATTGAGCTTATTTACAGATCAACCGTTCTATCTTATCCTTAAGCGGAAATAGATCTGTTTGAATGGTTCTCCACACAATCTCATCCCGAATCTGATAATACCCATGCACCAACACATGACGCATGCCTATGACCTCATTCCATGCGATCTCTTGATGTTCCTCCCGAAATTCCTTTGTAATCAAATAAGCAGCCTCCCCCACAATCTCCAAATTCTTGATGACCGCAAAACGCAATATCTTGTTCCTGGAATACTCCTCAAAAGTCACATCTGTCGTGAACTCAATGACATTATTTATCGCCTCCAGCATATGCCGTAGACGTGTATCGTCTTTAGGCTTCTCTCTCATATACCAATATTTTATCCCGATCTACAGAAGAAACGGCGAAATCCTTCAATTGTCCTTCCTCCACCAAGTCAACCTTACGATGCAGCAATTGGCTTAGAGCTTCCACCATACCCGCATACTTGAATAATGTAATACGAGCGTGGGAGTCAAAACGAACCAGAATATCAATATCGCTATCCTTCGTCTCCTCTCCACGTGAACAGGAACCAAACACCCACGCTTTCTCTATTGGCTGCAAAGAGAAAAAGCCTCTTAGCTTATTAATTATCTGTTGTTTCATCTTTTAGTGATTACCTCACGCAAATATAACGAACATTTTCTAAATTCCGTTTTATCGTGATTCTTTTTTGGAAAATCGTTTACAGAACAATATCCTCTAAAACCAAAAGAAGTGAGAGATACCACCTCCCCGGAAATATCCCCCACCTCTCTAAATTTATTTGACAGATCCCCGACAAGGGTATTATTTCCTACATTTTATTAATTAAAAACTAAGCCTAGATACGTTGTAAGCCTCAAATATGGGCAAAACAATGATATTTAATCAAATCTCTTTAACTTCAAAAATGACCTGAATTTCACATCAAATTCTTCTATCTCTGGGCCAACGTCTTTTCCTTGAGAAGAGAAACAACACCTCTTGATCTTTCCTATAATAGACTTGTAGGCTCTTTGCGTCAATTTTCCATCACGCACACGAGCCTTCAATCTAGACCTCAACGGATCAAATCCATTACGATTAACAGAATCACGTAAGGAACTATTTAGCAAACTTCTTACTCCATCTATCTTATCAAGCGGTAAAGACTCTTTACTCACCTTGACTTTGGAATAACAAGATAAGAACCGATCCAGCAAATCATTCCAAAAGCTAGGATCATATAACATTGACGCAGTAACCGATCTCCCAAAGCACCTCCTAACTTTCTTTATCCGAAACTCGCATCGAGCTATATTCTTATTATTACTCCCCTGTTCCTTTCCTTTATCGTAAAACGAAAGTTCTTTCTCTGCTGTTTGAAACGTAATTCCTGTAGGATATGAAAGACGCCTAAAATAAGGTAAATCTAACATCCGATTGAAATATTCTATTGGAGACCGCTGTAACTCCAAATCCATTGCTGAATCCATTCTAGTCACAATGACCTTATCCATAGGGATGTTTAAATCCTCTCCTATCCTCCCAATGGCTTTCCGTACGTCCTCTAAAGGGAAATCGTGCATGTTGGTACCGTAGTAATATTTACATAAGCTACAAGCATTGATTTTTAGAGTATGAGTATTTACATACACATTATACCCCTTATATTTCCCACGTACATAAGGGAGGCCATCATTACCAATACAATCACTTCTATTCATCAAATATGGCGACACTTCCGCTAACAAATCTATTTCTGGAACATCTTTCTGATTAAGAACAAAGTCAACCGTATCATATAACATATGACCATGTACCATATCATGCAACATACTACTATATTCAGTACATGAATCATGTCCTTTCTCACACCTTGATAGATTGACATAGATTTTAGAAGCTATCTCATCTTTCATACTCTCCCCCTTCCTTTTTTATTCATTACAACATGATTAATGGCGGCTTGCTCTATCTCTTCTACCGAATCAACACGATTTCGTTTAAGCCACTCCTCAATCTCCGAGCGATCAAAATAGACTTGCTTTCCAGATGGTTTGTAATGAGGTATCTGATGACTATATGTAAGCTTGTATATATGACTCTTACTTAAGCCAGTAAGAGTTGCTACATCATCAACAGTTAGTACTGTCTTTGTCGCAAGTAGAGTATTACACTCTATTCTTTTTAAGATATTTTTAATCGAATCCATTTTTTTTGTTTTTAATTATCATATCTTAATGCTGAATGTAGGTAGATTCAGCATATTCACATATTGTCAATATGTACCTACTCAGTATTGACACAACAAAGATCATATTAAAAAACAACTAAAAAGGGTGATAATAAAAAGTATCACCCAAAATCACCTACTATCACCTAAAGAGTGTCACTTCTCTTTTAACCAACATGCAAATTTTTTTTCTATATTTTCAATATCATCTTCCTTACTGACAGCAGTAGTTAAGCTTCTATAGTTCAAAAACTTATCACCATATAAAAATATTTCACTTGCCTTTTTCCACCTATTTCGCTCTGACTTCCAAAACACATCTATAAGAACATGCAATTCCTTCAATGAAGCTAACCATTCAATATAAAAGTGCTCAGGCACATTATCGATATTCCCCAATAAATAAAGAAACGTATCTAAACTTGTATTACTATTAATATAATTTTCCTCTTTCAAATGAAGCCAGATAGCTTTTAATTTATCATCGTCATATTTTTTCGTAAACCGACTTTTGCAATTTTCCAAATATCTATCAATCTTCCCCGAAATTAAATCATTAAAATACCGCATGTTTTCTACTATATCTAAATCTAATTTTTTATCGGTTGAATCATCCCATCTGGCAGCCCCCGTTGTAGCATATCTTTCTTCTCTTTCTTTTATATAATCAGTATCAAATGCTATTTTTAATCGTGTGCTTGTTACTTCCATCACTTCTACGATTGCTTTCTTCAATAATAGAGCTCTTTTATATAACAAAGTATTAGTATTCATTCCTCTAACCTTTCTACAAGAGATATCATATTGATATAACAAATCATCAAGAATAAGAGAAATGTATATCCATCTATCTTTTGATGTCATACCAGATAACAAGATAATAGTTTCTAATTTTCGACCTTCACTATAAATACTTCTCTCTAATTTATTTAGTGTTATTAACTCATTAATAGGATCACCAGATAATGAGTTATTCATGCTTATAATATTTTCAAATGGTCTTTCTTGTATACCCATATCGTATGATTAGTTTAAGATACTTATTATTCTATTTACTAAGGATCAATCAAATACGCCGTCTTGCTTATGAACAGCAGCCTTTTTATTTGCGTCAATAACTTTTGCATAAATTTGAGTTGTACTAATCTTAGTATGTCCTAATAGCTTACTAACTGTCTCTATCGGTACACCCAAACTAAGATTCAACGTTGCTGCAGTATGCCGAGCTACGTGGAAAGTGACATTCTTTGTTATACCAGCCAAGGTACACCAATGTTTTAGTTTCCGGTTTGAATTATCATTTTTAGGCAATTTAAAGATTTTCTCATCACCAGAGCCAATTCTTTCCGGTAGCCATTTCAAAGCTTCTTTACTTATAGGAAAGTCCTCACAACGTTTCGTCTTAGTCACACGAATCCGAAGGATAATGGCACCTTCATTATCTTCATACAAATCATTCCAGACCAACTTCTTCACATCACTGTAACGAAGCCCAACTAAACAGCAAAAGATAAAAGCGCATTTCAACATATCATCTTCACATGGTGTATTCATCAACCTCTTTATTTCCTCAATTGTTAAAAATTCCCTTTGCCCATCCTCCGGCTTAGGTTTATCCGTGTTATCTATCTTATCAAGAGGATTAATCGCCATTATATCAGCTTGCATCGCTTTACGAATTACCCAAGCAAATTTTTTGTATAGATTATGTTGAGTATTCTGTGAAAGAACTTCATATTTTGATTTCTTTTCACTATTCTCATAGTTAAAATTCATTGCAGTACGAAGATAAGCAATGAACCCTTTAACAAACTCTGTATTTACCTTTGTAAAGGTAATTTTATCACCAGCATAAGCCTCTAAATGCTTAGCAAGTGAATGAAGCGTATAATAATAACTTCGCTTGTTACCCGATTTTGCTAGTTGTTCATCTGCCAAGTGTAAGACAAATTGAATAAGATTCATCTTTGATCTGGTAGTATTTGTTTTAAAGCCATGTTCGTTATTTTGCAACTCTACGATCCGTTTAGCCTTGATCGCATTAGCTAACTCTAACGTTTTACGGTTCGCTTCCTTATCTGCTTTTGATTTTTCCGGAATAAGATAGAGTTTGAGAAACTCGTACACACGATCACCGTCTTTGTATAGATCCAGGTAGATCGATTCATTCCCGTTAGCCAGTTTCTTTGTACGAATACGTACCGGCTCTTTAACTTTGACTTGCTTTGCCATATCGTTACTTTATTTGTTACCCACCGTAAAGATAAGTAACATTTCCGTTCACGGGTAACAAACGAGTAACAAAAGTAACAAAAAAAAGAGCTAAACAAAGGAAAACACGTTGTTCCTATTTAGCTCTTATATTACTTATAAAACACTAATATTTAGTATTTTATTTAACTTTTGCTTTACTCTTATTTTCTTTGATTTTTCGGATAGGTCTTTCAAAACCGGTCATCCCCATGGTTTTGTAATATTTCTTTTGGCAAAGATACATATAATTTCGAATTTAGCAAAGCCCCATAACTGATTCCTTACGATTAGGATTATTTTAATGTAAACGAAGCTGTTTTCACCTCTTTACTATTTCCACCGATCATTACCTGAAACTCACCCGGCTCAGCGACATAATCTAAGGTTGAATCGTAGAATTTCAACATATCCACATCAATATCAAAGGTTACTTTCTTGCTTTCTCCCGCTTTTAACGCAACTCGCTTGAATCCTTTCAATTCTTGGACCGGAGGGGTTATGCTGCGTACGATATCACGTAAATAAAGCTGTACGATTTCCTCTCCATCCTGAGCCCCGGTATTGGTAACAATCACGGATGCTTGAATTTTTCCATTTGCATCCATAGAATTCGTATTCAAAGATACATCGCCATACGTATAAGTCGTATAACTCAAACCGTAACCAAATGGATAAAGAGGCTCATTCAACACATCTATATAATTGGAGACATAACGAGTGTACCAAGCATCGGGAGACATAGGACGTCCTGTCATCTTATGATTGTAATAGATCGGACATTGGCCTGTTACACGAGGAAAAGACATGGTTAACTTCCCCGTCGGAGAAACCTTTCCGGTCAAGACATCGGCAATAGCCGCTCCTGCTTCCGTACCACCGAACCATACGTTCAAGATCGCATTCACCTGCTTTTCCTCGGATTGTAATGCCAAAGGTCTTCCGGTAAAAAGTACCATTACGATCGGCTTTCCTGTCTTTTGGATAGCATCCAGTAATTTTTTCTGCGTTTGCGGCATTTCAAGGATGGCTCTACTAGCGCCTTCTCCACTCATATCTATCGATTCACCCAAAGCAGCGATAATCACATCAGCGCCTTCCGCCACTTTTAGGGCCTCGGCGATTAATTGTTCATCGCTTCTATCATCCCGGGTTGAACGATTTTGATCCGTAAAGTTTGCTTCATAGACGGAATCATCGACTAGATTGCTGCCTTTTGCAAAAACAACCTCTACTCCATTTCCCAAAGATTCCTGTAAATCCTCTACCAATCCATGATAAGATTTAGTCTGCTCATCATATTTCCACGATCCAGCCATATTCGCCTTGCTATCCGCTAAAGGACCGACCACAGCGACCTTACGACATCCTTTAAGTGGAAGCAGATTATTATCATTTTTAAGTAACACGAAAGACTCCGCCGCAATACGACGGGCCGCGGATACGTTATTTACCGACAAGAACTCTTTGGCGGCTCTTTTCGGATTACAATATTTATATGGATCATGGAACAATCCCAATTGGTATTTTGAGATTAGTATTCTCCGGCAAGCAGAGTCAATCTCAGCCTCTGTTATTTTCCCTTCTTCCAATGATTTCTTTAATACGGCATGATAACAGTCCGCTATCATATCCATATCGACACCCGCCTTTAGCGCCTTGACTCCGACTTCCTGACTATTACCTATTCCATGGTTTACCATCTCCGCTATTGCCGTAAAATCAGACACGACAAAGCCGTTAAATCCCCATTGTTTACGCAACACGTCATTAAGAAGCCAAGTATTTCCGGTCGCGGGGATACTTTCAAATTCGTTGAATGAAGTCATGATACTTCCTACTCCTGCTTCTACAGCAGCCTGATAAGGACGCATGTAATAATTCATGGCAGTCACACGGCTCATATCTACCGTATTATAATCCCGACCAGCCTCGGCCGCTCCATAAAGCGCATAATGCTTTACACATGCCATAAGAGTCGTATCAGCCGATAAATCATTGCCTTGATAACCACGCACCCATGCTTGAGCCATTATACCTCCAAGAAACGGATCCTCGCCCGCTCCTTCCTTTACCCGTCCCCACCGGGCATCATGAGATATATCGACCATCGGGCTATATGTCCAACAGATACCATCAGCACCAACTTCCTTTGCGGAAATTCGAGCGACCTCTTCTATATTCTCCGGTTTCCAACTACACGAAAGACCTAGAGGAATGGGAAAAACAGTTTTATAACCATTACAAATATCAGCGCCAACAATTATAGGAATCCCCAACCGACTTTCTTTAACCGCGACTTCTTGTAACTGCCGGATCGCATCGACACCGAATATATTAAATATACCACCAACCTCTCCTCGTACAATACGACTGGCTATCTCACTCTTTTTAGGATTTGGCATTACGTTTCCATAACTAGGAAGATTCAATTGGCCAATTTTCTCATCAACGGTCATTCGACTCATCAGACCATTTATAAATTCATCCGCACTTTTCTGTTCAATCTCAGCTCTTGTGATTCTCTCACTTTTTTCTCTCGCTATCGAACAAACAGGCACTATACATGCCATTGAAATAAATAAAACTGAACTTTTAAGGAATTTCATAACTTAGCTTTTTTACTTCAAAAAAAGCCCGAATAACAGAAAACAGCAATAAACTCACTACTTCAAAGATACGATATGCTATAGAACACGCTTTCCTAGACTACGCTTTTACTACGTTTACCATCAATAATAAACTAGTAATAAATAAATTGCGCAATCGATTTTAGAATCTACTCCGCAAGTCTCCAGAAAAGATATCTGGAGTTCTATTCGATTAGACCGATCTCACGAAACCAATCTTCAGCCCGATCCGGCCATTCATTTACAGACGCTCCCGTATCTCGTAACCCGTATCCATGGCCACCTTGACTATATAAATGCATCCATGCCGGAACACCAGCTTCCTTTAAGGCATAATAATAGAAAATACTACTGTTAATATAAGATTTATCATCTTCCGCTTGAATTAACATGGTTGGAGGTGTGGCAGATGAAACCTTTAACTCTGGTGCCAATTGGAAGTTCTCTCCATCTAAATAAGCAGGATAAACCAATAAACAATAATCCGGACGACAACTTACTTTATCCGTAGCATCAATAGCCGGATAAGTACGTTTCAAAAAATTATTGCTAACCATGGCAGCCAAATGGCCACCAGCCGAGAATCCCATCACACCGATCCGCTTTGGATCTATATTCAAGTTCTCAGCGTTCGCTCGAACATAACCAATCGCACGCTGTACATCTTGCAAAGGAGCTTCGTGTTTTTCCAGTCCTTCTCGTCTTGGAACCCGGTATTTAAGTAAGACCGCAGTTATTCCAAGATTATTAAGCCATTCACAGACTTCATCACCTTCCAAATCATAAGCTAAAATATTGTAACCACCACCGGGACAGACAATCATAGCGGCACCCGAGGCCACTTCATCCGGAGCATGATATATAGTAATCGTTGGCTCACTTACATTCGTAATACGCAAAACACTCTCACCACCGGTTTTTCCACCGTCCGTATCAGCTTTCTCTATTAATTTAATAGTTTCTCCCGGCGCCCCTTTTGGGAATAATAAAATCGGATTTTCTTGTGCCATAGACGTATTGATTAAACAAACCCCAATCAATAAAGGGAATATCCACTTCTTAACCATACAACACATTATTAAGTTATAGGGAGCGAATATATACATCTTATTTTATTTATCCAATCAGAATCGAATAAATAAAAACAGAAAAAGGAGTCACCCCTTACGGACTGACTCCTCTCCATCGG